>JADMIO010796494.1_pt1 | contig 75886 bp, 46 predicted proteins | sample 8958161 | NCBI WGS metagenome assembly JADMIO01 (sample SAMN16585339, study PRJNA669376) | soil metagenome | isolation source: Crop rotation soil | place: USA: Cullars Rotation, Alabama | collected 2011
CTCGACCCTCGACCCTCAACCCTCAACCCTCGACCCTCGACCCTCGACCCTCGACCCTCGACCCTCACCAACCAGGATTCTGCCCCAGCTTCGGGTTGACCGTCAAATCCGTCGTCGAGATGGGATTGAGATACATCTTGTCGCTCCAGCCGCGCTGGACGTTCATCAGCCATCGCAGCTCCCCGTGGTCGACGAGTTGGAGGCTGCGCTGCTGCGTACCACCGCTCACGTTGATGTATGTCACACCCGCGATCTGTCCCGTCGGCGCGGTGCCCACATAGAAGTAGACGTCGGGCGTGCCATCCTCGTTCAGATCCATGACCTGATTCGCTTTCGGCACATAGAACCCCAGCCACGGCATGGCCAGGAGCTCCCCGTGCTTCCAGCGGACGAGATCCTGAAAGCGCAGCCCTTCGAGCACCAGCTCGATGCCGCGTTCGCGGCGGATTTCAAGGAGGACCGGGTTCGCGATGTCCGGGAAGTAGGTGGACTGCAGATAGGGATCGACGCGCGTCGGCAACGCGGTCAGGCCGCCGGTGATTCCCGCACGGGCACGGAGCGCTCCCACGGTCTTCGCCCAGTCGGCGGCGGTCATGGTGCCGAGCTCCGCCTTTGCTTCGGCGTAATTCAAAAGCACTTCCGCGTACCGGTTGATGACCACGTCGTTCGTGTTGCAGCTGCAAACGTCGGCGCCGGCGTCATCGACCGTCCACTTGATGGGCATGTAGCCAGTCAGCGCCTGCGTGAAGGCGGGCGGAGCGGCGACGAGGACACCGGCGTTGAGTCTTTTGTAATTGGCCATGCGGATCGTCTGCTGGAGACGCTTGTCGCGGCCTTTCACTTCCGTCATGAAGGACAGCGTGTCGTTCCCGGGAATGTCCGTGAACGGCGTCCCGTCGATCATCAAGTACGTCTTGATGAACTGGCGGATGAGGCTCGCGCCCACTCCCGTCGTCGCGCTGGTGTAGTCCCAGTTCGCCTGATGCAGCGCGGCCAGCGTTGCATCTTCGGTGTAGGCCAGCATCGTCTCTGACGCCGGCGCGATCTCGCTGCTGAACAGCTGACGATAGGAGTTGTCCGTCCCACCGCCGGTGTACAGGGAGAAGTGGCCGCCATCCATGACCTGCTGCGCCGCGTCAGCCGCCGCCTGAAGCCAGGTGCCGGCGGTGTTGCCGAGGCCCTGGGCGAGACCGTTCGCGTGATACTTTCGGAACGTCCCCTCGAAGAGCGCGATACGAGACTTCCACGCCCGCGCCACGTCCTTCGTGATCGTGGTGTGCGACGCGTCCGTCGTCGCCGTGATGTTCGCGATGGCGTAGTCCAGATCCTCGACTACGTGTTGCATGACGACCTCGCGCGTGTCGCGCGCGGCGAAGAGCGTCGTGGAGTCGTTGATGTCGATCGGGTGATCGATCCACGGCACGTCGCCGTATTGCTTCACCTTGGCGAAGTAGAACAAGGCGCGATAGAATCGAGCGAGCCCGCTGTAGTTGTTGCGGACCGTCGGTTCCACCCCATCGCCGACGTTGTTGGCGAGGAAGAAGTTGACGTTCCTGAGCGCCGTCCACGACCAGGAGCCGATCGAGTTCGGGGTATACTGCCCCGGCAGCACGAACGTGGACGGGCTACGGACGGCGAGGTAGTCGGACATGTTGTCGCCGTTGGTGATCGACGTCAGGCCCGGCAGGTTGTTCACGAAGGAATTCGCGTACAACTGCAGGCCGGCCTGCGTCCCGAAGACCGCGGCGGCGTTGGTGGACGAAACCGGCGTCTGGTCCATGTCGCAGCCCGCGGCGAGGACGCCGAGGCATCCGACGGCCGCACGCCGCATCAGCGTCGACCGTGTCGATGTAATCACTGTAATCATGGCCTTTGAATTAGAAGTTCAGGCTGAGGCCAAAGACGAATGTCTTCATGATCGGATAGTTGAGGCCGTCGCCGCTCGTGCCGCTGGTCAGGATCAGATCCGAGCCCGCGCTGATGTTCTCCGGGTCCACGTCCTTCACGTACCTGAAGAGCGGTGAGTACGTCCACAGATTTTCGCCGGTCACATAGAGCGTGGTCCTGGTCGAGCCGTATCGCTGCGCGAGCGTCGCCGGCAGGTCGTAGGCGACCTGGAGGTTCTTGAGCCGCACATACGAGACGTTCATCATGTACTTCGTTTGCGGCGCGCCGACCGACCGATTGGTCCCGTTGGCGGCGTAGCCGATATAGCGCGGCAGGAACGCATCCTGGCTCGGATTCTCCGGCGTCCAGATGACGCCCTGCTTCATCTGCCAGGTGGGGATGAGGTCATACGGCCGGTTGTACTGGCCCCAGAAGTAGTCGGCTTCCGTCGACGGCTTCCACTGCTGCTTGCCAACGCCCTGGAAGAAGCCGGAGACGCTGATGCCGCGCCAACCGCTGTTCACGCTGACTCCGTAGGTATAGCGGGGCGCGGTGTTGCCGATGACGCTCAGGTCCCCGTGATCCGACAGCCGATTCAACCCGGGATCGACCTTGCCGTCGCCATTCAAGTCCCTGAATTTGAGATCGCCTGGCTTGTAGCCGCAGCAGCCGTTGGTGAGGTACGTCTGACTGGCGTGATGCGCGATGTCCGCCGAGTCGACGAAGAAGCCCTCGGTCGTGAAGCCCCACAGGTCGCCGATGCGCTGACCGACGTAGTAGTCGCCGAGCAGGCCATTCGGGTTGTTGTATTTGAGAATTGTTGCGTGATTGTCCGAAACCGACAGGTGAATGCCGTACGTGGCCGGCTTGCCGGCGAGGCCGAAGCCATCCTGCCAGCCCAGCGAGAGCTCCCAGCCTTTCGTTGCGAGATCGGCGTAGTTGCCCTTCGGCGCCCCGGCGCCGAAGACGGCCGGCGGGGTGAGCGCCGCCGTGTACATGTTCGTCGTCTTGCGAGTATAGACGTCACCGCTGAAGGTCAGCCGGTTGCTCAACATGTCGAAATCGAGACCGACGTTCGTCGTGGCCGCGGTTTCCCACGTGAGGCCGTTCGGAAGCACCGCCGGCGCGCTCGTCTGATTCGGTTTCGTGCCGTTCGTGATGAAGCCGGACTGCGAGATGCCGAACTGCTGTTGGAACTGATAGGCGCCGACGTTGCCGTTGCCCATCGTGCCCCAGGACGCACGGACGCGCAGGTCGTTGACGAGCTTCGGACTCAGTTTCCAGAACGGCTCCTGCGAGATGCGCCACGCGCCCGACACCGACGGAAAGAAGGCGAAGCGCTGATCCTTGGGGAACTTCGACGAACCGTCGTACCGGCCCGTGAACTCGAGGAGGTAACGGTCGTCGTAGGAGTAGTTGAGTCGGGTGAAGGTGCCCAGGACGTTCCAGCGCTCGTAGCCACCGGTGATCGTCGTGGACGTGCCGAGCGCGAGATTCAGGTCCGAGGCATCCGGGAAGATCAAGCCGTTGCGTTGCGCGAGAAGCCGGTCCCACGTGTGCTGCTCGAAGTTCACGCCCGCCATCGCCCGCATCGAGTGCTTCGTGGCGAAGGTCGTGTTGAACGCGCCATAGAAGTTCGTGGCGATGTAGTCCGTGCTTTGATCGTCGTTCTGCAGGTCGTTCGTCGCCGTGCCGAGATAGGCGACCGTACCGGGGCGTGTGCTGTATGGCACTGGCACGCGGCGCTGCGTGTTCGCGTCCGTCTGCTTCTGGAACGTGAAGTCGCTGGTGAGCTCGAGGTGCCTGTCGAAGAAGTCCGCGATCGCTTCGGTGGTGCTTCGATAGACGTTGCGGTTGAAGTCGATGCCGTTCTTGCCGTACGCCAGATCGCCCACTGAATACGCCGACGACGCCGTCAGCGTGCCGTCCGGGTTGAACAGCGCGGCCAAGGGCTGCGTGTTGTCTTCGAGGTTTCGCCACACGCCGCCGCCCTCGCCGACGTTCAGAGGATTGTGATACTTGCGGTTCGAGAAGTCGAAGCTCGCCCGCACGTTCAACCAGTTCGTCATCCGCAGCCCGCCGTTGGCGCGCAGATTTTTCTGGGTGAAGTCGTCGGAGTTGTATCGGAACAGGCCGTCCTGCCCGGCGTAGCGTCCCGAGACCATGAACTGCGTATTGTCGCTGCCGCGAGAGACGGAGAAGTGCTGGTCGACCGCGGGCACGTGGTCGTTGTAGAGCAGCTTCATCCAGTCGGTGCTGTTGTAGTAGACGTAGTTTCCGTCTGCTCCAATGACCGTGCCGGGCGCGGTGCCGGCCTTTGACCGGGCGGCAAGCGAATCCAGGAGCGCCTGGTTGAAGACCATCGTCTTGTTGAACTGCTGAGGAGCGAACCCCTGGTAGGCCTGGTAGGCCTGGTTGAACATCTTTGCGTACGTGTAGCCGTCCGTCACGAAATCCGGGATCGCTGTCGGCGTTTTCAGGCCGTACGTCGCACCGTAATTGATCCGGAACTGATTCGCCGTCGGACGTTTGGTGTTGATGAGCAACACGCCGAATGCGCCGCGCGCGCCGTAGACGGCGGCCGACGACGCGTCCTTGAGGACCGTGATCGACTCGACGTCGTCGGGGTTGAGCAACGCGGGATCGCCCTCGACACCGTCGACGAGAACCAGTGCACTGCCGCCGGTTCCGATCGAGGTCGTGCCGCGGATGTTGATCGCGGGCGCTTGAATCGGTTTCCCGTCCATCAGCCGGATGTTGACGTTCGGCAACACGCCTTGCAGGCCTTGCGTCAGGTTGGGCACCGCGCGAGCCGCGAGCTGTTCGCCGTTCACTTGTTCGACGGCGCCGGTGAGGTTTCGCCGGTCGGCCGTGCCGTAGCCGATGGTCACGACTTGATCCAGCTCCATCGCGGCTCGATTCAGTTGAAACGAGACGGTATCCGCCGCGCCGCCGGCGACCGTCACCTGGGATTGGCCCATCACATAGCCAATGCGCTGGGCGACGATGGTCACTGTTCCGGCGGGAACGTTGTTGAGAGTGAACCGTCCCTGGTCGTCGGTCATCGCGGCGATCGCGAGCCCCTGCACTCGCACTTGCGCTGAGGGGATCGGCGTTGATGCCTGCTGGTCGGTGACGGTTCCGCTGATTCTTCCCTGCTGTGCGTATGCGGTCTTGGCGGACAGCGCCAAGAGCATCGCCAGACCGGGAATGAGTCGGACTGTTCGCATGAGGCTTTGGGGAGTTGGGGGGACAACCACTGCCGTGCAGGCGAACAGACTAGACCGGCAATGCGTTGCAACGCATTGCGGAGTGGTTTCGGGCGTGTCACAAAGCCGACACGACACGTCTCGCGAGACTCGGCGGATCGACGAGCCGGGCTCTACTCGTTATCGCCCGCGGATGTGGGGCCGAAGCGTGCCGCTCACAAGGCCGACTCCGATGAGCGCCACCGCAACGCTCAGAACGGAAACCCCAACACGCCTGGGAAACTGTTGTCCTCGACTCGCTCGTCTGGTCTGTGCGAGCCTGGCCACGCTTCCGGGGGATGGCGGTCCTCAGCTGCTGACTGGCGCCGCCTGGAGTGCCCGAATCAACGCGAGCGCCGCCTCATAGTTTTCTTCGTACACCGATATTGAATTCGAATACTTCAATAAACTATCGGTGGGTACGTGTGTCGTGGAATCGATATGCCAAATACCGTGAGCGTCCAGCATGCGTTGGACGCTCCGGAAGAACGATTCATCGGCGTTCGCGACCAGAATGCGCATTTCCATTCAGGGCATTCTATCGCCGCGTTCGGCCGCTGTCGACTCTCGTCAACCCTCAGCGAAATGGAAGGAACGAGCGAAGGCGCTGGTCGCGAAGGTACAAGCCGCCCCACACCAACGCCCCGATGATGAAGGGGAAGAACAGGTTGAAGAGCCCCGTGCCGGCGCGAAGCTGCGTCGCGACCGCTCCGCCGAGGTAGCCGGTGAGCAGCACGGCACCAAGGACTGAGGTACGAGGGAATGCATAGATTGCCGTGCAGACCAGCGCGAGGATGCCGATGCCGGGCGCGAGCTCGATCGGAAGTCCGAGCTGCGCCGAGGCGTCGATGACCGGCTGGATCTTGGGAATCTTGATCGCCCCGTCGAAGATCATGAACAGAATCGGCACGGCGCTGATGATTCGTCCGGCCAAGACGCGCTTGGAAGTGGGTGCAGTCGCCGGCGAGGCGCCGATGTATCGTCCGTCTACGTGTGACACTGTCGTCTCCGGTAGGATGGTTTGCTGCCCTTGCTCTATACAGACACGACGAACGGCCGACGCTGGAATCGACAGGGGCTCAGGAATCAGCCATCTTCGCTGCCATGATCGTTCATCTGGTCGACGGGACCTACGAGCTCTTCCGCCATTTCTACGGCCTGCGGCGCTTTACGAATGGCCAGGATCCGCCGTTCGGGGCGGTGATGGGCGTGCTCCAGACCGTGCTGCAGATGATCGAGGGCGGCGCGACGCATGTCGGCGTGGCGACCGATCACATCATCGAGTCCTTCCGCAATGATCTCTGGGCCGGGTACAAGACCGGCGCCGGAATCGACCGGGCGTTGTGGGCGCAGTTTCATCCGCTCGAGGATGCGTTGGCGGCGATGGGCGTCGCGGTCTGGCCGATGATCGAGCTCGAGGCCGACGACGGGCTCGCGTCCGCCGCCCATCTCGCCGCCGCCGATCCCCGTGTCGACAAGGTGTGCATCTGGACGCCCGACAAGGACCTGGGGCAATGCGTTCAGGGAGAGCGCGTGGTGCAGGTCGATCGAAAGAGCGGCAAGGTCCGCGACGCAGCTGGGGTTCGCGAGAAGTTTGGTGTCGACTGCGCGCTGATTCCAGACTATCTCGCTCTCGTGGGCGACGCGGCCGACGGCTATCCCGGCATTCCGGGCATCGGCGCGGTGACGGCGGCGCGCATGCTCAACCGCTACGGCCCCATCGAGACCTTTCCCCCCGACGTGCTCGGCGACCGCCTGGCGGCGGCGCTGCTCTTTAAAAAACTGGCAACATTGCGCACCGACGCGGCGCTGTTCGCGAACGTCGATGCATTGAAGTGGAGCGGTCCGACGGATCGCTTTGCGTCGCTCGCCGAGAGGATGGGCGACTCGCGTATCGCAGCTCGCGCTTCGGCAGCTGCGACGGGTAACGCGTAACGCAACAGCGTAAGAAGCAGATCCCTCGCTTCGCTCCGGATGACGCCAGTGTCCTCCCGACAGGCGCCGCGCGCCCGAGAGATCTGCTTTCGCGTTGTGCCTGCCGCTCGAAACTCCCCTTGCTTATCTACAATCGACGTGACATACTCTCTTGTAGATAACCGAGGAAAGCTGTGACAAGACCGACGGACCTCGTCCAGGGCACTCTGGACCTCCTCATCATGCGCACGATCGCCACAGAGCCACTCCACGGCTGGGCGATCGGCCAGCGGATCCAGGTCCTGTCCAAGGACGTCCTCCTCGTCAACCAAGGCTCGCTTTACCCTGCCCTGCAACGGCTCGAGCGCCAGGGCTGGATCACGGCGGATTGGGGCGTATCCGAAAACAACCGGCGAGCGCGGTTCTATCGTCTGACCGGGCCGGGGCGGAAGCGCCTCGAGCAGGAACGTGCCGACTGGGAGCGACTCTCAGCGGCGATATCGCTCGTGATGCGAACCGCTTGATGTAGGCTGTCATATGAGAATTCTCTATCGCGTTGCGTCGTTCCTTCGCGCGTTGTTTCGGAACCGGCGCGTCGACGAGGATTTCGCCGAGGAAGTCCAGTTCCACGTCGATCGCGAGACGCAGGCGAACATTGCCCGGGGCATGTCGCCCGGCGCCGCGCACCGCGCCGCCCGACTGGCGTTCGGCAGCGTCGAGGCCGCGCGCGAGACGTCGCGCGACGCGCGTCCGGGCGCGATGGTTCGCCAGGCCGTTCGCGACATGCGGTTCGGGGCGCGCCTGCTTGCCAAGTCGCCCGCGTTTGGCGTCGCCGGGATCGCGATCATCGCGCTCGGCATCGGCGCCGTGACCGCGATCTTCAGCGTGGTCTACGGCGTCATGCTTCGCCCGTTGCCGTATCGCGAGCCGGAGCGGCTCGTCAGCGTTTGGTCGCGCCTGTTGACGCAACCCAACGCCGACCACCTGTATCCAGGTGCGGCCGACTTCTATGAATGGAAGCGCTCGAATCGCGTCTTCACCGACATGGCGCTCGTCAAATACTCGACGAGCTTGAACCTCGGCGGCGACGGCGAACCGGAACGGCTCGTCGGTGCGCGCGTGACGACGAATGTCTTCTCGGTGCTCGGCGCGTCCGTCGCGCGCGGGCGCACGTTCACCGCCGAGGAGGCACAGCCGGGCCATGAGCAAGTCGTAATACTCAGCGATGCGCTCTGGCGGCGGCGGTTCGGCAGCGATCCATCGGTCCTCGGCCGGCGTATCCAGCTCAACGCCGCGCCCTATACGGTCATCGGCGTTATGCCACCCGACTTCGAGTACCCGACGCACGACTACCAGGCGTGGATTCCGCTCATCGTCGAGGCCTCCGAGCTGACCCGACAGACGAATCAGAATTATCTCGTTGTCGCCCGCCTCGAGTCGACGGCGACGCTCGAGCAGGCGCGCGTCGACATGGAGGGCGTCGCGACGCGGCTCGCAGCGGCGTCGCCGCAATCGAATCGCGACGTGCGCGTGACGATCGAACCGATGCTCGCGGACGCCGTGCGCGGGGTTCGGCCAACGCTGGTGGTCCTACTTGGCGCGGTCATGTGTCTGCTGCTCATCGCCTGCTTGAATCTGTCGAACCTGCTCGGCGCTCGCGCCGCCGCCCGCTCCGGCGAATTTGCGGTTCGACTCGCGCTCGGCGCATCGCGCGGGCGTCTCCTCGCTCAGGCGGTCGCCGAGGTGGCCCCGGTGTTGTTCATCGGCGGAACGCTTGGCGTGCTGGCGGCGACCTGGGGCGTGCGCGCCTTCGTCGCGGCGGCGCCGAGTGGCGTTCCGCGACTCGAAAGCGTCGCGGTCGACGGCGCGGTGATCTTCGTTTCTCTGCTGGTGCTCGTCGCGACGGGTCTCGCGGCCAGCCTCGCTCCGGCCATCTCCGCGTGGCGGTCCGACTTCACGACGATCACGAAGGATCGGAGCCGCTCATCGACGGCGGGCCGCGGTCGTTCGAGGACGCGGCGTCTCGGCGTGGCAGCACAAATCGCGTTTGCGGTGCCCCTGCTCGTCGGGGCGAGCCTGTTGATTCGCAGCTCGCTTCAACTCGCCGACGTCGATCTCGGCTTCCGTCATTCGGGCATCGCGACGTTCCACATCGCCGTCCCGCGAACGAAGTATCGTGAAGCGCGGGACGTGGCGGACTTCTATGGCCGTATCGTGGGGGCGGCTCGAGCCCTGCCGGGCGTATCGCACGCCGGCATGGTCAACCGCCTGCCGCTCGCCGGGAATCAAACCAATCCGGTGTCGGCGATCGACGGGTCGGGCGCGACGGTTCACCTCGACGCGATCGACTCGCGCACGGTGACGCCCGACTATTTCGCGACGATGGGCATCGCGTTGCGCGGTGGACGCGTCTTCACCGATCGCGACGACATGGATGCGCCGCCGGTGGCGATCGTCGATGATCGGCTCGCCTCGACGATGTGGCCCGGCCAGAGTGCGCTCGGCAAACGGTTGCGGCTGCGCTTCGGCGATGGCAGGTGGAATGAAGTGGTCGGCGTCGTTTCGCACATCCGAACGAGCGCGGTGGATGTCGATCCGCGCCCGCAGGTATACTGGAGCTATCGGCAGTTCGTACAGGACCGCATGGCCCTGGTCGTTCAAACGAGCGGTGATGCACAAACGCTCATGACGCCCGTCATACAAGCGATCCATACCGTCGATCCGGAGCAACCGGCGTACGACGTACGCACGATGGACGCCGTCGTCGAACGCTCGTTGGTTCAGCGGAGGCTGACGATGATCCTGATCGTCGCCTTCGGCGGCATCGCGCTCCTGCTCGCGGCGGTCGGCGTGTATGGCGTCGTCGCGTTCGGCGTCACACAGCGCATCCGCGAATTCGGGATTCGCACCGCCCTGGGCGCTACATCGGCCGATGTCGTCGGGCTCGTCGTACGCGACGGCACGTCGATGGCGGTGCTCGGCGCCGTCATTGGGCTTGCGACCGCGTTCAGCGTGATGCGCTTCATGAGCAATCTCGTATACGGCGTCGGCGTCCGCGATGTCGCGAGCTTCGTCGCCGCGACCGGCGCGCTGGTTCTCGTGGCTGCGCTCGCGAGCTATCTGCCGGCACGGCGCGCGTCGTCGGTCGATCCGGCGTCCACGCTTCGGTCCGAATAGAAGCCGTCATCCCGAGCGCAGCGAGGGATCTGCTTTTCCGCCGTTCGACAAGTAGATCCCTCGTCGCTTCGCTCCTCGGGATGACAGTGGGGTTTCCCTTTGACTGTCACATCTTGACCGTCAACAGGAACGGCCATATACTCACACTCATGGCCGAGCCAACGACCGACGTGATCCAGGGCACCCTCGATATGCTCATCCTCAAAACCGTGAGCCTCGAGCCGATGCATGGGTTCGGCATCGCGCGACGCATCGAGGATATCTCGCGCGGCGTGTTCAAGGTGAACCCGGGATCGCTGATGACCGCCTTCCAGCGGCTCGAGCGCGCCGGGTGGCTCGACTCCGAGTGGCGGCAATCGGAGAACGCGCGGCGCGCGAAATTCTACACGCTCACGAAGGCCGGCCGAAAGCAGCTCGAGGTCGAGACGACCGATTGGGAGCGTCGCACCTCGGCCGTGGCTCGTCTGCTGAGAGCCGAGGCCTGAACGTGTCGCTCCGGAGGCAGGCGGTCGCGGGCGTGCGCGCTCTCTTTCGCCGACGACGTGCCGACCAGGACGTCAGCGATGAAGTCGAGCATTTCGTCGAGCAGTCGGTGCGCGCCAACCTCTCCCGCGGAATGTCGCCGAGCGACGCGCGGCGGGCCGCGAGGTTGGAGGTGGGCAGCGCGGTCCACGTGCGCGAGCAGATGCGCGACGAAGCCTGGGAGAATGTCGTCGAGACGTTCATCGCCGACGTCCGATACGCCGCGCGCCGGCTGCGAGCGGCGCCGGGGTTCACGGTCGTCACCTTGGGCACACTGGCGATCGGCATTGGTGCAACGACCGCCATCTTCAGCGCCGTGAACCCGATCTTGTTCAAGGCGCTGCCGTATCCCAACGCGAATCGTGTGACGGTCGTATGGGAGGTTCGGGCCGACGGCGGCTCGATCGACGGATCGTTCGGCATGTACCGAGAATTGGCGGCGCGGAATCGGTCGTTCGAGGCGCTCGCCGTGTTCAAGGGCTGGCAGCCGACGATGACGGGACCGGCCGAACCCGAGCGATTCGAGGGACAGCGGGTCACGTTCGAGTACTTTCGCGTCCTCGGCATCACGCCCGCCGTGGGCCGCACTTTCGAGATCTCTGATGACCGGCCGGGCGGGCCGAACGTCGTCATCCTGAGCGATCGGCTGTGGCGGCGTCGGTTCGCCGCCGACGCGGCAATCGTCGGCCGCCAGATCACGCTCGACGATGCGTCGTACCAGGTCGTCGGCGTTTTGCCGCCCGCATTCGAGAACGTCTTGCTGCCCGACGCCGAGCTGTGGGCGCCGCTGCAATATGGAATGTCTCAAGGGCGTGCTTGGGGTCATCACCTTCGGACGATCGGGCGTCTCCGAGCAGGCGTCGACGCCGCTGCAGCGACGCGCGAGCTGAATCAGCTGGGCAACACGGTGATCGGCGAGCTGCATCCGCCGACATACGGGAAAACGACGGCGATGCTCGTGGAGCCGCTGCAGAACGACATCACCCGCAGCGTGAGACCCGCGCTCCTCGCCGTGCTCGGTGCCGTTGCGCTCGTGCTGATCATCGCCTGCGTCAACGTGACAAATCTTCTGCTCGCGCGCGGCGTGCGACACCAGAGCGAGTTCGCGCTTCGCGCCGCGCTCGGCGCCGAACGTCGTCGGCTGATTCGACAGGTTCTGACCGAAAGCCTCCTGCTGTCGACGCTGGGCGGTGTGGCTGGAATCGGCGTCGCCGCCTTCGGCGTCAGGGCTCTCGTCGCGCTCAGTCCCCCGGGGCTCCCGCGGCTCAATGCAATCGATGTCGACGCGAGCGCATTCCTGTTTGCGTTCGTCGTCACGACCGCGATCGGCGTCGCGTTCGGACTCCTCCCCGCGATCGACGCCGCGCGCAGTGATCCCCATGGCGCGCTGCAGTCCGACACGCGGCGCGCGACGTACGGTCATCGCCGCGCTCGGGCAGCTCTCGTCGTCGCCGAGGTCGCGCTTGCGCTCGTGCTTCTCGTGACGTCCGGGCTCTTGCTACGCAGCCTGCAGCGGCTGTTCGCGGTCGACGTCGGTTTCGATGCCACGCACGTGCTCACGATGCAGGTGCAGACCGGCGGGGAGCGCTACCGCGATTCCGCGACGACGATCCATTTCTTCGAGCAGGCACTCGCAGCCGTGAAGCAAGTCGCCGGCGTCGAGACGGCGGCGTTCACGAGCCAGCTTCCGCTGGACGGTAAAGCGGACGACCGGTACGGCGTGGCCTTCGAGTCAAAGGCCGCGCGCCCGGCAAACGACGACCCGAGCGCATTTCGCTACGCTGTCGCAGGCGACTACATCCAAACGATGCGAATCCCGCTCGAGCGGGGACGACTCCTGAATGAGCACGACCGCTCGGATTCGCCACCGGTCGCGTTGATCAACGAGTCGTACGCAAAACGAACGTTCGCATCGATCGATCCGATTGGCCAACGCCTTCGCATCGGCCCGTTGCAGGGCGTGACCATCGTGGGTGTGGTCGGCGACGTCAGGCACACGTCGCTCGCCGTGGCTCGGTCGGACGCGGTTTACGTCTCGGAACAACAGTGGCCGTTCGTGGACAACGTCATGTCGCTCGTCGTGCGAACGCGCGGCGACGCCGCCGATCTCGCGCCCTCCATTCGCGCCGCAATCTGGTCGGTCGACAAGGATCAGCCCATCGTCAGCGTCGCGTTGATGTCCGATGTCGTCGCGCGCTCGGCCGCGGAGCGCCGGTTTGCGCTGATGTTGTTCGAGGCGTTCGCCATCGCGGCGTTGGTGTTGGCCGCCGCGGGCATTTACGGAGTGCTTTCGGGGAGCGTCGCCGAACGGACGCGAGAGATGGGCGTGCGTTCTGCGCTCGGTGCGTCGAGCGGCATGCTGCTCCGGCTGATTCTTCGCCAGGGACTCACGCTGACCGCACTCGGCGCCGCAATCGGACTTGTCGGCGCGGTTGCCGCCGGAAAGGCGATTCGATCCATGCTCTTCGGTGTGACTGCGCTCGACGGCGTGACTTACGCCGCGGTGATCGCGCTCCTCACGGCGGTGTCAGCGCTGGCCTGTGCGGTGCCCGCGCTGCGTGCGTCTCGCGTGGATCCGGCGCTCACGTTGCGAGCCGAGTAGCGCCGTACCGTTCCAGCGTTCCACCGTTCCACCGTTCCACCTCTTATTCGCCAGGCCCGAGCGCGTTGGTCATCCCTCGCGCGTAGCGCCATTCCCCGTCCTCCCCGAGGCGCAGGACGAGGATGGCGCGTTGGCTTCGAGTCTCGCTGGTGCCGCCGGTGCGGGGTGTGACGGTCATTCGCTCGACGCCGCGTTGTATCGCCCACTCGCCGGCCACGATGAGCTCGCGCGAATCGAACTCCGGACGAACCTTGACTCGCTCGAACGCCGCGCGCATCGCCGTGACGATGGCGGCCGGCCCGCGCAGGGGTGGGACACCCGGCGCCCAGACCTCGTAGTCATCGGTCACGAGCTTGCCGAGGGCTTCAGGGTCTTCTTGTTCCATCGCCGCCATCCAACGCGCGTGCAATGCCCTGATGCCTGCCGCCGCCTGATCGTCGCTCATGATGATTCTCTTATCGCCGCCTGCACGGGTGGTTGCGCTGAGGACCCATAAGTAACGCTCGAATGTCGAAATCTGACAAGACGACGGCGGCCGCGCGTCGCGCGGCCGTCTCGTGGAGCGACTGAAAGCAGAGTGTGTCCAAATCCGCCTCACGCCTCACGCCGCTCGCGATGTTGTCATCCCGAGGGCAGCGAGGGATCTGCTTGTTCCCGATGTCATCGCGCAGGCTGTAGCGTCGTCGCCCGGAAGGTCCTGCGGAGTGGGACGACCCGCCACCGACCGTAGGCGACGAACGTGGCGAGCAAGCCGGTCACGAACGGAATCGCGGCGGTCGCGGCGGGGCCGACGATGAGGGTGACGATGGTTGCGCCGATCATGATGATGACCAACCCCGCGGCGGCCAACGGCGTGAGCCACGTTTTGATGCGGGTCAGCCCTGGAAGCACCAGGCCGAGCGCGCCGAGGAACTCGCAGACGCCGATGAACTTGACGAACTCGCCGGAGAGGCCCGACGAGGCGGATTGTGCGGCGAGGGTTTCGATCGGGGTTGCCAGCTTGAAGCCGCCGGCCATGAGGAAAAGGAGAGCGAGCAGAACTTGGACGGTCCAGAGCGTCGCGGCGGTTTTGCGGTTGGCTGACATGGTCGTGTCTCCTCGAGTTCGGGTATGTCGGCCGGGGTATCAGGTCTCGATCTCGAGACTCTTTCGGCCTCTCTACCTTCACGTCGAACGAGATTCTTGTGGATCGACACGACTCTGAAAAATGTTTGATCTTCGAGGATTTCCGGGGGACTCGCCTCGCCCACTACGATGCTTGGATAGAGTGAAAGGCATAGGCACGGACTAACACGGTCACCGGCGGATAAAGACGGATCGCTCCGTGAGCCGACAGCTTCCTCACGCCAATGCTGGCCAGGGATGAAGGATCTTCGGACATGGAATCCGAGCGACGACACGAGCGGAATCCTCACTCCGCTCTCAGCGCCCGAACGGGATCGATTTGCGTCGCCCGCCGCGCCGGCACAACGGCGGCACCGAGTGTCACCACGATCAGAACAGCCGCGGCCGCGATCAAGGCAATCGGGTCGTTCGCCCGGACCTGGAAGAGCTGTGTGGAAACCAGCCGAGTGGCGAACAGCGATATTGCCAGCCCCACGACCGTGCCCATCGCGGCCACGCGCAGGGCGCCGCCGAACGCAATGCTCATGACGTGGCCGCCGGTTGCGCCCAGCGCCATCCGGATTCCGAACTCCCGCGTCTGCTGCCGAATGAGGTAGGCTGTGACGCCATACAAGCCAACCGCGGCCAGGACCAGGGCGATGCCGGCGAACGTGGTCAGCAGAAACGCTTGAAGGCGTGGGCGTGCCAGCGGGCCGCCGCGCATCTCCTCCATCGTCTGCGCGCGCCACAGCACGACATCATGGTCGTCCGTGCTTGCCGCCCGGCGAAGCGCCGGGAGAATCGTCGACAGGTCGCGCGACGATCGAAGCACGAAAATGCCTTGCTGGAATTCCTGCCGATAGGAAAACAGCACGGTGGGCGTTGGCGATTGAAGCATTCGATAATTGAATGGCCTCATCACGCCGACGACGGTCCGCCATGCGGTGTCGTTCGATACGCCCGCGAAGCGGAGTTGTTTTCCGATCGGATCTTCGCGGGGCCAGAAACGAACCGCAAGATCCTGCGTGACGACCGCCACCCTCGGCGCATCTTCTCGATCCTCATCACCGATGCCACGGCCGCGAACGATGGGTGAATCCATGGCATTAGAGAACTCTGACCCGACCGCGTCCCAGGAGACATACGGCGCGTCGCCGCTGGAACCGGTTCGATCGCGCGCTTCGATCCGGGCCGAGAAGATGTTCGGGCCAAGAAACGGCCAGGCGAGAACCGGGCTGACCGCGGTCACGCCGGGCACCGCATGGAGCTGCCGGCGCGCACCGTCGAATGCGTCGTCGAACTCACGCCGCGTGCGATACTTGTGAAACGGCGCGGTAATCTGAACGATCGAGAGATGAGAGGACTCGTAACCGGGGTCGAGCCCCTGGAGCTTCGCTACGCTTCGCGCCAGCAGTCCGGCGAAAGCGAGGAGGATGAGGGCGAGCGCAATCTGCGACGCAACGAGCACGGATCGAAGCGTTCGCCGGCCGGGCGTCTCCACGATCACGCGGAGCGTCATGCCCACTGATTCACCATACATGAGTGCCGGAACGACCCCGGCCACGAACAGCGACACGACGGACACCGCCGTCGCAAGAACAAAGGCGCCCGGCGACAGCCCAAGCTGATCGAGCCGCGGCACTCCGGCGGGAGCGACCGCGACGACTATTCGAAGAAGTCCCGCGGCGATCGCCGCCCCCACGGCTCCTCCGGCAACGGCCAGCGCCACAATCTCGGTCGACAGCTGCACGAAGATCTGCCGGGAGCTCGCGCCAACCGCGCGGCGAATGGCCAGCTCCCGCGCCCGCATCGTCGCGCGGATCAGGAACAGGCTGCCGATGTTCACACAGGCGATCAGGAGCAAACCCGCGACGGCGATGCTGAGGATGACGAGCGGCTGCCGCGCTGGTCCGACGACGACGTCGGCGAAGGAATGCATCTCCGTCCCACCGGCACGGAGTGAGCGCGCACTCAGATCATTGGGAAAATCGCGAGTATCGTTCTCGATGAAAGCGGCGAACTCCGTTTGTGCGGTCCGCGGCGTTGCTCCGGGCCCGAGCCGCGCGATCAAATCGACCGCCGGGTATTTCGCCGGCGCGAGGGGAAACCAGTAGTCAGTCCCGCTCGGGTAGTCGAGGCCCGCCGGCACGACGCCAACGACGATCGCCGTGACCTCACGATTGAGAATCTCTAAACGACGCCCGGCGATGTTGGAATCGGCGCCGAACGTCCTTCGCCAGAACGACTCGCTGATGACGAGAACAGGGGCGGCGCCGACGACGTCATCTTCGGGTCGTAGCAACCGGCCGACCACGGGTTTCGTTCCAAGAACGTCGAAGAAATTGCCGGTGACGAGCGACTCGCGCGCGTAGAGCGGACTCGCCTTGTCCCGGAGTGGCACCATGTTCGATCCGTAGTGCGCGAAGCCCGCGACGCCCGCGAGCGTCCGCGTCGCATGACGAAAGCGCTCGAGGCGGTCGACGCTCGTCGACACCTCCGTTTGCGCGCCCGGGGCCGTCGCCCATAGCGAGATCACGCGATCCTGATCGCGCACTGGCAGTCGGCGAACGAGGACCGTGCTCGCGACCGAGAAGATCGCCGTAGTCGTACCGATGCCGAGGGCCAACAACCCTACGGCGGCCGTCGTGAATGCCGGCGCACGTCGAAGAGTGCGCAGCGCGAACCGAACACGTTCGCGCTGCGTCGTCAGATACTCTCTCATCATGCCGGAAGCTACTCGGCATCCGGGAAAAGCAGATCCCTCGTCGCCTCCGCTCCTCGGGATGACAAGTTACTGCGCTACGGCCTCGGCGTGCGACGCACCCCTTGCTGCTCGGGAGACGGGCTGTTCGGAGGCAGCCAGTCCAGCCACCACGGCTTTCCAAGCGCTCGCTTCTGCGGCCAGATCTCATTCAACGTCTCGGACTCGAACAACTGTCCGTTCTTCATCACGTACCGCACGCGTTTGACATTGCTGATGTCGGCGAGCGGGTTCGCGTCGAGGACGATGAGGTCGGCCAACTTACCGGTTTCGACGGATCCGACGTCACGATCGAGGCCGATCGAGATCGCGCCGAAGATCGTGCCGACACGGAGCACGTCGTGCAGCGGCATGCCTCCCTGCGCCATCAGCATGAGCTCCCACGGCGTGCCCAGGCCCTGCACTTCGTGGTGCGCACCCACGCCGACCAGCCCGCCATGTTTGACGATGTTGGCCGCCGCGCCCGAAACGCCCTTGAAGATCCACTCATCCTCGGGCACCCAGACCGCTTCACGCGTTCGTCGCGCAAGATCCGGCTGGAACGTGAAGCGCTGGAGGCGTGGATCCGCGTAAGCATTGTCGCGGGCAATCATATAGTGCTTGCTCTCCGGGCCGCCGTAGTTCACGAGGAGCGTCGGCGTGTACGTGATCTCGCTCGCGGCCGACAGCAGCGCGAAGTCCTTGTACAACGGATAGATCTCGTACGCGTGCTCGTGCCCTGCGTAGCCGTCGAGCATTTCCGTAATGCTCATCTTGAGATCGCCCGCACCCTCGGTCGTCGGGGTCAAACCCTGCTCGTAGGTCGCCTGCACGACGAGCTGCCGCGTGCGCCGGTTGCCCGCCAGGTACTGCTTGAGCGTTTCGGTTTGATAGAACTCTGCATAGCGTTTCACGACTTCCCGAGCGCGTTGGAGCGTCAGGATCTCGTCGCCCGTGAAGACGCCCGGGCCGGTCCCGAAGAATCTCGGGCCGATCATGTCACCCGTGCGCAGCCGATCGCCGTAGGTGATGTTCGACGTCGTGCTCGTCTGCGGATCGCGACCCGTCGTTATGCCAAAGGCGAGTTGCGCGTGAAACGTCGGCGCGGCGGTCTTGTGCACGTCCGTCGCCGGCCAGGTATGCAGATGCACGTCGACCCAACCGGGCACGATCGTCTTTCCCGTGACGTCGATCGTCGTCGCGCCGGCCGGAATCGTCACGCGCCCCGACGGACCAACGGCGCGAATGCGATTGTCGGTGACGACGACGTCGGCCCGCTCGATGACTTCGTCGCCCTTCATCGTGATCACGCGCGCACCCTTGAGTACGACACTCCCGCTCGGCTTGTATTCGCTTGCGAGCACTTTGATGTCGAACCGACGCGGCGTGTATGCTGGTCGAAGTGGAAGCGTGTCCGCGCCCGGCACCGGCAGTGTGTCGCCCGCGAGCTGCCGCGGCCACGCCTGCTTGATCGAGTCGGCACGCGCCTTCATCGCCTCGGCGACATCGTACAGGAAGAACGAGTGGCCGAGCGAGAAGAACATGTATCGGCTGTCGCGCGTCCAGCCGGGGAACTCGCCGCCAACTTCGATCGCAACTTGCGCGGGGACCAGCGGCTTGTCGGCGCGCACATCCAACTGAATCGGAGTGCCGACGATGGGCGTGGGGAAGACATAGATGCGATGGGCCCCAGTGTTCATCGCGAAGCCAAACTGGCCGTTCGGCGACACGGTGATCGGGTCGCCGGCGAACAACGCGCGACGATCGGAGCCATCCCATCGAACGGACTGGAGACCAGCGCCTCCACCGCCTCGGCCCTCGCCCCGTCCTCCGCCCGGCACCGGCGCCGGTGGAACGATTCCCCCGCCAGTTCCATAGAACAGCACGCGATTCGAGTCGGGTCCGAAATGCGCCAGTGGTCCTTCAGGCAGCGGACCGTAGACGGTGCCGACTTCGAGGATGTCGTGAATCTCGCCACCGTCGGCGTTCATCCACCCGAGAGTGAGTGGCGCGTCGTCCAGCGCGCCGCTCAGCCGATCGGCGATGTTCCGTCGTGACACCCAAGGACCATAGCCGAACACGATACGGCGACCGTCCGGCGAATATGTGGGGCGCACGTAGAACGAGGGCGCCGTCGTCAATTGTCGAAGGCCGGAGCCATCGGCGTTGACGCGATGAAGCTGGCCACCCGCCTCATCGGTCCACGTCGCGAACACGAGGTACTTGCCATCGGGTGACCACGTCGGCGAATGCTCGACCACATGCGTCGTGGTCGTCACGCGAGTCGGTGTGCCGCCCGAGAGATTCGTCAGATACAGCTTGTCGAGCGCCGTGAACGCCAGCCGTGTGGCGTCCGGCGATGGTTGCGCATCACGGATCTGTCGCACGGTGAACGTATCGGTGATCGGATACCGGAAGCGCGACAGCGGTCCGAGATATTGCTCGACGTCGGCGGTGAACGGGATCATCGTCGGACGACCCGAGGCCAGGTCGATCTTCCAGATCTTACCGCCGTAGGTGGTGAGAATCGCCGAGTTGTCCTTCAGCCACGCCGGCGTCGGCAGCGCGCCGAAGCCCGCGGAACGGGCCGAGGCGTCGTGCTGCACGTCCATCTTGAGAATTTTCTCATCACCCGATTCGAGATCGCGAATCATGAGCGCGGTTCGCGCGTCGAATCGCGTGAAGTACGCGAGCTTCTTTCCGTCCGGGCTGACGACGCCCTGCATCGCACCGCCCGGCGCGCTCACGACGACGTGACTCTTGCCACTGGCACGGTCGTAGACGCTGATCTGGCCGCCGCCACGCCCGCCGGAACTGGCATAGGCGCGCTTCCCATCGGGTGAGAAGCCGGTCACGCCGGTGAACGGCAGCGTGACGCCTTCGCCACCAGATGGGTGGTAGAGCGTACGCCCAACCATGATGTATTGCCCGTCGGGCGTCCACACGGGGAACGAGCCGACGCCTTGCCGCCCCGTCTCCACGTGCGACAACCGCACGGGATTCGAGCCGTCCGCGTTCGCGATCCACAGTTGGTCGCTGCCCGACCGGTCGGAGATGAACGCGATCATCCTTCCGTCGGGCGAATACGCGGGCTGCACGTCGAGTTGATTGCCGCCGATGAGGCGCGTGGCCTTACCGCCGGCGATCGGCACCGTGTAGAGGTCGCCGAGCAAATCGAAGAGAATCGTTCGCCCGTCGGGCGAGAGCGACAGCGACATCCAGCTGCCTTCGTCCGTGGTGAAGCGGGCGATGCGCGTGGTCTTGAGGGGCAGCGTGTTCGTCGGATCCCGCGGCGCGGTGCCCGCGACGACGGTGTACTCCCGATTCTGCGCATGAATCGAGACGAGCGGCGCCACGAGGGCGAAGCCCGCGAGCGCAACGGAGATGCGATTGATCGGGCGCATTAGCGGGTTCCCTCCGCCGGCTCGAGTTGCAGCCACCAGAGCTTGTCCATCTTCTTGGCTGTCGGTGTGATCTGATCGAGCGTCGACGCGTCGAACAGACGTCCATTCTTCATGACGTAGCGCAGTGAGCTCGTATTCCGAATGTCGGTGAGCGGATTGCGATCGAGCACCTGCAGATCGGCAAGCTTGCCGGGCTCGATCGACCCAAGCTGCGTCCCTGCGCCGATCGCCTCCGCGCCAAACACCGTCGCGGCGCGCAGGATGTCGTGGTTCGGCATGCCGCCCTTCGACAGAAGCCACATCTCCCAATGGAAGCCAAGGCCCTGCACGCGGCCGTCCGAGCCGATGCCGACCTTGCCGCCGGCGGCAACGATGCGCGCCGCGCTCGCCGCGATGTCGTGGAACGGATATTCGTCGGGCGGCATCCAGGTCCCGCGCGCCCGGGTAATGCGGTCGAGATCCTGGTGATACGAGAAGTGTCTTTCCTTCGCGTCGGCGTGCGGGGACTCGGTCGCGAGGATGTACTCGATGCCGGTCCGCGTTCCGACGCGGCCCAACAGCATCGGCGTGTACGTCAGCCCCGACTCCGCGATGAGCTTCGCGACATCATCCTGAAGCGGGAACACCTCGTACGCGCCCTGATGATTCGCGTAGCCGTCGAGGATCGCGCTCAGGCTCTTTCGGAAATCCGGCGTGCCGACGGCGACCGGCGTCAGGCCGAGCTCTCGGCTGGCCATGAGGAATCTCTGACGATCGGGGCGCGTCGCGGCGAGATCTCCCCGGATGGTGTTCGCCGGGAAGCTGGCGGCGTACGGCCGCATGAAGTCGCGAGCCTCGGCCATCGTTCGCATGGTGACGGCGGAATCCACCATCGTCGGGCCGGTGGCAAAGATGCGCGGGCCGAGGAGATCCGCGGTGGCAACACGATCGGCGTAGGTGAAAATGTCGGTCGTCTGCGTTTCCGGATCGCGAGCGCTCGTCACGCCATACGCCAGATTCGCCAGATACTGCGGCACCATGGTGCGATGAATCTGGCTCGGCGCGGACATGAGAGAGTTGATATCGACATACCCCGGGATGATCGTCTTGCCGGCGACGTCGATGCTCCTGGCTCCGCTCGGGATCGTCACCCGTCCGCGCGGTCCGACGGCCGCGATGCGGTTGCCTGTGATCACGACGTCCGCGTTCTCGATCACTTCATGCTCTTTCATCGAGATGACGCGCGCGCCACGCAGGACGACGCTGCCTTCCGGCTTGTCCGCCGCGGCGACGAGCTTCACGTCATAGTGCGCCGCCTCGAACGCCGGCGCCCATCGTGTCGTCGAATCCGCGGGGTTGCCGGCGCCCCGGCCACCACCGCGTCCTCCGCCCCCGGCGGAGTCGCCAGGCGGCGCGGTCGGCCGGTTCAGCGCGGCGGCGAGAGAATCGGCGGTCGATCTGTCGCCCTGCGTCACGTCATAGACGTAGAGCGTGGTGCCGCTGCTCCACACCGCCTTCGAACCGTCACGCGAGAACGTCGGGAAGTCGCCGCCGGCGCGCGTCAAACGACGTACCGGAACTGCCGGCGTCGTGATCGTCGGATCGACGGTAACCGAGTCGGCCAACTGCGGACGCTCGAACATGTAGATCTGGCGCCGACGCCCCGCCCTGCTGAGAACATGGACGCCGTCGGGCGACAGCACCGTCTGCGGCGTCGCGCCGGCCAACACCACTTTGCGATCGGAGCCGTCCCAAAGAACGGAGACGAGCCCGGTGGCGTCATGGAAGAACACGCGGCCGGTGTCGGATGTGAAATGCGGAAAGCCCCCGAGCGGGAGCGCACCGACGTCGGCCACCATCGTGATGGGATGCTGCGTTCCCCCGCCGGCCGGCATCCAACGCAGCTCGAAGTTGAGCTCAGTGCCGGTGCCCGCCGGTGTGCGCGGTTGAACGGCGGCATCGTCCATCATTGCCGTTCTCGTTCGCCGCGGAGCGCGCGCGAACACCAGCCGGGAGCCGTCCGGAGTGAAGTTCAGGCGAGCGTACATGGCCGGAGCGCGCGTGAGGTTCCGCGGCGTTCCACCATTTGCGTCGACCTGGAAGATGTCCCCGCCTTCCTCGTCGACCCACGTCGCGAAGACGACCGATTGCCCATCGGGTGTCCACATTGGAGAACTCTCAACGACGCCGCTCGTCGACGTCAGCCGCCGCGGCGTGCCGCCGTTCAAGTCCATCGCCCACACTTTGCCGAGCGCGCTGAATGCCACGCGGCGTGAGTCGGGCGAAAGGACCGGCTCCCGAATCTCGTGAACCAGAACGGAATCGCCGATCGCGACGGAGCCCTTCACCAACGGCCCGAGCATCTGATCGACGTCGGCGGTGAAGCGGATCTCCGAGGCGTTGCCCGACGTGGCATCGACGCGCCACAGCTTGCCCCCGTACGACGTCACGATCGCGCTGCCGTTCGGAAGCCACGCGGAGCTCGGCAGCGGGCCGACGCCGCTCTGAATTGGCGAAGCACCGACTCCACGGCCACCGGGAGCTGCAACGGTGAGTCCGCCCGCCTGCTGCTGCGTGCCGACGACCAGCCATCGATCGGCGCCCGTGGCGAGATCACGCAGCACCAGCGCCGACTGCGCCTCGAAGCGTGTGAAATAGGCGAGGGTTTTGCCGTCGCGGCTGATCATCGGTCGCATCACTCCGCCCGGCAGATTGATCCGATACGAGATCGTTCCGGTCTGTCGGTCGTAGCGCGCGGCTTGAATCCCGTTTTGAAACCAGACGTACCGTCCATCGCCGGTGAAGCTCGGCGCCGTGCCGAACCCTTGCAGCGGTACGCCCGCACCGCCGCGCACGTCGACGAGTCGGTTGCCCGTGATGATCTGCTTTCCATCCGGGCTCCACGCGGGATACTGGCCACCCTGTGTGACGAGGTGAGGCCGCCTGCCGTCGGCATCGGCGATCCAGGTCGCGTCGACACCGCTGCGGTCAGAGGTGAAGACGATCGACTTGCCGTCGGGCGAATAGCGTGGCTGTCCATCGATCGAGTTGCCACCGAGGATGCGTGTCGCCTTTCCACCGGCGATCGGAACGGTATAGATGTCGCCGAGGAGATCGAAGGCGATCGTGGATCCGTCCGGCGATACGTCGACGGACATCCAGGTGCCTTGCTCGGTGGTGAACCGAACGTTTCGCGTCGTCTGAAGCGGCAATGTGTTCGTAGGGTCGCGCGCGGGCGCTTGTGCGGCCGCCGGAAACACCAGCAGCACGCTTGTGATCACAGCGGCGAGGAGTGGCCTCGCTGCAAATCGACTGCGGTGTTTCATGGTCGGCGTCACCTCAGGTGGGAATGGGCGTCCGACACGGTGCGTCCCGTGTTTTACATTTCCTCAATCCTATTCTTCAAATCACGAACATTTGTCCTGTCTAGTGCGGGAAGGCGCCAATGCATCGGTTGGATTCGTCAAATTCGTGCAATTCGTCCAATTCGTTCACAAACGTGTTCGCAGTATTTCACGGCGCGCCGCTCGTTTCTGCCCCAAATACGCAATGAACACTTTTTAACAAATTGGACGAATTAAACGAAATTTGACGAATCCGATCGATGCCCCGACACATCGGCGGCACACCCGGCAATTCTCTTTCAAGCTTTGCGATCGAGACAGCCTTTATAGTTCGGATTTGTGAATTCCGCGTCTGGAATGGAGAAATTCACATCCGTTCCGTGCACCCCTCCTTTGTGGAACGGGCCGTCGGGGAACACGTTCTCCTGCAAACGGCCATACTGCCGGATGAGGCGCCGCAGGTTGCCGAGGCGTTGACCGCGGCCGAACTGCCAGAACGCCGCCTCACGGAACAAGAGATCGATCGCGCCGTCGCGCGTCGCAGGGGTCGCCAAGGCCGGCATCACGGGAACGCTCAGGTTACCCAGCGTCTGCGGTGACGCGCGCAGCGCATTCAAAATTCCCATCATCCCGGGAATGTCATTCGCCTGCAGCTTGCCTTCCGCCTCGATCAGCCGGGCATCGATGCCCGTCACGAGCGGCACCGACGCACTGCGCTGCAAACCCCAGATCTGGTGATAGACGAGCGTCGTGATTCCGTCCGATGCCTTCGGCGTCGTGTTGTCCGTCTTGCCCACCACCGGAACGCGCGGATCACCCGCCGACGCAAACGGCAGCGCATTCTTGAGCAACGTCTTCACGCCGTTCACCATGTCGAAGCTGTCGCCAACCACATACCTCGGATTGGCAGTCGGCGCGTTCATGCCGTACGGGCCGTTGTCGCTCGTCGTGACCGAGAACGTCAGGTTCCACGCGAAGTTCGTCGGAACACCCGTGACCGTCGTCGCCGCGGCAGCGAACTGGCCGAGGTCGCGCTGGGTGCGTGCCTTCGCGACGAGGATGGAATTCCGGACCGAGACGCCGAAAGCGTCGGTCGCCGTGGCGACATACGTCAGCGCCGTGTCGAAATGCGCCAGCGCCATCGCAAACGCGGCAGCGTTCGTGATCTGGTCCGTGTACTTCGGCACGCCGGCAATGGTCCGGCCGAACGGCGATCCATTGCAGAAGTGCTCACTGATGTCCATCTCGATCCAGCCTTCGACGAAATACATCTGGGCGACCTTCGCGACGGCCGTCGGGTTGTACGCCTTGAGCGCCTCGATCGCGTCGATCGCGTAGCCGCGAACCTGCTGCGGCCACGGACTCGTGCTGCTGCTGCCGGCCGGCACCGCGCGGCGATCCTTGTCGTCCGTTTGGAAGAACGTGTCGCCCGACATCCATTCGTCGGCCAGCGTGCCGCCCGCGGACCACATGTTCGTGCTGCCGCCCGTCGCATTCGTGAACCGCTCCAGCGCGCCGACCACCAGCGCGTCGGCGCCGGTCGGACTGTTCACCGAGCCCGGTCCGATCACGCCCGGCTGCTGCGGCTCCAGCAGCTGATCTTTCACCTTGTCACACGCGGCGACCGCGATGAGCGCCATGACGCCCGGCAACACAACGCGCCGAGCACGACCCATCATTTGCATCATTGTCGTTTCTCCTCGGCGGTTAGTAGCGAAGTGTGAAATGCAGCGTGAAGTACGTGCGCTGGCCGCTCGTCGAGTACGAGCTCGGCGTATCGGCGTCGGTGTACGTTCCCTCCGGATCGGGACCGCGATAGCGCGTCCACGTGTGAAGGTTGCGGCTGGCGAACGTCATCGTCGCGCTCTGCGCGCCGGCGAGCGATGTCATCCGCTGCGGCAGCGTCAGCACGGCTGACGCTTCGCGGAAGCGCCAGAACTGGTTCGGCCAAACGAAACCGACGGCGGTCGTCGGGTTCGCGTTGCGTGTCGCGATGTTCCTCGCCTGCTCTTCCAGCGTCGCGTGAATGTCCGACGCCCCCTTGCACGAGTTCGACTGCGCGCACTGGATGTTCGACGTCTGATCGAGCAGCAACCCGCCGCCCTTGTAGTCGAACAGGAAGTTCAGCCGGAGCTTCCGATTGAGCAGGTCGAATCGGTTCTGCACCGACACGATGTCCCGCGGAATGTTGTAGCCCCAGTACTGGAAGATCGAGTCGACGTGTACTTCGGCGACGCTGAGATATCCGTCGCCGTTGTCGTCGTGGTACGTGTATGGCCGGTAGAACACGCCGTTCACCGACGTGCTGACCGAGTCGCGCGACGCTCCCGTTCCAACGGTCTTATTAGGATTTCCTGCTGCATCATAGCCGAGCGACACGACCTTGTTGGCGAGGTGCGAGCCCGCGATGGTCGTTTCCCAGGAGAGATGCTTCCGATCGAAGAGCGTCGCCGTCAGCGCGACCTCGATTCCCGCGTTCTTCACCGAGCCGAGGTTTCGGAGCACCGTCGTGTTCGACGGCGCCGCCGACGGGGCGATCGGCTGCGAGACGAGCGCGTCGTGCGTCTGCTTGCTGTAGTACGTGACCTCGAGGTTCGCGCGGCTGTTGAATGCGCGAGCGTCGAAGCCGAGCTCGAACTCCGCCGACGTCTCGGGCTTCAGATTCTCGTTGCCGAGCGTGTTGGCGCGAAGACCCGGCGTGTCCGTCCCCGACGCGTTCGAGAGCGTCGTGGGCACGCTTGTTTGCGTCGTCGAATAGGCGATGAGCGCTGCCGTGGAACCCGGTTGCACGCCCGACGCGCCGTAGGCCGATCGAAGCCTGAACTCGTCGAGATGCGGCACCTTCGGGAAGAAGCCTTCCTCGGACATCAGCCAGGACAAGCTCGTCTTCGGGTAGGTCACGCTTTGGAACTTCGATCCGAACGCGCTGTTCTGATCCTGGCGCATCGCGACGGTCAAGAACAGGCGATCATGCAAGCCCGCTTGCTCCTGGATGTACCCGCCGAGCGTTTTCGTCGCTGTGGGCAGCGTTCCGGAGAGCGAGAGGTTGGCACCCGACTGCGGGGTGACGGCCCCCGGCGGCAGCACGTTTCCGGTGGCGATCGCCTCGTCATTCTCGATGTTCACGTAGTCGAATCCGCCGGTTGTCTTGAAGCTCAACGACGTGCGGGGCTGCCACGTGGCGGTGCTCATCGCCTTCGCCGAAAAGATGCGATCGTTGGTGACGCCAACTCTCGACGAGCCTTGTCGCAGCGTGCCCATGAACGGGCAGGTTCCGTATCGGCACAGTACGAGGATCGATCGGTCGGCGAGGTCGATGCCGGTCAGCGCGCTGTTGTCCAACCATGGCAGCGGGCGCCAGTGCGCATCGACGCTGCCGATGATTCGCTGTATCCCGGTCATCGAGACCTGTTGAAACATCTCGGACGGCACGAAGCTGTTGTACCCGTACAGATTCTCCCCAAGCGTTCCCTTACCCGACGTACCGGGGCCAGGCCCGATGAATCCGGGACCGGTCATCGATTGATACTGCTCGCTGAAGAAGCCGTTGTTCGCGCCGGGTGCGCGCTGATCGGTCTTTGCGAAGCCCGCCGTCGCGGTCATGTCGAACTTCGGCGACAGCGCCGCCGAGACGTTCACGCGGAAGTTCTCGCGCTGGAGCGCTTCGGGACGCATCCACTCGCCGCGGATGCCGGTGCCGAGCGAATCGAGCCGGCGAATCGAGAAGTCCGGCAGCTTGTAGGGGCCCGTCTCGTTCTCGACGTCGCCGCTGAAGAAGTAGCGAACGGCGTCGTTGCCTCCGCTCGCTTGAACGCCAAACTGATTGCGGTGCCCGCGGTCGAGCGGAGACAGCGAATCGGTGTTCAGCACGTTCAGCGATTTCGTCGTGTCGACGGTACACGTCTTCGCGGCAACCTGAATGAGCAGGCAACGTGCATACGGTGAAGCCGACGTGTGGCCGATCAAGGCGTACGACGTGATGTACTTCGTCAAGTCGGTGATCATCCCGCCTTCGGCGTTGAACGTCCACCGCGTGCTGCCGGCGTGTCCACGCTTCGTCGTGACGACGATGACGCCGTTTGCCGCGTCGGTCCCGTAGAGCGTCGCGGCCGACGGTCCCTTCACGATCTCGATGTCCTCGATCTCCGCCGGATTCAGCGCTGTGAGGTTGCTCGTGGCGGCAGTCGTGCTTCCGTTCCCGATCGCGCTGGCGTTCATCCGCACACCATCGATGATCCAGATGGGGGCATTGTTCAGCGAGAGCGAGTTCAATCCGCGAATACGGATCTGCGGCGGCGCACCCGTGTTGTTCCCCGGCACGACGACCATGCTCGGCACCTTGCCGACGAGCAGCTCGGACATCGCGGTGATCGAGGTCTGCTGCACCTTCGACGTGACGTCACCGAGGGTCGCAATGCTGTGTCCCAACTCGACCTTGCGCTGTTGGCCGGTCGCTGTCGTCACCACGTCTTGCAAGCGCACGACGCTCACCTCGAGCTCGAAGTCGACGGTGGTCGACTGTCCCGCGATCACCGTCATCGCCTTCTTGACCGACGTGTATCCGATACGAAGCGCCTGAATTTCGACGGAGCCCGCGCGGACATTCGTGAGGGTGTACTTGCCCTCCTGGTTGCTCGTCGCGGCGGAGTTTGTCCCAATCGCGAGCACACGAACGTCGGCGAGTGGTTCGTTCGTTCCTTGGGCGACGATGCGACCCGTGATGGTCCCTTGCGCAGCGACAGCGGAGGTACTGAGAGCGCAGAGCGTGAGAACGGCGATCAGGTGGGAACCGAAAAGCGAGCCTCTCGGGGGACTCATGACGACCTCCGCGAATAGGGTCAGGTGGAACCGCAGCGTCGCGGCCAACGCGGTCAAGCGCTGGTCTTGTTGTGCTCGGGGACATCTCTGAGAGCAGCGGGCTTCCACGTACAGACGAAGCTCGCGGTGTTTTCCCGGACAACGTTCTTTGAGGTCGAACGCTCCGAACATGGAGCGAGGGCAAGGCTGGCGGAATACCCTCGGCCAATGCAACTCCGGTGACCCTCGCGGCCGTCACGTGCCCCCGAGTCGCGAATTCGTGCGGCGCCGGCTCGCGATCGGCCGAACCCTGCGCGAGCCTGCTCGCGCATCCTGATGCGCGGCTGATCACCGGTTGCTTGCACGAATTCGGCGACGAGGACATTTGACGTTCCTCATAGCGACTTGCAGCGACCTCGCCGAACCCTCCATCCCGACCATGACTTCCGCTATGCGTACGACTCTCTTCGTCATCGCCTGCGTCGTCCTGCCGATCACTGGAGCGGCCGCGCAGAGTGGACGCGACTGCCCGCCCCGCCAAACGAGCGACGACGTCGACAACGCCTGGACGATGGCGTACCACGACTATGGCATTGCCGTCGGCGACAGTCGCCGGCTCCATGGCCTTCGCCTCAACGTCCACGACGCCGCGCTTCAGCGTGTCGATGGCGTGAATCTCTCGGTCGTCGCCGGCGGCGGTCCGTGTGCCGATGCGCAGATTCGAGGGGTCGCCATTGGATTGCCCGCCACCGGAAGCAACGCCTTGGTCGGCGCTGGCGTCGGCGGTGTGGTTCGCGCTTCGACCGTGACCGGGGCGACGGTGGGCCTCGTGACCGTCGTCGACCGCCGGCACACGGGATTGAACCTCGGCGCGCTCAGCGCGTACACGAATGGCAACACAACTGGCGCCAGCGTCGGCGGCATCGCGTCCATCACCGACGGACAGATGACCGGCGTCGCATTCGCTCCGGCGATTCTCTCGGTTGGCCGGTCGCGCGGCATCGTGACGTCGGTTGGACTCGTGACCGCCGACCAGTCCCTCGCGGGTTTCAATCTCGCGGGCGTCGCGTTGACGAGCGACGACACAGCCAAGTGGGTCAACGTCGGCGGCCTTGCAACGTTGATTGGCGACCAGGCCCGAGGATTGTCGGGCGCCGGTCTATGGCTCGACGCGACGAAGGGAATGACCGGGATGAACCTCTCCGGTCTCGTCATGCGAACGGAAGGCTCGGCGAAATGGGTCAGCGTCACGCCAGGCGTGCTCACGGTTGGCGAATCGCTGACGGGTCTGGGCGTCGGAGGCGTTCACCTGCGAGCGCGATCGAGCGAAGGCTTTCTGCTTTCGGCGTTCAATCACGTCGACAATCGACACACCGGGCTGTCGATCGGCTTGATCAACGACGTCGGCGAGCTTCACGGTGTTCAGATTGGGCTTCTCAATCGCGTTCGCACACGCCGGGGCATCTCGCGCGTTCTACCGCTGGTGCAATTCGGGCGGTGATCGAACCGCTCAGAGGCTTTCCCGCATCGCCGTCGAGGGTGGTATCGCCACCGCGCGTCGAACGGGAATCGTCGATGCAATGAGCGCGGTGACGAGAACCACGACGACCGTCGCAACGTAGCTCACGACGTCGAGCGAGCTGACGCCGTAGAGGAGTGACGACAGCGCGCGGCCGGCGACGATCGACAGCGCGACGCCGACCACAATCCCCACCGCCGTTGCCACGAGGCCATCGCGCAACGACAGCCGCATCACGCTGAAGCGCGAGGCACCGAGGGCCATTCGAATTCCAAACTCGCGCGTCCGCTCCGTGACCGCGTGTGCCATCACGCCGAACAATCCGATCACGCCGAGCAGAATGCCGACACCTGAAAAGACGGTCGTCACCAACATTGGAAAGCGGCGGAAGAACACTGGACGTGAGCTGTCGATGACGTCGCGCATCGAGCGAGGCGCGGCAACGACCAGCTCTGGGTCGATCGCGCTCACGATCCGACGCACACTCGCGGTCGCGGCGGCCGGATCGCCGCGTGTGCGAACGGCAAAGCGAAGCGAGGTCTCCTCGCTGAGCGGCAATGGAAAGTAGATCATCGGCGGTGGCGGTTGATCGGCGGCAAGGCGGACGTCGCCAACGACACCGATTATCGGGCGAAAGATCCCATCGCCTAAGCCAAGTCCGGCCCCGAGGCGTGCACCGCGCGACGCATACTCGCGAATCAACGCTTCGCTCACGATGACGCCGCTCGTCGCGAGCGTGTCGGCCGCGGTGAACTCCCTTCCGCGTCGCAGCGGAATTCCGAGCGCGTCGAAGTACGAGCGCGTGACTGGCCGGACTCGCGCGTACGGCTTGTCCGCACCGCCGCGGTCCTCGGCCAACACGAAGTTGCCCGCCGATCCGAATTCGAGCGGCAGCACCGATCCGACGGCGACGGCCTCGATCTCGGGGATGTCTTGCAGACGCCGCTCGACCTCCGAGAATGTCGCCGCTCGCGCCGACGCCGATTGATAGCGAGGTCCACCCAGCGCGATACCGAACGTCAGCAGGCGATCGGGGCGAAATCCGAGGTCGGCGCGAAAGAGCTCGCCGAGGCTGCGTGCCAGCAATGACGAGCAGGCGATGAGCAGAAACGTCAGCGCGAGCTGACTTGCGACCAGGACCAAACGCCACCGCGATCGCGCGGTCATCGAACGACCGCCGGCGCGCAAGAGCTCGCCCGGTGCGTGGCGCGACGCCTCGATCGCCGGAGCGACGCCGCACAAGAGACCCGTGAGCAGCGATACGACGAGGGCAAGTACGATCATCCGTCCGTCGAGCGCCGTGGTCGCAACGAATGGAAACGCGGCGACGAGCGCGGCCGGGATCTGCGACAGCAACACTCGGAGCGCCAGCCACGCAACGGAAACACCGAGCGCGCCTCCAGCAAACGCTAATAACAGATTTTCAATCACGGACTGCCCGATCACTCGCGCCGGTTCGGCGCCGAGCGCTCGCCGAACGGCGAGCTCGGGCGCGCGGCCCGCCATGCGCGAGACGAGAAGTCCCGCGACATTTGCGCATCCGGTCAGGAGCAGGGCGGCCACACCCAGCAGCAGCGCGAGCAATACCGGTCCGTTGTTGCCGACCATCTCGGTTCGCAAGGGCACGAGGTTGCCCGCGCGTCCCGCCGTGCTCTCCGGATGTTCTACCGCCATTCGCCGAATGGCCGCGTCGAACGCGGCACGCGCCCGCTCGACGGTCACGCCGGCGCGAAGTCGCGCGATCGCCCGAATCCATCGATTGGTTCGGTCCGAAGCAGATGCGTCCAGCTGCATCGGGACCCACAGCTGTGCGTTGGTCGCAAGCACGAAGCGGAACTTGGCCGGCAAGACGCCCACGATGGTCGCCGGAGACCCATCGAGCATGACGGTCCGGCCGATGACCGAGGTCTGCGCGCCAAAGCGCGACCGCCACGCATCATCGGAGAGCAAGCCCGTGAGCGGCGCTCCGGGAGCATCTTCCGTCGAGTCGAACATGCGGCCGATCGCCGGACTCACGCCAAGGAGCCGGAAGAAGCTCGCTGAGACGGCGACGGCGCTGACGCGCTCGGCGCTGCCGTCGACTGACAGCGAGTAGCTTGCCTGGCGATAGGCCGCGATATCGGCGAACACATCACGCGAGGCCCGCAGGTCGAACAACTCGGGCGCCGATAGCTCGCCCCGATCCATCGTCGTTCCTTCCCGCCGCTCCCACAGGTGGACGAGCTGCTCGGGCGCGTCGTAGTCGAGCGGACGCACCAGGGCGCGGTCGACGACGGAAAAGATCGCAGTCGTCCAGCCGATGCTGATGGCAAGGGTCACCACGACGACCGCGGAAAACGCGCGCTCACGCCATACCCGGCGGAGCGCATACCGCGCGTCTTGTGCGAGGTGTGACGTCACGAACGATGCCTTCTCCTGGCGGTGAGCGGGAAACGGAATCATGGCGCGCCGACGATCCTCGCGGTCTTGATGTAGTCGAGCTTCGGGAACATTCGATTCAGGTACGAATTGCCGAGCGACGAGATCAACGACTGGTCCGGCTTTTCGCGGTACACCGAGTAGATCGAGTCGACGACATCCATGCCGTCGACGACCTTCGCGAACGCAACGAAGCCCAGCTTGTCGAGGCGCTTGTTGTCCCCGAGGCTGATGAAGATGTGGTGCGTGCGCGCGCGCGGCGCGTCCTTCGCGTAGGCAAGCGTTCCGCGCGCGTTGCTCTGCCGAACGGAGTCGTCCTCCAACGGCTTCTTGTCCCACGGCTCGTTGACTTTCGGATTGCCGTTGATCCCGAATTGCGCAACGAAACCTGGCACCACCCGGAAGAAGCGCTGGTCGTCGAAGAACCGGCTCTCGACGAGCTGATGAAAGCGGTCGACGCCGATCGGCGCCCAGGCGCGCACGGCCATGACGGTGAACGTGCCGCGGCTCGTCTCGAATGCCACGCGAAACGAATCGGGCGCGGGGCCGGTCGAGACTGGCGGCAGCGGGGCCTCTTTAGAGCATGCTAACGACAGCGACAACGCGAAGGCGATTGCGAAGGTGCGCATCCTACAAATCTTCCATCAGCCAAAGCCACCGGCTCGTCGAATGGACCCACACTTCCTTGAAGACGTACATGTTCGCCGCCGGCCAATACGGCAAGTCGGTGTCGCCGATACTCTGCATGCCGACGGGCAGCGATCCAACGAAGTCGCCCGACGAGACGCTGTACTGCTGCGCCCAATCGTGGCCTTCGCCGTACATCGTACTCTGTGTAAACGGATTGCGGCCGACGATCCACTGCGCCTGCCGCTGCGCGAGATCGAGTCCCGCGCTGTCCTTCCGAACGCGCGCCGCAACCGCGAGCGCCTTCGCCTGCGAGAGCAGAACGCCGTAGTTGCCGCGCCTCGCGAACCACACCGGAAAGGCCCGCAGATACCACCCATCGCCGATCGACAGCCCCGAACGCACTTGGTCCCGATAAGACTCGCGCGTCGCCAGGTGCAGCGCGCCAGAGTCCGGCACCTCTTTGACGTCGTCGGTCACGCGATAGACGTACGCGGGCAGCACCCCGTATGGCGCAGTCGTCGCCGAAATCTTCTTCGCGTAATCCAGATAGAGCGCGATGGTCGACGACCAGCCCGCGGCGTCGGCGTGGCGCGGAAACGTCTCGAGCAACTGCGCCAGCGCCACGATCGGCGCTTGGTCGTTCCCGCGATGAAATTGGTGAAAGATCGTATCGCGATCGGGACCGGTGTAGAAGAATCCGGCCAGGGGAAGCTCGTTGCCGACAGGTGTCTTTTGCTGCGACGCGACGATCACGCGCGCCAGCTCGATCGCTTTGTCGGCGTACTGCTGTTTGCCCGTTGCACGAAACAACTCGACGGACGCCGTACTGCCGATCGAGGCCAGCTCCATTCGCGTCGCGGCAAACGCCGGTGTGTGCCACGTCGACGGCCCTTCCACACCGGCGATGGCGTATCGCCAGTCATCCTCCGCGGTCGCCAAAGCGCGCTTGGCCAAGTCGGGCGATTCCGTCTTCAACACGCGGTACGCAATTGCCTCGGCCGCCGCGGCGATGTAGTTGGCGTTGGGATTGTTCTTCGTCTCGCGCGCGCGGTCGTCGGCATCCCCGACGATGTTATTTGTCCACAGGTTGTGGCTCGCAAAACCCATTCGATAGCCGCCGTCGAAGCGAACGCGCAGCACCCAGTCGAGTCCCCACTTCGCTTCTTCAATCAGTCTCGTCGCGAGCGCGGTGTCTCGAAGCCCGCGGCGCGCGCGCAAGCGCTCGGCGAGCGCGAACATCGAATAGGTCGCTTCACCAGTGTTGATGACACCCTGCGAGAGATCGCCCGCATCGTGCCAGCCGCCGCTCATCGGGATGCGCTGGTCGCCGCGCGTCGCGAACCAATCGAGATGGTCCACGCCGTGCACCCCCGGAACATCGAACCCACAGCGCTCGCCATAAAAGAAGTTCAATGCCTCGAGCACCGTACGATTCCACACGTCGGGCCCGATGCGGAACGACGGTGTGACGACCTTGCCGACGCGGAGCGCATACGTGCCCGGCGCATCGATCTCCGAGAAATCCAGCAGTTGAAATCTGCCCAGCCGCGATCGAACGATCTGAATCGGCTTGCGAAGCGCCACCGTTCCGAGGCCGGTGTCGTCCGAGTGAAGGACCTCGAACTCCGAGACCGTGGAATCGCTCGCAATGGCCGTCTTCGAGCTGCGAGTCTGATAGCCGGTGTGGCTGTACGAGATCTTCCCCGGCGCCACACTCCACCCGACGTGATAGTCGGGATCGACGCGCTGTAGCTCCAAACGACCAATCTCGAAGGCGACGCGATCGCTCGGCGCCGCCAGCATCTTGTTCACCCAATAGCCGATCTCGAGCATCGTCACGCGGTCACGCGCCAGCGGCTCGAGCTCCCACACGATCTGGTGCCATTCGCCGTCGCCGAGCGTGAAGTAGTGAGTCCCTTCGCGGTCATAGCGGTCGGGGACCTTCTCGACGCCGTCGCTGTGCAAGACGATTTGCAGCGGCAGCGCCGGAATTCCGGCGTAGTCCGCGCGCACCCACAGCGAGATGCGGTTGAAGGAGCGCCAGTCCTCTCGATTGAACGCGCGCTGCAGATTCACCGATGACAGCCCGTTGCGCGTCGGCGCGGGTTTGTCGACGAACATCTGCATGTCGACGCGCAGTACCCGCATGTCGCCGCGGCGCGCCTCGGTCGGGAACGTGAGCCGGCCGGTGCCGGAGAACCGCCACGTCCCCGGCTGCGTCATGTCGTCGAGCAGACGATTCTCGTGGACGGGCTTTTGTAGCGACGCGTACTCGGCCGACCGGCGGACGTCGATCGGCAACAGCTGCCGCTGGGCGCTGAGCGGCCGAGCGGCGGCCGTAAATGCAAGGACGCCGCTCATGAAACCACGCCGGATCATTTCACGATAAACGTCACCGTATCCCGACGCGCGTTCATCGGCGTGTGATCGCCGTATCCGAGCACCGCGATGACCTGATGTTGGCCGGGTTTCAGGCCCTTGAACGTATAGGTCGAGTCGCCCGGGATGTGCACCGTGGTCGCCGAGTTCGGGGGAATCGGCTGTCCTTCAGGGCTGGGCGGCGTATCGAGGAACAGGTGATAGTGACCGGTGCCTTCGACATGCGCGCCATCGGCCTTGGCAATCGTCACGTTCTCTTTGCTCAGCACGATAGTGACGTCCTTCGCGGTCGAGTCGCCATCCTTGGGCGACACGATCGTTGCGGCCGCGGTCGGCGCCGGGTTTGTAGGTGCCGGCGCGGGTGCGGGCGTCGCCGCCGCAGCGGCCGCCGTCGAATCAGTTTTTGCTTCCTTGCTTGCGCAGGCTGCGGCAACGAGGAGCAGCGTAAGAGCAGCGATTCGGTTCATTGGACGGGTCCTGGTACGAGGTTCTGTTTGAAAACACTCGCACCAAGCTACCGCGTCCCGTGCCGCGCCGCATCGGCGCTGACGAGATCTATACGCCGCAGAGCTTCCGCATTCGCTCCATGCGGGCGGCCGGCGGCCCGAGCTTCTCGAGTCGCTCGAACGACCGCACGCTTCCGACGACCGCATCGGTTGGCCTTCCTCCGCCGCGGTTCATCACGAACGCCTGGTCGACCGCGTAGTCGAACATGATGGTCGTGCTTCGCATGGCCGCTTCAGCGGCGCGCAGGGCACTGTCGAGTTGCGCCGGCGAGCTCAGTTTGCCGATGTGCGGAACGCCGCGACGTTCGCTGTAGCGGACGACGTGCCCCGCCGAGTCGAACGTGATCGAGAGCGTGAGGTTGGATTTTGCGATGTCGGGATAGCCCGCCGTCACCATCGTCGCGCCCGAGCTCGACGTCCTCGTGAGGCGGCACTCCCCACCCACTTCCGCCGCTGAAACTTCGGGCGTGAAGCTGCGAATCGCCTCGTCTCCTCGCTTCGGCGAGAACATGTCGGTCGTCGCGCGAACGAAGACGTCTCGCGTGATCGGCTCGGTGGTCGTCGAGGGGGCAGGCGTTGTCGTCGGCGGAGACGACGCAGGCGCAGACGCGGAACGACACGCCGTGGCGACGATGGCAATCGATGTGAGAAAGAGGCGCATTACGGCTTCTTGTTTGGGACGCGAATCTGGAGGCTGAGTTGGCGGCACGTGGTGTCGCGTGGGACGGTAATCGTGAGCGTCAGCTCGACTGGAATGCCACCCGCCTCCTGACGAAACCACGATCGGCCAACGACAGCCGTCTTCGACGTCATCTGCCACCCGGAGTCCTGGAGTTGACGGGCGTAGTGGTCGAGCAGGGCAACAGGGTCCATCGCCGTTCGGATCATCCCGCCCGTGCCGCTCGACCCAAGACTGTTCGAGTCGTAGCAGTTGTTGCTCGATCTGCCATCGCCGGCGTCGACCGGATTATAGAGTGTCGGGAATGGCGAATCCGACGGCCGAGCGGCCGGGGGTGGCGGCGGATTGCATGCCGTGTATCCCTGAGGCGGAAAGGCCGTCGAGCGAATCGCCACTTCGGTGACGGAGCCGCGCCGACGTGTTGCGGTCACGAAGAGTGTTTGCTGGTCGCCACACATTTGGACTCGGTTCCCTGCTGCGGTCAGACCGAGCGGATTCGGGACAGGCGTCGTGCCCGGAGCCGGCCTGAAACCGCCACCGCTAAAGCTGAACACGGGCGTGGGCATCGGCGGCGGCGGTTTCCAGCCGCGCGTCGGAAGCTCGCGCTTGAACTCGTCGATCACCTTGTCGGGTTCGTCGAGCACGCTGATCACGCTGACGATCGTCGTTCCCTGAAACGCCGATCCGAGAACTCGCGCGGTTCGCGGCATGTAGATGCGATTGGCGAACCACTCCGGGATAGAGCCAACGAGGATTTGTGGATCGGATCCCACACTGCCGGCCGCCATCAGCGCGGTGACCAGCTCGACGGGAACCGAGTCGACCTGAGCCAACCGACGCGGCTCCTGCGATCGCACGACCGCGGGGCGACTCACCGAGAGGACAATTGCCATCCCCAAAAGGAGACAACCACTCACTCTGAGATTCTTCATTAAAGTCTCGTGTATGTACGGGCGCTTCAATGATGAACATTCTTTCATGGTTTCGCAAACGAGCCGGACCGTGTCGCGGTGACGCGTGTCACTTCGGGGTCAGAGTTGGAGTCTGACCCCAACTCGACATTGGCGAACCAACATAGCGTCGCGGGGTAGCCAAGGAATCATCGCCGGTTCAGCCGGCTTCCTCATCGACGGAGGTGCTATGAAGCTTCTTCGAGTCCTCGTTTCGACGTCGGCGGTTCTCGCCGCGACCGCTGTTTCAGCGCATGCACAGGTTTCGATCACGCCGTTGCTCGGCGGATACGTGCCGGCGAGCGACGTCAATCAGGTACGCGGCGACGCGGCCAACATCGCGAAGACGCGCGACGGCACGCTCGCTCTTGGCGGCAACATCGACTTTGGTTTCCTGCGCGGCAGCGTCATGTACGCATCGGGCACCACGATCAAGAACGCGAGCAAGGCGGAGATTGGAAAAGGCTCGGTGCTCGCCGCGGCCGCCGATCTCGTCATACGCCCGTTGCCGAGACTGTTCGTGCAGCCGTATCTCGTCGCCGGCGCGGGCGAGAAATTCTACAAGTACAACGAGAGCAGCTCACTCGTGAGCGGCGGCGACGATCGCGACTTCGCGCTCCACGGAGGCATCGGCGCGGACGTCATGCTCGGCTCGGTTGGTGTCGTTGCGGAGCTGACGGATTTCTTCAGCAAGGGCGCGGACAGCAAGTGGGACGTCCACGATGCGTTCTTGATGGTTGGGCTCAAGCTGCCGTTTGGGAAATAGGTAGAACGGTGGAACGGTGGAACGGTAAAGGCACACCGATTCAGCCCGGTGTGCCTTTGACTTACTGGTGTCCCGTTCCACCGTTCCAGCGTTCCACCGTTTATTGATCTCTAATAGCCACCAATGGATCGAGCCGCATCGCGCGCTGCGCCGGGACCCATGCCGCCAATAAGGTCACGATTCCGAGGACGACCGGCACGGCGATGAGCGTCGGCGCATCGTACTTGTTCACGCCGAAGAGCAGCTTCGCCAGGAGCTGGCCCGTGAGCAACGCCGCCGAGAGGCCGATGGCGAGTCCGATCAGCGTCAGCCTGCTACCTTCGCCAAGCACCATCCGCCGAATTCCCGCCGGCTCGGCGCCAAGCGCGAGACGTACGCCGATTTCGCGCTGGCGCTGCTCCACCGCATAGGCCATCACCCCGTAGACGCCCAGTGCCGCGAGAAGAAGAGCGGCCGACGCGAACAGGCCGACGAGCATCGCATAGAGCCGCGGCAACGCCAGCGTCTCTCCCACCACACCGTGCATCGAATCCAGCGAGAGCATCGGAATGAGCGGATCCACCTCGCGGAGCGCCTGGCGGATCGCCGCGGACATCGCCGGCACGTCGCGGGCGGGCTGCAGCACGAAATTGACGGCCCGCGCCGGGAATTGGGCGAGCGGCAAAAAGATCTCGTTCTTGTAGGGTTGATTCGGTCCATCGTGTCGCGCCGCGGCGACCACGCCGATGACTGTAATCCTGGGCGCCGCCGGGTCTTTGCCGGCTGCGAGCACACGTCCGACGGGGTTCTCTCCGAGGAAAAATCTTCGCGCCGCCTCCTCGTTGATGATTCCCACGAGGGGCGCACCGCGGCGATCTTCCGCGGTGAAGCCTCGACCCGACACCAATCGCATCTGCATGAGCGAGAGGTAGCCGTTGCTCACGCCGCGATACCAGATCGACGGCGGCAGGTTGGGATTCGGCGGCATGTCGACGGGAATCGCACTGATGTCCTGATCGCCCCCACTCAGCGGAGGAAGGTCGGTGACTTCGGCAGATTTTATCGCAGCGCTCGCGCGCAGGCGGGCGAGGACGTCTTCGATGGCCGCGACCGCGCGCTGGCCATCGGGATAACGCGCCGCGGGAAAGCGCTCGCCGATGAGGTAGATACCGTCGGTGCGGAAACCCATGTCGACGCGTTGCATCAACAGGAAACTGCGCAGGAGCAGCCCGGCACCGATCAGCAGCACGACGGCAAATGAGAGTTGTGTGATGACGAGACCGCTGCGCAGCACGTGGGCATGGCGGCCCGTCTGACCCGCGCCGGTGCGCAGACTCGACATCAGCGCCGGGCGGACGGCGTGCAATGCCGGCACGAGACCGAACAGGAGCGCCGAAAGCAGCGTGACGCCGACCGCGAACAAGTACACTTCGCCGTCGGCACGCACCTCCTGCACGCGTCGAATGCTCTCGGGAACGAGGGCCGCGAATGCCCGGCTTCCGAGTAGTCCAATGACGATTCCGATCGATCCGCCTGCGACCGCGAGCAGCACGTTCTCGGTCAGGAGTTGGCGAACGACGCGACCGCGGCCGGCTCCAAGCGCGGCACGAACACCGATCTCACGCCCGCGCGCGGCTCCACGAACCAACAGCAGGTTGGCGATGTTGACGCAGCCGATCAGCAGGACAAAGCCGACGGCAATCGAGAGCGCGAACAGCGCGGGTTTGCTCTTGCCCGTGATCTGTTCGTGGAGCGGAATGGGCTGCCACGCACCGACCTTCGCGTTCGTCCGCGGAAACTCGCGCGCTTCGCGCTCCGCGATGCGCGCGAGATCGGCGTGCGCGGCCGCGAGCGACACGTTCGGCTTCAGCCGGCCGATCACGCGAAGCACGACGCACCCTCGGCCGCAACCGCCGTTCAACGGACGCCGCGCCGGCCCGATGACATCCGGCTCAGCGGCCTGCACCGGTGCACGGAAGCTCGCGGGCAACACTCCGATGACGGTCCACGGGTTGCCGCTCAACGTGATCTGACGGCCGACGATCGACGCGTCGCCACCGAAACGTCGCTGCCAGAACGAGTGACTGAGAACGACGACACGTTCGGCGCTCGCATCGTCATCGGCGCGTGTGAGCAAGCGGCCGCGGGCGGGCGTCGTGCGCAATACATCGAAGAACGTTCCGGAGACGAGCAATCCGCGCAGAGGCTCGGGATCGCCATTGCCGGTCATGTCCGGCCCCCAACCCTGATAGGAAGCCATCGATGCAAATGTCGTGTTGCCATCGCGCCAATCCGCGAAGTCCGGCGGCGTGAGCCATTCCGGCTCGGCACGGCCCAGCGCGCGATGGTCGGCCCACACCTGTACGAGTTGTTCTGCCTGTGGATACGGAAGCGGCCGCAGAAGAATCGAACGAAGCACGCCGAAGATCGCGGTGTTGGCGCCGATGCCGAGCGCGAGGGTCAACAGCGCGACGATCGTAAACGACGGCGAGCGCCGAAGCACACGCGCGCCAACGACCACGTCCTGTCGCAGCTCGTCGAGCCAATCCTGCAATCGGCGCCGGCGCACCGTCGCGTGGCGAATGCCTTCGACCTGACGTGTGACAGCCTCGCGGTCACCAAATGCATCGATGGCGGCTCGACGCGCGTCGTCGCGGCTCATGCCCAGATCCTCGAACTCGCGCGCGCGCAAGTCGATGTGTAGGTCGATCTCCCGTTTGACGTCCTTCGGCGCGTCCTTTGTCCCGCCAGGCAGCCGGAATATCCTCTTCATCGTCACATCTCCCTATGTCGACGAGCATGGGTCGCCCGCGGCGCGAGCCGCGGACGACCCATACATAAGTCAACAAGGGGTGCGTGTAAAGAGGCTAGTTCGTCACGCCCGGCTTCTTGTTCGCCCACTTCTCGAACCACGCCGAGAGGTATAATTGCGTGCGCAGGAAGTTCGACGGCGTCGACGTCGTGCCGTGCCACTCGTTGTTGAAGCGAATCAGCTCGGTGGGCACTTTGCGGACTCGCAATGCTTCATAGAACTCTTCCGCCTGGCTCACCGGCGTGCGCAGGTCATTCACGCCCGTCATGACCATCGTCGGCGTCTTCGCATGGCCGACGTACATGATCGGCGACCGGCGGAGATGCTCGGTGGGATCGTCCCACGGGAAATGTTGAAAGTTGTTGTACCAGAACACGTCGGTCGTGCCGACCATGCTCACCATGTCGGTGATCGGACACTGCGCAACCGCGGCCGCGAACCGATCGGTGTGGCCGACCACCCACGCGGTCATCGTTCCGCCGCCGGAGCAGCCGTAGACGAACATGTTACGAGAATCCACATAGCCGCGGCCCACCACGGTGTCGACGCCGACCATGAGATCGTCGAAGTCGGGGCCTGGCCATGCGTTCTTGATCGCATTCGCGAACGCGCTGCCATAGCCCGTCGAGCCACGAGGGTTCGTGTATAACACGACATAGCCCTGCGCCGCGTGCAACTGCCACGGGAACTTGAATCCCGTGTTGTCCATCGAGTGCGGCCCGCCGTGAATCGTGAGAATGAGTGGATACTTCTTCGTCGGATCGAAGTCCGGTGGCTTGATGATCCAGCCTTGCACCTTCAGCCCGTCCTTCGACGTGTACCAGATCTCCTCCGTGGTGCCGAGCTTCTTTCCGGCGAAGAGCTCGTCGTTGACCTGCGTCAACGTCTGCAGCTTGGCCGGATCGGCGACCGCAAAGGTGACGACTTGCGCCGACTTCGTCGGCGTGGCGAGCGTCCCGACGACGCGGCCGGCGCGATCCACGTCCGTCACGTTGAGCACGTGCATCTTGCCGGTGGTCGTCGGCGTCGTCAGCGCATGCGCGCGGCCGTTGAGCGGCGCAAAGTAGAGATCCTGATTGCCCCTGTCCTGCACGTTGAAATAGATGCCGGAGCCGTCGTCCGCCCACTGCAGGTTTTGCGGCGATCGGTCGAGGCCCGGCGTGAGCTCGCGGCGTGCGCTACCGTCGGCGTTCATCACAAACAGGCTCGTCTCGCGATGCGTATCGTCCGTCGAGTCCGACGACGTGAAGGCAATGAGCCGGCCGTCGGGCGACGGACGCGCCGACGCATCGGGCCCAGGGTGATGCGTGATCTGGCGAATCTCACCAGATGCGACGTCGACGGAATAGATCTCGGACTCTCGAAGCCAGAACTCCGCGTCCGGAACGCGATGCGATGTGAACAGCACGGACTTTCCGTCGCTCGTCCAGTGCGGGTCGGTATGATTCCACGCGCCGCTGGTCAATCGACGCGCCGTACCGCCCTCGGCTGGGACGACCCAGAGTTGCCGATACGCATCCGGAAAAATGCCCTGGCGATCGGCGCGCCATCTGAGCCGAGTGACGACCGTCGGCGGGGCGATCCACTTCGCGCCTTTTGGCGGCTCCGGCATCTTGATCCGAACGGCGCTCGGACTCGGCACTGATTCGTTCATGCTGAAGAGGAGCGATTTCCCGTCGGGCGACCACTCGAGATCCGTCGGCGCCTGCTCGACGCGCGTCACCTGCGAGACGGCGCCTTCGGCGTCCATCCAACGAACGAAGATTTGTCCCGCCGCGCCTTCGGCCGGCGACGCGACGTAGGCGATGCGCGAGCCGTCGGGCGACCAGATGGCACCGCCGCCCTTGATGAGGAAGCGATTGCGCGAGCCGTCGCTGCCGACCATCCAGAGCGCCGACTCCCATCGATCGTTCATCTTGTCGATCCAGCGGCGAGTGTAGATCACCTGCTTGCCGTCGGGCGACAGCCGCGGCGCCTGCACCTCCTCCATGTCGAGATACTGCTCGAGCGTGACGCGATCGGTTGCGGGTGCTCGAGCTGTGGCTTGTTGATTGACGCCTTGGGCGCCAATGGCTGTCGCGCCGAGAATCAGCGATACGGGCCACAGAGTGCGATGTTTGGACATGATAGCCTCGGAATTAAAGTCGGTTGAGCAGCGGACAAGCAGATCCCTCGCTTCGCTCGGGATGACAATGGTGTGGCGACCACAGTGTCATCCCGAGGAGCCCGAGCGTAGCGAGGCCGACGAGGGATCTGCTTTTTCGCACGCGCGTCACGCTCCGCGGTCGATGCAGCCGGTGTACTTCGTGTTCGCACCCTCGCCCAACGGCGTCGTGAGATTGAGGTCGGACCCATACGGACTTCCGTCCTTGTACAAGCCGGTCGGGAACACTGACTCCTGAGCGCGGCCGTACTGGCGCACGAGACGCCGGAGGTCGCCCATCCGCTTTGCCGTCAGGAATGTCCAGAAGGCACGTTCACGGAACAGCAGATCAACGCGGGCGTCGTAGCTGCCCGGATCCGAGAGCGGAGTCATCGCCGGCGTGATCGACGATGCGCGCAGGGTGTTCAACACGCCCAGCCACCCTGTGCCCGCCGTTGCCGCGTCGTTGTGATTCGCGTTCAACGCCGCCTCGGCCTCGTAGAGCCGCGCCTCCACCCCGGTCGCCAACGCAATTGGAGCTCCGAGGCTGTTATAGGCGTTGAATAAGTAAATTGGCGTGGTCCCGCCGGTGCCGAGCCGAGCGAACGTCGTGCGAACCCGAGCATCGTTGGCGCCGATCCAGTCGATGCCGTTCAACCCGTCGCGGCCCGTCGACATGCCCGCGCCGCCGCCGTTCATCGTCGTGAACAGCGTGTTCTGCGAGACCGCCAGCGAGCCGAGGATATCGAGATTGTAGACGAATGACGTCGGTACCGCTGCCGCCACCGTCGCCGCCTCGGAGAATCGGCCAAGGCCCGTCAGCGCACGTGCCTTGCCGACGCGCGTGAGGTTGAGCACCCGCGCGCTGTCTGCCGAGAGCGCCGCTGCCGAATCGAAGTGCGCGATCGCGCGGAGGTACGTGTCGTTCCGCGACGTTGCGCCGCCCACTGTCGCTACGCCGTTGACGTCGATGGTGCTGAACGGAATCCCGTTGCAGAACTGCTCCGCCAGGAACAGCTCGACATACCCCATGTAGGCGAACATTTGCCCCTGGAGCGACGACGGCGTCGGCGCGTAGGCTTTCAACGCCGCCTTCGCGAAGATCAGCGCCGTGAGCGTATTCGAGTGGTTGTTGAAGCTGGATCCCGTCTGCTGCGCCGTCGTGGCGGGGCGCCGCGCGTCGAGATTGGTGTTGGACCCGTTGCCGGGAAAATCGCCGAGCACCCACTCGTCGGAGAACATGCCGCTGACGCTGATCGCCGTGATGACGTCGGCGACGAACGTGCGCGTCGCGCCCGCGTGTTGCGCGATTGCGCCGACCGGATTGTTGACGGCGTCCGGTTCGACGATGCCTTGATTGTCTACCTTCGTGAGGTCCGAGCACGCGACGAGCGCTCCCGCGGCCGCGATGCCGAGAAGAATCGACCGTTTCATTGGGGGCGCCTCCGTCAATAGGACAGGCTGACGCGCGCGATGAAGTAGCGCGGCGCTGGAGCCTGTGGGTACGTGTAGTTGATGTCGGTGCCTGGGACGCCGCCGTTGACCTCCGGATCGCCGCCGATGTAGTCCGACCAGACGAACAGGTTGCGACCCGCCAGGGTGAGCTCGCCGCTCGACGCCCGCGACGACCGCAGCAGACGATCGGGAATCCGCAGCGTCGCCGTCACCTCGCGCAGCCTCGTGAATGCGCCGGACGAGTACCATCCCGCGGCCGTCGAGTATGAGAGAAATCCAATGTGTCTCGCTTGATGGTCGAGCGGCGCGTTCTTGTCCATCGCGTCGAGACACATGAAGAACAGGAAGCAACCGGATCCCGTGTAGTCGTAGCGCTTGTACCCGCCACGCATGTCGAACAACGCCGTGAGGCGGAGCGCCTGGCGGAACAACGAGAGGGACGGCGTCACCGCGAGCTGCTTTCCGGGTTGGCTCGGACCGATGTACACCTCCGTGTCTCCGACGACGAGCTCCGTTGGAACGAGAATGCCGTCGCCGTTCTTGTCGGTGTAGCTGATGATCGGCTTCTGCCAGCTGCCGAACAGCGGATAGCCGAGGCGATTGCGCAGTCCGGAGAACGAGTTGATTCCCACGCCGCCGGCGCTCGTCAGCAGCCCGGGCGCCGCGTTCGGTCCAACGGCGACGAGCTTGTTCGTATTCGTTGATCCGTTCACCGAAAGGTCGAAGGCGATCTTGTCACGGTCGATCAATCGAACGTTGAGCAAACCCTCGAGGCCTTTGTTCGACACGCTGCCGATGTTCGAGTACGCCGTGCCGACACCACCTCCCGATCCGGCGCCGACGGACGACGCGAACGGCGCCAGCAGCAGTGCGTCGGTGCTCTTGCGCGAGTAGCCCGTCACCTCGAGATGGAGTCGTCCCGTAAACGCCTCGAGATCCAAACCGCCTTCGATCTCCGTCTGACGCTCCGGCTTGATGTCGGGGTTGCCCCACGCGCCCGGCGTCACCGCGCTGACGGACGCGCCATTGATCGCGGCGTTGCCCAGCGTGACGGTCGTGATCGCCGCCGTCGAAGGCGGCTGAACACCCGACTGGCCCATCGCCGCCCGAAGCCTGAGCGACGACACGCCGGGAATCTTCGGAATGATCGGCTCCTGCGAGACGAGCCACGACGCGTTCACCTTCGGGTACGTCGTCGTGTGAAGGTTCGATCCGAACGTGCTCGCGCCATCCGAACGCAGGCCGACCGCGACGAAGAGCCGGTCGCGCCAACCGATCTGCTGCTCCACATAGCTGCCCACGACGATCTGATCGGCGTGCGTTTCCGTCGCGGTCACGGTCGCCGCGCCGGCTATCGTCGTCGATCCGGGAGGCAAACCCGTGCCGGTGACCGACGTCTGCACGTTCGTGCGCCGATTGTACTGTGCGCCGATCGACGTCCGCGAGCTCAGCGACCACGGCAGCAGTCGCGCGGGCGACGCGGTCGCGCCGACGTCGGCGGAGTACTGCGCGATGACATTATCGAGCTGATTGCGGCGGCCGATGCGATTCGTGCCGAGCGGCCCCTCGCCATTTTTCTGTAGATTGTCGCCGACGTTGTTCGAGTAGTCGAAACCAAGCGTGCCGCGCGTGGCGAGCCACGATGCCGGCCGATAGTTCCCGGCGAGGCTGCTGATGTAGCGCGTGATTCCCTCGGCCGCGCGCACCGAGAACGCATTGCCGACCGGTGACTGATAGCCGTGGCTGACCGGATCATTCCACCCGGGCCCCCAATACGCATTCTGAACCACGTTGCTGTTGACGGCGCGGAAGTTCTCCATCACGAGGCCGTTCGAGAACGAGATATCGCCTTTGCTTCCGGCGTCGGTGGAGAGATTGACGCGGAAGTTCTCCTTCTGAAGCGCGTTGGGCCGAATCTGCTCCTCGGGAATCGCGGCGCCGCCGCGCTCTGTCGAGATGCGCGCTTGCTCGCTCGTCGGCATGCGCAGCCAACCGATCTCGCGCTCCCATGCGCTCGATACGAGATAGCGGAAACGGCCGGCACCGCCGGATGCCTGCAAGCCGAGGTTGCCGCGATGACCTGGGGCCAGAATGGTGTTCGCCGGATCGTCGACGGGCGAGTACTTCGAGATGCTGTCCTGCGTGCAGATGCCCGCCGCGATGTTGATGAGCAAACACTGCACGACCGTCCCGTTGGCCGTATGTCCCCAACCATGATAATTCTCATAATCGCCGAGCTGGGCGCGGATCGTGCCGGTCTCTCCGAACATGTCCCAGCGAGTCGCGCCCGCCTGTCCGCGCTTCGTGCGGATGACGATGACGCCGTTGGCCGCGTCGGTGCCGTAGAGCGTCGCGGCCGCGGGCCCTTTGACGACATCCATAGACTCGATCTCCGACATCGCGAGGTCGCCGAGCCGCGACGAGGTCTGCGTGCCGCTGGTCGAGCCGACGGATGGCGTCGCCTCGATCCGTGCGCCGTCGACGATCACAATGGGATTGTTCGACACCGTCAGGCTGTTGATACCGCGCAGACGAATCGGGGACACGGTGCCGGTCATCCCGTTCTGCCCGTTGATCATCGCGCCGGGAACCCGCGTATTTAAGACATCTGTGATGTTGAGGACCGGGGACTTCTGGATCACCGAGTCGGCTTGCACGAGCGACACGGCGTGTCCGAGCTCCACCGTGCGCTGCGCGCCCGTCGCGGTGGTGACGATCTGCTCGAGCTGGACGGCGCTCTTCTCGATCTTGAAATCAGCCACGGCCTCGCCGTTCGCGATGATGTTCACGGAACGTGTCCGCGGCGCATACCCGAGTCGCGTGAGACTGATGATCTGCGCCCCACTCGGCGCACCTCGGATCGTGTAGCGTCCTTCCGCGTCCGTCTCCGCACCCAGGCGAGTGCCCATGATCACGAGATGAACCGCCTGGACCGGCGAGCCATTCGCTGAGTCGAGCACAATGCCGCGGACCGCGCCTGTGCTCGGGGCCTGGGCCGCCAACGACGATACCACGAACGCAAAAAGCCCGAGGACGACGCACGTCGCTCGGGCCCGGCATAACAAATTGCTCATCGTCGCCTCCGGCGATCGAATGAACGAGCGGCGACCGGACGCTCGTCGGCGAGCGGCTTCATCGGCGCCGATTCTGCCGCCAGTATATCGCCGGTGTCCGAGCGCCGTGAGGGGGTCTAGAACGTTCCCAACGGAGAATTCACAACATCCCGTGACGAGATTGTCGCGGCACGTCCCACGAGTTACTCCGCCCGCAACGCCAGCATCGGGTCGACCCGCGCCGCCCGCCGACTCGGCACCCAGCATCCGGCGATCGCGACCACTGCGAACAACACGGCTGCCGTCGCATACGTCGGCCCATCGAGCGGGGACACGCGAAAGAGGAAGAGGTGTATCACGCGGCTCATGAGCGCGGCGACCACCAGCCCTGCCACGATCCCGGCGCCGACGAATCGCATCGCCTGCCGCACGACCTCCCGCGACACCATCGGCGGCGTGGCACCGAGCGCGAGTCGCACCCCGATCTCTCTTCGCCGTTGTGCGACAGTGTACGCGATCGCGCCGTACAGTCCGATGACGGAGAGAAGAAGTCCGGCGGCGCCGAACGTGCCGATCACCGAGCCAAAGACTTTCATCACCATCCGTGCTTCGTTCGAGCCGCCAAGCGGATCCGTGCGCGAGAGGAGCTGCGGGTCGATCGAATGCAACGCCGCGGCCGCGAGGGTGCCTGCAGCCGAGGCGCTACCCGTGGTGTAAACGACCACCTCGGGGTAGAACGTTTCTACCTGCCGGTAGGAGAGATACACGTCGGGATGCGCATCGGACGAAAAGCCGGCGCGGCCGCCCTGCATGTCGCGAACGTTCTGCACCACGCCGACGACGATGAACTCCGGACCCTTCGCGCCCTCGCGAAACCGGTGCCCTATCGGATTGGCGTGCGGCCAAAAGGTGTTGGCGAAGCGCTCGCTCACCACGGCGACCGGTGCCGCACCAGCAACGTCGCCGCGCTCGACACCACGCCCCTGGAGGACTCGAAGCCTGGCGGTGGCGAAGTAGTTCTCGCTCACGACGAACTGCCTCATCCGAGCCGGCAGCCGAAACTCGCTGATCGCCTTCGCGGTGTCGCCGTCTGGAATGACACGAAAATCTGGTGCTTCCGTCGCGCGCCTCTTGTCGACCGGCACCGCCGAAGTTTCGATGAGTGAATTGGCGGAGTACCCGCGAATCGCCGTCCCCATGATCCCGCGATCGCGCCGCAGCCCCTCGGCAAGCGCTTCGGCGATGCGAACGCGCGCCGGCAGCTCGGCGTAGCGATTCGGATCGAAGAACATCATCACGGATGCAAGATGATCCGCCGGATAACCCAGGTCGGCGTGTGTCACCGCGCGATAGCTCTGCAAAAACAACCCAGCGCCGATGAACAGCACGATGGAGAGCGCAAGCTGCGCCGCAAGGCCGCGCCGCCCGCGCCGCGCGACTGTCGAGGAAAGCGTTTGCCCGTCGCCGCCTGCCTTGATCGCGCGGGCCAGATCGAACCGCGTACCCTCGAGTGCCGGGGTGAGACCGACGACGATACTCGCGAGGAGTACCACCGCCGTGGTGACTCCGAGAATGCGCTCGTCCAGACCGAAGCGCACCCAGAACGGGAATCCCTCCGTGGGCAGCAACAGCAGCCCGAGTTTCACGAGTGATACGGCGCCGAGGACGCCGACGAGTCCCGCCGCTGCGCTCAGCACGAGCGACTCCGTGAGGAGTTGGCCAACGAGACGCCCGCGGCTCGCTCCGAGCGCCGCACGCACCGCTATCTCGCTGCGACGCTCGGCCGCCCGGACGAGCACCAGGTTTGCGACGTTGGAACAAGCCACGAGCAGCAAGAGGATCGCGGCGCCGACGAACAGCGAAGGCATCGGCATGACCTGATTCGCGCGACGGTCGAGCATTTCCGGCCGAATCGTGAGCGAGATGCGCCCTGATCGTGCGCCTGCGTCGTCACGCATCCGGCGCGCGATCGTCATGAGCTCGGCCTCCGCCTGTCGTCGCGTGGCACCAGGCTTCAATCGTCCGAGGAGGCCCGTGGCCTCCAACGAGTCTTCGGCGTTCGGTGGCGGCAGCGGACGGAGCGCGTCGGTGCGCCACGGGAAGCCGAATCGCGGCGGCAGCACGCCCACGATGCGAAGCTCTTCGGTGCCGATCTGAATACGTCGGCCAACGGCGCTTTCGTCGCCGCCGAAGACCGAGTGCCACAACTCGTCGCTGATTGCGACGACGGGCAGGTTGGCGCGGATCTCGTCGGGCGAAGGCAGGTGACCGACCTGTGGATGCAGCCCGAGCACGTCATAGAACGCGCTGTCGACGAGCAGTGTCGAGAGCAACCGCGCCTCATTGCCGACGGCGAGATCGCCGCCGGCAACGTCGTACCGTGTAACGCGGTCGAAGGAGTGCACCGACGCCGCGATGCGCTCCGCGGCGTGGGCCGTGACGCCGGAGCAGCAGGGCGGGTTCGCGCGGAGCTCGACGATGGAGAGCGTGCGATCCGCGTTCGGGAAGGGCAACGGTCGCCAATAGAACGAGTAGACGAAGCTGAACATCGCCGTCACCGCTGCGATGCCGACGCCCAACGTGCCTATGGCGACGAGCGAATACCACGGCGAGCGGCGAAGCGCCCGCACGCTCCGACGGGCGTCCGTCGCGACGTCGTCGATGAAGGTCATGAATCCCTCGCGTCGGAACGTTGGAATGTCTTCAGCCACACACTGCTGGCGGTGCGCCGCGCGATCGCCGAACCGGCGCGCCGCCTCGGCGCGCGCTTGCTCGGGTGGCACGCCGGCCGCGATGAGCTGCGCAATGCGCTGCTCAATATGGAATGCGAGCTCGTCGTCGATCTCCTGCTCGACGTGGCGTTTCGCCAACCGCAGACGAAGCGCCCGACGAATGCCGAACGGCAGCCTCATGCCTGATTCTCCGTCGCGCGCAACGCGCGCCCGATGCCTTCGGCGTATCGCTGCCAGATGGGCGAGTGATTGCGGAGCAGCGCGCGTCCGCCGGCGGTGATCGAGTAGTAGCGCGCCCGGCGATTGTTGGCCGATAGTCCCCACTCGCTGGTGACGAACCGCTTGCGGGCGAGGCGATGCAAGGCGGGGTAGAGGGTTCCTTCGTCGACGAGGAGCTGCCCGGTGGCACGCTCGATCCACTCCCCTATCGCATAGCCGTGGCGCGGGCCCCACGTCAGGGACTTGAGGATCAGGAGGTCGAGGCTTTCGCGGAAGATATTGAGCTCAGTATCGGCCATGGTTCACGATACGACAGCTCCCTTGGTCTGACAAGGGGTGTGGACCGTCTCGGCGCACAGCCTCCATCGTCGCCAGCGGGCGTCCACGCGGCGGCTCTCAATCGCCGTCAGAAGATCACACCGTCTGGTCATCGAATGTATGTTGCGGTGTAACGCCCCGGCTAAGCTGCGAAGGGTTCAATATAAGAACGCTCGCGCAGCGAGCGTATTCAATAGACCCTGTCAGCTTCAGCGTTCGTTGGGCGATGCACGCGCGATGGCGGGCGTTGGAATGCCTGGAGCAGGCCACGTGATGACACATTCGACCATCGCCCCGAGCGCAATCATCGCGAGCAAGAGCGCACTGGCGAGCCAGAGCGCCGTCCCAGCGAATCCGGGAGCTACCGGGATGTGAAACTCTGCGTAGTGGAGGCGGATCGCGCCGAAAGACAGAAGGCCAAGCCGAAGGCCGAACCGAGGATCGCCCGGTGCGGTCGCTGCGAACCCAGGTTGGTCAGTCCATAAGCCTCGATGTCGTGCAAACGCCCGAGTTCAGCTACAAGCGAGCCAATCGGGATAGAGAGTAGGAAGCTATAATAGCCTTCCTACTTCCCTCCCACACCACCGGACATGCGGGTCCGCATCCGGCGATTCAGAAAGTTGAGGTTCATGCGGGTCCCAGACGCGGCACTCCGAGTGCGTCGAAGTACGTCGCCGGGAAGGCGGTGTTGATGGCATGATGGGCTGACGTCGCCCACCATCGACGACAATGCGCTGCGGCCCCGGCTGCGTCCCGCTTCGCCACGCCTCGGGCACGCAAGATCCGGAAGAGTCGCCGACCGTGTTTGCATTGTTTAATGATCAGCGCGCGCAGTCGCCGACGAATCCATCCGTCGAGTTCCTTGAACGCGCTGGGTGTTTCGGCCAGTTGGAAATACGCCCGCCAGCCGTGTAAATACCGACGCAGGGCAGCGGCCCCCTGACGGAAGCTGTGCCCGTTGGACCGCGCTGTCAGCTCGCGGACCCGCGCCTTCATCTTGTCGATCGCCTTCGGCGCCACTCGGCGCTTCACGATTCGTCCTCGGACCACTCGCCAAAATCGAAACCCGAGGAACGTCCGATCGGCCGCCGATGCCACCGCGCTCTTGGCTGGGTTGATTTGGAGTTTCAGCTTCGCATACAACGCCACCAGCCCCTGCATCACGCGCTGTGCCGCTCGCTGCGACTCCACGTACACATTGCAGTCGTCGGCGTACCGCACGAAGCAGTGCCCGCGTCGCTCCAACTCCTTGTCCACCACGTCCAGCAGCACGTTCGCCAACAGCGGCGAGAGCGGGCCACCTTGTGGGGTGCCCTCGTGCCGCTTCACCACCACACCAGTCACCATGACTCCGGCTTCCAGGTAGCGACGAATGAGCGTCAACACCCGAGGGTCCGCGATCCGTTTCGCGATCAGGCCCATGAGAATATCATGATGGACTCGATCGAAGAACTGTGCTAAATCCACGTCCACAACCCAGTGTCGGTCTTCCTGCACGTACCGGTGCGCGAGCCGCACGGCTTGGTGCGCACTCCGGCCCGGCCGAAAGCCAAAACTGTGCTCCGAGAACGTCGGATCGATCGCCGGTTGCAGCACCTGTAACAGTGCCTGCTGAATGAACCGATCGAGCACGGTCGGGATGCCAAGTTGCCGCACCCCGCCCCCCGGTTTCTCGAGCTCTTTCCGCAACACGGCGCTTGGCTGGTAACACCCCGTGAGCAACTGCTCCCGGATCATCGGCCAGTGGTCGCGCAGATATGCGGCGAGTTCCCTCACCGTTCGGCCATCCATCCCCGGACTGCCCTTGTTCCGCTGCACGCGCTTGAGCGCGCGCCGCAGATTGCCCGCCTCGATCACTCGCTCCATCAGGCGCGCGTCGTCGAGTCCCAAGCGCTCGTCTCCGTGGCTCGCCAGCTCGGCTTCACTGCTGCGCTGAGGCGTCGGGGTCGCACCCGTCGGCGTCAGCGGGAGCTCCATCTGCTCGATGGTCATCTAGTGCGTGGCCTTGCCGAGATTCACAGGCGTTCGCTTTCCTCTCTGTTTGGCCCTTCGCGTTGGGGCGGTCCGACATCCCCGAAGCCCGTCGCTACTATGGCCGCTGCTGACTTCTCACTCCGTCGCCGCCTTGCGCGCCGCCGTCGCCCTTTCGAGCGTGAGGTGAGATCTCCCCAGGTAAGATGCATTGGCTGTCCCTGCGCGAGCGCCGGATTTACGGGACGTTCCTTGATCGCAAGAGCTTCGCGGTCAATTGCCCGCTCGCCCTGGTCAGCCCCGCCTCAGATCCGGTTTCTGTACGTCGCCCCACAAGTCTCGCTAGCCGCTTCCTTCGACGAGTCCCTCGCGGTTCTCGCCTTGCGGTTCACTCGGGTCGGTGCGATCGCCTCCCCACAGGACTTTCACCTGTTAGTCAATGCTCATGCTGGGCACACAATAAAAGCGCATGCGCAGCATGCGCAATCCTTCATCGTTCCGCTTTCTACCATCAGAGAAGTCTTTCGCAAACGGTCTACGGCGTTGCCAGCCGAGAATTCGCAATGTCCGTTACGAGCATACAACCCGGCGCATGAGTGATGGCGAACGGAATCCGGGCGGCCGCGATCACCGACTGCGGTGTGACACCGCACGCCCAGAAAACCGGTAGCTCGTCTCGTCCCACGTCGACCGCGTCCCCGTAGTCCGGGCGGGCGATGTCGGCGATCCCGATGTGCGATGGATCGCCGAGGTGGACCGGAGCACCGTGGACGGCAGGGAACCGGCTCGTGATCTGGATGGCGCGAATCGCGTCGGCAGCATTGAGGGGACGCATCGAGACGACCATTGGGCCGCTGAACGGTCCGACCGGGTGACACGGAACATTCGTCCTGTACATCGGCACGGTATTTCCCGCGGCGATGTGTTTCAGGGGAATCCCCTCGGCGAGCAACGCCTCCTCGAAGGAGTACGAGCAGCCGAGAACGAAGGCGACCAGATCTTCGCGCCAGCACGCGGTGACGTCCGGCACCTGCTCGGCAATCGCACCGTCGCGCCACACACGATAGCATGGCAGGTCGGTACGAAGGTCGATGTCCGACCCGAGAGCGGGAACATCCCATCGTCCGGGCTCGGTAACGCCGATCACCGGGCACGGTTTGGGATTTTGGTAGCAGAAGCGAAGGAAGTCGTCGGCGACGTCAGCGGGGAGGACGACCAGATTGCCTTGCACATAGCCGGGGGCCAGCCCCGCGGTTTGATCCGTCAGCTTCCCAGCTCGGGCTGCGAGGCGAGTCGCGCGTGGGGCGGTTTGAGAGGCCTGAGTCATTTTGCGGTGCGTGAACTGCGGAACTTCGGAAGTCCGTCCTCTGCGTCAAAATCCGGTCTTCCGCTCTCCGTTCCTCAACCTACTAATCGCCGATCGCCTCGAGAGGCACTCGAGACGAAGTCGTCACCGTCGATAGCTGCCTGCCGCGCGTCTCCGGTAGCAGGAACGCCGCGACGAACATCAACGTGTACGCCAGCGTCGCAAAAATGGCGATCGCGTGCGACAGCGCCATCGTCGCCGAAAGAAAGCCAACCAAGGCCGGAAACATCGCGCCGATGCCGCGGCCGAAGTTATACGCGAAACCCATCGCCGAGCCGCGCACATGCGTCGGAAAGAGCTCGGCCAGAAACGCACCCATTCCAGCGAAGTAGCCGGACGCGACGAATCCCAATGGAAAGCCCAGCATCCAAAGGATGCTGTTGGACACCTGCACTTGGGTATAGACGAGCACCATCGTGACGGCGCCGGCCGAGAACAGCAGAAAGAGATTCCGCCGGCCGATGCGATCGGCGAGCCAGGCACCGACGAGGTATCCGGTGAATGCGCCGCTGATCAGGAACGCGAGATAGCTCGTCGAGCCGACGATCGTGAGGTGCCGTTCCGTCTGCAGGAAAACCGGGAGCCATGTGTTGACGGCGTAATACCCGCCCTGCGCGCCGGTCCCGAGAAGCGCCGCAAGGATTGTCGTCTTCAGAATACTCGGAGAAAAGATCTTCCATGGTGATTCACGCGTCACTTGGCGCGCGGCGACGGCCAGCGGCGGCTCCTGCACGAATCGGCGCACGAACAGCACGTAAAGCGCCGGCGCAAAGCCGAGCGCGAACATCCACCGCCACGCGGTTTCCGGCGGAAGTATCGAGAAAAGGATCGCCTGCAAGAGAACGGCGGTTCCCCATCCCACCGCCCACCCCGACTGGACGCAGCCGACCGCTCGTCCCCGAAACGCCGGCCGGATCGTCTCGCCCATCAACACCGCGCCGGCCGTCCACTCGCCGCCAAAGCCAAAGCCGAGCAGTGCACGGAACAGCGCGAGCTGCTGGAAGCTCTGCGCAAACGCCGACAACAGACTGAAGGCCGAGAACCAGAGAACGGTGAGCTGCAGCGTTCGTACGCGCCCGAAGCGGTCGGAGAGGTAGCCGGCCAGCCATCCGCCAACGGCGGAGCACACCAGCGTCACGCTGACCGTGAGCCCCGCCGCGCCGCGATCGACGTTCCAGAACGAGATGATCGTGCCGAGAACGAGCGTGTAAATCGTGAAGTCGAGTCCGTCGAGGGCGTAACCGAGCGCGCACGCCCAGAACGTGCGTCGCTCGACCGGCTGCATTCCGCGAAAGAACGCGGTCAGGCTCGTGTCTTCGACCTTCCGCTCACGGAGTAGGGTTATTCGCGACGATCGGGAGCACGATCGCCGACGCGCGCACGCCGCTGTGATAGATCGTATGGCTGGCGACGCGCATGTCGGCCTCGGTCTCCTCCTGCATCGCCTTTCCAGAATTCAAATTGCGCGCGTAGCGCGGGAAGTTGCTGCTCGTGATGTGCACGCGGATGCGATGACCTTTCTTGAACAGATTGCTCGTACCCCAGAGCTTTACGGTCATCGACGTCTCTTTGTTCGGCGTCAGCAACACTGCCTTCTCGGTCGATTCGCGGAAGCGCGCCTTCGCCTGCCCTTCTCCGACGTTGATGGCCTTGCCGTCGGGATACACGTCGGAGAGCGTGACGAAAAAGTCCGTGTCGCTGACGTCGGTCGAGAACGTCAGCTGCAGCTCGGGGAATCCGCTCACCTCCGTGTCCTCGGTCAGCACGGGCGTCGTGTAGACGAGCACGTCGGGGCGCGACTGATTGACCCGTTGGTCGAGCGGACCCATGGCGGCAAACGCGTAGTCGCAGCATCCATGGCCGCCGTACGTGGGCACGGGGTTGCGCGGGTCATATCGGAAATGGTCCGGAGGCTCGTCGCCGGGGACGTCGGTGCTCAGCACGCCATCGCCGAAGCGAGTGTTCGCGAAGCCTTTGCTGTGGAGGTAGTACTTCGTGGGTTTCGCGCGAGCGATCGGCCATTCCTGCTCGTCGCGCCATTTGTTCGCGCCCATCACGAAGATCTTGACCGGCGCTTGCTTCGTGATGCCGTTGTCGACGCCCTTGAGGAAATAGTCGAACCACTCGGCGGACATCGCCTGGAAATCGATCTTCACGTCCTTGCCGAAGTCGACGTCGCCGTAGACCCACCCGCTGTCGGAGATGCGCGGCATCCCGTGCCCCCAAGGGCCGATCAACAGTCGCTGCCATCGACGTGCGTTCTCGGAGCGAGACTTCGTGCTGAAACCCACAAAGTTCGTCTGCGTCTCCTGGCTCAGATCGTCGTACCATCCGGTGACATGAAACGCGGGGACGTCCATCTCGCCGTATTTGTCGCGAATGCTCATCGCCTTCCAGAAGGCGTCGTGCGTGTCGTGCGCGATCACGCCGGCAAGAAATGGCGAGCGAATGCCGGTCATATCCGGAATGTTCTTCAGCGGCAGCGTCCACACCACTTTCGTCCAATCGACGACCGCCGCCGGCTTGCCTTCGGCGATCGCTTCCTGCTGCATGGCCCAGACAGGGCTGAACGCGAGGTGCAGCATCCCGTCGCTCGACCACACGCTGCCGAAGTTGTCCGACTGGGCCGACACCGGAATGAGCGCTTTTACATTCGGATTCCTATATTGCGCCGGCGCGACCTGCGTGTACGCGGGATACGACGTCCCGAACATGCCGATCTTGCCGTTGCACCACGGCTGCTTGGCAACCCAGGTCTGGATGTCGTATCCGTCCTGTGCCTCGTGGATGTACGGCTCCCATTTTCCCTTCGAGGCCCGGAGGCCGCGGGAGTCGACGGCGACGACCGCGTATCCGCGCGCGGTCTGCGCGCCCGCGCCGCGCCCGGATCCCTGCTTGCCGTATGGCGTGAGCGTCAGCAAGACTGGAAACGGCCCCTGCCCCGGCGGGAGATAGACGTCCGCGCCGAGCTGCACGCCGTCGCGCATGGAAATCATGACGTTCGCTTGTGTCGGCGGCGTCGGAGGGGGTCCACCGCGTTGTGCGAAAACGGGCAGGGCGAAGAACGCGACCGCGAGCGCAAACAGGATTGGCTTTTTCGCCGAATATCTCATTCGTGTATCCTCTCGCATCCCAAGGAGCTACAAACCAGAAATCAGTAAGAGCGGAGTCTAAACCACAGGACACAGAGGACCACAGAGGACTGCGGAAGTACACGACGCCGGCAGATCATTGATTAACCGCAGGGGACGCGGAGGCACGCAGAGGACAGCGGAACCGCGGCATGAACTTCTTTTGTATTCTTTTTCTCTTTTTCTCTTCTTTCTCAACCCTGTCGTTCCGCAGTCCTCTGCGTTCCTCAGCGTCCTCTGCGGTGAAAAGGCTCTCCCGTAGTTCCCGTAGTCCCGTGGTGCCCGTAGTCCTCCGTGTTCCTCTGTGCCCTCTGTGGTTGACGGCCTTTCTGTATTCGCGCAGTTGCGCGTTTCGTCACGCCTTCAAATCAAGACAACCTTTGAAGTTCGGATTGCCATTCTCGTCCGGCCCAAGCGGAAAATTGACATCCGTCCCGTACGTGCCGCCACCGTTCGGATACGTTCCCGACGGATAGACCTGCTCCTGCGTCCGCCCATACTGCCGAATGAGGCGACGCATGTCGCCAAGGCGCTGCCCGCGGCCGAACGTCCAGAACGCTCGCTCGCGGAACAACAGGCTGATTGCGGCATCCTTGGTCGCGGGCGCCGTCAACGGCGGAAGTTGCGCCGAGCCCACCGTAACCGTGCCGATCGTCACCGTGGTCGCGCGCAACGCGTTCAGCGCCGTGATCATCCCGGGGATGTCGTTCGCCGCGAGGCGCGCCTCGGCCTCGATGAGCCGCGCGTCGATTCCGCTCACCAACGCCATCGCCGTCGTCTGCCCGTACAGCGACGTCACGCGCAGATACGTGTTGCCGTCCGACCCGCGCGTCGTATCGCGGCCGTTGTTAGAGACGTTGTATGACGACGGCACCCGCGGATCGTGCGCCGTGAAGAACGGGATGACGCCAGGAACGATGATGTTGCGCGCGTTCCCTTCGACGCTGTCGCCGAGGCTGTATGAGCGGCCGCTCGCGTTGAGCGTCCAGATCGGGTTGTTCCCCGACGTCGTCGCATACGTGAAGTTGTACGTGTACGTCGTCGGCACGAGCGCCGTCGTCACCAGCGCGGCAGCCTCGGCGAATCTGGCGCTGGCGACGAGCGCGCGTGCCTTTCCGATCCGTGCCGCGCGATTGATGTTGACGCTCGCCGCATCCGTCCCGCTTGCCTTCACCATGGCGGTATCGAACGTCGCCGCCGCCACCTCGAAGATCTGCGCGTTCGTCAACGCCGCCGAATAGACAACCGGGCTCGCATTGCCGTCGTCGAGTGGAATGCCATTGCAGTAGTCCGTCCCGATCTGCAATTCCGCCATGCCCCGCGCGAGGTACATCTCCGCGATATTGGCGACGGGGCTTGGCGTCCACTTGTTCAGAAGCGGGATCGCCTGATTCGCCGACGTGCGGACGCTCGCGAGTGTGCGCAACACGGACGTGAACGCCGAGATCGCGAACGGATTCGACCCGCGTCGCTGGTCGACGAAACCCGTGATGCTCGACGACACGGTGATGTCCCATTCGTCGCCGACGAGGCCGCCCATCGTCCACGCGGACGTGATGTTCCGCAGACCGATCAGCGTGCCAAGGCGAACGGCATCCGCGCCCGCTGCCGAGTTTACGTTCGAGGGATCGATCAGTCCGGGCTGCTCGGCCGAGAGCAGCGAGTCTGTAAGACTATTCTGACAGCCCGCGACGATGGCGGGTGTGAAGGCGACGATCGCGACACAGACCGCCCGTCGATGCAATTGATTCAGTCGCATGAGAGTGGGGTCTGGGGGTCAGAAGCGGAGATTGAGCCGGAAGACGTAATACGTCGGCGGGCCGACGGTGATCTGATCGAACAGGTGCGCGTCTCCGGAGCCGCCCGTCGTGTTCGTGCTATTCTCCGGATCGACGCCGGGGTACTTCGTCCAGGTCTGAATGTTCCGAGCCGTGAACGCCAGCGACGCCCCTTGAGCACTCGCATATCGCGCCCAGCGGTCCGGGAGCGTGAACGTGGCGGACAGCTCGCGCCACTTGACGAAGTGTCCCGGTCCAGTGTCGCCGCCCGCGGCAATCGGCGACGGGTCGGTGTACTCCAGCGCTCGCGCTTGCTCGAACAGCGAAGCGTGTGGATCGTTCCGGCCGATGCAATTGAAGACGACGTTGCACTGGACGATGTTCGTGAGGTTGATCGCGTGGTTGCCGCCGCGATAGTCGAACATCGTCTGCACGCGAAGCCGCCGGTGCAGTAGCTCGATGGCCGGCGTCAGCGTGATCTGCTGCGGCGGGATGCTGACGCCCATGTACGCCGAGGTGTCGCCCGGATCGAAGGTGACTTCGGTGAGGTTGCGATCCTTGTTGTAGACGAGGATACCGTCGCCGTTCCGGTCGTTCCATCCGATGAGCGGAATCTCCCAGTAGCCGCCGATCGGATAGCCTTCGGCGATGCGGGTGTCGTTCGACGTCTGCGTCGGCGTGTTGCCGAGGCTGAGCACCATGTTGCGGTTGATCGACGCGCTCAGCGTGAAGTCCATCGCGAAGTTGCGCGTGTCGATCGCCTGCGCGACGAGGGAGCCCTCCCAACCGTCGTTGCGCACGGCGCCCAGGTTGCGAGTCAAGCTCGACGCCGAGCCGAGCGACGGCGGCACGACGGCACTGATCAACGCGTCGCGCGTGCGCTTGTAGTACCGTGTCACCTCGGCCGAGACGCGTCCGCCGAAGAACGACGTCTCGAATCCGCCCTCGAGCTCCGACGAGCGCTCGGGCTTGAGATTCGGGTTCTCGATGGAGCCGATACGGAGTCCGGAGACGTCGACGCCATTGATGTTGCCGGTGACTGTCGAGAGCGACGAAAGCGCCGACGTCGCACCCGGCTGGACGCCGGATGCGCCGTACGCGACGCGCAATCTGAGATTGCTCAACCAGGTCGGCTTCGGGAAGAACGGCTCGTCGGACAGGATCCACGAGGCGCTCACTTTCGGATAATAGACGTGCTGGAAGTTCGTGCCGAATGCGCTGTTCTGGTCCGTGCGGAGGGCGCCAGTCAGGTAGAGCCGATCGCGTACGGCGACAGCTTGCTCGACAAAGAATCCTAATGTCCGGCTCTGGCTGCTCGACGAGCTCGCGTTCAGGATGCCGCTGCCGACGGTCTGCGCACCCGGCGGCAGGTTCGTCGCGCTGGCGAGATTCGCATCGGTGTTCACGTTCACGTACTGCATGCCGCCCGTCGTCTTCAGGTTGAGCCATGGCATGCCGCCGGGATTGAACGTCGCCGTGGTTCCGAAGTCGACCGTGAGGTTGCGAAGCGTGGTCCGCGCGTTCGACGACAGGCCCTGCAACGCGGTGGCGTTCGTCGGTGGGCCTTCGCCGCGGAACTTGAAGTCGTAGTCGTCCTGCCCCGTGAGATCGGTGCCGATGTTCGCGCGGTTCTGCAACCACGACGTCGGCCGCCACTGAGCGTTGACCGAACCGATGAATCGATCGATGTCCTGCTGGCGCTTTTCCTGGAAGACGTAGCTCGGCGTGAAGCCGCCGTAGCCCATGAGCGGCGTCGGCGTCGCCACCAACGGCACGTTGCCATTGTTCAAATAACCGGGACCGTAGAACGCGATGCCCGAGGCGCTCGAGGAGCTCGACTGGTTGATGAACCGCGCGCCCGAGTTGATGTAGCCCATGTTGACGCCGATATCGAGCTTGGGGCTCACCGCCGAGTTCACGTTGAGCCGGAACGTGTTCTTCGCGAGCGTGTTCGGCCGCTTCGTCCAGTCGTGCGGATCGACTCCGAGTGAGTCGTACCGTCGCTGCTCGAATTTCGGAATCTGAAAGACGCCGACCTCACCTTCACGATCGGCACCGAGGAAGTAGCGGGCGAGGTCCGTCCCGCCGGAAAGCTGCGCACCGTAGTGGTTGCGATTGCCCGTGCCCAGCATCGTCAAGCCGAGGTCGTGCTGGCAGGTTTTCGTCTTGGTCGCGAAGACTTCGACGCAGTGCCAGTCCTTCCACAGATTCGTCGTCTGCAGGCTGTCGGGAATACACGTGCCGGCGGGAATCATCGGGAGCACGCATGCACCCTGCGTCACGAGCGGCGTGCCGTTCGGGCTGTGACCCTGCAGCGTGGCGTTCGTGGGATAGTTGTTGGCGCGATCGACGAGATATCCACCCTCGACGAACGCGTTCCACTTCGGCGAGCCGGCGCGCCCTTTTTTCGTCGTGATCAAGACGACGCCGTTCGACGCATCCGTGCCGTACAACGTCGCGGCCGACGGGCCCTTCACGATTTCGATATTCTCGATGTCGTCCGGGCTCAAGTCGTCACTGCGCATCGGCTGTGCACTGCCCAGGCCGTACGAGAACGACACCTGCGACGTCATTCGAACGCCGTCGATGATGTAGATCGGCGCGTTGTTGAGGCTGACGCTGTTCGACCCGCGAATACGAATGCGCGATCCAACTCCCGTCTGCATGCCCGACTGCACGCTGACGCCCGGCACCCGCGAGTTCAGCACGTCGCTGATGTTCCTGACGGTCTGTGTCTCGACGACGTTCCCGACGTTGACGTTCGCGACGGCATTTCCGAGCTCCACGCGCCGCTGTTCGCCGGTTGCGGTCGTGACGACCTCGGCGAGTTGCAGCACGGCGATGGACATCGCGAAGTCCACGGTCGCCGTCTGATCGGCGACGGCGACGACCGACTTCTTCTGCTCCTGGAAGCCGACGCGAAGCACGCGCACTTCGACATTGCCGGCGGGAACGTTGCGGATCGCGTAGCGTCCGTCCGGTCCCGTATTGGCGCCGAGCGTGGTTCCAACGACCACGACGCGCACGTCGGCGATTGGCTGGCCGGTCGCCTGCTCGGTGACTCGACCCGCGATGATCGGCGGCACCGCCTTGGGCACGCTCGCTTCGGCGGCGGGGAGCTTCACGACGACGAGCTGTCCCGTCGAGAGCGCCATCATCCGCAGCCCCGCCGCTCGCAGCACGATCTCGAGCGCCTCGTCCGTGCGGATGTCGTCGCGCGTCAACCAGACCGACGTCGTCTTTGGCAGGATCACGTCGTTGTACGTGATTGGCACATTGGCCTGCCGCCCGATCTCGCGCAGCGCTTGCTCGACCGACACGCCGTCGAGGCGGAGCGAGATGTTACGGCGCAGCTGTGGGATGAGCGACGATCCGTCCGATACGATGCGCACGGATTCGGTGCCGGTCTGCGCGCCCGCCGGTGCCGGCGTGCCGAGGGCTGCACATATACAGAATATGCTCATGAACAAAGCGAAATGCCCGACGCCAGCGAACGCCGAGGCATGTCGAACAGCCGGTGCGAGCTTCATGGTGGTGTTCCTCCGTCTTTCCGATGTCCGAGCGTGACCGTGTCCCCGTGAATGTGCGTCCCGACGTCGAGCGCCGTCCCGAGCACGAGGATCGCCTCGGTTACCGTTTCTCCCCTGAGCACGGTCGTCAACCGCACGGTGTCGAGAGATTTGTCATTCAACACGAACGTGTAGCCGTACCAGCGACTCATCTCGGACAAGATTCGCGGAACAGCTACACTGTCGAAGACAAGCTCGCCGCGCGTCCAGGCGAAGCGCGACGCGACCGACGCGCGCGGGAGAAGGCGGGCGAGCCCGCGCTCATCGACGAGCGCGACCTGCCCGGCGACGACCGTCAGCGCTCGCGGAGCAACGCGCGAGGGGCTCGTGCCGTTCGGATCCGAGACCGCCGTCGGCTCGACCGACACCTCGCCGTCTGCCACGGCAACCTCGACCCGCTGCTCCGTCGAACGCGCGCGCACGACGAATCGCGTTCCCACGTCGCGAATGGTCGTCCGTGCGGTGCGCACCGAGAACGGATGCAGCGAGTCGTGGGTGACGTTGAAGTATCCGTCGCCCTCGAGGTCGACGACCCGTTCCGGCGAGCCATAGTCGGCCGGCACGCGCAACACGCTCAACGGCCCAAGCTGAAACGCGCTTCCGTCGGGCAGCGTGACAGAGGCGCGCTGACCACGATCCGTTCGATACTCGCGTGGCGGAGCCGGCACGTGCTCCGGTTTGGTCAGGCGTTCGTTCGCGACACGGCCGCCGACCTTTGCGACCACGATCAGCGCCGCGCATGCCGCCGCGGCAATCCATCCCGTGTAATCGCGGCGCCGTTTGACCACGACGCGCCGCACCGGCGCAGACCCGACCAAGTGGAGAGGCGGTTGGTCGTCGTTGAGACGCGCCGATACCGCCTTCCACATTTGATCGGCGTCCCAGGAGCCGACGCCGCCGATTTCTGCCTCGGCACTCTCGTGCCACGCGCGGCGCAACTTGGCCAACTGCGCCGCGGATTCAGGGCTTGAGTGTGCCCACCGAAGCACCTCGGCCAATTCCGCGCTCGTGCACTCGCCACTGAGGTACGCCGCGAGCGTCCGAGCACTCGGCTCATTCGGAAGTTCTGTCATGCCACGCCAGGGGTCATCTTACATACCGACGCACGTGGCAAAGGAAACCCCTAACCAACGGTGGAACGGTGGAACGGTGGAATGGTGGAACGGTGAAACCCGGCTGCCAGTCGGCGAGAGTCGAGCTGTCAGAGCTCGACTTTACGCAGTTGATCGTTCCACCGTTCCACCGCTCTACCGTTCCACCGTTTTCACAGCCAATCGCTCAACTGTCGCCGCAAAGAGGCCAAAGCGCGGCCCATGTGGACCTCGACGGTTTTGACCGAAATGCCGAGCGTCTCGGCAATCTGTCGATACGTGAGATGGTGGCGGCGATTGAGCGTGAAGACTTGGCGGCACCGCTCCGGCAGGGCGCGGATCGCATGATCGATGGCCGCCGACAGCTCCGACACCCCCGCGTCGTTGTCCGAGGCACCCGTGTGTGAGCGCTCGATGCCGACGTCATCCTGTCGCGACATCTCTTCTTGCCAGCGTCGCTCGAGCCGATCGTGGCGCAGATAGCTGATGGCCCGATTGCGCGCCGACCGGTACAGGTACGTCGTCAGCCCGCCGCGAACATCCCATTCATGTCGGTGGCGCCAGATCCACAGAAAGAGATCCTGCGTCAGCTCTTTCGTCGCTTCGACGTCGCGTGTGTTGTTGTAGATGAACGCGCAGAGCGGATCGGAGTAGTGGCGTACCAATGCCTCGAACGCCGCGCGATCGCTTTCGCGAATACGCGCGACCCAGTCACTCTCTCCGTACGGCGCCCGAGCGGCGGCGCGTGAGTGCGAACCGGCTCGAATCGACATGGCCGCCTACTATGACGAGCGCACCGCGCCGGTGCAAGGCCACTTCGAATTCATTGCTGCACGCGTCGACCAATGGCCGCACTTCGGCCGACCGGAAGGATCATCAACGCGGACACCAGCCCGAAACCTGCCAGCATCCACAAGCTCCCCGTATAAGTCCCGGTCATCGACTTACCGACGCCGACGATGTTCGGCGCGAAGAAGCCGGCGAAGTTGCCGATCGAGTTGATGAGCGCAATGCCCCCCGCCGCCGCCGTGCCGCTGAGCAGCGCCGCCGGTAAACACCAAAACACAGGAAGAAATGCGTTGAAACCGAACATCAGTATGGCGAAGCCGAACACGACACCAACGCCGCGACCGACGATGGCGCTCACGACGAGGCCGACGGTCATGACGATGATCGGAATGGCCGCGTGCGCGATTCGCTCTTGCCGGCGATCGGACGACGCGCCGTTCACGAGCATGCCGACCACTCCGGCCAATCCAGTCGCGCCCATCACCAGCCCGACCTGCGCATTGCTGATGTGCAGCGCTTCGGAGATCAGCGTCGGTCCAAAGAAGATGAATCCAAGCTCCGCGGCGAGCGCGAGGAAATACAGGATCGCGAGCCACCATACCATCCCGCTCGTGAGTGCCCTCACCACACTGTGCTCGCTCACGTCGGCCCGTGCGCGTCGCTCCCGCTCGAGTCGCTCGGTCAGCCATTGCTGTTCGTCGCGCGACAGCCACGTCGCTTCCGTCGGCCGATCGGTGAGCATCGCGAGCACGGCGATGCCGAGCAAAACCGAAGGCACACCCTCGATGAGAAACAGCCATTGCCACCCGGCAAGACCCATCGTGCCGTCGAGCGACAACAGTGCGCCGCCGACCGGGCCTCCGATCGCACTCGCGAGCGGAATGCTCACCATGAAGCGCGACATCGCGCTGGCGCGCTGACGCTCGGGAAACCACTCGCTGAGATAGAACACGATCCCCGGAAATGCGCCTGCTTCGGCGGCGCCGAGCAAGAAGCGAAGGATGTAGAAGCCCGTTGCGCCGCGAACGAACATCATCGCGCACGCGATGATGCCCCAACTGATCGCGATCCGCGCGATCCAGCGTCGCGCGCCAACGCGAGCGAGCACGAGATTGCTCGGGATCTCGAAAAGTCCATAGCCGATGAAGAACACGCCGGCGCCGAATCCGTACGCCGCGGCGCTGAGCCCGAGGTCCTTGTTCATCTGCAGCGACGCGAGCCCGACATTCGTGCGATCGAGAAACGCCGCGATGTAGAGGACGAAAAGCACCGGCAACAGCCGGGCGCTCACCTTGCGCATCGTCGTGCGCTCGAGATCCTCCGCCACGTGACGCTCGGGCGTGAGCGGATCGACGCGGCGCTGCGGGCCCAGTCCGGTTGTAATGGAGCGCCTCTCGGCGAGGGTTCAGGAGGCTTACGCTCAGCGGTGGAAGACCGCTGTCAGCGGATTATGGAGTCAAGCGCAGCCACTTGCCAGCGCCGAAGCTCCAGAGATCGTTCAACTTCGCGCGGCCACGCTCTTCGACGCTCATTCCCTGTCCGCCGATTCCTCCGAAGATCACGAAGCCGATATCGGGGATGTAGACGCCGCGATGCTCCGCGCGCGCAGGCGGCCCTTCGCCAGGAATCGACGTCCAGGCCGTCGACGTTCGCGCCCATAGCTCTCGCGATCGCGCGTCGTTGTGGAAGCCGCCGAATACGAGAACGGTCCTCGACACCGGATTGAACGCCGCACCTGTGTGGAGGAGATCAGGTCCATCGACGCGCCGCGTCCACGAAGTCCCGTCCCACTCCCAGCTATCCGCGAGTGCATCCTCGGCGTAACCACCGATCAACACCGTACGACGCAGCGACGCGTCGTACACCAACGCGTGCGCGCCGCGCGCGCCGGGCCGGTTGGTCGTCACTCGCTCGATCCACGACTTGCCGTCCCATTCCCACGTATCCGCGAGTCGCGATGCGCCCGTCGATCCGCCGAAAAGAACGACGCGACCGCGCGCTTCGTCATACGCAAGGCTGGTGAGAGCTCGCGCGCTTGGTCCAGCCGTGTCGGCGAGCACCCACCGCGTGCCGTCGAATTCCCACGTGTCGCGCGCCAGGCCGCTCGTCGTTCGCCCGCCGAAGACGACGACGCGCCCACGTCGCGAATCGAACGTCATCGCGAAGTCCGAGCGGGCCGGCGGCCCCGCGATATCGATCCGCGTCCAGCGGCCTGCGCTCCACTCCCAGGTGTCGCCGAGCCGTTGAAAAGCCGTATCGCTTCCGCCAAATACGACGAGACGAGAGCGGCGCGAATCGAAGGCCAAACCAAAGCCGCTGCGCGCCGGCGGACGAATGCTATCCGACGCTGCTTGAGCGGCGAGGCCCTCCGACGACAGCGAGAGAACGACGGCCGAGCAAAGTGTTATTTGTCGGGCGCGCGACGGCATGCGCCAAGTTGCGTCACCATGAGCCGCGGCGACAAGAGCCAGTGACGACCCGTTCGCGCGTGCCGGTATGACGCGCGGGGACGATCTGCTACTTGGCGCCCGCCGTCAAGATCGCTCGGTCGAGCACCGGATCGGAGCTCACGACCGCCAGCGTCTTTCCTCTCGTCGTGGGGCCGGTGTAGATGTCCGGAGCCAGTCCGATGTCTTCGAAGGCCACGCGATCAGCGTTGAATTCGATCCAGCTCGAGAGCTGGTACGTCCACCCGTTCGGCAATTCCCGAACGATCGGCTTGCCCGACGAGCCGCCCGTCGTGTCACCCATCGTCGTCACGTTCGGCAGCACTTTCATCGCGAGCACGAAGTCTTCGGCGGAGCTGTACATCTTGCGGTCGGTGAGGACGATGACCGGGCCGCGGAATTGCGTCGGACCCGCGGGGCGAACGACTTCCGGAATGAAATCCGTGAAATCGTTGTGCCCCGGGCCATTTCGAACTCTCGCATAGCCGAACGTGCGCGATCGATCGGCGAATCGCCCCGCGATCTCGACAGCGAGGCTGTTGGTGCCGCCCGCGTTGCATCGCAAGTCCAAGATGATTCCGGTCACGTCGCGCAGCGCCGCGATCGCCTCGTCGATCTCCGACGCCCAGCCCGTGCCGTTGAAGCTCGGAATGCGCACGTAGCCGGTGCGCGGCGCTACGGTCGCATAGCGAATGTGCCCGCCGGGGGTGCTCGTCGCGCCGGCCAGATAGCGGTGTTCAATGAGCATTCCATCATAAACCGCGGGTGCGCTGTCCCTGGCCGACAGATAGGCGATCGCGTTGCCCGCCTTCGTCGGGCCGAATGCCACGTGCCGGTCGCGCAACGTGAGCAGCATCTCGCCGAGCACCTTGGCCAGCGCCGCGTCGGTCGGCGCCGCCAGCGCTCGCGGGCGATACGCCGCTCCGATCGAGTCCCAGTTCACGCGTTTGAGCGAGAACATCGAGTATGAGAGATCGAATTCCTTCCACACCGCGTCGAAGAGCGCGGCGGGCGTTGTCGATTGCCGCGGCGCCAGCGACGGATCGGCGCATGCCGTAAACAACACTGTCATCCCGAGGAGCGAAGCGACGAGGGATCTGCTTTTCCCGCGGCGCGAAAAGCAGATCCCTCGCTGCGCTCGGGATGACAGGTGTTCGATGCTCATCTGCCAGTCGACGACAATCGCACGCGCATGCCGGCCGACAACGTCTGCGTGACGGCGCGCACCGGCCGCACATCGTCGTATCGCATCACCGAAAAGCCGTACGTCGCGACCGTCGAGACGCGCCGGTTGGGCGCCAGCGTGTACGCGATGATGCCGTTCACGCCGCGAAAAGACGTCGCGCTCACGCCGCGCAGATGCGGCATCGCGTCGCTCGCCCAGATTGGCGCGTACGGATGGTCGACGACCGCGATCAGCGGCGACGAGAGTTGAATGCTTGCGGCATCTCGACCGATGCCGAATCGCCAGAGCGCCGACGGCCCGAGCGACGCATAGCCCATGCGAAACGTCGACGTCGAACGAAGCGGATCCGTGTACGTGTGCGTCGTCGCCGCGAGGTTGGCGCGAAGCTCTACACCCGCGGCGAACGCGCTACGGCTTACCGAGCGCGCGCCGAAACTCTTCATGAGCGACATGCGAACATCCGTGTCGATCAACTGCTCGCTTCCGGACGACCCCGCGGTCGAGCTCAACGTGCGACGGCCGCCACGCGCGCTGCTGAGAAAGCACAGGCCGCGAATCGAATGGTCGAAGCCGAGAATCGCTTCCGCACCACGCCCGCCGAACTGCATCGGCGACGCGGTGGCATCGACGCGGTCACTTTGCGCGACACCCACCGCAAGCTCGAACGCATTGGATACAGCGCCGCATCCACGATCTTGTGCGGCCAACAGCGGCGACCCCGGAAGGACGGGTGCAACGAGCACGAACACAGCGGTCGCCCAGAATGACGTCGTCGTCAATCGATGCATCGGGAAGGACCTGTCAGGCGAGCACGGCGGGCAGGAGGGAACGACAGCCCGCGCTGAAGAGGAAGGCACATTATCGACGACGCGCCGACCGCGTTTGTAACTGCGATCACGTCGCTTCGACGAAGTTTGCCGGCCGGTATCTGCTTTGGCTAGGGGTCTACTTTACGCGCATGTCTCGACGCCATCGCATCGCACTCATACCGGGCGACGGAATCGGAAGGGAGGTCGTTCCAGCGGGCCAACACGTCCTCGACGCGGCCGCTCGGCGATTCGGATTCCAGCTGACGTGGGAGATCTTCGATTGGAGCTGTGAACGCTACGCGCGACTCGGGAGCATGATGCCGGACGACGGCCTCGAACAGTTGAGGCCGTTTGATGCGATTTACCTGGGAGCCGTCGGATTTCCGGGCGTGCCCGACCATGTATCCCTCTGGGGATTACTGCTCCCAATCCGCCGGGGCTTCGATCAATACGTCAATTTGCGACCCGTCCGATTACTCGAGGGAATCGAATCGCCGCTGCGCGGGCGCGAGGCCGGGAGCATCGATTTCTGCGTCGTCCGCGAGAACACGGAGGGCGAGTACTCCGACATCGGTGGGCGAACGGGCGAGGGCACGCCCGGCGAGATGGCGACGCAGACGGCGATCTTCACGCGTCGCGGATGTGACCGCATCATGCGCTACGCGTTCGAGCTCGCGCGCCATCGACGCCGGCACGTCACCTCGGCGACGAAGTCGAACGGCATTCTCCACTCGATGCCGTATTGGGACGAGCGCTTTCGGATGATGTCGTCGGAGTATCCCGACGTCGCGACGGACAAGTTTCACATCGACATCCTGTCGGCGCACTTCGTCCGCCATCCGGATTGGTTCGACGTCGTCGTCGCGAGCAATCTGTTCGGCGACATTCTCTCCGACCTCGGGCCGGCGATCGTGGGCTCGATCGGGATTGCGCCGAGCGCGAATCTGAATCCGGGACGTGAGTATCCGTCGATGTTCGAGCCGGTGCACGGATCCGCTCCGGATATTGCGGGACGCGGGATCGCGAATCCGATCGGGCAGGTGTGGTCGGGCGCGATGATGCTGGAGCACCTCGGCGAGGTGGAGGCGGCTCGTTCGATCGTGAGCTCCATCGAGCATCTGCTCGCCGATCGTAGCGCGCCGCGGACCGCGGATCTCGGCGGCAGCGCTACGACGGAGGACGTCGCTTGCGCTCTCGAGGCCGGGGTGAAGTCGTCATGAACGAACAGACCGTCTGAGAGAGCACGCGCGGTTTATTTCCACCAGGGCCGCGGCCACATCAAGCCGTACCAGCATCTCGAGGAATCCCGCCCGCCTCGAGGCACAGCGGAAATGGCAGCGGCGCGACAGCGACCGCTCCAGGCTATCCCGAACCTCGACGCTTCTGGCGTAGGCTACGATAGCACGCATCGGGACCGTGAATCCGCGCTTCTCTCGCTACTCTACACGAAGTGTCGATCATGGTTCGTGCCAAGCCCGCGCGCGCCTCAAGTGACCGCTCATTTGCCAACCAATATTAAAGCTCTTTAATCCTTGGAACTCCCTTCGCGGCTGGGTTCAGTCGCTGCGCAGTACCGAGTTCGGGTTGGCGCGCGTTGCGCGCATCGAAGGGGCGGCGCTCGCGCCGACAGCGACGAGACCGAGGAGCGTCGATGTGAGCAGATAAATCACCGGATCCGTCGCCGACGCGCGAAACAGAAGCGGCTGTACCCAGTGCGCAGTCGCAATGGCGAGACCTAGTCCGATAGCGACACCAAGGCCGGCAACGCCGAGGCTTCGTCGCATGACCAGGCCGAGGACGTCCGACGCGCGCGCGCCAAGCGCGATGCGCACACCCATCTCGTGCATGCGCTGTTCGACGTCGTAGGCAATCACGCCATACAATCCGACCGCCGACACGACAAGCGCGAGCGCGCCGAACGCCACGAACATCAATGCGCCGAGCTTCCACGACCGCCGCGCGCCGTCGACGAGCGACGCCATCGTCGTCACCGTTACGTACGACGAGCCGGGCATCACGCGTTGCAACGCCCGGCGCACGGACTCGAGATGCAAGGCCGGCTCGCCGCGCACTCGCATCAAGAGCGTCGAGCCCGCATTCGGCCAGAACTGGTCGATCGGCAGATAGTAATGCAGACGTTGCGTCGCAGCGAGATCGTCCTGGACGATGTCTTCGGCGATGCCGACCACCGTCGCACACGGCATCGTGTCCGCGAAAACGCGAACACATTGACCGATCGCATTTCCAGCCGGCCAGAGCAGCCTCGCCATTCCGTCGCTCACCACCGTGACGCGCGGAGCGCCCGGACGATCCTGTCGATCGAACCCGCGGCCGCGGATGATTCGCGTTCCCATCACGCCGAAGTAGTCGGATGTTGCGGCCTGATACGTGAACTGTCCGAGTCGCGCGACTGAGTCGATTCCGGGAACGAACAACGCCGTCGAATTGGTGATCGCGAATGGCAACGTCATCGTCCAACTCGCGAGTTCGACGCCAGGAACGGCGCGCGCGGCCTCGAGGAGTCGCTCTCGAATTGCCGCGGTCGCTTGTGCGTCGAGCGTGCCGCGGAGATGCCGCGTCGCGACGACGACCGACTTGGTGTCGTAGCCCACCGGCATGCTTTCGACTTCGCGCAGGCTCTTCACGAACAGTCCGGCACCGACGAGCAGCGCCGTCGAAAGCGCCGCTTGAGCGACGAGGAGTCCCGTTCGCGCGCGCGACCGCTGCACGACGCCACCGCGCGTACCGGCTCGCAAGATCCCCGTCAAATCACCGCGGCCCGAGAGGAGCGTTGCCGCGAGCCCGGTCGACAAAGCGATGACCACCGCAACGCCGAGTGAGACGAAGAGCGTGCGCCCGTCGGCTGCGGCGTCGATGACGATCACGTCGGCGCCGGCGAGCAACCGCTGAATGATCGGGCCAACAAATTGCGCGACCACGACGCCCGCCGCACCTCCGGCGAGCGCGAGCCCTGTCGTTTCAATGAGCCCCTGCGCCACGAGTCGTCGACGACTGACGCCGAGCGCCAGCCGAACGGCCATCTCACGTTGCCGTCGCAGCGTCCGCGCCAGAAGAAGGTTCGTGACGTTCGCGCCGGCAACGAGCAACACCATCACCGCCACGCCAGTCACCCATAGCGTCGTTTTCGCCTCGAGGCTCGGCGACGGCCCGGCGCCGACCTTTAGCGCCGAGACGACTGCGTCTGGCCTTGCGACGTCGACGGTCGCGAGCGACGGATCCAAAGCACGGTCGGCCTGCCAGCTCCGCAGGGCGGCTTGGGTGGCGTCGGCGGTTGCGACGTCGCGCGCGATGCCCGCCTTGCGGCGGACCATGACCTCGAGCCAGCGCCACGCGTAGCGTTTGTCGAATGTCTGCGCGGTCCGCGGGTCGGCTTCGTTGCGCGCATACGTGGTGATCGGGATGTACACGGCCGGCGCGATGACGTCGTTGACGCCGACGAAGCCTCGCGGCGCGACGCCGATGATCGTCGCTCTCGTGTTTCCGACCTGCAGCACTTCGCCGCGAACGTCGCGCCCGCCCAGCGCGCCTTTCCAGAAGTCATATCCGAGAACTGCGACGTCGGCGGCGCGGCCCGGAACGTCTTCGTCGGCGGCGAAGAAGCGGCCGAGCACGGGCGACGCATCAAAGAAGTCGAAGAACGTGGCGCTCACGGCACCGACCATTCGCTCCCTCGACGCGTCGCCGGTGCCGACGGCGAGAACGCGATTCGTGAAGGCCGCGTACTGAGAGAACGACGTCGTCCAGCGCTGCAGATCGAGGTATCGTGGGTACTCGGTGTCCGATCGCGTGACCTGGCTGCCGCGGCGCCAGAACCGCCAGTAGACGCGGTGGACGCTCGACGGGTCGTGCATGTATGGGTATGGGCGGTACAACAAACGATCGACGATGCCGAACATCATGGCGTTGGCGCCAATGCCCAGCGCGAGCGTCAGGATCACCGTGACGGTGAACCCGGGTGATCGGCGCAATCCGCGAAACGCGTAGCCCACTTCCAGGCGCGTTTGGTCGACTAGGTCTCGCATCGCACTCCCTCACTGGCGTCGTGGGAGTAGACAGTCGGCGGACGCGGCGAGTTTGAAACCGCCCTTAGGTTCGCGCTTTTGGTTCGCTCCTATCGGCTTCGCGTTCAGCGCGGCCAGCCCGACTGCGGCAATAACGGCGTCAACTTCAAAGCATTCTTATAGTACACTTTCTTGAGCACCTCGTCCGGGAGGTCGATGCCATAGAGCTTCCAGAACGCGTGATAGTCGCGGTAGTAGTCGAAGTAGTCGTCTCTCGTCTCGAAGACCCGCCAGTAGTAGGGATACTCTTCCGGCTGGAACGAGTCCTTCCCGAACAGGATGCGGTCCTGATACTTGACGAAGAAGTCGTGCGCGACGCGCGGCTGGCGGCCGATGTCGTACAACACCGCGCCGACCTCTGTGTACATGTTCGGCATCTCGTCCATCATCTTGCCGAGCCGCCCGAGGTCGTTCGCGTACCAGCTCATGTGCGCGACGACGAAGGCCGTCTTCGGGTGCTTCTTGATCATGTTGTCGCGCTCTTGCATCAACGTCTCGAAGCTCGGATAGCGATCCTGCGGATAGCGGCGATCGCCGAACAGCGCGAGCTCGAGCCACCGCTCGTTCGTGTTGTCGATCGGCTTGAAGAACTCCTGCGGATCCGCGGTGTGAATGAACACCGGAATCTTGAGGCGCGCACACGCTTCCCAGATCGGATCGAGCTCGGGGTCGTCGATCTTGAGACGCGACCCGTCGGGCTTCCTGGTCGACAGACCAAACCCCTTTCCAATCTCGCCGACGCCGACCGCTCCAGCCTGAAGATCGGCCTCGAGCTGCGCGATTGCCTTCTCGGCCCACCCCGGCCCGACGTTCTGGAAGCTGATGCCCGTCAGGATGCGCACGCGGTCCTTCATCTTCTCCGAGCCGCGGACGTTCGCGAGCGCGGTCTTGAGCCGCTCGCCCGACATATTGTCAGCGGCGACCATCATCCGCACGTTCAGGCTGTCGAGCGCGGCGCCGAGCTGTTCGACGCCCTGCGGCGTGTTCAGCAAACCGGCGGGGTGGCCATGGTAGTCGATCGCGGGAAACTTCGCCGTCTTCACCAGGTGCGCCGGCGCAACGAGCGTTGAATGCGGCCGGTAGTCGAGGATGGAGGGAGCCGGAAACTCCGGCGCCATGCAGCTGCGGGGACGAATTTCCGTCGTGCCCGGAGGACACGACTCGCCGGCCGCGATCGGCGTCCCGCGGCCTCCGCCGCGGCCGCGTCCTGCACCCGCTGGATTTTGAGCGGCGAGCGTTCCAGCAAATAAGAAAAGGGCGGCAAGGCCGACGGCGGGCGTGCTGCGCATGAAAGCTCCGAGGCAGGTGTGACGCCCCAAAATCTGACCCTATGCACCCAGCGCCGGAAGTCCGGCCAGCCAGCGTTCGCTCACGTCGCCGATCTCGTCGAGCACGGCCCCGTCGGTTCGTCCCGTCGACTTCAGCACGTGAAACGAATGGTCGGCGCCCTCGATCCAATGCATCTGCCAGGGAGCCGTCACCGTCGTCAACGCGCGATCCATGAGCGCCTTTTCGCAGAACGCATCGCGCGTTCCGTTGATGCACAACACCGGCATCGAGATCTTCGGAAGATGCGCGTCGCGCAGCTGGTCGAGCCGGCCGGGCGGATGGAGCGGATACGCGAGCATGAGCAAGCCGTCGGCGTCGAATCCGTCGGCCGCGAGCATCGAGGCCGCCCGCCCGCCCATCGACCGGCCGCCGATGATCAGCGGCCTCGGCGATCCCAGCTCGGAACGAGCGCGGTCGACGACGGCAGCAAATGTCGCCATCAACTTGGGCATCTGATCCGGCCGGCCCGAGCCCTTTTCCTTATACAAGAAATTGAATCGCACGACGCCGAAGCCGCGGCTGCGGAGCTTGTTCGCGGCGGCGAGCGTCGAACGATCGATCATGCTGCCGCCGGCGCCGTGCGCGCAGATGTAAACCGCGCGATCCGCGCCGGCGGTCGACGGGTCATAGACCGCGCGCGTCGACTCGGTCCCGACCTCCACACGCCATTCAGTGCCGCTCATGCGACCCCCGGCGGCACCGGCACGAGGCCCATCTCGTCGAGGAACTGGTGGCCGCGCGTCTCCCGTCCGCCGCGCGTCTCCACGCGCGTCATCACGAGCCGATCGATCGTCCGCGTCATTCCTACATATAGTAGTCGCCTCGCCTCTTCGATCTCTTCCGGCGTCGCCGGCGCGACGGAATTTCCGCCCGGCAATTGGTCGTCCTCCACGCCGATGACGTACACACGAGAAAACTCCAATCCCTTCGTCGAGTGCATGGTGAGCAGATTCACGCGCTTGCGTTCCGGCTCGTGTCCCTCCCACCGCGACAAGACGGCGCGCTCGCTTTCCAGCACAGTGGGATCCGAAGCTTGGAATTCACGTGACTTGAAGTCGCGGC
>JADMIO010787522.1_pt1 | contig 75876 bp, 77 predicted proteins | sample 8958161 | NCBI WGS metagenome assembly JADMIO01 (sample SAMN16585339, study PRJNA669376) | soil metagenome | isolation source: Crop rotation soil | place: USA: Cullars Rotation, Alabama | collected 2011
CGCGACAACTTGTCCACGTGGAATTCTAAGCTTAGGATCCCAATGTGCTGGAAAGCGCTCGCCGCACGCGCACGCGCGCATCGTGTCAATCAAGGCCGATAAGGCGAAGAAGGCGCCGGGCGTGATCGCGATTGTAACCGGCGCGGAGCTGGCCAAAGTGATGACGCCCTGGGTCGGCGTGCTTACTCACCTCAAAGGGTTGAAATCCGCGCCGCAGCCGCCGATCGCGCTCGACCGGGCCTGCTGGGCCGGCGAAGCGGTCTGCGCGGTCGCGGCCCGAAGCCGCGCCGAGGCCGAGGACGCCTGCGAGCTGATCGAGATCGAGTACGAGGCCCTGCCCGCTTTGGTCGATCCGGAAATCGCGACCGACGCGAAGACGCCGGTGCTGCACCAGGAACTCGGCGACAACATCTGCTTCGAGCGTACCCTCGATGTCGGCAACGTCGACGACGCTTTCGCGCAATCCGACGCCGTGGTCGAGACGACTTTCGTGTTCGGGCGCCATACCGGCGTCACCAACGAGCCGCGCTCGATCGTCGCCGACTGGAACGAGGGCGAGCAAAAGCTCACGGTCTATCAGGGCACGCAGGCGCCGCACATGATGCAGGACCTGTTCGCCAAGCATCTTGGCATCGCCCACCAGCAGGTGCGTGTCGTCACCAAGGACGTCGGCGGCTCGTTCGGCATCAAGGTCCACACGTATGCGGACGAGATGGCGACGGTCGCGCTGTCAAAGCTGCTCAAGCGGCCGGTAAAATTCGTCGCCGACCGGATCGAAAGCTTCGTCACCGACATTCACGCGCGCGATCATCGCATCAAGGCGAAGATCGGCGTCAACAACGACGGCACCATCACCGCGTTCGAAATCGACGACCTCACCGGCATCGGCCCCTACTCGGTCTATCCGCGGACCTCGGGCATCGAGGCCAACCAGGTCGTCAATCTGGTCGGCGGGCCGTACACGACGCCGAATTACCGCGCCAAGGCGCGCGTCGTCTTCACCAACAAGAACGTGATGTGCCAGTACCGCGCGGTCGGACATCCGATCGCAACCGCCGTTACCGAGGGGCTGGTCGAGCTCGCCGCCGCCAAGATCGGCATGGATCCGCTGGAGTTACGCCGGCGCAATCTGTTTCCGGACGACGGTTATCCGGCCCAATCTGCCGCGGGCTTGAAGTTTGAGCAGCTCTCGCATCACGAGACGCTGGCGCATCTCGACTCGATGATGAATTACGCCGGGCTGCGTGCCGAGCAGAAGAAGCTGCGCGAGCAAGGCATCTACCGGGGCATCGGCTTTGCCTCGTTCATCGAAGTCACCAATCCGTCCGCCGCTTTCTACGGCGTCGGCGGCGCGCGCATTTCCTCGCAGGACGGCGCCACCTTCAAGCTCGACGCGCAGGGCAACATCAGCGTGCACACCGGCGTCTCCGAGCAGGGCCAGGGCGCGGAGGCGGTGATCGCGCAAGTCGCGGCGTCATCTTTCGGCGTGCCGATCGAACGGGTGCGCGTCGTCATGGGCGACACCGACAACACGCCGTATGGCGGCGGCACCTGGGCCTCGCGTGCGGCCGGCATCGGCGGCGAGGCGGCGTGGCAGGCCGGCAAGGCGCTGCGCGCCAATGTGCTGGCGCTCGCCGGCGCGATGTTGCAGGCCAGACCTGAGACCCTCGACATCGCGAACGGCACGGTGGTCGACAAAGGCACGACGACCGAGCGCCTCACACTCACCGAGCTCGCGCGCGTCGCCTACTTCCGTCCGGATACGTTGCCGCCCGGCGTCCAGGCCGAGTTGATGGCAACGCGGCATTACGTGCCGCGCGCCTGGCCGTTCGCCTTCACCAACGGTATTCAGGCAAGCTATCTCGAAGTCGATACCGACACCGGGTTCGTGAAATTGCTCAAGCACTGGTGCGTCGAGGACTGCGGCACTGTCATCAATCCGCAGCTGGTGGATGAGCAAGTGCGCGGCGGCGTGGTGCAAGGGATCGGCGCCGCTTTGTTCGAGCACTGCATCTATGACGAGCGCGGCCAGCTCCTGAACGGCAACATGGCCGACTATTTGGTGCCGATGGCGGCCGAGATGCCGGACATCGAAGTCGGCCATGTCGTGTCGCCGACCGCCGACAGCGAGCTCGGCGCCAAGGGTGCCGGCGAAGCCGGCACCGCCGGCGCGCCCGGCTGCGTGATGAACGCGATCAACGACGCGCTGCGCCCGCTCGGCGCGCGGCCGCTCACCGACATGCCGTTCACGCCGGGAAAGATTCTTAGCGCGCTGGGGAAAGTATAGACGCTTGTCCCGGGCGCAGCGCAGCACGCAAGTGGTGCGCTGCAGACCCGGGACCCAGCCTTCTCAAAAGAAGCCGGGGTCCCGGATCAGCGGCGCACCGCTTCCGCAAGTGCTTCGCGCTGCACCGCATCCGGGACACGGAACGCTACTCGAATTTGATCATCGTGCTGCGGGTCAGCGCGACTTTCGGCCCGATACCGCCGGTGCCTTTGGCCAACAGCCAGGCCGTCGCCTGCTCGTAATACAAGTCCTCGGAGCTCATCAGATCGACCGGCACGAGGACCTTGAAGCCCTTAACGGCCGCATCGCTACCGACATACAGCACGGCGCCGTGCGCCGCCGTTCCGCTGATGATCACCGTTTGGATGCCCTTGTCCTTGAGAGTTTTCTCGAGGTCGGTGCCGGTAAACTTGTCGACGCTGGTCACCCGCACGAGCGGCTCTTTGCCGTTCGGCGCAAGTTCCGGGCGGATGGCATCGGCATTGGCCATTCCGGACGTTGTGTAAACCACCAGCACATTCTTGGCGCGCGCCTCGTCCAGCAGCTTTTTCGCCGCCGGCAGCGAGGCCAGGCACCGCGGCCGGTTCGGGCAATTCGGCTTTTGGAAATCGAGCAGCAGCAGCGCGGTGGTCTTGGGATCGGCCGTGACCGGTTTGACTTCCAGCGCCGCCGGCGCCTTCACGTTCGCCCATTCTTCGATGATGTCTCCTGCGCTCGCGCGCGCCGCGAAGCCGACAACCAATGCGGTCGCGATCATCGCTGCCAATTTCGATCTCATGAAACTCCTCCACTGAAAGGCGTCGCGATTGTGCGACACCGCAGCGCGCAAATCAAAGCGCCCGCTTGTAGGAACACCGTGTGCCAGCGCAATATTGCGCTCCCCGCCGGACCACAAGCCGAGAAGGAACGCTTAGATGAATATCAAGGTCGGCCGCGAAGCGATCGCCGAAGCCTCGAAAAAGCTCAGCAACTGGGGCCGCTGGGGCAAGGACGACATGATCGGCACCCTCAATCATGTGACGCCCGAGGACATCGTCAAGGCGGCGAGCCTGATCAAGACCGGCAAGGTGTTCGCGCTCGGCATCCCGCTGGATAAGACCGGGCCGCAGACCGGGCTGTTCGGCGGCCGCTTCAATCCGATCCACCAGATGCTCGCGACCGGCACCGACGCGATCGCCGGACGGCAGGACTGGAACAGGCTGCGCTACGCCGACGACACCCTGATGCTGTGCGTGCAGGGCGCGACGCATTGGGACGCGCTCGGCCACATCTTTTACGAGGACAAGGGCTATAACGGCCACGAGGCGAAGGAGGTCGACGCGCGGGGCCTCAACGTGCTCGGCATCGAGCATTCCAAGAACAAGATGGTCGGCCGCGGCGTGCTGCTCGACATCGCGCGGTTTCGCGGCGTCGATTGGATGGCCGACGGCGAAAGCATTTCCAACGATGAACTCGACAAGTGCGCCAAGGATCAGAATGTTGCGATCGGCCGGGGCGACTTCGTCATCGTCCGCACTGGGCAGATGGAGCGCTGCCTCGAGGAAAAAGAATGGGGCGGCTATGCCGGCGGTGACGCGCCGGGCGTCAAGTTCGAGAACTGCTACTGGTGCCAGGACAAGCAGATCGCCGCGATCTGCACCGACACCTGGGGCGTTGAGGTTCGACCGAACGAAACCAAAGATGCCAACCAGCCTTGGCATTGGGTGGTGATTCCGGCGATGGGGCTGTGCATGGGCGAGATTTTCTATCTCAAGGAGCTGGCCGAGGATTGCGACGAGGACGGGGTGTACGAATTCTTCTTCTGCGGGCCGCCGCTGATCATCACCGGCGGCACCGGCAGCCCGATCAATCCGCAGGCGATTAAATAAGAAACGTTTCACCTCCCCCTGGAGGGGGGAGGTCGCCAGCCGAGCGCAGCGAAGGCTGGCGGGAGGGGGTGAAGCCGCACCCGCCAAATGCACCCCACCCCGCTCGCTTCGCTCGCGACCCTCCCCCTCCAGGGGAGGGTGAAGGAAAGCAAGGGAGAACAACAATGGCCCGTCATCTCAAGCGCGGCATGGATGCGGCGGCGGTGAAGGCTGCCGACGCCAAGGTGCGTGAGACGGTCGAAAGCATCCTCGCGCAGGTCGAGGAGAAGAAGGACGCGGCGATCCGCGAGCTCTCCGAGAAATTCGACAAATGGTCACCCAAGGACTTCAAGCTGTCGCCCGCCGAGGTCGAGAAAGCCGTCGGCCAAGTCGCCAAGCGCGATCTCGACGACATCAAGTTTGCGCAGGCCCAGGTGCGCAACTTCGCGCAAAAGCAGCGCGAGACCATGCACGACCTCGAAGTCGAAACGCTGCCCGGCGTCGTGCTCGGCCACAAGCACATTCCCGTCAATTCGATCGGCTGCTACGTTCCGGGCGGGCGCTATCCGATGGTGGCCTCGGCGCACATGTCGATCGTCACCGCCAAGGTCGCGGGCGTGAAGCGGATCATCGCCTGCGCCCCGCCCTACAAAGGCGGGCCCCACCCGGCAATCGTCGCCGCCATGCATTTCGGCGGCGCGGATGACATCTATGTTCTCGGCGGCGTGCAGGCGGTCGCGGCAATGGCGCTCGGCACCGAGTCGATCGCACCGGTCGATATGCTGGTCGGTCCCGGCAACGCCTATGTCGCTGAGGCGAAGCGGCAGCTATTCGGCCGTGTCGGCATCGATCTTCTCGCCGGGCCGACCGAGACATTGATCATCGCCGACGACACCGTCGACGGCGAAATCTGCGCCACCGATCTGCTGGGCCAGGCCGAGCATGGACCGACCTCCCCCGCGGTGCTGATCACGAATTCCGAGAAGCTGGCGCGCGAGACCATGAGCGAGGTGGAACGACTGCTCAAGATTCTGCCCAGCGCCGACCTCGCCGGTCAGGCGTGGAAGGATTACGGCGAGGTGATCGTCTGTGACAACTATGAGGACATGGTGCTCGAGGCGGACCGCGTCGCCTCCGAGCATGTGCAGGTGATGACGCGCGACCCGGACTACTTCCTCGACAACATGAAGAACTATGGCTCGCTGTTCCTGGGGCCGCGCACCAACGTCGCCTATGGCGACAAGGTGATCGGCACCAACCACACGCTGCCGACCAAGAAGAATGCGCGCTTCACCGGCGGGCTGTGGGTCGGCAAGTTCATCAAGACCGTGACCTACCAGAAGGTGCTGACCGATGAGGCCAGCGCCAAGATCGGCGAAGTGTGCTCGCGGCTCTGCGTGCTGGAAGGCTTCCTCGCCCACGCCGAGCAGGCCAATGTGCGCGTGCGCCGCTATGGCGGCCGCAACGTGCCTTATGCGCAGGCCGCGGAGTGATGATTTTGCGTGACCGCGCGGCAACGGACTCCCCTCCCCCCGCGCAGCGGTGGGGAGTGGTCGGGGGTGGGGGGCGCTACATCATCCGCGCCTCGAATTACCCCCCACCCCAACCCTCCCCACCACGCTTCGCGTGGGGGGAGGGAGCCCGCCGATGCGCGCGGTGACGACCATGGACCTCACCCCCACCCCTTCCTTCCGCCTTGACGGCAAGCGCGCGCTGGTGACGGGCGCCGGCCGCGGCATCGGCGCCGCCGCGGCGACGGCGCTCGCCGAAGCAGGCGCGCATGTGATGCTGGTGTCGCGCACGAAAGACGAGCTGGAGGACCTCGGATTGGCGCTGTCGGCCAAGGGCTACAAGGCTTCGGCGCGCGCAATCGACGTGAAAGACGTCGAAGCGGTGCGTGCGTTCGTCGCATCGCAGGAACCCTTCGACATTCTGGTCAACAACGCCGGCACCAACCGGCCGGCGCCGTTCGTCGAGGTGACGACCGAAGATTACGACTTCGTCACCGATCTCAATGCGCGCGCCGCTTACTTCGTCGCGCAGGCGGTGGCGCGCCAGCTGATCGACGCGAAGAAGCCCGGCTCGATTATCAACATGTCGTCGCAGATGGGCCATGTCGGCGGTGCGCGGCGCACCGTCTATTGCGCCAGCAAGCACGCGATGGAGGGCTTCACCAAGGCGATGGCGATCGAGCTCGCGCCGCACAAAATTCGCGTGAACACGTTGGCGCCGACTTTCATCGAGACGCCGATGACGCGGCCGTTCTTCCAGAACGAGGCCTTCCGCAAGGACACCTTGTCGCGCATCAAGCTCGGGCGATTGGGCCAGCTCGAGGATTTGACCGGCGCCATCGTGTTTCTTGCCTCCGATGCGTCCGCGCTGATGACCGGCTCGTCGCTGGTGATCGACGGCGGCTGGACCGCGGAGTGACGACTCTCGTGTCCCGGATGCGGTGCAGCGCGTAGCTCTTGCGAAGCGGTGCACCGCTGATCCGGGACCCCGGTTTGTTTGACTAACCGGGGTCCCGGGTCTGCAGCGCACCACTACGTGGTGCGCTGCGCCCGAGACACAGCGTTCAGCACTTCCGCATTGACGCAGTTCGGCGGGATGCGGCGGGCCAACAGCGCCTCGACGTTGTTGACCAGGTGCCCTGCCATCTGTTCGCGCACGTCGAACACGGCGCTGCCGAGATGCGGCGTCACCACCACGTTCTTCATCTTCAATAGCGCGGGCGGCACCTTTGGCTCATGCTCGAACACGTCGAGGCCGGCGCCCGCGATCTTCTTTTTCCTCAACGCGCGGATCAACGCCACTTCATCAATAATCGCGCCGCGCGCGGTATTGATGATGAAGGCGGTCGGCTTCATCAGGTTGAACTCGCGGTCGCTGATCATGTGATGCGTCTCATCGTTGAGCGGCGGATGCAGCGAGACGAAGTCGGATTCGCGGAGCAGCTTGTCGAGCGACACCCGTTCCATGCCGAGCTCTTTCTCGGCTTCGGGCTTGGGACGTGGGCTCCAGTAAACAAGCCGCATCCCGAAGCCCTTGGCGCGGCGCGCGGTCGCCTTGCCGATGCGGCCGCCGCCGCCGACCAAGCCGATGGTCTTGCCGTGAACGAGCGTGCCGGCGAGATGGTTGGACTGCGAACCGGGGAACTTGCCGGCGCGCACCAACTTGTCGCCTTCGATCATGCGGCGCGCCACCGCGATCATCAGGCCAAGATGAATGTCGGCGGTCGCTTCGGCCACGATCGGCGGCACCACGGTGACCGGGATGCCGCGCCGCGTCGCTTCCGCCACATCGATATTGTCGGGCGTGATCGACATCGAGCATACCGCGCGCAATTTCGTGTTGGCGGCGAGCACCGCCCGGTCGATGCGGTCGTGCAGCAGCGGACAGAGGATGTCGCAATGCTTCGCCGCCGCGATAAGCTTGCTCTTGCTGAGGATCTTGCTGGAATCGGTGTTAATGCGCACGGTTGCGATCTTGCGCAGCCGCTCCAGCGCGCGCGGGCCGATCGGCTGGGTGACAAAGATGCGCGGCTTGGTCATCGCACCCACCGCACGATGCCGGCGACGCCGTCGACCGCGCATTGCGCGCCGTCGGGGATGCGCTGGGTGGCGTCGAGCACCCCGAGCACCATCGGAATGCCGCGCTCGCGCGCCAGCGAGGCGAGATGCGAGGTCGAGCCGCCGAGCTCGGCGACCACGCCGGAGACGCGCGGCAGGATGTGGCTGAGCGCCGGGCCGGCGACGCGCGTCACCAGCACATCGCCGGGCGCGACGCGCGAAAGCTCGCATTCGCAATTGACGACCACCGCGCGCCCCGCGCCCCAGCCGATGCCGGCCGGATGGCCGCGCATGCCGGGATGCTGCAGCCAGATTTCATCCGGCGCCACGGCAGGCTCGACATGCAGCGGACGCGCCTGCAACAGCTTGAAGCCACCCTCGTCCATCGCCCATTCGATCTCGACCGGGCCGCCGATCACGCCCTCGGCCTTGCGCAGCAGGCGGCCGAGCGCCACGGCTTCGCCCGGACTGAGGCATGGCTCCGAGACGAGATCGGTCGGGACCAATTGCGGCGCGGCGACACCATGCTCGCAGCTGTCGCGGTGGCCTTTGCGGCCGGCGTCGATGCTGCGGAGGAAGCCGTTTTTGCCCAGCAGAATGCGGTCCGGCACCACCTCGCCTTGCGCGATCGCCGAGCCGAGGCCCCACGTGGCGGAAAGCAGCATATGGCCTTCGGCCGTCTCGGAGAGCCCGCCGCCCGACGCGCGCGCCTTGATCACCGGCTGGATCAGCACCGCCATCGCTGTGTCGGCCGGCGAGAGGCCGTGGTTCTCCATGTAGCGGCGAGCATGTGACGTCCACAGAGCGGCCCAGCAAGCGCGCACCGCGGTCAAGAATTCGGTTTCGTCGGTCAGGCCAAGGAAGCTTTCGAATTGCCCGGCGAAGTTGGCGCCCTTGCGGTCCTCGATCAGCGCCGAGGAGCGGACCGCGCCGGCACCCAACGACGCGCATTGCGCGCGCCAGGCGGCGAGCAACGGTTGAAGAATGTCCGGCGCGATTTCGCCTTGATACAGCGCGAGACGGATTGCGACGGAGAGCCGCCGCTGGCCGACCGCATCCGCCTCGTTATAGGCGCCGACCTGCTCCGCGATGCCGAGATGATCGAGCTGCCGCCGATACGCCGCCGCAGTCAGTGCAAAGCCGCCAGGCGTCGGCAAGCCGGCAGCGCCGAGCCGCGCAAGGTTGGCCGCTTTCGGCCCGACGTGTTCGGCGTCGGTCGCGGCGGGGTCGGTGAGCGGGAGGAGGAAAGAGGTCATCATTTCTCTTTTGTCCCGGATGCGATGCAGCGCGAAGCGGTGCATCGCTGATCCGGGACCGTCACGGAGTTTGGCGATCCCGGGTCTGCAGCGCACCACTTCGTGCTGCGCTGCGCCCGGGACAAGTTATCGAACATGGTCCCCGTAGCCCGGCAGCGGATCGACCACGGTGATCTGCTTGACCGGGAAGTTGGAGACGATCTCGATGCCGTCCTTCTTGACGATCAGCATCTCCTCGATGCGCACGCCGTAACGGAAGCGCTTACCGTGCTGCGTCTCCAGCGCGAAGGTCATGCCCTCCTGGATCTCGATCGGATGATCGAGCGACCAGATGCGCGAGATCACCGGCGGATCGTATTGCGCGAGGCCGAGGCCGTGGCCCCACAGATTGGCGGCCGCCTGGTCCTCATCCTCATAGCCCCAGGTCTCCATCGCCGACGGCCACTTCATCGCGATGTCGCGCGTGGTGGCGCCCGCCTTCACCGCGCCGATTGAGTCGTAAAGCCACTTGAGCGCGGTCTCGTAAGTGTCCTTCTGCTCCTGGGTCGGCTCCTTGCCGACGCAATAGGTGCGGTAGTAGCAGGACTTGTAGCCGTTCCAGGTCAGCGCGGCCAAATCCATGAACACGATGTCGCCCGGCTGGATGATGCGGTCGGAGAAGTTGCGCCAGTTCGGCCAGGTGTTCGGGCCGGACGATACGATGACGTCCTCGACATCCTCCATGCCGGCGAAGTTGTAGAGATATTCCATCAGGTGCGCGGTCACTTGGTTCTCGGTGATGCCGGGGCGGAGAAACTTCATGCACTCCCAGTGCGTCGCGTCGCCGATCGCGCCGACGATGCGGAAGCATTCCTGTTCGTCGACATTCTTGACGGCGCGCGCCTCCATCATCGGGGTCATGCCGTCGACCCAGTTGATGTTGTTCTCCTTGAAGATGTTGATCATGTTGATGTCGATGAAATCGACACCGAGCTTCTGGCCGGCGACGCCATTTTCTTTCATCGCCTGCTGAAGCGCGGCGACGAATTTCTTCACCTGCTGCGTCGAAGCAGGACCCGCGGCGCCTTTGATCCAGGCAAACGAGTGGCGCACGTTTTCCTTCGGCAGCCACGGCGAGTGCCGCTCGATCTGAAAGCCGAGATCGCCCTGCTCGAACAGGATCGGGCGGCCATCGCCGCACAGCATCGCGTAACGCAGACCAGGCTTGAGACGATTCCAGCCGGGCGTCAGCGTGCCGGTGATGTAGCGCACGTTCTCGTCGTACATGCACAGCATGGCGCCGAGGCCGTGCTTCTTCATCATTTGCCGCGCGCGGCCGATGCGATATTCGCGCAGCCGCTCCCAATTGACGCGCTGCTGCCAATCGAGCCCGACCGTGCCGAAATTTGCGGTGCCCATTCGTCCCTCCGTGGCGACGTGATCCGCCGCCATTGTTGTTCGCCGTTAGCTTCTTCGATCTAACAGTTTCGCGCTTTGCCGCGCAATTATTGCTGAGCTGCGACGGTGCGTCTCAGCGGAAAACCGCACATTGTTTTCGAACCATGAAAGGCCGGGTCACTTCGGCCGGCGGCTGGTCTATAGTTTGCTCGTTCCAGGCCCGAAGGTTACGCTCATGTTGGACCAGGTCATTGTCGGCGCGCTTGCCGCCGTTCTCGGCATCTCGATCCACGCAACGATGACGCTTGCGGTGGTGCGCTTCGCGCGCAGGCTCGCGCGCACGATGGTGCGCTACCCGCTTCTCCTCCTCGTCGTGATGATCCCGACGGTAACGTTCCTGTTGGCCACTCACGCTCTTGAGGTGCTGGTCTGGGCCTGGATCTACAAGGTGGTCGGCGCGGCGCCGCCGAACACGCCGCTGGTCTATTTCGCCTTCGTCAACTACACGACGCTGGGCTACGGCGAGATCGTGCCGGTGCCGCAGTGGCAACTGCTCGGACCGATCACCGCGATGAACGGCATTATCCTGTTCGGCTGGTCGACGGCCGTGATCTTCGAGATCCTGCAGAAGACCATCGATCTTCCGCCGCCGAAACGCCGGCGCTGACCGCCCTCGTACAGTGCCGGTTACTGCGCCGGCGCGCCGGGTTGCTTGAACGGATGCGCGCGGGCGAAGGCGTCGTTCTGCCAGCACGCATCGACGATGCGCTTGAAGGTGGGATAGGGCGAGATGTCGCACTTGAAGTAGTTCGCGCCGACCGCGTTGCCGGCAAGGCAGATGTCGGCGAGCGTGATCTGATCGCCGTGCGCGTATTTGCCGGTGTGCTTGGAGGCCGACAGTTCGGCCTCCAGCGCCTTGAGCGAGACTTCGTGCCAGTGATGCCCCCATTTGGCGACACCGGAGGCGTCGATCTTGTAGTCGTGCTCGAGATATTCACGCACCCGCGGCACGATCAGCGGATGGGTGTCGGCGGCGACGATCTGCGCGAGCGCGCGCACGCGGGCGCGGCCTTTCGGATCCTTCGGCAGCAGCGGCGGATTGGGATGTGTTTCGTCGAGGTATTCGACCACCGCAAGCGACTCGAACAGCACGGTGCCGTCATTCTCGATCAGCGCCGGCAACGCCATCATCGGATTGATTTTGCGAAACGAGTCCTCGCGCTGCTTGCCTTGCATAAGATTGATGTCGATCACCTCGTCGGGCGTGATGCCCTTGAGATTGAGCGCGCAGCGCACCCGAAACGCCGCCAATGATCGCCAGAAGGAAAAGAATTTCATTTGTTATATCTCCCCGCCCCAGAGGGCCTTATCAGTTTCGTTCCCCGCGCGCGGCGCAGCACGGAGTGTTGCGCCGCAGACGCGGGGTCCCGGTTTGCATCTTAACCGGGGTCCCGGGTCTGCAGCGCACCGTTTCACGCTGCGCTGCGCCCGGGACACGCGTTAATCACTTCCCTCGTTTCGCCCAATAGACCGACAGCGCGGCGCCGTCGGCGTCACCCAGACCATGCGCGCGAGCCTCTTCAAAACCGGCGAGCGCCCGTTCGATCGCCGGCAGTTCGACGCCCTTGGCCCGGGCCGCGGCCAGCATCACTTTGAGGTCCTTGCAGGCATTGGCGATGCTGAACGTCGTCGAGCCGCCCTGCCCGCCTTTGAACATCTCGACGATCATCGGCGCGCGCGCCTTCAGCGCGTTGTTGGCGCCATTGGTGTTGACGAACAGATCGAGCAGCTTCTGCGGATCCCAGCCGAGGTCGCGCACGATTGCGAACGCTTCGCCGTAGGCCTGCCATGCGACCATCAGCGGCAGATTGATGGCGAGCTTCATCGCCGATCCCGCGCCAATCGAGCCGCATTCTTCGAGGCGCTGGCCGCAAAGTTGTTCGAGGATGGGACGCGCCCGCGCCATGTCGGCCGGCTCGCCGCTCAGAAGTCCAAGCAGCTTGCCCTCGCGCGCCGGCTTGACCGAGCCGCCGACCGGGCAATCCACCATCGCCGCGCCTTTGGCACGCACCTTTTCGGCCAGTGAAATCTTCACCGAAGGAAGCTCGGTGCTCATTTCGATAAACAGTTTGCCGGATGCATTGCCGGAGAGCAGCCCGCCCGGAGCCTCGTAGACCTCCTCGATCGCCGCCGCATCGGCCAGTATCGTAATGATCGCCTCGCTTGCGTTGGTCACGTCGGCCGCCGTTTTCACCACCTTCGCGCCGGCCTCGGCCAGCGGCTTGGTCTTCTCTGCGCTGCGATTCCACACCGTGACCCGATGGCCGGCTTCGATCAGCCGCGCCGCGATCGGCGCGCCCATCTTGCCCAGCCCGGCAACTCCGACTTGCATCATTCCTCCGTCTTGTTGGCGGCGACGATAGGCGATCACGCGCGCGCATGAAAGCGGGCGGCCTCGACAGATGCGCGGACGAACGTCTAAACCCACGCAATCGATTTCACGACTGAGGATTCAGAATGGCGGCAAGAAAGAACAAAGGCACGGTCGGCGTGATCGGCATGGGCATCATGGGTGGCGCGTTTGCGAAAAATCTCGCCGCCGCAGGTAGGCATGTGATCGGCTACGATCCGAGCAAAACCGCACAGTCCGGCGCCAAACGCGCCGGCGTCAAGATCGTCAAAAGCGCCGCCGAGGTTGCACAGCAAACGCAGATCGTCCTCACCAGCCTGCCGAAACCACAGGCGCTGCACGACACGGCGCGCGCGCTGGCGCAAGCCGGTCTGTCCCGCCGCATCATTGTCGAGATGAGCACCTTCAAGATCGAGGACAAGGAGAAAGCTCGCCGCGTGCTGGAAAAGGCCGGGCACACGATGCTCGACTGCCCGGTGAGCGGCACCGGCTCTCAGGCCAAAAACCGCGATCTCGTGTTCTACGCCAGCGGCGATGCGCGGGCGATCAAGCGCATCGAACCGATCCTCGCCGCGTTCGGGCGACGCACCTACAACGTCGGCGAATTCGGCAATGGCAGCCGAATGAAATATGTTGCCAACCTGCTGGTCGCGATCAGCAACGTGGCGAGCGCGGAAGCGATGGTACTCGGCATGAAGTCGGGCCTGCCGCCGCAATTGATCTTTGATCTGATCCGCGCCGGCGCCGGCAATTCACGGGTGTTCGAACTGCGCGCGCCGATGATGGTCAAGGGCAACTACGACGACGTCACCATGAAGATCGACGTGTGGCAGAAAGACATGAATGTGATCGGCGACTTCGCCAGGAAGATCCGCGTCAAGACGCCGATCTTCACCGCGACCGAGGCGATCTACCGCAAGGCGATGCAGCAGGGTCTCGGCGCCAAGGACACCGCCGCGGTTTGCGCGGTGCTGGAGAAGATGGCGGGGTATAAGAGACGGAAGCGCAAATAGGGTGCGTGTCCCGGGCGCAGCGCAGCGCGAAACGAAGTGAAGCGGTGCGCTGCAGAACCGGGACCGTCAGGGTCGGAGTTTGAGACGATCCCGGGTCTGCGGCGCACCACCTCGTGCCGCGCCGCGCCCGGGACAAGTGGGGAGGCGCACATGGCCGAGCTTCAACAGCGCAGCGAAACGCGCGACGGCATGCAGATCGATTGGGACGTGCCGATCGGGATGGACGACGGCCTGGTGCTGCGCGCCGACATCTTCCGCCCGACCAAGCCCGGCAAATATCCGGTGATCCTAACCTACGGGCCTTACGCCAAGGGCCTCGCCTTCCAGGAGGGTTACGTGACCGCCTGGAAGACGATGGCGACCAAGCATCCGGACGTCACCGCCGGCTCGAGCAACCTTTACCAGAACTGGGAGGTCGTCGACCCGGAGAAATGGGTGCCGCATGATTACGCCTGCGTGCGGGTCGACTCGCGTGGCTGCGGCTGTTCACCCGGTTTCATCGATCATTTCTCGCCGCGCGAAACCAAGGATTTCTACGACTGCATCGAATGGGCCGGCGTACAGGACTGGTCGAGCGGCAAAGTCGGCCTCAACGGCATTTCCTATTACGGCATCAATCAGTGGCAGGTCGCCTCGTTGCAGCCGCCGCATCTCGCCGCGATGTGCGTGTGGGAAGGCGCCGCCGACTGGTACCGCGACATGACGCACCACGGCGGCATTCTCTCAACGTTCTGGGAGAATTGGTACGACATGCAGGTCAAGACCGTGCAGTACGGCGCCGGCGAGCGCGGCAAACGCAGCCCGGTGCACGGCCGATTGGTGTGCGGACCGGAGACGCTGTCGGAGGAAGAACTCGCCAAGAATCGATGCAAGTTCGGCGACGATATCCGCGCCCATCCGCTCGATGACGACTATCACAAGGCGCGCTCGCCGATTTGGTCGAAGATCAATGTGCCTTTGTTCACTGCGGCGAACTGGGGCGGCCAGGGCCTGCATCCCCGCGGCAATTTCGAAGGCTTCATGCGCGCCGCGTCAAAACAGAAATGGCTCGAAGCGCACGGAATCGAGCACTGGACGCATTTTTACACCGACTATGGCCGCGAGCAGCAGCGGCGGTTCTTCGATTATTTCCTGCACGGCAAGGACAGCAGCTGGTCGAAGCAGCCGCGGGTGCTCCTGCAACTCCGTCATCCCGGCGAAAAATTCGAGCCACGCGCGGAGAATGAATGGCCAATCAAGCGCACGCAGTGGACCAAGTTCTATCTCAATCCAACAGACCTGACACTCAGCACCAAGAAGCCGTCGAAGACCGCCAAGCTGTCATTTGTGGCGATAGGCGAAGGCCTGCTGTTTCTTACGCAGCCAGTCGCCAAAGAGACGGAGATCACCGGGCCATTGGCGCTCAAACTGTTCGTGTCTTCGAGCACCAATGACGCTGACCTCTTCATTGTATTGCGCGTGTTCTCCGCGGACTTGAAGGAAATCGTATTCCAGGGCGCGATCGATCCGCACACCCCGATCGCGCAAGGCTGGCTGCGCGCCTCGCACCGCAAGCTCGACAAGAAATTGTCCCTACCTTACCGGCCCTATCACACCCATGACGAGAAGCAGCCGCTGCGCAAGGGCCAGGTCGCCGAGCTCGACATCGAGCTTTGGCCGACCTCGATCGTGGTGCCGGCCGGTTATCGCGTGGCCCTCTCAGTCCGCGGCAAGGACTACGAATATGGCGGCGGCTCGGGTGGCAAGCAGTCGAACTTCAAGAATGAGCTAACCGGTTGCGGTCCCTTTCTGCACAACGATCCAATCGATCGCCCGTCCGCGATCTTCAACGGCACCACAAGCCTGCATTTCGGACGCGGCAAAGCGCCCTATCTGCTGCTGCCGATCATTCCGCCCAAAAGAGCGGCGGGGAAGCGGCGGCGCTGATTCTGTTTTTCAGAGTGTCGAAGTTGCGCGAAGTGACCCGCGCATCTTGTCATGTGATCCGGGGTAGCATTGTGCCGAGCCTTGGGTAAGCTAGCCCTCAACCTTCGACCAAAACAGAAGGGACAGGGGAGTGAACACGCAGTTCTGGATCATCCAGGCCTTCAACGGCATTTCCTATGGCGCGCTGCTTTTTCTCGTCGGCAGCGGCCTGTCGCTGATCTTCGGCGTGATGCGCATCGTCAACCTGTCGCACGGGTCTTACTTTTTACTCGGCGGCTACGTGGCGCTGTCCGTCATATGGACGACCGGCTCATGGCTGCTGGCCATTCCGGTCGCTGCGCTGGCGATCGGCATCGTCGGCCTGCTGATGGAGCGCGTGTTTCTGCGGCCGCTAGGTTTCGACCCGCTGCGGCAGGTGCTGCTGACCGTAGGCTTCGCCTTCCTGTTCCAGCAGGCGTCGCTGGATATCTGGACCGGCAATAATTTCGACATCAGCCCGCCCCCCATGTTGTCGAAAAGCATTCCGATCGCCGGAATTTATTTTCCGGCCTATCGAATATTCATGATCGCGACCGCACTCTTGATCGGCATCGGCTTATGGCTGGCGATGGAGAAGACGAGGCTTGGCGCGGCGGTTCGCGCCACCGTCGATGACGCGCAGATGGCGCGCGGCGTCGGCGTCGACACCAACAAGATCTCGATGCTGATCTTCGCGCTCGGCGCCTTTCTAGCCGCGCTCGGCGGCGTGATCGGCGGCGCCTTCCTCGGCATCTATCCGGGCCTCGATTTCGAGATGCTGCCGCTCGCCTTTGCAGTCGTTATCATCGGCGGCATGGGTTCGCTCGGCGGCGCCGCGATTGGCGCGCTGGCGGTTGGCCTCGCCGACAATTTCGGCAAGGCGTTGTTTCCGGAGATTTCCTACTTCACGCTCTACGCGCCGATGGCCCTGATCCTCGCGATCAAGCCGACCGGCTTGTTCGGACGAGATTAGGCCTTGGTGATGACGAACCAGACCCTCAAAATTCTGCTCGTCGTCGTGATGATGGCCGTGATCGCGGTCTCCATTCCGAATACCAATTCGTTCGTCATCCTGCTCGCGACCCGCGCGCTCGCCTTCGCGATCCTGGTGATGAGCGTCGACATTCTGCTCGGCTTCACCGGCCTCGCCTCGCTCGGCCAGGCCGCCTATCTCGGCATCGGCGCCTACACCACCGCCATTTTAGCCACGAAGTATCAAATCGGCCTCGGCTGGGATTTCTGGCTGGTGCTGTTGCTCGGCATGGCGATGGCTGCGGCACTTGCCGCGGTGTTTGGGCTGCTCGCGATCCGCGCCACTGGCGTCTACTTCCTGATGATCACTTTGGCGCTCGGCCAGTGCGTGTGGGGCCTCGCCTATCGGTGGAATTCACTAACCGGGGGCGACAACGGCATCAACCTGCGACAGCGGCCGAAATTCGGCATCGATCTCGCCGACGAGAGAACGTTCTTCTTCCTTGTCCTCGCGCTGTTCTGCGTGTCGCTCGTGATGATTTACACGATCGTGCGCTCACCGTTCGGCCGCAGCCTGCTTGGCATCCGCGAACGTGAATTGCGCATGCAGATCCTGGGCTACAATACCTGGCTGCATAAATACGTCGCGTTCATCATCGCCGGCGCATTCGGCGGTCTGTCGGGCGTGCTGTGGGCGCACACTGCCGGCATCGTCAGCCCGGAAAATGTCGTGCTGACCACGTCGGTCGATGCGCTGTTGATGGCTGTGCTCGGCGGCGCCGGAACGCTGGTCGGCGGCGTGATCGGCGCCTTTATCGTGTTCGGATTGCGTGAATATCTCAGCACCATCGTGCCGTGGTGGCAGTACGTGCTCGGCGGTGTTTACGTCCTGACGATCTTCTATCTGCCGACTGGCCTGATGGGCATTCCTGCCCGCTTGCGACAGTGGAAGCGAGGCAACGGAAAGCGAGAGAGGAAACTGGCGCCTTCGTGACCGAAGGCTCGCAAACAACGAAAGGGAGGAAGACCAATGACACGCGTATCGCGAAAACGGCTTGGCTCCATTCTGGCGGGCACCGCCATACTTGGATTCGGTTTGGCATCGCCGGCCGGCGCCGAGGAACTGCGGATCGGCTTTATCGCGCCGATCACCGGCATTTTTGCCCAGGTCGGCAAGGACATGGTCGACGGCTTCCAGATGTATCTGGACGAACACAAGGGCAAGATCGGCGGCGCCGACGTGAAGTTCATCGTCGAAGACGAGCAGGGCAAGCCGGACACCGCCGCCACCAAGACCAAAAAGGTGATCCTGCAGGACAAGGTCCATATCGTCGTCGGTGGCCTGCTCGCATCGTCCGGTTATGCGATGGCGCCGGTCTCGACACAGGAAAAGACCGTGTACATCCCCTCGGTCCCGGCGGCCGATGACCTGACGCAGCGCGACTTGTCGAAGTATCCGTACATGATCCGTACCGGCTGGTCGTCGTCGCAGCCGAGCCATCCGTTCGGGCAATGGGCCTGCGATCAGGGCTACAAGAAGATCGCAGCGATCGGCGCCGACTATGCCTTCGGTTACGAAGTGATCGGCGGCTTCCAGCGCGCCTTCGAGGCGTGCGGCGGCAAGATCATCCAGAAAATCTGGCCGCCGATCGGCACCAAGGACTTCGGGCCTTACATCCCGACCTTGAAGCAGGATGCGGACGCCATTTTCACGCTGATGGTCGGGCCGATGTCGCTGCAATTCCCGAAACAGCTCGCCGCGTCCGGCAACAAGAAGCCGGTGATCGGCGGCGGCACGAGTTATGACGAATTCGTGCTGCCTTCGATGGGCGACGAGGTGATCGGCCACGTCTCGGCGCTGCAATACAGCGCCGCGATCGAGACGCCTAAGAACCAGGCCTTCGTGAAAGCCTACCGCGCCAAATACGGCAAGGTGCCGTCGTACTACTCTGAATCGAACTACACGACCGCGGAAATGATCGATGCCGTTATCAAAAAGCACAACGGCAAATTCCCGGGTGCCGAACAGTTCATCAAAGAGCTCGGCTCGATGAAATTCGACACCATCCGCGGGCCGGTGACCATCGATGAGATGCGCAACCCGGTGCAGAACATCTACATCAAGAAAGTCGAGAAGAAGAAGATGTTCGGCTACGACAAGGAAGAGCTCTGGAACACGGTGATCAAGACCTATCCGAACGTCAATCAGTTCGGCCAGTTCAAGAAGGATGAGTTCCTGGCAACGCCGGTCTATAGCCGCGACTACCCGCCCTGCAAATTCTGCGAATAAGACAGGCGCGCGCCGGGGCCTCTAATTCAGGCCCCGGCGCGCTCCGCTAAACGCCAGGAATCAAACGCGTGACCGCCGACACGTCCGCAGAAGCCGAGATTCCGATTCTGGAGCTGCGGCATCTTTGCAAGAACTTCGGCGGCCTGCGCGCGACACGCGAAGTCTCATTCCAGCTTAAGGCCGGTGACCGCAAGGCCATTATCGGTCCGAACGGGGCCGGGAAGACCACGCTGTTCAATCTCATCACCGGAATCTATCCGGTCACTTCCGGCCAGGTGCTGCTGTTCGGGCAGGACGTCACCAGATGGCGCAGTCATCACCGTACTGCGCTCGGCATGGCCCGCACCTTTCAGGTGACCAGTCTGTTCCCGCGCCTGACTGTGCTTGACAATGTCTTACTGGCGATCGAAGGGCTGCAGCCATCGAAATTTGTGATGTGGCGTTTCATGTCCTCCTACAAGAAAGCATACGAAAAAGCTCACCGGCTCCTCGAACAGGCGAACTTCCTTGATCGGCGCGATACTGAAGTTCGCAACCTCTCGCACGGCGAGCAGCGCCAGCTCGAAATCGTGCTCGGGCTCGCCAGCGATCCGAAAATTTTGCTGCTCGACGAACCCGCGGCCGGTCTGTCGTCCGGTGAATCGACCGAGATGGCGCGCTTTTTGATGAAGCTTGACCCCGCTCTCGCGATCCTCCTCATCGAACACGACATGGATGTGGTGTTCGATGTCGCCGATGAAATTTCGGTCCTGCACTTCGGTGAAATACTGGAGTTCGGCACGCCGGCCGAGATCAAGGCCAGTAAGCGGGTCCAGGAAATCTATCTCGGGACCGACTGATCATGGCGATTCTCGAGGTCAATGACATCCACACTTATTATGGCGACGCCTACGTCTTGCATGGGCTCTCGCTGAAGCTCGAACAGGGCCAAATCCTGGGACTGCTCGGCCGCAATGGGGTCGGCAAGACTACATTGGTCAATTCGATCGTCGGTTTCAATCCTCCGCGCCGCGGCACGATTAGCTTCAAGGGCAACGACATCACTGTCAGCCCCTCGTTCGAGACCGTGCGCGGCGGCATGGGGCTGGTGCCGCAAGGCCGGCGCGTGTTTCCGACTTTGAGCGTGGAGGAGAACCTGCTGGTGGCCGAAGGCCACACCGAGCGGCACGGCTGGAGCTTGGCGCGGGTTTATGCGCTGTTTCCCCGGCTTGAGGAACGGCGCAATCAGCGCGCCAAGACCTTATCGGGCGGCGAGCAGCAGATGCTGGCGATCGGACGCGCCCTCATGACCAACCCGGATTGCCTCATCATGGACGAGCCGTCCGAGGGCCTCGCACCGATCATCATTCAGGGGTTGTGGGAAGCAATCGGCAAACTGAAGAAAGAAGGCCTCTCTATCTTGCTGGTAGAGCAGAACGCTCATCTTGCACTCAAGCTGGTCGATTATGTGCACGTGATGAGTAAAGGCCAGGTGGTGTATTCGGCGCGGCCCGACGATTTGCGTTCTAACGAAGAGGTGAAGGCGAAGTATCTGGGGATTTAGGGCACGCCGGCGAGCTGGCCCGAACGTGCCCAACTGATGGCGTCTTCCAACCGATCATCGCCCCAGAACAATTCGCGCCCGACGGTAAAAGTCGGTGAGCCAAATATCCCGAGCTCGCGGGCCGCATCGGTTTCGGCCGTGAGCGCTGCCTTGATCTCATCGGAATTGGCGAGAGCGGCCACGCGCGTCGGGTCCTGTCCGATCTCGCGCAGGCTTTCCGAAACGTTCGGCTCTTCACCGGTTGGCTGGCCAAGCACGAACCAATGGCGATAAGCGGCGCGCACGAAATCCTCTCCCCAGCCTTCTCGCATGCCCGTGAGCGCGACCTGATTGGCGACCGCCGACTGCTTGCAAGGATAAGGCGCCGGCACCTGGACGGGCAAATCGTACATTGCCGCGCGCCGCTCGATGTCCCGCCACATGTAGGCCATTTTCAGCGGCTTATCGGCGAAGGGCACGTGCTTCATCTCGTTCAAGATTATGAGCAGATGAAACGGCCGCCAGCGCAACGTCACGCCGCTCTCGCGTTGCACGCGGGCAAGACGCATCACGCTGAGGAAGGAATAGGTGCTCCCCATCGTAAACCAAAAATCGATCGGTTCGGCCATCGGAGCGCCTATTCACCGCGGCGTGTCGCCGGCGAGCGTGATGCGATGCATGACGCGGCGGTAGCCGTGATAGTCATTGACCGGGTTGTGCAGCACGCAGCGATTGTCCCACAGCGCCATCGAGCCGGCCCGCCACGAGAAACGGCAGGTGAACTCCGGCCGGATCTGATGATGGAAGAGATAGTCAAGTAACGGCGCGCTTTCCTCTTCGGTCATGTCCTTGAAGCGAACGGTGTGACCCACATTGACGTAAAGCGCCTTGCGGCCGGTCTCCGGATGCGTGCGAACCACCGGATGCTCACTGACGTATTCCTTTTTGGCCTCGGTCTTGCCGCCGTCGCGCACGCGATCTTCGCGCGTGCGCGTGACGTCGGCCTTGGCTGAATGATTGACGGCGATCAGGCCCTCAAGCATCCGCTTCATGCCGTCGGATAAAGTATCGTAGGCCAGCGTGCCGCTGGCGAACAACGTATCGCCTCCGTAAGGCGGGACTTCCCGCGCAATCAGCATCGTTCCCATCGGCGGCTTGTCGAGATAGGCGGTATCGCTGTGCCAGATGCCGCCGAAATTTTTGGTTTCGTGCTCGAGCTTCACCACCGGGATGATTTCGGGAAAGCCTTCGATGCCTTTGACGAACGGATATTCAACCACCTCGCCGAATTTCTTGGCGACGGCTAGAAATTCCGCCGGCGGTAATTCCTGGTCGCGGAAGAAGATGACGCCGTGATCGAGCCAGACCTTGCGGATCTCAGCGATGACATTGTCGCCGGCTTCGGCGAGTTCGACGCCGAGAACTTCCGCACCGATCGCGCCGGACAGGCGCCGCACTTCAAAGCCATTAGCTGCCATGGCCATAGGTTAGCACGCATTGAAACGCGCGCCAGCGCGGGTTACTGGAACGCGCCCACTCGAGGAGGATAAGAATGGCGGCGGTTTGGAACCAATATGCAAACACGGCAGCGCGCGCCCACGGGAAGGCGGGCCGCGACGTTCGACCAAAGGACGTAACGATCGACATGCATGCCCATGCGGGCGTTCCCGCCGCCGGAAAATTCGTCGCTCCGCATCTTGATCCGTCGACCATTCCCTTGGCGCATTTCGCCTCGCCCGAAACGAAGGATCTCAACGCCAAGCAGGAGCAGGACATCCGCGGCCGCATGACGGCCTACGACGAGCGCTTCGCCGACATGGACCGCATGGGTATCGATATCCAATACGTCATGCCGGCGCCGCCGCAGTGCTATCACACCGTCGCCCTCGATATCGCGGTGCCGGCCGCGCGAATGGTCAATGAAGGCATCGCCGAATATTGCGCCAAGCATCGCGATCGCCTGTTTCCGTGCGGCACCGTGCCGATGCAAGACGGCAACGAGGCGGCCAAGGAACTCGAATACTGCATCAAAAAACTCGGCATGCGCGGCGTCGAGATTTTGACCAACGTCGCAGGCCGCGAGCTGTCTGATCCTGCCTTCGCGGCGTTCTGGAAGAAGGCCGAGGAACTCGACGCACTGGTCGCGATCCACCCCAACGGCTTCACCGAGGGCAAAAGGCTGTCGCGATTTTATTTCAACAACATCATCGGCAATCCGTTCGAGACCACGCTCGCGCTGCACTATCTGATTTTCGATGGCGTGTTCGAGCGCCATCCCAAGCTCAAAGTGTTCGCCATGCACGGCGGCGGCTATCTCGGCGGCTATTCGGGCCGCATCGACCACGCCTGGGGGGCACGCTCGGACTGCCACGCCGACTTGCCCAAGCCGCCGGGCCACTATCTCAGGACCAACGTGTTCTTCGACACCGTGGTGTTCACGCCGCTGCAGCTCGAGGCTTTGCTCAAGACATTCGGCGTCGACCACGTTCTGATGGGTACCGATTTTCCGTTCGACATGTTGGAGGCCGATCCGATCGGCCATGTCGCATCGGTCGATATGCTGAGCGACGCTGATCGCGCAGCGATTGACGGCGGCAATGCGAAGGAACTGCTGAAATTGTGATATCATGCCCGCGAAAGCGGGACATCCAGCACTTAAGAACAGGAGAGCTGGATCGCCCGCTTTCGCGGGCGATGACAATCCGTACTAGGCGTACAAAAAATCCAGTGTCGCCGTTTCGCTGATCACCGCGGCGTCGGTCGAGTGGCGGCCGGCGCGCGCTTGTTCTTCTTCGTTACGCGTCGCCTGCAAAAATGCGCCGAGATGCCGCGCACGCTCGATGATGCGGCGGTTTTCCGGCAGCCGCGCCGCCTCGAAAGCGCGCAGCGCTTCCTCAACGTCATCATGTCGCGACAGTGCTTCGACCAGTGCAGCCGCATCGTCCGCGGCCTTCGAGACGCCGGCGGCCACATGCGGCCGTGCGACGAAGGCGGCATCGCCGAGAATGGCGACGCGTCCCACCGCCATGCGCGGCGTCTCCAGATCGTAAATCGGCTGCAGGATCGGCTCCTCGACCAGCCGGACAATCTCTCGAAACTGCGGCGCCAGCAGCCGCTCGGCATCGGCGCGCATCTCGGCGATGGCATCCCGGCGAATCAGCGGTGGCGGAATGGAGATCGCATGGGTGGCGCCGCTCTCGTCGGTGAGCAGCCATTGCAGCTTGGTGGCTTCGTCGGCAGGCCGATACCAGACCATGTTGAAGCGGCGGTGGCCAACGCGCAGATCATTGTCCGGACCGGCGACCGGATAGACCAGGAATTGCTCGCCGGGCGGTAGTCCGAACGACATGAAGTCGAACAGATCGCGATGGGTCGCCGGCGGAATCGCGCTCTCCGCGATCAGCGCGCGCCAGGCCGAATAACCGACGTAGCGCGGCACGACATCGGGCAGCCCCCGCCCCCGCACGTTGGAGCGAATGCCGTCGGCGCCGACCAGCAAATCGCACTCGATCTTTTCCCCATCCGCGAAATGCACGACCACGCCGCGCCCGGCTTGCTCGAACGCGACAAAGGCCCGGCCACGATGATAATTCTCTGCAGGAAACGCGTCGCGCAAAAGCCGATAGACGCGTTCCCACGCGGTCAGGACCTGCGGGCAGGAAGTCTCCAGTGTCACCTCGCCCTTACGGTTCAAAATCTTGCGCGTGGTGATCGATACCCCCAGGCCCTGCGTATCGAGACCGAGCGCGCGCAGCCGCGCAATCAATTCAGCCTGCGCGACGATGCCGGCGCCGCGGCCTGACAACGGGCTTTCCACCCGCTCGAAAATATCGACACGCCAATCGGCGCGGCGCAGCAACAGGCCGGCGAGCAGCCCGCTCATCGAACCGCCCACCACAACCGCGCGCTTTCTTGTCGCTTTCGCCAACGCGTTATCCCAAGCTTTTGAAGCCGCCGAACATGCTATATATGAAGCCAAATTGCAGCGGAGGAAATCGAATGGCCCTCACCATGCTGGACAAGGCGCCCGAGCGCAAAGACAAGTCGCAGTGGTCGCCGGAGCTCGTCGCCGAGTTCGAGCGCGAGAGCAAAAGCCCCAATCCGTGCGTCGGCTCACAGCTCCTGTCCGAGAACGAGCGCACGCGGGTATGGATGATCACCCTCAAGCCCGGCGAACGGATTGGCTTTCACCGCCACGTGCTAGATTATTTCTGGACCTCGGTGAACGGCGGGCGCGGCCGCCAGCACGTTCACGACGGCACGACGGTCGAATACACTTATCAACCCGGCGAGACTCGGCACGAGACTTATGCCGCGGGTCAGTTCAAGGTGCACGATCTCGAAAATCTTGGCGACCAGGACATGATCTTCATGACCGTCGAGTTCAAACACAGCGCCAACAAGCCGCTGGCTCTGCCGGCGAACGTGCGGCCGCAAGCTGCGGCCTGATTTCGACGCTATCGAATTTCGGTCCACCGTTGTCGAACGGTGGGCTTTTCGTTTGGCGCACAGATGGGCTTTGTAAGTTTGGACTGCGCGGCCAGCTCCGCTCATTCCCGCGCAAGCGGGAATCCAGTTCTTTTTTCTGACTCCTGGGTCCCCGCTTTCGTGGGGACGAGCGGGGATAGAGCAACGGCAATCCTTCCACTAGCCAAGCCCACACTGTTCCTGCAAATTGCGCGAAATGGATTTTCCGCTTCTCATAAATGCGATCATCGCCGGGCTGCTGATCGGCGGCTTTTACGCGGCGGTGACCGCGGGCATTTCGATCTCGTTCGGCATGCTCGACATCGTCAACATCGCGCACCCGGCCTTCATCATCCTCGGCTCCTACATCGCCTATATCGTCAACATCAAACTGGGCATCGATCCGATCATCGTCAGCATCATCATGCTGCCGGCGTTCTATCTGCTCGGCGACCTGATCTACCGCATCTACTATCAATCGTTCGAAAAGCGCGGTGCCGAATCGCTGCGCGGCCTCGCCTTCTTTTTTGGCGTGCTGTTCGTCACCGAGGTGGTGCTCATTCTCACCTTCGGTGTCGATTACCGATACGTGGAGGCGCCCTATATCGGCCCCACGCTGAGCTTCAGCTTCGTCGATCTGCCGCTGCGCATTTTAGTGCCCTTCGTCATCTCACTTCTGCTGTTCGGTGCTTTGCAATTGCTGATCAGCCGCACATTCACCGGGCGCGCAATCATGGCGGTGTCGCAGGATCAGCTGGCGCTGCGATTGATGGCAGCCGATCCCGTCCGCATCAAACGCATCGCCTTCGGCTGTTCGATAGCGACGGCCGCCGTCGCCGGTGCGTTGCTGATCATCATTCAGCCGGTCGAACCCTCGGTCGGACGCGAATATATCGGCCGGGTATTCGCGATCTGCGTTCTGGGCGGGCTCGGCAGTCTGCCGGGCACCCTGATTGCCGCGCTGCTGATCGGCGTCGTCGAGAGCATCACCTCGACCTTTTACGGCCCGTCCTGGAGCCCGGCGGTCTCGTTCGGCTTCCTGCTGCTGACATTGGCGTTCCGCCCCTCCGGACTGTTGGGACGCTAGCCCGTGCGGACCCCTGTTTTCGCCTTGTGTGCGCTGGCGGTCGCGGCTCTGGTATTTTTCGCGCTGTGGCTGAACGGCAATGAGTACTATTTCGTCGCGGGTTACACGATCGTCCAATACGTCGTGCTGGCCACAGCCTGGAATATCCTCGGCGGCTACACCGGCTATGTGAATTTCGGCTCGGCCGCGTTCTTTGCGGTGGGCGCCTACAGTTCGGTCGCGCTGATTACCTTCGCAAATTCGATCGACGAGCTGCTGCCGGAGAGCATCGCTCCGCTCGCTCATTCGATTTTTCCATTGCCGATGGTCGTGCTGATCCTCATCGGCGGCATCGTCTCCGGCATTATCGGCTATGGCATGGGCTACCTAACCCTGCGGCTGCGCGGCGCCTTTTTCGCGATCGCCACTCTGGCGCTCGCGGTGGTGCTGCAGACGCTGGTCGTGAATTGGGACTTCGTCGGCGGCTCGAGCGGCGCCTACATCATTCGCCCATCGGAAGCGCCGCTGGTCGGAAATTACGTGCAATATCTCTTTATCTGGATGCTGCTGTTGGCGGTCGCGGCCCTCACCATCGCGCGCGCGATCGAGCACTCAAAGCTTGGTTACGGATTTGCCGCGATCCGCGACGACGAACTCGCCGCTGAAGCCTCGGGCGTGCCGACCTTGCAGCTCAAGCTGATCGCGACGGCGCTGTCAGGCGCGCTGATGGGCATGGCCGGCGCGCCGTTTCCGTATTTCATCGGCTTCCTGCAGCCGCAGTCGGCGTTCGGGCTAGAATATGCGGTCAACTCGATCGCGATGCCGATGATCGGCGGCACCATGAGCTGGGTCGGCCCGTTGATCGGCGCCATTCTGCTCGGCACGCTCCAGCAGGTCGCCAATGTGACAATCTCGTCGGCGGTCAATCTTTTGATCGTCGGCCTGCTGTTGATCGGCTTCGTGATCGTCGCGCCAAACGGCATTGTCGGCCTGGTGCAAGACTGGATGCGCGGCCGGAGGAAAGCATGAGCGCGCTGCTTCAGGTCAGGGGCATCAGCAAGAGGTTCGGCGGCTTTGTCGCGCTGGACGGCATTGACCTCGACGTGCAGCCCGGCGAGCGGCTCGGTTTGATCGGCCCCAACGGCTCCGGCAAGAGCACGTTGGTCAACTGCATCTGCGGCACTTTGCAGAACGAGATCGGCAGCGTGCATTTCGACGGGAACGCGATGGATGGTCTTGCCGCCCACCAGCGCACGCATCGCGGCCTCGCCCGCAGCTTCCAGTTGCCGCGGCCATTCAGCAGCCTCACCCTGGCCGACAACCTCAAGATTCCGATGTTTTACACGGTGCACAAGCGCAGCGGCACGCCCCTGCACGCCGAGAATATCGACGCCCGCTGTGGCGAGCTGCTCCGGCTGGTGGGCCTCCAGGCCAAAGCGCATCACCGTCCGCGCGACCTCACCCAGGTCGAGATGCGCAAGCTCGAGCTTGCCCGCGCGATGGCCGCCGAGCCGAAGCTGCTGATCGCCGACGAGGCGATGGCGGGGCTGTCGCATTCCGAGATCGAGGAGATCCTCGCGCTGCTCAAGCGGCTGAATGAGAGCGGCATCACCATTATCCTGATCGAGCACATCATGAGCGCAGTGATGAGCTTTTCGCAGCGTTTAGTGGTGCTGGTGACCGGCAAAAAGATTGCCGATGGCAAGCCTGAGGCGGTGGTGAGAGATCCGGAAGTCGTGAGGGCGTACATTGGCGAGTAGCATCACCATCGAGAACGTGCATGCCGCCTACGGCTCAGTGCGGGTGATCGAGGATGTCTCGATCAATGTAAGGCCTGGCGAAACCGTCGCCCTGCTCGGCACCAACGGCAATGGCAAAAGCACGCTGATGAAGTGCGTGATGGGGATCGTGCGCCCGACCCAGGGCCGCATCGTCGCCGAGATCGACGGCGTCAAGCACGAGCTTGTCGGCAAGACGACAGAGGAGATTGTCGAGCTTGGCATCGCCCTGGTGCCGGAGGGCCGCAGGTTGTTTCCGAAGCTTACGGTCGAGGAGAACTTGCTGCTGGGTGCGTTCCGCAAGACGGCGCGGGCGCAGATCAAGAGCAACATGGATTTCTGCTTCGAGGCATTTCCCCGCCTCGCCGAACGGCGCGCGCAACTCGCCGGCTCGATGAGCGGCGGCGAGCAGCAGATGCTGGCGCTCGCCCGCGCCCTGATGATCACGCCGCGCATCCTGCTGGTCGATGAGCCGTCCGTCGGTCTCGCACCGCTGCTGGTCAGCCGGACCATCGATGCCATCAAAGAGCTCAAGCAGCACTACAATCTCACCGTGCTGATGGCCGAGCAGAACTTCACCCAGGCGATCCGGATCGCCGACCGCGGCTATGTGATCGTGCACGGCAAGATCGCGTTCGAGGGCCGCTCCGCCGACGAGCTCAACAACAACGAACTGATCCGCAAGTTCTACATGGGGCTGTAGCGCAGGCGCTGTCCTTGCGTCTGCGCGTTGGCGTCCAAACCTGCAGCTTGCCGGCCTGCTAGTGGCCGTCGGCAAGCTCAAAGCTGGCCGCGCGATAGACTTCCTTGCCTCCGACGAAAGTGGCAAGTGCCTTCATGTCGCGAATCTTCGGCAATGGTGCACTCAGGATGTCTTCCGAGAGCACAGCAAAATCGGCGATCTTGTTCGGCTCGATCGATCCCCGCACGGACTCGGCGCCAATCGCCCGCGCAAAATTGATCGTGATCATCCGCAGCAGTGCCGCACGATCGTCGACCTTCTCGTCTTCGCCGAACACCCCGCCCGCGATCGTGTCGCGTGAAGCGAAGTGATAGATTTCCCAAAATGGATTGAACGGAATTACCGGCGAGTCGGTGCCGCCGACTACGATCAATCCGGTCTTAAGGAAGGTCTTCACCGAAGTAACATGATTGGCCCGCTCGCGGCCCCAGTACTTCGCCATCGCCGGCGCGGCGAGGTAGAGGTGATCCTGCGCCGAGATCACCAGATTCAGCGCCTTCATGCGCGCGATCTCCTCAGGATGGACCAAGAAGGCGTGCTCGATTGACCAGCGACGGTCGGTAATCGGCTTCTCTTTGTTCGCAGCTTCATAAGCATCAAGCACCTGATCGGTCGCCGCGTCGCCGACCGCATGTGTCGCCACGGTCCAGCCGTCGCGATTAAGCTCCGCCACCGCAGCCTTGTAGTCCTCGGGCGGAAACGTCGTGACACCACGGAACGTGCCGCCCTTGCCGTAGGGCTCGACATAAGGGTCGTGGAAATGGCCGCCCTCAAAACCGCCGTCGACACCAAGCTTGACGCCGCCAATCCGCACCCATTCGTCGCCCTCGTTCTGCTTCGGCCCGCTCTTTAGGGCTGCCATCGTGCCGCCGTTGAAGCGCGGTCCGGGCAGCAGAATGGTCCAACGCAGCGTCAGCTTGCCGGCCTGCTCCAGCTCGCGGGCGAGGCGGAAGGTCTCGGCGCTCGGCCCTTTGTAGACGCCGGGAATCCGAATGGCGGTGATCCCGTAAGCGTTGAGCTTGGTCTGGGTATTGATGAGGTCCTGCGCGCTGAGAGCCGGTCGCGGTGGCAGCTTCACCAGCGCTTTTGCCGTATCGACGATTTCTCCGGTCAGCACGCCGCTCGCGTCCCGGCCGATGATGCCGCCTGACGGCACCGGAGTCGCTGCCGTGATGTCGTATTTCTTCAGCGCCGCTGAATTCAAAATCAGACTGTGGCCGCCGCGCACCAGCACCACCGGGACGTCCCCTGATACCGGATCCAGGTCGGCGACGGTCGGCAGACGCTGGTCCTTGAGCTGCATTTCGTGCCAGTCGCTGTTCGAGACAACGACCGCGCCGGGCGACGCCTTGGCAACGCCGGCGCGGACGACGCCTAGCAACTCGTCCATGGTACGGACCTGCGAGAAATCGAGACCGGGCCCGCCGCCCTCGCCATGCAGATGCCCGTCGGCAAGCCCCGGCGAAACGAAATGCCCCTTGAGATCGACAACATGAGCACCGGCGCTGATCATCGGCTCCAGCATCTTGCGATCTCCGACGGCGACGAAGCGGTCCCCCCGAATGGCAAAGCCTTCGGCAATTGATCCCTTGGCGTCGGCGGTGAATACCTTGCCGTTCACAAAGACCGTCGTCTGATCTTCGGCGCCGTGCGCCGACATCGCCGCGAGCAACGACACGGATGCAATCAGTGCGAAGGCGAAAGGATGACGCATGCTGGTTTCTCCCGGAATTCGATGCGGCAACGGCGCCGCCAGAGAACAGCAACGCTCGCATGGGCACTTTGTAGTGCGCAAGGCTTACGACCGAGTCGAGGTCGCGCTCGTCTTTCTCAAAGCAAAAGCGGCGCGGGGTTTCCGCGCCGCTCTCGTTGATGAAGCCAAAAGCTACTGCTTCGCCTTCTCGTAAGGATAAATCACGGCCCCGGTCTTCACGCCGGCCGGGCCGCTGACGACCGTCTGGGTCTCCATGCCCTTGAACTGATCGAGGCCGTTGCCCTTGATGCCGTGGTATTGGACCTGAAGCATGCCCGACTTGGTCCACTCGCCGTCCTTGCCGAAACTGATGTTACCCATGATCGTCTTGGCCGGGTTCTTGTGCAGCCACTCGGCGAGCTTGGCGTCGTCGATGCTCTTGGTGCCGTTGACGGCGTCGGCCAGCACTTCGAGATAGGCGTAGCCCCAGGTGCCGAGATAATAGCCGAGCGGGTCGACGCCTTCGGCGCCGGCACGCGACTGATAGATCTTCAGGAAGGCATCGGACTCGGGCGTCGCCTGTGCCGGCACCCAGGTCTCGTAGTTGACGATGCCGTTGAGCGCCGGGCCGAGCTTCTGCTTGAACACGGTCGCCTGCAGGCCGACCATCGCGCCGCCGACCATCTTCGGCTTGTAACCGAGTTCGTTGATCGCCAGCGTCATGCCGACCGCGTCGAGCGGATACGAGCACAATGCCACGACGTCGGCATTAGCTGACTGCAATGCGCGCACGATCGGCGTGAAGTCGGTGGTGTTGCCCGGATAGCTCTTGTCGTAGACGACCTTGAAGCCGTGCTTCTTCGCGTTATCACGCGCGCCTTCGCAGGCGTTTTTCGAAAACTCGAGATCCGACCAGGCCATCGCCACGGTCTGCGGCTTGGGATTCTGCTTTGCCGCGGCGTCAAAGAAGCCGGACGTGAACGCCGGCTTGGTGTCCGGGCCCGACGGGATCATCGCGAAATAGCGGTCGTATTTGAACTTGCTGTTCACCGCGAGGCCGAACAGGCCGATGAACATCTTCTTCTTCGAGATCACGACCGGCATGGCCGGCGCGATCATCGCGGTGGCATACGGCCCGATCACCAGGTCGACCTTATCGACGTCGAGCAGCTTGGTGTAGATGCCCGGCACGGTCGAGGGATTGCTCTGGTCATCGTAGTAAACGATCTTCACTTGGCGGCCGAGCAAGCCGCCCTTTTTGTTCATCTCCTCTTCCCAGATCTTGGCGCCGAGCAGCGCCTGCTTACCGTTGGCGGCGAGCGGCCCCGTCAAGGCCATGCTGAAGCCGATCTTGATCGGCTCGTTATTCTGCGCTGCGGCCGGTCCGGCCAGCAGTGCGCCGACGGCGAGCGCCGCTCCGGCGAACCACGCAAGCGACTTAAGCTTATGAATCATCTCCACTCCTCCCGATTAAGCGTTGTTTTGCCATATCTTATGCGGATTTCGGCGCACTGCGCTAGTCGAAAACCTGCCCCCCGGCCCACTCACGGCTACTCTGGCTTCCACATCGCGTATGCCGACAATCCTGTCACGTCATTCCGGGGCGCGTGCGAAGCGCGCGAACTCGGAATCCAGACGGCGCAACTGTTGTCGCTCGATTCCGGATCGCCTCGCTACCACGAGGCGCCCGGAATGACGATGTTTCACACGCCGTCGACCATGACGGTTTCGACCTCGCCCGCGCCGCTGCGCCGGAACGCCGCAGCGGTATCGTATTCAGGCGAGCGGAAGCAGGCGATGCCCTGCTCCAGGGTGGGAAATTCGATCACGATGAAACGGTGGAATTTCTGCGGGCCTTCCATGATCTCGTAACGGCCGCCACGCGCCAGCACCTTGCCGCCGTACTTGGCGATGATGCCGGGAACGAGATCGGTGTATTTTTTGTATTCGACCGGATCGTTGACCTTCGAACGCGCAACCCAGTAAGCGGGCATTACTTCCTCCTCGCGCAATGGGGTGCAACTATAGCAATCCGCCGGAGAAGTACGCATGCCGCGCAAGATCATCGACATTTCAGTGCCGCTTGAAAATGACGTCGCGGCCGACCCGCCCGGCTACGGGCCGAAGATCGACTACCTCAATCACCAGGATACCGCACCGGACATCCTCAAATTCTTTCCGGGGCTGAAAAAGGAAGACCTGCCCGCCGGTGAAGGGTGGGGTTTCGAATGGGTGAAGCTCTCAACCCATTGCACGACGCACCTCGATGCACCGTATCATTTCGCCTCGACGATGGACGGCGGCAAGCGCGCCAGCACCATCGACGAAGTGCCGCTCGACTGGTGTTTCCAGCCCGCGGTGAAGCTGGACTTCCGAAAATTTCCAGACGGCTATGTCGCAACCGCGGCCGACGTCCAAGCCGAACTCAAGCGCATTGGCCACACGCTTTCACCGCTTGAAATCGTCGTGGTGAATACATCCGCCGGCGCGGCCTATGGCCAACCCGATTATGTATCGCGCGGCTGCGGCATGGGACGCGAGGCAACGCTTTATCTACTCGAGCGCGGCGTGCGGGTCACCGGTACCGACGGCTGGAGCTGGGACGCGCCATTCATTCACACTATGAAGCGCTACGCCGACACCAAAAATCCCCGGCTGATCTGGGAGGGCCACCGCGCTGGCCGCGAGATCGGCTACTGCCACATCGAGAAACTGCACAATCTGGAAGTGCTGCCCGCAACAGGTTTCATGGTCGCCTGCTTTCCCGTCAAAGTCCGCGGCGGCTCGGCCGGCTGGACACGGGCGGTCGCAATCATTGACGGTTGACAACGGAGTTACGGAACATGCTTCCCGGCTGCTTGCGTAGCGCGGTGCTGCTCTCGCTTTTCTTTGCCGCCGCGACGCCGCCGATCGCGAACGCGGCGACGCTTCGATTCAAAAGCGAGTTCATTGTCGACAAATGGTCCGCCACGATCAGCGGAACACTGACTGTGCCGAAAGGCACGGGACCATTCCCAGCGGTGATCTTTCTTCATCCCTGTGGCGGCATGACCAACGCGGTGCAACAAGCGCAGGCTGGGCACGCGGAAATTCTGAAGCAAAACGGATTCGCGGTCCTGCTACTCGACAGTTTCGGCGCCCGCGATCTGAATGGCGGCAAGGCCTGCGACGGTCCGCTGGCAGGGTTGGCTTCCGCCTTCCTGATGGACGATGCGTTCAATGCGATGAAGGTCTTGCGGCAAAACGATAAGATCGATGCCAACAATGTCTTCCTCGCCGGCCAGAGCCTTGGCGCGATCGCCGCGATACGCGCCGCAACCACGTTGTACAGCCCAAGGGATCAAGCGTTTCGCGCAATCGCCGCGTGGTATCCGAGTTGCGCCGTGCTCCACGGCGGCGCTAACGAGATCAAGTCGCCGCTGATCGTATTCGCCGCCGGCAAGGATGATTGGACGCCGGCGGACCCTTGTCGGCAAGCGAAGGTCAAAGGCGCGTCATATGAGGTGATTGTCTATCCGGATGCGCTGCACTCCTTCGACCAGCCGATCAAGAAAATGCGTTATCACGGACACATGCTTGGTCATGATGCCCGCGCGACAGCCAGCACCCGTGAAAAGATGATCGCGTTTTTCAAACGGAATTTGAAGAAGTAACGCCGCCGAGTATTGACTGCACTTTTTTCACCATCTCGAATACCACAGCAATTCTTGGGAGTTGTCGTCGGTTAAATTCGCGGCGGGTCCGCTCGACTGCCATGTCGCAGCGATCCTCGACTGGCAATTGACCGCGCAAGGCGCTCGGCTACCATCCGGCCAACGACAATAAAGGGAGGATCAAGGTGGATCGACGCAACTTTATCGCCGGCACCGCGGCGCTTACGGCTGCATTATCGACGCGACCTGTGTTCGCGGACGACGCCTATCCGTCGCACGCCATCACCTTCATCAATCCGTTTCCGCCGGGCGGCGCAGCCGACGTGGTCGCGCGCCCGCTGACCGCCATCCTCGAGCCGATCATCAAGCAGCCTTGCGTGATCGAGACCAAAGCCGGCGCGGCCGGCCAGGTCGGTGCGCAGTTCGCCGCCAACGCGAAGCCCGATGGCTACACGCTGCTCATCCACATCGTCTCGATCTCCGGTTTCGCCGAAGTCGACAAATTGTTCGACCGCAAGCCGAAGTTCACGCGCGCCGATTTCATCCCGATCGCGCGGCTTACCGCCGGGCCGATGGTGCTCGCGGTCAACGATCAGGTGCCGTACAAAACGCTGAAAGAGTTGGTGGATGACGCCAAGGCCAATCCCGACAAGCTGATCTTCTCGTCGTCCGGCCTTTACGGCGCCCTGCACCTGCCGACGGCGCTGTTCATGAAGGCCGCCGGCATCAAGATGAAGCATCTCCCGACTAACGGCGGCGGCCCGGCGCTCACCGCCATTCTCGGTAACAACTCGCAAGTGCTGGTTACGTCGATCGCCGCTGCCGCCGGACAGATGAAGGCGGGCAAAGTACGCGCGCTCGCAAGCTTCGGTGAGAAGCGGGCGGCGTCGGCGCCCGACGTGCCGACGCTGAAAGAGCTCGGCTACGATGTGCAATTTTCGCTGTGGGTCGGGGTTTTTGCGCCCAAAGGCACGCCCACCGCGGCGATCGATGTGCTGCGCAAAGACATCAAGCAGGCCGCGATGACCGATCAATTCAAGACCGCGATTGCCAATATCGGCGACGAGGTCGCCTATCTCGATCAGCCGGAGTTCGCGAAATTTTGGGACGAAGACGCAAAACGAGTTGAGGCGGCGGTTCACGCCATCGGCCGCGTACAAGGATAAGGACCGGTTTTTACTTCGGAGGGATATATGGATCGCCGCCGCTTTTGCGCGGCGGCCGCGGCTTCCGCTGCGGCCGTGATGTCGCGCCCGTTGTTGGCTGACGAAGTCTATCCGAGCCACGCCGTCACCATCATCAATCCATTTCCGCCCGGCGGCGCCAATGATGTCGTGACGCGACCCTTGGCAGCCGCGCTTGAGCCGATCCTCAATCAGCCCGTGGTCATCGAGACCAAGGCCGGCGCCGCCGGCCAGGTCGGCGCGCAATTCGCGGCATCGGCCAAGCCCGACGGCTACACGCTGCTGTCGCATAACACCGCGCTGGCCGGCTTCGCCGCGGTTGACCGGCTGTTCGGCCGCACGCCGAAATTCACCAACGACAGCTTCGTTCCGATCGCGCGCCTGATGGCCGATCCTTGCGTACTCCTGGTCAATGATCAGCAGCCGTACAAAGCGCTCGCGGATTTCATCGAAGACGCGAAGAAACGTCCCAACGAGATCATCTTCAGCTCCGGTGGTCTTTATGGCGCGATCCACCTGCCGATGGCGCTGCTCGCCAAAGCCGCGGGCGGATTACAGCTGCGGCATTTGCCCACAAATGGCGGCGGCCCCGCGCTGACGGCGCTGCTCGGCAACAACGTCCAGTGCTCGGTTGCCGCGGTATCGGCGTCGCGCTCGCAGATGAAGGCCGGCAAAGTGCGGCCACTAGCGTTATTTGGCGCCAAGCGTTCGAAGGCACTCCCCGATGTGCCAACCTTGCAAGAGCTCGGCTACGACATCGAATACTATCTCTGGGTCGGCATCTTTGCGCCGGCGCACACCCCGGAGGCCGCAATCGCCAAGCTGCGCGCGGCGATCGACAAGGCGGCACACACGCAAGCTTATGGACAGGCGCTCGAAAATCTCGGCATCGAGCTCGGTTATCTCGACGCCCCCGAGTTCGCGAAATTCTGGAACAACGACGCCGAGCGAGTCGAGACGGCGGTCGCCGCCATCGGCCGCGTGCAAGGATAAGAACCGGTCTGACTAGGAGGAATGTAATGGATCGCCGAACATTTCTTGCCGGAGCCGCCGCGGCCGCCGGTGCGTTGGCCTCACGCCCCGTCGCGGCACAAGACGCCTATCCCACCCACAGCATCACCATGATCAGCCCGTTTCCGCCCGGCGGGGTGAGCGACACCATCACGCGGCCTCTCGATGCGGCGCTCGAAGTCGTGCTCAAGCAGCCGGTGGTGCTGGAAAACAAGACCGGCGCGGCCGGCGCGGTCGGCGCGCAATACGTCGCCGCCGCCAAACCCGACGGTTACACGTTGCTCTCGCATATTGTCTCGATTTCCGGCTTCGCCGCGGTCGACCGGCTATTCGGCCGCACGCCCAAATTCACCAATGACAGCTTCATCCCGATCGCCCGCATCGTCGCCGATCCGATCGTGATGATCGCCAATGCGGACACTCCGTATAAGACGCTCAAAGACCTGGTTGACGATGCCAAAGTAAATCCGAACAAAGTGATCTACAGTTCGTCGGGCCTCTACGGCGGCTCCCATATTCCGACCGCTTTGTTCGCCAAGGCGGCCAACATTCAGATGCGGCACCTGCCGACCAGCGGCGGCGGTCCGGCCATCACCGCGCTGCTCGGCGGCAATGTCAACTTCTTCATGTCGCCGACATCCATCGCGCTCACCCACATTCGCGCCGGCAAAGTGCGGCCGCTTGCGGTGTCGAGCGCGGCCCGTGTCAAGACGCTGCCCGACGTAGCGACTTTCAAAGAGCTCGGCTACGATCTTGAATATTACTTCTGGGTCGGCATCTTCGCGCCCAAAGGCACGCCCGCCCCGGTCATCAGCGTGCTGCGCCAGGCGCTCAACAAGGCCGCGCACAGCAAAGCGTTCATCGATACGATCACCAATCTCGGCCAGGACCTCGCCTACATGGATCAGCCGGAATTCGCTGCGTTCTGGGCGGTCGACTCCAAGCGGCAGGAGGACGCCATCAACTCGATCGGCCGCGTACAAGGCTGAAAACTCCCTCCCCCGCGAAGCGTGGGGAGGTTGGGGCGGGGGTCTGCCTTGTCCAGATTCGATTATCGCGTCCCCAAATCTCGACATTTGCGGCAGAGTTCAACCGCGCCCGAACGAATACTTTGGAGAAAGCTTCGAGAAATTTCAGTGGAACGTTCGCACTTTCGCCGACAAGCTACGATAGGACCATATTTTGCAGATTTCGCATGCCACCAAAAGCGATTGGTGATCGAGCTTGACGGAGAAACCCACGTCCGGACCTCGGCCGCTGACCAACAGCGTACTATTTACTTACAGGCGCATGGATACCGCGCGCTTCGATTTTGGAATAATCAAATCATGACCGAACTGGACGGAATGCTGGCCGTCATCCATGCGGCCATGAACAAAGCAGAAAGCCCCCCACCCCTGACCACTCTCCGCCGCGCTTCGCGCGGGGGGAGGGGAAAAGAGCAAGCATGATCCTGCGCGCCGATCACGTTGCGGGCGCTTTCTTCGTCGGCGTCGGCGTCCTGGTGATCGCGCTGTCCGGCGACCTGCCGTTCGGCACCCTGTCGTTTCCCGGCTCCGGCTTCTTGCCGCGCATTCTGGCGATACTGACGATCTTTTTCGGCATCCTGCTGGCCCTCCGCGCGACGGAGAGCCAGCAACTCGCGGTGCTGAGCTGGACTGACGCGGCGCACGCCGGGATGGTCGCGGGGATCACCGCGGTCGCGATCTTGCTGTTCGACTGGCTCGGTTTTCTGGTCACCGATATTTTGCTGATCTTTGCTCTCCTCACGCTCATTGAGCGCAAAGGCGTCATCGCGGCCGCTGTCTACGGGATCGGAGTGGTGACGATCACCTATATGCTGTTCGTCCACGTGCTGAAGACGCCTCTCAACGCCGGCGTGCTCGGCATTTAAGGCGCCCACGTGGAAAGCACCCTCCTCAGTCTCGCTCATGGCTTTTCGGTCGCGCTCGAGCCTAGCAACGCTTGGTACGCCTTTCTCGGTTGCCTGGTCGGTACGTTGGTCGGGGTGCTGCCGGGCATCGGCCCGCTCGCCGGCATCTCGATTCTGCTGCCGGTCACGTTCGGGCTCAACGCGACGCAGGCGATCATCATGCTCGCGGGCATTTACTACGGCTCGCAATACGGCGGATCCACCACCTCGATCCTCATGCGCATCCCCGGCGAGTCCTCGTCGGTGATGACCTGCATCGACGGCTACGCGATGGCGAAGAAAGGCCGCGCCGGCGCTGCGCTCTGCATCGCCGCGGTCGGCTCCTGGATCGGCGGCAGTTTCGGGGTGCTGGTGCTCACTATGGTGGCGCCGCCGCTTGCGACTATTGCCGTCAAGTTCGGCCCGCCGGAATACACCGCACTTCTTGTCCTCGGGCTGATCTTCCTCGCGTACATGTCGTCGTCGTCGCTGATCCGCACGCTGCTGATGGCTTGCCTCGGGCTGCTGCTCGGAATGATCGGCATCGACAACATGACCGGGCATTTCCGCTACAGCTTCGATCTCGCCGAACTCGGTGACGGCATCGGCATCGTGCCGGTCGCGGTCGGCCTGTTCGGGTTGGGCGAAATTCTTTCCAACCCGAGCCACAGCGCGGTACGCAATGTGATGGCGCCGAAGCTGCGCGACCTCCTTCCGACCAAAAAGGAATGGGGCGAAGCCGTGATGCCCATCGGCCGCGCGACCGTACTTGGGTTTGTCATCGGCATCATTCCGGGCTCGGCACACATCATTTCGAGCTTTTTGTCGTATGCGCTGGAGAAGCGCATCTCGAAACACCCGGAACAATTCGGCAAAGGGGCGGTGGCCGGCCTCGCCGGGCCGGAGACGGCCAACAACGCCGCGTCGACCGGCGCCTTCGTGCCCCTCCTGGCGCTTGGCATTCCGACCAGCCCGGTCACCGCGGTGCTGATCGGGGCGCTGATGATTCACGGCGTGTCGGTCGGTCCGACCCTGGTCAACGAGCATCCGGACGTGTTTTGGGGCTTCGTCGCCTCGATGTATGTCGGCAACCTGATGCTGCTGTTGCTCAACCTGCCGCTGGTCAGCCTGTTCGTGACCGTGCTGCGGATTCCCTATTCGTATCTTTATCCGCTGATCATCATGTTCTGCATCATCGGCGTCTACGAGACCAACAACTCGATCGTCGATGTGTGGATCATGCTGATCATGGGCGTGGTCGGCTACGCATTGCGCAAGTTCGAGTTTGACCCGGCGCCCTTGGTGCTCGGTCTCGTGATCGCGCCGATCCTCGAGCAGAGCCTGCGGCAGTCGCTTATCATGTCAAACGGCAATTATTTTATTTTCTTCCACCGCCCGATTGCCGCGGGCCTATTGGCGGCGAGCGCTCTTCTGCTCGCGCTCGCGGCTTACGCGTTTTTCCTCAAGCGCAAGGATTGGCGCGAGCGCCTTGCTGAGGCGGAAACCGGCGAAAGCTGAGCCGCGCTACATCATGCCGAGCACGCGGGGCAGCCAGAGCGACAGTCCCGGCCAGTAGGTAACGATCACCAGGAAAACCAGCATCGTCATTAGCCATGGCCAGACAGCGACGGTTAGTTCTGTAATTCCCATCTTGGCTATGCCTGACGCCACATAGAGATTCAGGCCGACCGGCGGATGGCAGAGCCCGACCTCCATGTTAACGGTGATCAAAATGCCGAAATGAATCGGATCGATGCCGAGCTTGATTGCGACCGGGAACAGAATCGGCGCCATGATCAGAATGATGGATGACGGCTCCATCACGTTTCCCGCCATCAGCAGCAGCACGTTGACGACCAGCAGGAATGCGACCCATCCCAGCCCCTGGTCGATCATCCACTGCGCCAGCGCCTGCGGGATGTTCTCGTAGGTCATCAGGAATGAGAACAGCACCGCATTGGTGATGATATAGAGCAGCATCGCCGACAGATTGGCGGACGACAGCAGCACCGCCGGCACGTCGCGCAGCTTGAGATCTTTGTAGACGAACACGGCGATGAAAAAGGCATAGACCGCGCTCATCGCCGCCGCTTCGGTCGGCGTGAACAGGCCAGAATAGATGCCGCCGATCACGATGACGATCAGCAGCAGGCCCCAGATCGAGTCGCGGAAGGTGCGCAGCCGCTCGGCCAGTGTCGCCTTCTGCATGCGCGGATAATCGTTGCGCCAGGCGCGGTACCAGGTGGTGGCGCCGAGCATGGTCGCCAGCACGATGCCGGGCACGATGCCGGCGATAAACAACTTGCCGACCGAGGAATTGGTGGCGACGGCGTAGAGTACCATCGGGATCGAGGGCGGGATCAGAATGCCGAGCGAGCCCGAAGTGGTGATGACGCCGGCGCCGAACCGTTTCGGGAAACCTTGCGCCACCATCGCGGGCAGAATGACCGAACCGATCGCGACCACCGTCGCCGGCGAGGAGCCCGACACCGCGGCGAACAACGCGCAGGCCAATACGCCGGCAAGCGCCAATCCGCCGTACCAATGGCCGACCATTGCGGTGGCGAAATTGATCATGCGCCGCGCGACGCCGCCGTGAGTCAGGAACGTGCCGGCCAATATGAAGAACGGGATCGCCATGATCTCGAAGCTTTCGAGACCGGTGAACAGCTTGAGTGCGACCGACTCGGTGCGAACATCGGTTAGCGTAAACATGAAAGCGAGCACGGTGAGACCGAGCGCGATCGAGACCGGCATGCCGGTCGCCATCAGCGCGATCAGCAGGATGAACACGATGCCGGCGCGCCATCCACCGGTGAGGGTGATCAGATCGGCCGCGTGCGCGGTGCAGATCGCCACGATCAGAATTGGCGCCAGGATGATGATGAGACCGAGCGGACTGATGCCTTCGTCGCGGCCTTTTGGAGCGGCGTCAGCCGGATGCAGCGCTGGCGCCTGTGCCTCCTCCATGCCCGCAACGTGCGCGGCATCATGGTGCGGAAGTTGCCCGGTCCAATAGTACCACCACGCGACCTGGAGGAAGCGGTAGCACATCAGGCCGGAGCCGAGCGGCAGCGTCAGATAGACGATCCACATCGGCGCTTCGAGATCGTTCGACTGCTGGCCGGTCGCGTACATTTGCCAGACGAAGGCGCCTCCGAACACCGCGACAATGCCGGTGAACAGCGCGCCGCACAGCAGCGCGAACACGATCACCCGCTTGCGCGAGCCGGGCGAGAGCATGTTAACCAGCACATCGACGCCGACATGGATGCCGGTGCGCACGCCATAAGCGGCGCCGAACTTCGCCATCCAGATGAACATGTAGATGCACAGCTCTTGCGCCCACGACAGATCGAGCGAGGCCAGCCAGCGATAGATGCCGGTGAAGATCGCCGGCAGCACCGGCACGCCTTGGGCCGTCAGCCATTTGGCGAAGTCGATCGAGACGCCGGTGCCGTAACGATGCAGCACGGCGACGAAGATCAGCAGGGTGGCGGCCGCGATCAGGCTCGCGATCAGCCACTCTTCCAAATGGTCAAGCCCACGATTGACCAGTTTGCGCACGCGCGTCCCCTCCCCTGCAAAATCGGCCGGGAGCTCCCCACTCCCGGCCGTTTCAGCTTGTCGTTATCCCGAGCGCAGGCTCAATTCATCTTGATCTGAAGCTCTTTGGCAAGCAGATCGAGCACCTCTTGGCCGACGCGACCTTTTGCCCACTTGTAAGTCGGCGCCATCGCGGTCTGCCAGGCCTTCTTCTGATCCTCGGTCAGATAATGCAGCGTGGTTTTGCCCGACTTCTTGATCTCCTCGAGCGCGTCCTCGTTCTCTTTCACCGCGATCGAGTTGGTGTAGTCGGTCGCTTCATCCATCGCCTTGTCGAGCTGCTTGCGGATGTCAGCCGGCAAGCCATTCCAGAACTTGGAGTTGACGATCACCGCGTATTGCAGATGGGCGTGATTGGAGACCGTGATGTCCTTCTGCACCTCGTGGAATTTCTGCGTTAGATAGTTCGACGGGGTGTTTTCGCAGCCGTCCACGACGCCGGTTTGCAGCGCCTGATAGACTTCAGAGAACGCCATGATCTGCGGGATCGAACCGACCTCGCGGAAATAACGGTCGGCGATCTTGGAGCCGGAAATACGAATCTTGAGACCCTGGAAATCGGACGGATTAACCAGCGGCCGGTTGGACGATACCATGTGGAAGCCATTATCCCAGTAGGCCAGACCGGTGATGCCTTTTGCTTCAAGCTTCTTGAACAGCCACTTGCCGACTTCGCCCTTCATGGCGCGGGTGTAAGTCGCTTCATCTTTGAAGAGCCACGGCAGATCGAGCGCCTCGAACTCCTTGGCGCCGAGCGGCGCGAACTTCGCGGTCGATGGCGCCAGCATCTGCACCGAGCCGAGTTGCAGGGCTTCGATCTCTTCCTTGTCCTTAAACAGGGAGGAGTTCGGATAGACTTCGACCTTCACCTTGCCGTTGGTGTACTTCTCGGCCAGTTCCTTGAACTTGAGCGAACCCTTGCCTTTCGGCGTATCGTTGGCGACGACGTGGCTGAATTTGATAACGATCGGCGTTTGCGCGGCCGCTGGCCCCGCAATGGCGCTCAATGCGAAGACAGCGGCGCCGAACGCAAACAGTGCTTTTTTCATGTTTTGAATCCTCTAAACATCCTCCCACCGGGCCACGAGCGGCCCAACGGATTCCGCAAGCCGGTGTAGGGTTTGCGAAAGTTGGCGCATCATAGGTTCGGAGTGCTGGATTGGCTAGGCTTGATAGCTGAAGCAGCATGCCGTCGCGGGAACCGTCATTTTTCGACCCAATCGGCGCACTTCGACACGTTCGAATCGCTGCCCCACGGCATGATCGGCACCGACGATGTCGAGTTCTTCGGCGAGCCTTCGATGATGCGGTCGCTGTAGACCATGTAGACCAGCACGTTGCGCTTGCGGTCGCAGCCGCGCACGATCTGCATCTTCTTGAAGAACAGCGAGCGGCGTCTGCTAAAGACATCTTCGCCCTGCTCGAACTTGGCCTTGAATTTGATCGGGCCGATCTGCCGGCAGGCAAGCGAGATGTCGCTGACTTCCTCGGCGACGCCGATCCAGCCCTTGAAGCCGCCGCGCTCGGGCACCGTAAAGTGGCAGGCGACGCCCTCCACCTCTGGATCGTCGAGCCCGTAAACGGCCAGCTTGTCATTGGGCGTCAGCCACTTGAACACGGTGGAGCGCTTGAAGATCAGATCGGGTTCATCGGCAGCGAAACCAGAACCGGCGAACGCGGCGAATGCCAGCACGGCAACGGCAACTTTGCGCAAGACAACCTCCATCGGCTGCCCGCGAGATAATGAGCGCGCAAGCAGGCTTCAATCGTCTCAGCGCGGCGCGGCGTTCCGGGCGTGCAGCGCCATCGCGACCAGCGCAGTACCGCCGAAAATCATGTTGATGCCGACCAGCAGGCCGATCGCCCAGGCCGCCGAGCTCGGCAGGCCGGCAAAGATCATCGCGCTCAAGGCCAGATCGACGATGCCGCTCGCCAGCATCCAGCCCCATTGTCCCGACAACTCGCGCTTATGGTCGAGCGCGTACATGATCGTCGCGATGCCCTCGATGATGAAAAAGGCGACCAGCACCAACGTGAGCGACAGCGCGCCGGTGATCGGCCGTGCCAGCAGCATGCCGCCGACCAGAATGCCGAGCGCCGCCGAGATCAGCGACCACCAGAAGCCGGGCCCGTGCCGCATATAAAATGTGGTCACCAGGCCGACCACGCCGCTGAACAAAAACAGCCAGCCGAAGATGATGGTGACGGCCAGCGTCGCGAACGGCGGAATCACGATCGCGACGGCGCCGAGCACCAGCAAAACGACGCCCTCGACCAGAAACAGCACCCAATGCTCATGCAAAGCATTGGCAACGGCCGTGCGGAGCTTGGGATCATTCTGATTGACGGACATGGCAGCCTCCGTGATCGGGGCAATGACTCACGCCCATAATCGTTCGTTCTGCAAGTCCTTATAGAGATCGGCGACGTAGTCGCCATAGCCGTTGAACAGCAGGGTGGGCCGCCGCTGGCCGGTGCCGATCACCTCCTCGGTGGCCTGGCTCCAGCGCGGATGCGGTATCTGCGGATTGACGTTGGCCCAGAAGCCGTATTCCGATTTCTGTAACGCTTCCCACAATCCGACCGGACGTTTGTCGGTGAAGGTGAAGCGCACGATCGACTTGATCGACTTGAAGCCGTACTTCCAGGGCACGGCCAGCCGCAGCGGCGCGCCGTGCTGCTTCGCCATCGGATGGCCGTAGGCTCCGGTGGCGAGGAAGGTGAGTTCGTTCGTTGCCTCCGCCATCGTCAGACCCTCGACATAGGGCCAGGGATACCAGCGTTGCTTCTGCCCGGGCGCGACTTTCGGATCCATGAAGGTCTCCATCCGCACGTACTTCGCGGACGACAGCGGCTGCGCCAGCTCAACCAGTTTCGCCAACGGGAAGCCGGTCCACGCGATCGCCATTGACCACGCTTCGACGCAGCGGTGGCGGTAGTTGCGCTCTTCCAGAGTCATTTTGCGGATGAGGTCGTCGATGCCGAGGGTCTGCTCTTTCTCCACCATGCCATCGAGCTTCACCGTCCACGGCCGGATCGGCAGCGCTTGCGATTGCTCGGCTACTTCTTTCGAGGAATTGAACTCGTAGAAGTTATTGTAGTGGGCGTTGATCTTTTCCTCGGTGATCGGGCGATCCAGCTCGTATTTGCCGTTGTGCGCGGCCGGATAAAGATCGGCGGTCGGATCGGGCAGCTTGGCGAGATCACTGACCCGCTGCGCCTGCGCCGCCCCGGTACTGAGCGTCATGGCGCCGGCGCCCGCCAGCACAGCCCGGCGGCTGAGAAAAAGATGCTCGGGCGTGACGTCGCTGTCCGGAATTTGCCAGCCGCGGCGGCGAATGATGTTCATGCGAACCCCTCTCGATTTGCCGTCAGCACTACGTCCCGTGCTGCTCACAGGCAAGTCACGGCTGCGATAGCGGAACGGTTGCCGCCGCTCCGGCGTTTTCCAGCCGAATTTGGCGGACGGCCCTCATGCAGGAATTGCAAAGCCGCGACTATCCGATCCGGGAGGATATGGGATTCCAACGCGCCTCGTGGGGCGTGGAGCGCGCCGGATGGATCGCCTTAGCGCTGCTGCTGCTTGCGGCGCTGGCCGGCCTGTTCGGCCACGGGGCTTTGAGCAAGCAGAGTATCGGCGATGGCAATCTGCGCGTCGAATATGATCGCTTTCAGCGCGTCACTAAAATCACGCCCTATGTCATCTCGGTCAAAGGCGGCGGTGAGCCGAAGGTCATTTTGGGCCAGCGATTCCAAACCGGCTACGAGGTGATGGACATCCAGCCGCAGCCGATCCGCAGCAGCGCCGGCGAAAAAGGCTTGGAGCTGCAATTTGCTTCGGCCGGAGACAACCTCCGCGCCGTGATTTGGGCACGGCCGCGCTCATTCGGCCGTATGCGGTTTTCAATCGCGAGCGGCGGCGAGCCGCTGACGGTCCGCGCCTTCATTTACCCCTGAGGCCCGCGATGGAAACCATCATCAAGGCCACGCTCGTCTTCTTCGTTTTGTGGGCGATCGTGCGCATTTCCGGCCGCCGCACCCTCGGCCAGATGACGGCGTTCGACTTCGTCCTGTTCTTGATCATCGGCGGCGCCACGCAGCGCGCGCTGACCGGGGAAGACTATTCGCTGATCAACGCCTTGCTGCTGGTCTCGACCTTCGTCGTGCTCGATGTCGGGCTGTCGCTGATCGAGGCGCGCTCGACAGCAGCCAAGCATTTTCTCAAGGGTTTGCCGATGATCGTGGTCGAAAACGGCACCTTGCTCAAAGAACGGGTGCTGCGCGCCCGCGTGACCGAAGGCGAGATTTTGGAAGCTGCACGCAAGCTGCAAGGGCTCGAGCGGATCGATCAAATCAAGTTCGCGATCCTCGAAGCCAACGGCAACTTCACTATCGTGCCTGACGATCGCGCGGCAAAAACCCCGCCACGCAGGCGAAAAGCTTGATCGTGTCTCTTATTCCGCGGCGCGCCGTGCCGCCACGATCTGGTCGGCGGTGCGGCCGGTCAATTCGGCCATGTGGTCGAACTTGAACGAGAACGACCCCACGCCGGCGGTCGCCGAGCGCAGCTCGATGATGAGGTCGCCGATCTCCGCTTCCGGCATTTTGGCGCGCACCATGTCCCAGCCGTCCCAGCCTTCGCGGGTATCGAAGCCGAGGATCTGGCCGCGGCGGCCCGACAGGATAGCGTTGATCTTGGCGGTGGCCTCGGTCGGGCAGACGATTTCCACCAGATGAATCGGTTCGAGCAGCACCGGCGCGCTTTGCGGCAGGCCTTCGGCGACGGCGATGCGGCCGGCGGTCTGGAATGCCATGTCGGATGAATCGACGGTGTGATAGGAGCCGTCGACCAGCGCGACCGAAAGGTCGACCACGGGGAAACCGAGCGGTCCGTGCTTGAGCGCGTTGAGGACGCCCTCTTCGACTGACGGAATGTAGTTGCGCGGCACCACGCCGCCGACGATCTTGTCCTCGAATTTGAAGCCGGAGCCTCGCGGCAACGGCTTGATGTCGAGCACCACGTCACCGAACTGTCCGTGCCCACCCGATTGCTTCTTGTGGCGGCCACGCTGGCTGATCGGCTTCTTGATGGTTTCCTTGTATCCGACGCTGGGCCGCCGGCTGGTAATCGGCACGCCGTAACGCTCGCCGAGCCGCTCGGCGGCGACCCGCAGATGCATCTCGCCCTGTCCCCACATCACCACTTCGTGGATGTCGGCGTTATGCACGATCGAGATCGAGGGGTCTTCTTCGGTCAGCTTGGTGAAGGCGGCGCCGAGCTTGACATCGTCCTTGCGGTCTTTGGCCGACAGCGCATTCGCAAGCACCGGCGGGTAAGCCTTGGTATCGACCACCGCCGGATGCGGCTGCTTGCCGGTCGAAAGCGTGTCGCCGGTCTTGGCGTAATCGAGCTTGCCAAACGCGACGGTTTCGCCGGCTTGCGCCGGGCCGCGCTTGTCGACATGCGCGCCGAGCAGCTTGAACACACCGGAGACGCGGCCGGCCTCGCGCTCAGGCGTGTTGAAGGTGGTGCCGTCGCCGGCCTGGCCGCTCAGCATGCGCACCACCGACATTTTGCCGCCGTGCGTGGTGTGCAGCGTCTTCATCACCACCGCAATCGCCTCGCTGCCATCTTTGACGCCGAGCCGCTTGACCGTTTCAGCGACGCCCGGGGATTCATGCCGCAGCGCTTTCAAGAGCCGCAGCACGCCATTGGTCCGCGTCGCCACGCCCATCAGCACCGGGCAGACCAGGCCCTCGCGCATCTCCTTGGCAAGATCGTCGAACACTTTGTCGCGCGGAGGCTGGATGTCCTCGAGCAACTGCGTCATCAGCTCGTCGTCGTGATCGGCGAGCGTCTCCAGCATCGAGAAGCGCGCGGTCTTCTCGCGCTCCAACGCGTCGCCTTTAAGCTCCATCACTTCCGACGGCGCGTGTTCCTTGTAGACAAAGGCGCGCTCCAGCGCGAGATCGACAAAGCCGTTGACGATGCCTTGGTCGTTGGTGGTCGGCAGCTGGCGCACCAATAGCTTGCAGCGCGAGGCCGGTTGCAGCGCCGCGAGCGCGTCGTGCACCGACTGGTCGGCCTTGTCGATTTTGTTGACGAACAGGAAGCGCGGGATGTTCTGCTGTTCCAGCTCGCGCAGGATCAACTGTAGCTGCGCGATTTTCTTGTCGTCGAGCTCGCACACCACCACCGCGGCATCGACCGCCGGCAGCGCGGCCCGCATGTCGTGCATGAACTCGATCGAACCTGGGCAATCAAGGAACGTATAGCTGTCGCCCATGAAGTCGGTGGTGGCGACCGTGAGCTCGGTGCTCATCTTGTGATGGCGCGCTTCCTTGCTGGCGTCGCCGACCGTGGTTCCCGCTTCGACGGCGCCCTGACGCTGGATGGCGCCGGTGCGGGAGAGGATCGCCTCCAGCAGGGTGGTCTTGCCGCTCTGGAACGGCCCGACGAGTGCAATGCAGCGTGGGCCTTTGCGGCCGTTTTGCGCCATAGAATCCTCCCTCGGCCGGGGAGTTGGACCTGCGACCCGGCCCGTTCAGGCGCATCGTCTCAGGCGGGACCCATACTGGCAAGAGGCGCGTGGCAGCGTACGGCCCGCGGAACTCAATGCCGTTTCGTGGAAAAGTTTCGGAACATGTCAAACGCAATTGGCACGCGAAATCACTTCGCCTATTTTCGCCCGGCGCTGCCAATGTCGGCAGGTAAGGGGGAGGACTTCCATGAAATCTTTGTTGACTACGAGTTTTGCTGTTCTCGTGCTTGGCGTGGCGTCGGCTCATGCACAGACGCCACCGCCGGCCTGGCAAGGTTCGGTAACCATCACGAAGCTGGCGGGCGGAGCAGCTTGCGATAATGTCGGCGTGAGTGTCGGTTCGCTAGCGGTCTCCATCTATCGCCCACACTTCACCACTGGAGGACCTGCGGGATTGGCTATTCTGACCCTCCGCAGCGGAGCCGTCATTCTCGACAATACCGGCACGCATACCACCCTCAATGGCACGACGACCTATGATGGGTACGCCCTCACCGGACGTGCTTCGGTCTCGGTCTATAATGGTACGTCCAACTTCACAGTGAAGCCGGGGCCGGCCAACCTAAAGCCCACCACAAAGCAGGTCACAATCACGGGGACGATTTCAAACTTCTTCGACAACACCGGCTGCACCGCCACCATCGAGGGCAGCTACTTCCTGCGGCCGTAAATTCCGGCGGTATTCAAAACTGCAAACGGCCGCGCCAGGTGCGCGGTCGTTTCTTTTTGCGGCGAATAAGTTATGCGCTCTTTATTTTCAAAAATTGCGCTTTGCGCTACCTAGGCGAGTGTTTGCGGTGGGAGCATGCATAACGCATATAAATTCTTGAGCGCAGGCGCTGTCGCCGCGGCTTTATTCACACAACCGTCTGCGCAGGCAGCCGATACACACGTCGCTTGGGAAGGTTTTCTAACGTTTACCGGCAGCCCGCCGGCCGCCTGCACCGGCGCGGGCGGAGTAGCAAACGACGACACCCACGTATCGATCTATCGCGCCAATCTGGGCGCAAACGACGCGTCGCCTACATTCTTGTCAATATTGTTCACCCGAGCCGCGCTCGATCTTCAGAACACCAGCGAGTCCGCTGCGCACCAGATGAACGGCACCGGCAAGTACGCCGGTTTCGCCTTTAACAGCAAGGCGAAGGTGCTCCAATATACCGGCAGCTTCGATCTCACTGTCACTCCGACTCCGGTCGCGGCCGGCACGGACACGGTCTCAATCACCGGGACGATTACAAACCTGTTCAATATGCAAGGCTGCAACCGCACGTTCAAAGCGATCTACGTCAAAAAAATTGACTAGTTGCCCAATCGAAATGAGAACGGCCGCGCTTAGCGCGGCCGTTTCTCTTGCGACCTACAGCGAGGCTACTGCATATTGCCGCAGAAGCGCTGGATACGCCGGCAGGCCTCTTCGAGATCGTCGGTTTTGGTCGCGTAGGAGATGCGGAATGCGGGGCCGAGCCCGAACGCGGTCCCTTGCACCACCGCGACGCCTTCGGCCTCGAGCAGCTCGGTGACGAAATCCTCATCGCTCGCGAGCTTCTTGCCGGTCGACGCTTTGCGGCCGATCGCGGCAGCGCATGACGGATACACGTAAAACGCGCCTTCCGGCGTCGGACATTTCAAGCCGTTGGCCTGATTGAGCATCGAGACCACGAGGTCGCGGCGCTCTTTGAAGATTGTGTTGTGTTCGGCGATGAAACCTTGGGGGCCATTGAGCGCTTCGACCGCCGCCCATTGCGAGGCCGCCGCGGGATTGGTGGTCGACTGTGACTGCACCATCGCCATCGCCTTGATCAGCGGCTCCGGCCCGCCGGCGTAGCCGATGCGCCAGCCGGTCATGCAGTAAGCTTTCGACGTCCCGTTGACCGTCAGCGTGCGCTCGTAAAGCGAAGGTTCCACCTGTGCGGGCGTCGAAAACTCGAAGTCGTCATAGGTGAGATGCTCGTACATGTCGTCGGTCATGACATGCACGTGCGGGTGCTTCACCAAAACGTCGGTCAGCTTCTTGAGATCGGCGCGCGTGTAGGCGGCGCCGGTCGGGTTGGACGGCGAGTTGAGCAAAAACCATTTCGTCTTCGGCGTGATCGCGCGCGCGAGCTGCTCGGCGCTGATCTTGAAACCGGACTCCATCGAGCACACCACCGCGACCGGGGTGCCGCCTGCGAGCAGCACCATGTCCGGATAGCTCACCCAATAGGGCGCCGGGATGATGACCTCGTCGCCGGGGTTCAGCGTCGCCATGAAGGCGTTGTAGAGAACCTGCTTGCCGCCGGTGCTCACCGTGATCTGCGACGGCTTGTAGTCGAGACCGTTCTCGCGCTTGAACTTGCGGCACACGGCTTCCTTCAATTCCGGAATGCCGTCGACCTGCGTATATTTCGACGCGCGGCCGCTCTCGATCGCCTTGATCGCCGCCTGCTTGATGTTGTCGGGCGTATCGAAGTCCGGCTCGCCGGCGCCGAGCCCGATCACGTTGCGGCCCGCCGCTTTGAGCGCGCGCGCCTTGTCCGTCACCGCGATGGTCGGCGACGGCTTGATGCGCTTGAGGTGGTCGGCAAGGAAAGCCATGGGAGTCTCCGCTGCGGCGGCGCTGTGGTACCGGCCCCGCTCCGCAGGGGCAAGCCGCAAAGGCTGATGAATGGATCAAGGCTGTTGATGGCTCTTACCCTCTCCCCTTATGGGAGAGGGTGCCCGAGCGAAGCGAAGGCGGGTGAGGGAGCCCCTTTGCGAAACCCCCCTCATCCGGCTCGACTCACTTCGTTCGCCTCGCCACCCATTCCCACAAGGCGAGAGGGTTGAGGGAAGCGTTAATCGACCGGCACTACTCTCACTGCATGCCGGCGCTCATCGAAGCCCTCCGCAGCGGCAGCTGGATTACCCGCGAGCGTGCGCGGCTGGTCGCGTGGATATTGCTTGCTGCCTTCGCCAGTGGCGCCGTGTTCCTGATCGCGACATCGGACGGCCTGAATGACCGGGTTGGGCGACCGCTCGGAACCGACTTCGCCAATGTGTACGCCGCCGGCACTTACGTGCTCGACGGGCAGGCACCCGCGGCGTTCGATCCCGCCATGCAGTTCGCCCGCGAACAGGCGCTGTTCGGCTCAGCCACGCAGTTCTACGGCTGGCACTATCCGCCATTTTTTCTCGCGGTCGCCGCGCTGCTGGCGCTGGTGCCCTACGCGGTCGCGCTGTTTGTCTGGCAGGGCGTGACGTTGGCGCTTTATGTGGGGGCGATCGCAGCGATCTTTTCTTCACCCTCCCCTGCAGGGGGAGGGTCGCGCGCCGCAGGCGCGCGGGGTGGGGTGCGCAGCGACGACAAATCACCCCCACCCGGCGAGCTTCGCTCGCCGACCTCCCCCCTCCAGGGGGAGGTGAAGAAAGAGTGGCTCCTCCTCGCTCTCGCCTTCCCGGCCGTGTTCATCAACCTCGGTCACGGTCATACCGGCTTCCTCACCGCCGCTTTGATGACCGCGGCGCTGTTGCAGCTCGACCACCGCCCCGTTCTCGCCGGCATTCTGTTCGGACTTCTCGCCTACAAGCCGCAGTTCGGGCTGCTCATTCCGTTCGTGCTGGCAGCCAGCGGACGCTGGCGCGCCTTCGCCGCTGCTGCCGCCACCATCGCTCTGCTTGCTCTCGCCGTCACCGCCGCATTCGGGACAGATGTGTGGCGCGCATTCTTCGACTCCATGCGCTTCACCCGCGAAGTCGTGCTCGAGCGCGGCGATACCGGCTGGCACAAGATCCAGAGCGTGTTCTCGTGGGCACGGATGTGGGGCGCGTCGGCAAACGTCGCCTATCTCGCGCAAGCCACCGTCACGCTCTGTGCCGGCGCCACGACGGTCTGGTTGTGGCGAACACGGACGCCGTTTGCTCTGAAAGCCGCGGCTTTATTGACCGCGACGCTGCTGGCGACACCTTACAGCCTCGATTACGACCTGATGCTATTGGCGCCGGCGATCGCATTTCTCGTGGCGCACGGTCTCGGGCACGGCTTCGCGCCTTACGAAAAGACGCTGCTTGCGGCCGTCTGGCTGATGCCGCTGCTGGCGCGCTCGATCGCGCAAGCAGCGCTGATTCCGCTCGCAGTGCCGCTGATGATGAGTCTATTCATTTTGATTATGGATCGTGCGCTCGGCCCGCGGACCCAAATCGTTTCGCCACTTCGCATTGCAAAAGAAAAATGACACACCATTGGCAGCGCGCCAGAAAATTTTACGCGAAGTTATGTTCGCACGGTCATTGAAATGCCGGACTTCGTCGTCTTAGCTGTCGGCGATTCACCACGGACGCGCCAGCCAGCATGTACACGCTCTATTCGATGCAGCGCTCCGGCAACAGCTATAAAGTCCGGCTCGCGCTGGCGCACCTCGGCGTTCCCTACCGCAAGATCGAGATCGACATCCTGCAGGGCGAAAGCCGCACGCCCGAGTTCCTGGCGATGAATCCGAGCGGCCACGTGCCGCTGCTCGAAGTCTCACCGAAGCGCTATCTCGGCGAGTCCAATGCGATCCTATGGTACGTCGCCGACGGCACGCCGCTCGCGCCCGACGATCGCATCGAGCGCGCCGAGGCGATGCAGTGGATGTTCTTCGAGCAGCACAGCCTGGAGCCGAACATCGGCGCCGCCTATTTCTGGCTGGCGCTAATCAAGGGCGGACGCGAGCTGCAGACCCACGCGCTGGAAGACTGGATGGAGCAAGGCTATGGCGCGCTCGGGGTGATGGAGCGGCATCTTGCACGCCGCCGCTATTTCGTTGCCGACCGCTACACCATCGCCGACATCGCGCTGTATGCATACAGCCACATCGCGCATTTGTGCGATTTCGATTTGTCGACATTTCCGTCGGTGCGCGCATGGTTGGCGCGCATCGCCGCCGAGCCCGGCCACATCGCGATGGACTGGCAGGTGCGCGAGCTGGCGACCGCCAAGTAGGCGTTAACTTTTCATTAACCAAATTCCACCGCTTCGCCGCGTTGTTGCCGCGCCTCGCCGCAATCGTGCCGCTTGCGGGCCTGCTTCGTGCGGCAGTTTGCGCACACTGATTCGCTGGAGACTTTGATTGTTCGACTCCGAATATGAGACCGGCTTTGCCCCGCCGAAACATCGCCCGCTCGGACAAGAGCGGCGCGTGGTGATTGTGGCCGAGCTGCTCGCGACCGTGACGCTCATCCTTTCGACGCTCACGATCGCGGCGGTGTTGTCGATTGGCGCCGCCCACGCCTGCGGCTAGCGGCTTTCACATTCCGGCGAGCGTCATTTGAAACCGCTCGCCAAGGCGGCGCGTTTGGCACAGCATGCCGCGCATGAAAATCTCCGTCGTGGTTCTGGCGCTCGCACTTTGTCCTGCCGCCGCGCTCGCACAGACCTTCGATTCATCGGCCGGCGCGCTTCGACTCGACACCGTAGCGAAAGGGCTGTCGCACCCCTGGGCGCTTCAGTTCCTGCCGGACGAGCGCATGCTCGTCACCGAACGCCCCGGCCACATGCGAATCGTGGCGAAAGACGGCACGCTGTCGCCGCCGCTCAAAGGCGTACCGGGGGTGAAGGCCGGCGGACAAGCCGGCCTGCTCGATGTCGCGCTGGATCGCAGCTTCGCCGACAACCGCACGATCTATTTCTGCTTCAGCTACGACAGCGGCGGCAATGCCGCGGTGGCGCGCGCCAAGCTCGCGGGCGACACCGCGCTTGACGACGTCAAGATCATCTTCCGCCAGCAAGGGCCTGGCGGGCGCAACAATCACGGCTGCCGCATCGCGCAGGCTCCGGACCGCAATCTGTTCGTCACGCTCGGCGACAATTTCGGCCCGCGCGACGAGGCGCAGAATCTCGCCGTCGATAACGGCAAGCTGATCCGCATCACGCCGGACGGCGAAGCGCCGAAAGACAATCCGTTCGTCGGCAAAGCGGGCGCGCGGCCCGAGATCTGGACTTATGGCCACCGCAACGCCCAGGGGCTCGCTTTCAATCCCTGGAGTGGCAAGCTGTGGCTTCAGGAACACGGCCCCCGCGGCGGCGACGAGGTCAATATCATCGAGAAAGGCAAAAATTACGGCTGGCCGGTGATCGGCTACGGCATCGATTACAGCGGCGCCAAGATCCACGAGAGCACGCATAAAGCGGGCATGGAGCAGCCGATCAAATATTGGGTGCCCTCGATCGCGCCGTCCGGCATGGCGTTCTACACCGCCGACCTCATTCCGAAGTGGAAGGGCAGCCTGTTCGTCGGCGCCCTTGCCGGCGAGATGCTGGTGCGGCTTTCGCTCGACGGCGAGAAGGTCACCGGCGAGGAGCGGCTGTTGCAAAATCTGCGTGAGCGCATCCGCGACGTGCGCCAGGGCCCTGATGGGGCGCTTTATATCCTCACCGACGCTTCCAATGGCCGCATCCTGCGGATCGGGCCGGCGAAATGATCACGCTTGTTTGTCGCGGGCGAGAAAGAGCAAGAGTTAGAGCCATAACAAGCCGACGGCAATTGTCACCAGCGTCAGCGGCGCGCCGATTTTGAAATAGCTCCAAAAGTCGATGTGGACGCCGCGCGCGGTCGCGCGGTGCGCGACGATCAGGTTGGCGATCGAGCCAACCAATGTGAAGTTTCCGGCCAGCGTCGCCGCCATCGCGATGATGAGCCAGGCGCGCTGCGGGTCGTGCAGGGCGGGCACGAAAGGCTTGAGCACAAGCACCGCCGGCACGTTGCTGACCAGGTTGGACAGAACCGCGGTCACGCCGGCGAGCATCACCGGGTTGTCAAAGTGCAGCCGTCCGATCGCGGCTGCCGTTTCCGGAGTTAAGACCGCTTTTTCCAGCCCGCCGATAACGACAAACAGCCCGATGAACATGACCAGCAGCGGCCAGTCGATTTCGATGTAAATCTTTTCCGGCTTGACGCGGCGCGTGAGCAGCAGGAACGCGCCGCCGACAATCGCCACATTGGCGATCGCAAAGCCGAGAAAAAACAAAATCACCATGACGATCATCACGATGACGGTCTTGAACAATAGCGGGCGATGATATCGCGCCGGCTCGGGCAGCGCCGCTTCTGACAAGGTCGCGCTATCGAAGAATTCGCCGCGATAGGCGAGCGCGATCAGGATGGTCGCGAACACCAGACCGACCGCGGCGACTGGCGCCAACGCCGCGGTGAATGCGCCATACGATACCTGCGAGAGGCTGCCGACAATCATGTTCTGCGGATTGCCGGTAATGGTCGCCGCGCTGCCGATGTTCGATGCCATTGCAATCGCCAACAGGTACGGCAGCGGATTGCGCTTCAACCGCAGCACGAGGTCGAGCACGAGCGGCGTCATCACCAGGCAGACGGTGTCATTGACCAGAAATGCCGACAGCAAGCCGGATGCCCCAATTACGGCGATGAGCAAGGTGAGCGAACTCCGCACGTGGGTTGCAATCCAATGATTCACCAGACGAAAGAAACCGGAGACGCGCAGATTGGCGACCACGATCATCATGCCGAGCAACACCACGATCGTGTTGAAATCGATGGCGCGATAGGCGTCCTGTCCCGTCAGCACCCCGAGCCCCACCATCAGGCTCGCGCCAACCAACGCGGCGCCGGCCCGATCGATCCGATAACCCGGTATTTTGCCGATTGCGATGACGACGTAGATCGCCGCGAAGATCGCCACCGCCGCGATCAATTTGGCATTGGAGAGAAATTCGACGGTCATTCGCGGCTGGAAGGCTGAGTTTTGCGCTTGTAGCGGTCAGCGGCGCGCTCGACCAGCCGGCCTTCAACCATCAGATTTACGCAGCGGATATGCGTTACTGGGGCGAAGGTAATTCCGCGTGAGATGGAGAAATGCTAGTGTCACGCAAATATTTCCATCGGCTATTGCAGCACGCCAAATGCGCTCCAGCTTTATCGTTCTGACATCGGCGGTCATCCTGATGGTAACGGGACTGTGCGCCCCAGCTCACAGCCAAGCGCCGAACCCTGCGCCCGCGAGCCCGCCTGCATCGCAAGGCGCCGAACCACCCGCGGGACCGTCGGTCGAACAATCGGCGGCCGATCTCGCCAGGCCGTACAAACCGGTGGCGATCACGCCGCCGGCTGAGATCAACGATCCGGCGCTCGCCGCGCTACGCAAAAAGATCGCCGACGCCGCCAAGCGCCGCGACAGAGCGCAGCTAGCGAAGCTAGTCGTCGCCACGGGCTTCTTCTGGGACCGCGAGGGCGTCGACGCGGCAGATAAACGCAAGTCCGGCGTGGAAAATCTCGCCGCCGCCGTCATCCTGGACGGCAAAGATTCGGTCGGCTGGGACATGTTGACGGGCTACGCCGACGACCCGACCGGCTCGATGACGTCCGATCATCCCAATGCGATCTGCGCCCCCGGCGACCCAAGCTTTGATCCGAAAGCGATGCAAAGTTTGTTGGAGGCGACCGGCAGCGATCTTGCCGAGTGGGGCTATCCGATGAACGGCAATGTCGAGGTGCGCGACAAACCGGATGCGGCAACGGCGATCACGCAAAAGCTGGGATTAATTTTCGTTCGTGTCGCCCCGGATGCCGCCTCCGAGCCTGCACCCGGCTCGTTCCTGCGTGTCGTAATGCCTGATGGCAAGTTCGGCTACGTGACCATCGACGATATCGCGCCGCTCGGCAACGACCAGCTTTGCTATGCCAAAGAAGCCGGCGAGTGGAAGATCACCGGCTATGTCGGCGTCGGCAGCGATGTGATGCGCTAGGCGATAGCGAGCGCCTCGTTACGCAGCCGAATGCCGCGGCGCCAGTGGGCCTGACGCAGTTTTGCGCATAGCCTAAATCCCCGGCGGAATAACATTTCCAGAAGCGGGGTTTTCCTCGCAGCCGCAACAGCGGCCCACGCAAGCGGGGGCGATCAATGAAAACGACCTTGAGTTTGACCGCAGTACTGTGCTGACGGCCTCTTTGGCTTTGGCCCAAACGCCAACCTCACCATCCCCCGCGCCCGCGGCGCCGAGCGCGCCTGCTACGCAGCGGCCGATGTTCGAGACCACGAAGGTCGAAGGCACCGATAACGTCTATATCTTCCGCTACCAGTTTCACCAGTCGATGTTCATCGTCACCAAGGACGGCGTCATCGCCACCGATCCGATCGGACTCTACCGGCCGCAAGCGGTGAAAACCTACATCGAGGAAATCCAGAAGATCACCAAGGCGCCGATCAAATATGTCATCTACAGCCATGCGCACTACGATCACGCCGCCGGGGGCAAGCCGTTCAAGGAACTCGGCGCCAAGTTCATCGCCCACAAGCGCGCCAAGGAGCGGCTCGCGGCGCTGAAATATCCGGATGTCGTGGTGCCGGACGAAGGGGTCGGCGACAAGAAGGTGATCAAGCTCGGCGGCACTACGCTCGAGCTCAATTTCGTTGGCCGCAATCATTCGGACAATTCATTGGTGATGCGGTTGCCGAAAGAAAAGCTGATCTTTCTCGTCGATTTCATTCCGATCGAGGGCCTGCAATTCCGCAACATGCCCGACAATGTTTCTCCCCTGGAACAGGAAGAATCGATCAAGCGTGTGATTGCAATGGATTGGGAGCGCATGATTCCCGGTCATCCGGGACCGGGCGGCCGGCTCGGCACGAAGAAGGACGCGCAGGATCACTTGGCTTATCTGCAGGAGCTTTCGGCCGAGGTGAAGAAGGCCGCCGACGCAGGCAAATGCGCCGACACAGCGATGAAAGAGATCAAGCTGCCGAAGTACGAGAAGTGGGGCAACTACGCCAATTATCTGCCGATGAATATCGAGCGCTATTGTTATTGGTGGGGCCGCGGCTACTGACCGGCATTGGCATCCTCATCAGCCGGCGCCAGCCGCGCGCCGGCTCTTCTTTTTTTGCAAACGTCCCGCATAATGCTTTCTCTCAACGCGGGGTGTCGCATGATCACCGAAATTGCGCAGATTGAAATCAAACCCGGCATGGAAGCGGAATTCGAGGCTGGCGTGCAGCAGGCGGTGCCGATCTTCCAGCGCGCCAAAGGCAGCCGCGGCGTGGAGCTCAGGCGATCGATCGAAAAGCCGCAGCGCTACCGCCTGTTCGTCGGCTGGGACACGCTGGAAAATCACACGGTCGATTTCCGCGGCTCGACCGATTTTCAGGAATGGCGCAAGCTGGTCGGTCATTGCTTTGCCTCGCCGCCGGAGGTCGAACACGTGCAGACGGTCGGCCAAAGCCGGTCCTGGTAGCCCGTGAAGCGCTCGACCTCGCGCATTCTGACGACGCATACCGGCAGCCTGCCGCGTCCTGCCAAGATCATCGAGCTGCTGCTCGCTGAGCAGCACGAGCCCAGCCGCCGCAAGATCGAACTGCAAGCCGCGGTGCGCGCGGCGATCACGGATGTCGCGCGCAAGCAGGCCGATGCCGGGCTCGACATCATCAATGACGGCGAGCAAGGCCGCACCGATTACACCGTCCACGTGCTTGATCGCCTGACGGGCCTCGAGGGCGAGAGCTCGGCCCCGCTCGGCACCGGAGACGACGAATTCCCCGAGCTTGCCGCGCTGCTCACGCGGTTCGCCTCGCCGTTTCAGCACCGGCCGAAGTGCTCCGGCCCGGTGACGTGGAAAGACTGGCCGGCCGCAGAAGCCGATATCGCGCTGTCGAAAGCGGCGCTCGGCGGCGTTCATGCCGAAGAAAAATTCATGACCTCGCCTTCGCCGGGACAGATCGCGCGCTACCTGAAGAACGCCTATTACAAAACCGAAGAAGAATACGTATTCACGCTCGCCGGGGTAATGAAACGCGAATACGAGGCGATCGTTGCCGCCGGCTTCATTTTGCAGCTCGATTGCCCCGACCTCGCGATGCTGCGTCACATGGCCTATCTCGACAAAAGCCTCGCGGAATTTCGCAGGATCATCTCCGTCAATGTTGCGGCCCTCAATGCGGCGGTGAAGGACATTCCCGCCGAGCGGATGCGCATGCACGTGTGCTGGGGCTCGACCATGGCGCCGCACCATACTGACGTACCGCTGAAAGACATCATCGACATCGTGCTATCGGCGAAGCCGATGGCGGTCTCGTTTCCGGCCGCCAATGGCCGCCACGAGCACGAATGGAAAATCTGGCGCGAGATCAAGCTGCCGGACGACAAGATCATCATTCCCGGCGTCATCGACTCGACCGTGAACACCGTCGAGCACCCCGAGGTGGTTTGCGACCGCATCCTGCGCTTCGCTACCACGGTCGGCGGCGAGAACATGATGGCCGGCGTCGACTGCGGTTTCGGCACCTTTGCCGGCCGGGTTCAGGTCGACAGCAAGATCGTCTGGCTGAAGCTCCGATCGCTGGTCGAGGGCGCTGCGTTGGCTTCGAACCAACTGTGGGGCAACGCAGCTTGAGCTTCTCCGCTCGCCGGTAAGCGCGATCAAGAGTTTGCGGGCGGGCGCTTAGCATCGACGGCGGCAAATCGCCGCCGCGCTAGACGTGCTTCCCGATGCGCGGGTTCAGTTAGCCGCAACGTTCCTTGAAGATCTGGTCACCGATCGCGATTAGGCCGCGCAACACACCCGCTGCCGCGGCGCCCAGCCCGGGAAACAGCAGCACGATCATCGCAGCGGCCTCGAGCACCGGCTTGGCTTGCGGCCACAAGGTACAAAAGTCGTTGGCCGCCGCCGCCGCACCGGCCGCGGGTCCGCCAGCCCGCGCTGCCTTGACGTTCTCCATGATGAGATCTGCGGCCTGTTGTGCAGTCAATGGCATTGGAGCACCTCGACAAGATGAAAATGGGTACTCTACTTATACTAGCTTATTTTGATTTTACAATCTAAGGTAGATTTCTCCCACTCCCACCGCTTTTGCGCCCACCGGACTCGCCCCATATTGGCTTGATGGCGAGACCCCCGAAGAAGCTCACTAAAACGCAAAAAGACCCGGCGAAACCGACCCGCGCCAAGGCTTCGCGCCCGGACGAGCCGGCGACGCCGGACGCCCTCGCCGACCTGCTCAACCCGGGCATCAAGCGCGGCAGCGCCGGCATGGGCTCCGGCACCAATCTCCAGCCGCCGCCGGATAATTCGTTCGACCGCCGCCGCGATTTCTCCGAGGCGCACAAAGCCCGCAAATCGACCCGCGGCTTTGATGAGGCGCCGCAGCGCGATTACGCCGCCTCGCCGATCACCGGCCTCGATCCGGCGCTCGAGCGCGAGTTGGGGCTCGGCGACGAGGCGGCGCTTAATCCCTCCCCCGAAGGGGGAGGGTCGCGCGCCGAAGGCGCGCGGGGTGGGGTCAGCTTTCCGGACAAAACAAGCGCACCCCCACCCGCCGGCCTGCGGCCGGCGACCTCCCCCTTGCAGGGGGAGGTAGAAGAAGAAAAAGCGGGGAGAGGTGAAGGAAGTGGGATCAAATCCACCCTCGACAAATACCGCCTGCCCAAGGCCGACCTGCCCAAGCCCGGCGCGCCGGGTGGCATGAGCGCGTTCGGCGGACAGGCATCGCAGCTCTCGCTTGACGCGCTGCTGCGCGAGGGCCGGCCCGAATTGCGCGATCAGGTGTGGACCCCGCATCGCCCGCCGCGCCCGGACAAATCCGAAGGCGGGCAGAGATTCGTCATCAAGTCGGACTTCCAGCCGAAGGGCGACCAGCCGCAGGCGATTGCCGAGCTGGTCGAGGGCGTGCGCCGCCAGGACCGCACCCAGGTACTCCTCGGTGTGACTGGAAGTGGCAAGACCTTCACCATGGCCAAGGTGATCGAGGAGACGCAGCGCCCGGCGCTGGTGCTGGCGCCGAACAAGACGCTGGCCGCGCAGCTCTACGGCGAGTTCAAGTCGTTCTTCCCCGACAACGCGGTCGAGTATTTCGTCTCCTATTACGATTACTACCAGCCGGAAGCCTACGTCCCGCGCACCGACACCTACATCGAGAAGGAATCCTCGATCAACGAGCAGATCGACCGCATGCGCCACAGCGCGACGCGCGCGCTGCTCGAGCGCGACGACGTCATCATCGTAGCTTCTGTTTCTTGTATTTACGGCATCGGCTCGGTCGAGACCTATTCGGCGATGACCTTCACCCTCAAGCAGGGCGGCAAGATCGACCAGCGCCAGCTGCTCGCCGACCTGATCGCGCTGCAATACAAGCGCTCCGGCGGCGATTTTTTCCGCGGCTCGTTCCGGGTGCGCGGCGACACCATCGACATCTTCCCCGCCCACTATGAGGACCGCGCCTGGCGCATCCACCTGTTCGGCGACGAGATCGAGAAGATCGAGGAGCTCGACCCGCTGACCGGGCAAAAGACCGACGACCTCGAATTCGTGAAGATCTACGCCAACTCGCACTACGTCACGCCGCGCCCGACGCTGCTGCAGGCGATCGCCGGCATCAAGACCGAGCTGAAATGGCGGCTCGAGCAGCTTCACAATCAGGGCCGCCTGCTGGAGGCGCAGCGGCTCGAGCAGCGCACCATCTACGATCTCGAGATGATGGAAGCGACCGGCGCCTGCGCCGGCATCGAGAACTATTCGCGCTATCTCACCGGCCGCCGGCCCGGCGAGCCGCCGCCGACCTTGTTCGAATACGTGCCCGACAACGCGCTGGTGTTCTGCGACGAGAGCCACGTCACCGTGCCGCAGCTCGGCGGCATGTATCGCGGCGACTTCCGCCGCAAGGCGACGCTCGCCGAATACGGCTTCCGCCTGCCCTCCTGCATGGACAACCGCCCGTTGCGCTTCGAGGAATGGGACGCGATGCGGCCGCAGACCATGGGCGTCTCCGCCACGCCCGGCGCCTGGGAGATGGAAGAAGCCAACGGCGTGTTCGTCGAGCAGGTCATTCGCCCGACCGGCTTGATCGATCCGCCGGTCGAAGTGCGCCCGGCCCGCACCCAGGTCGACGACCTGGTCGGCGAAGTGCGCGAGACCGCGCGCAAGGGCTACCGCTCGCTGGTCACCGTGCTGACCAAGCGCATGGCCGAGGACCTCACCGAATACCTGCACGAGCAGGGCATCCGCGTGCGCTACATGCACTCCGACATCGACACGCTGGAGCGCATCGAGATCATTCGTGACTTAAGACTTGGCGCGTTCGACGCGCTGGTCGGCATCAACCTGCTGCGCGAGGGCCTCGACATTCCCGAGTGCGCGCTGGTTGCGATCCTCGATGCCGACAAGGAAGGCTTCCTGCGCAGCGAAACCTCGCTGATCCAGACCATCGGCCGCGCCGCGCGCAACATCGACTCGCAGGTGATCCTCTATGCCGACAGCATGACCGGCTCGATGACGCGCGCGATCGAGGAGACTAATCGCCGGCGCGAGAAGCAGCTCGCCTACAACGCCGAGCACGGCATCACGCCGGAGAGCGTGCGCAAGGGCATCGGCGACATCCTCAACAGCGTGTACGAGCGCGACCACGTGCTGATTTCGACCGGCGGCAAGGATGCCGCAGGCGAGTTCGAGGACGCCGCAACCATCGGCCACAATTTCGAGGCGGTGCTGGCCGACCTCGAAACCCGGATGCGCGAAGCCGCCGCCGATCTCAATTTCGAGGAGGCCGCGCGGCTGCGCGACGAGATCAAGCGCCTGCGCCAGACCGAGCTGGCGGTGGTGGATGATCCGACCGCGCGCAATGTGATGGCCGCGCAATATCCGAAGCTGCGTTCTAAATCTTCACCCTCCCCTGGAGGGGGAGGGTCGGCGCGCGCAGCGCGCCGGGGTGGGGTGACCGATCCCCTCTCCCGCCCCCACAAACCTCACCTCGACGAAATGGGCATCGCCACCTGGCACGAGGTGAAGCCGGCCTCTTCTCCCTCTCCCCGCTCGCGGGGAGAGGGTCGGGGTGAGGGGCGGCCTCGCAAACCGACGTTGGATGAAATGGGCCCCGGCGTCGAATCCATCCGCGGTGGCAAACGTCCCGACGGCCCGCGCTCAACGCTGGGCCGCCCCGGCATGCGCGGCGGCTTCAAGCCGAGGGGACGGCGGTAACTCCGGCAGGTTAGATAATGGCAAAGCGAAGTCTGCTGGTCGTAGGTCTTTCGCTTCCATGGAAGAACGCTGAGTATGTTGAAATCACTTCAAAACGCAGCCTTGCCGATGGCGATATCATCGTCATCTGTCCGACAATCCTGACCGAATTCTATACGAGCGACAGCTATCTTGGCGATCCGTGCTTTGACGATGACACTTCGTTCAAGATCAGAGAATGCATCTCCCATTGGCGAAATGAAGTGTCCGCGGCACTCACCGCCGGCAAAACGGTGATCGTGATCCTCGGCGAGAAGGAGAAATTTCAGATCGGAACAGGGCGGCGAGAGTATTCGGGGACGGGACGCAACCGCCAAACTACAAGAATTGTTGAACCGGGAACGAACTACTCGATGCTTCCACTTCAAATTCAAGATCTAAAAAATTCTTCAGGAACAAAAATAAAGCGCGAACCGCGCATATGGCCCATCGAGAATTACTGGCGGATCATGGAATCCTCCTCTCGGTATACCGTAACGTATGCTGTTGAGGCTGCCACTCCTTTGCTGAAGACTGTCGATGGCGCGCGCGTCGTTGGTAGCGTCCTGCATGAGCACGGCTATTTCGTGCTTGTTCCAGATTTGATTCTTCCTGACGAATTAGAGAGCGAAACCAACGTGGATGAAGATGGCGAACCTATTTGGACGCCAGAAGCTGAGGAACTCGCGAGAAGATTGGAAGCAGCATTCGCCGTACTAGATGCAGATCGCCGAGAAATTGCAGCGATTACTCCTCCACCGGATTGGGTCGCAGCTGATTTACACAGATTGCCTGCCGAACAAGAAATTGAATCTAAAATCCGCGACGCTTCGATCGCCTTAGAAAGGATGCACGAAGAGCACCGCAATAGAACGACCGAGCTAGAGCACTATGTGGAGATCAAAGCTCTCTTGTATGAAAAGGGCGCTCGACTCGAGGAGGCGGTGATCTCGGCACTCAAGGAATTAGGATTTCAAGCTGAGTCTTATCGCACAGCCGAGAATGAGTTTGACGTGGTCTTCAGTGCCGATGGAGACCGATATCTTGGCGAAATTGAAGGCCGAGATGACAACGCTATTCATGTTGATAAAATCTCGCAGCTTGAAAGGAATATCCAAGAAGATTTCGAACGAGACGATGTAGAGCAACACGCGATCGGAGTTTTGTTCGGCAATGGCTATCGGCTTAAAAAATTGGAGGAAAGAGACGAATTCTTCACAGAGAAAGTAAAAATATCTGCGGTTCGATCCGGCATCAGACTCGTTAGAACACCCGACCTTTTTAGAGCGGTTCAGCTATTTCGAAAAACCCGCGATACGCATTTCGCCGGACGCTGCCGCTCCGCCATCCGAGACCAAAAGGGAACAGTCGTAGAATTCCCGCAGAAATAGCCCTTGACTTCCTTCCTATAGCCTTATATACCTACACGCCTCTCATCCACCGAGGGCGTCGTCGCGAGACGTTACGATGGCGGGATGGGAGGCGGTGCCTGCGGGCGCGGTCTAACGTGGACCGCGCGCCCGGGAGGCCCCGGCCGAGCCGTCCGCCGGCACTATGACCGGCTGCCTTCAATGGCTGGACGTTGGCGGGAACGAAGGCGGGCGGAAGCCCGCCAGGATGGCGCCTCGCGCGCCGGTCCTGCCCGGAAGCACGGCGCCGGGGCCTGTGTTGCGGTCTTCGCGGGCCGTAATGCGAGCCGCCCGTGGAGCGTCGTGCGGCGAGCGCGCCGATCGCCCCATTCTTGCGCACACTGCGCAAGCTTGTGTGCGATGCGCGCTGACGCCGCGAGGCGTCAACTCTGGTGCGCCGTGCGGCGCTCCATTCCCTCGGCTTTCCCGAGGGACAGAGAACAAGGCCGGCGTCCCCCGCGCCGTCAACAATAGGGGCGCGGACGCATGCCCGCTTTGCCGCAACATGCTATCGACGCGCCGAAATCACAGCCATGATGAGAGAGATGCCCAAGCTTTACTTCGAAGACTTCAAGCCCGGCAGCACGACGGAATATGGTCCGCGGCTGGTTTCCCGCGAGGAGATCGTCGCCTTCGCGGCCGAGTTCGATCCGCAGCCGATGCATCTCGACGAAGAGGCGGCGCGCGGCAGCATGCTCGGCGGGCTCGCCGCGTCGGGCTGGCACACCTGCTGCCTGCTGATGCGGATGGCGGCCGACGGCTTCATCCTCAACTCGGCCTCGATGGGCGCGCCCGGCGTCGACGAGGTCAAATGGCTCAGGCCGCTGCGGCCCGGCACGCGCATCACCTTGCGCGTCAACGTGCTGGAGAGCCGCGCCTCCAACAGCCGGCCGGAGATGGGTTTCGTCAAGGTGCGGATGGATATCCTCGATGACGCGCGCGCGCCGCTGATGGAGCTGACCAACTCCTTCATGATCCGGCGCCGCGTCGGCGCGGAGGCCGCGGCGTCATGAAATATTTCGACGACATTCAGGTCGGCGACCGCTTCGAGCTCGGCAGCTATCGCTTCACCGCGCCGGACATCAAGGCGTTCGCCGGCCGGTTCGATCCGCAGCGCTTTCATCTTGATGAGGACGAGGCCAAACGCTCGCATTTCGGCGCGCTGTGCGCCTCGGGCTGGCACACCGCGGCTGTGTTCATGAGATTGCTGGTGGCCTATCGCAAGCGCGAGGCCGAAGCCGCGCGGCGGCGCGGCGAGCCGATCGCGACCGTCGGCCCGGCGCCCGGCTTCCGCAATCTCAAATGGCAGAAGCCGGTCTATGTCGACGACACCATCACTTATGCGAGCGAAGTGATCGAGATGCGGGCCTCGAACAGCAGGCCGCGCTGGGGGCTGATGACGAGCCGCGCCAGCGGCGTCAATCAGCACGGCGAGACCGTGATGACGTTCGAGGCGACGGCATTCGTCGAGCGGCGACCTGGGCAAGCATGACGACCGCCGCTGCAACCAGCGTTGTCAGCAAGGACGACGAGCGGCGCGCCGCCGGCGTGGCGTTCGGCGCACATGCGGTGCACGACGGCTATACCGACCTGATCTACGTGATGCTGCCGGTGTGGCAAGCGGAATTCGGCATCGGCTTCGCCGTGCTGGGCCTGCTCAAGACGGTGTTCTCGGCGACCATGGCCGGCTTCCAAGTGCCGTCGAGCATGATCGCCGAACGCTGCGGCACCGCCCTGGTGCTGGCGCTCGGCACCGCGCTCGCCGGCATCGGCTATTGCCTGGCGGGATTCAGCAGCGGGTTGATCGGGTTGATCGCGGCGTTGTTCATTGGCGGACTTGGCGCCAGCACGCAGCACCCGCTCGCTGCGATGCTGATCTCGCGCGCGTTCGGGCCCGGCCGCACCATGAAGGCGCTCGGCGCCTATAACTTCGCCGGCGACATCGGCAAGATGACCGTACCGGCGGCCGCATCTCTCTTGCTCGTTGCACTGCCATGGCGGCAGGCGGTGATGCTGCTCGGCAGTGTCGGATTGATCGCGGCGATTCTGATTTACGTGATCATCCCGCGCCTGCCCGCAGTCGCCGCAGCGGATGAAAAGAAAAAGAGCGGCGGCAAGGGCCGGTTGCACGCGTTAGGCTTTCCGCTGCTGATGTCGATCGGGGTGCTCGACAGCGCGACCCGCATGGGCTTCCTCACCTTCCTGCCGTTCGTGCTGACGGCAAAAGGGGCGACGCTGCCGACCGTTGGTCTCGCGCTCACGCTCGTGTTCGCCGGCGGCGCCTGCGGCAAACTGGTGTGCGCGTTCATCGGCGCGCGCATCGGCGTGGTGGCCACCGTTTGGCTCACCGAGATCGTCACGGCGTGCGGCATCGTCGCGCTGCTGCCGCTGCCGCTCGAATCCGCGATGGTGCTGCTGCCGATCGTCGGCATCGCGCTCAACGGCACTTCCTCGGTGCTGTACGGCTCGGTGCCGGATCTGGTCGCGCCGTCAAGGCAGAGCCGCGCGTTCGGCATTTTTTATACCGGCACCATCGGCGCCGGCGCGGTTTCGCCGGCGCTTTACGGTTTGCTCGGCGATGCGGTCGGCCCCTCGACAGCGCTGATCGTGATCGGTTGCGTCGTCTTGTTAACGCTGCCGCTCACAATTGCTTTGCGCCCAGCGCTAGCCTCCGCGCGGGTCGCATAACGCCAGGTTCCACATTACGTGTGCGGAACTTTGCGGAACACGTCACGGGCGGCGGCGTTTGCTCCTCACTAATTCCCGGACGTGAGGAGGAACCGATGAAATCGACCCATCTTGCTGCGCTCATGCTGGCTGCCGTTGCCTGCGCCGGCGCGGCTCAAGCCCAAACCACCATCGTGACCCAGCCGGGTCCGCCGGTCGTCACCGTCCAGCCGCCGATCGTGCTGACGCCGACGCAGCAGCAGGTCATTTACCAAGGCATCGAGACCCAGCCGCTCGTGCAGCAGCAGGTGACAGTCGGCGCTGCGACGCCCGTCGTCGAATACCAAGTCGGCGCTGTCATTCCGACAAGCACGACACTTTACCCACTGCCCCAAACAGTCGTGACCGAAGTCCCGGCGGTGAGCAGTTACCGCTATACGGTGATTAACAAACGTGCGTGGCTGGTAGACCCGGCGAACCATCGGATCGTCGCCGAAGTGATCAAGTCTCGCTAATCACTTGGCCCGCTGCGGATCAACCGCAGCGGGTGTTTCTCGATTTACCTTTGCGCGCATCGTAGCGGCGCAGCTATCCTCGTGACTGGATTTTCGGGCCCTAAAGTCCCATATTAGCGGGCGAGGAGTGAGATATGTCTATGATTAATTACCGGGCCCCGTCCGAGCTGTTTCCCAGCCGCAGCCGCAAAACCCGCCGCCCGATCGGCTACAAGCGATTCAATACCGCTGCTGAGGCCATCCGTTTCGCCATGGAAGAGCTGCCGGCCGACGCCCTGCTCGGCGCCTATCTCGAGGTCGAAGAGCAGCGTTTTGACGGCAACGGTATCCGCCGTCTTTACGAAAGCAGCGACTATCCTCTGAAGCGCAAGGCCGTTGCGAGCTAAGCTCGCGATTTTCCGCTCTCCACAACTAACGCAGGCACCGCACGGAACTGGCCGTGCGGTGCAACGTTATTGGCACGGTGGCTTCCGCCGCTGCTGGAGACGTTCATGGCCGATCACAGAAGGCTGGGCTACATCGGTTGGATTCTAGGCGCGGTCACCGCAACAGTGATCGCCATCTCCGGCGTGGTCGTGAATGCCGGCGTGCCGCAGGTCCCTGCCTCCGATGTCGAGATGCTGGCGCGTTGATACGATTTTGAGGTGGGACGGGAGCCTCACGCGATACCGACTCCTCCGCTGTTAAGGCTCAGCGTTCGCCGGAATGGATTTGCGCCCCATTTTTCCACTGGCCAAGGCTGTCTGCGATCACTCGCATCGAGGTGATGGCGGCGTGGTTCAGGCTGGCGAAGCCGGAAATTTCGCGGGTGACGCGCTCGCCTTCGTTGCGCAGCATGTCGCGGATGCCCTGCAGCTCGAGAATAACGCGGTCGATCTGCTCCATGGCGGCACCCGATACATTCGATACCAATTTATTGACGTGATCGGCCGCCGGATCGCCGCTTGACGTCGTCTCACTCTGAGAACGTCGGGATGGCGCCACATCACGCCTGATGAATTCGCGAATCTCGCCTTCGAAAGACGCAACGTCCGATTCTTTCGCCGGTGCTTTCGCCGCAAGGCGCGCCGGAGCGCTGTCTGATTTGATCGCCGTCGTCATGCGTGGACTCCTCTATTGACAACCCAACCCTCGGGGCGGATTGCCGCATGCGAATTTGGCCAACTGACGGCAAATTGAAGGCGTGGACCGCATGCCGCCACTTATTACCAAGACAAATCCACACGCTGCCTGCAACCGCATTTGATGCGGTGATGCTCACGACTGACTTTGGCGAGCTGGGGCAGCTTACTTTTTCACCGGATTGAACGGCGTGCTGCCTGACGAGCCCTGCTGCATCGACGCCTTGTAGGCAGACACGTGCTTCGACTTATCCGCCGCTTTCGGCTTTTTCTTTTCTTTCGGTTGTCTTTGTTGACCTTTGGCCATAGCCGGACTCCCTGTTGCTCCAGAGTTGATGACACCATAATTTTGGAGCCGCTCCGATACCGCGGCAAGGGGTCACGATTTCCCCTTCATGCGATCGGCAATGCACTTATCGACCAGCTTGGCCTTGGCATCGAGGCTTGCAGCGGATTTGTCGTATTTCATCCAGCACTGCGCGGAGACTTCGTGCTTTTCGGGCGGAGGCGCTTGGGTTTCCGTAGCCGGCCGGGCTGCCGAAGATGACGCCATTTCGTTGACGGGCCCTTGAGCCGCGCAGCCAGGCAAGATTGCGGTCATGAAAAAAACCAATCCTGCTGAGCGCCTCATTGCCATTTGCCTCCTGCGACTCGATTGATCCCCAGTGTCCTCAAAAATCCGCGGTCCTGCCAGCCCCTTAAAGGCGCGGAACGCACACCCCTTTGCGAACGTTATTTTGACAATGATGGAGGCGGACATGACGCGTCTAATCCCGCTATTGTTCGGCGCCCAAGTTTTCTTAGCTGGTGCGGCATTCGCATCGGACGGTCCGCCGCAACTGGACGTTCAGACGAGCTGTAATGCTGTGGCTTCCCGCGGCATGAACGGCCGCACCAGTGAAGCCTGCATGAATGAGGAAAACAGCGCCCAGGGCACGCTCCGCGACAAGTGGAGGCAATTTAGTTCATCGCAGCGGTCACGCTGTACCGGCCTGGTGCGAACCGGAGGCCCACCGAGCTATGTCGAGCTGTTGACTTGCCTCGAAATGGCCGAGCAGGCTCAGAAAATTCCGGATCGGGGGCTGTTGCGCGGCACGAACGGCATGGGCCTGAAAGAAGGCACGGAGTAAGTCATGGTCGACCCCAGCAAGCGGCGGCAGAGGGAAGGATATTAGCCGGGGATATGGACTAGCCAGGGCAGGCACTCAGGTCGCAAACCGGAAATGCATCACGTCACCGTCAGCGACAACATAGTCCTTGCCTTCGAGCCTTAATTTGCCCGCTTCCCGCGCGCCTGCTTCGCCACCGAGGGAAACGTAATCCTCGTAGGCGATCGTTTCAGCACGGATGAATCCGCGCTCGAAGTCGCTGTGGATGGCGCCGGCCGCTTGTGGCGCGCGCGCGCCTTGCGTCACCGTCCAGGCCCGCGACTCTTTTGGCCCAGCTGTAAAAAAGGTCACTAAGTGCAGCAAGTCGTAGCCGGCGCGGATCAAACGATTGAGGCCGGGCTCTTTCAATCCGACGGCTTCGAGATATTCGGCGCGGTCTTCCGGCGGCAGCACCGCGATTTCGGATTCGATCTTGGCCGAAATGGCGACTGCTACAGCGCCTTCGACCTTGGCACGCGCCTCCACCTTGCGTGAATACTCGTTACCCATCGCAGCCGAAGTCTCTTCGACATTGCAGGCGTAGAGCACGGGAGCGGAGGTCAGCAGGCCCAGGAAATGGAATAGCCTTTCCTCCTCCGGCTTGCGTTCAAGCTGCCGCGCCGGCTTTCCCTCGCGCAGCAGCGCAAGGGCGCGCTTGACGAGCTCGAGCGTCTCTTTGGCATCCTTGTCGTTGCCCTTGGCCTTTTTCTCGAGACTGTCGAGCCGCTTCTCCAGGCTCTCAAGATCGGCGAGCATCAGCTCGGTCTCGATCGTGTCGATGTCGGCGATCGGATCGATGCGGCCCTCGACGTGGGTGACATCCGAATCTTCAAAGCAACGCACCACATGAACGATCGCATCGACTTCGCGGATGGTGGCGAGAAACTGGTTACCGAGCCCCTCGCCCTTCGACGCACCTTTCACCAGACCGGCGATGTCGACGAAGGTAATCCGCGTCGGCACGATTTCGGCTGACTTTGCCAAAACCGCGAGCTTGTCGAGCCGCGGGTCGGGCACGGCAATTTCCCCGACATTGGGCTCGATCGTGCAGAACGGATAGTTGGCGGCCTGCGCCGCCGCGGTCTGCGTGAGCGCATTGAACAAGGTCGATTTGCCGACATTCGGCAGACCGACGATGCCGCATTTGAATCCCATTGCAGAAAGTCCTCAGTCCGTCTCGGGCGCGTCGTTGTTGAAGCCCTTGGCGACCATCGCGAGATGGACCTTGTTCTGAAAGGTCGCGTCCTTGCCCTCGACCAGCAACGGCGCATTCTCCGACACGACGTCGCACAGCGTCTCGACGCAGGGCCATTCATCCTTGGCGAAGTCCTGCAGCACGTAGGCGTGCATCAGGTCCTTGTGCCCGGGATGATCGACGCCAAGCCGCACGCGGCGATAGTCATTACCGATGTGCTCGCTGACGGACCGCAGCCCGTTGTGTCCGGCGTTTCCACCGCCGAGTTTGACGCGCACCTTGCCGAGCGGCAGCTCCACTTCGTCGTGAAACACCGTGACGTTTCCGGGCTCGAGCTTGTAAAAGTTTGCAGCCTCCGCCACCGCGCGGCCGGATTCGTTCATGTATGTGCCCGGCAGCAGCATCAGAATTTTTTCGCCGGCGAGGCTGCCTTCGACCGCGACGCCCTGAAAGCGCCGGCGCCACGGCGCGATGTCATAGCGCCGCGCGATCGCCTGCACCGCCATGAATCCGATGTTGTGCCGGTTGCCGACATGGCCCGGCCCGGGATTGCCGAGACCGACGAGCAACAGCATGAGCAGATGACGATGCTGCCGCTGCAAAAGCAGCAGCAGCACCGAATGCGGTTACTTCTTCTCGGCCTTGGGAGCGGCCGCGCCGGCGGCAGGTGCAGCACCCGCAGCAGGAGCAGCGGCGCCAGGCGCAGCGCCCGGAGCAGCGGCGGCACCCTCGGCCGGAACCGTGCCGGCGGCAGCCGCCGCAGTGGCAGCAGCAGCAGCCGCAGCAGCGGCTTCGGCGGCAGCCTTCATTTCTTCGGCGTAACCCGACGGAGGCACCACGGTCACCAGCGTCACATCCTCGCGGCCCACAACTTTGACATTCGGCGGCAGCGCGACGTCGCTCAAGTGCTTCGAGTAGTTGATCTCCAGCCCCGAAATATCGACGTCGATGGATTCGGGAATAGCTTCGGCCGGGCAGATCACCTCGATCGTGTGGTTGACGATGTTGACCGCGCCACCGCGCTTGACGCCCGGCGACTGGTCGGTGTTGAGCACGTGGATCGGGATTTTCACGCGGATCTTGGCCCCTTCCGCGACCCGCATGAAATCGACATGCACCGGCAGATCCTTGACCGGATCGAGCTGAAAGTCGCGCGGAATCACGCGGTGCTTCGCTCCCTCGACCTCGATATCGTAGAGCGTGGTGAGAAAGCGCCCCGCATAAATGCGCTGGCGCAGGTCGGCATGCTGGAGCAGCACCAGCATCGGGGGCTTGCTGTCACCATAGATTACGCCCGGCACCTGGCCGGTGCGACGCGCAGACCGGGCGGCCCCCTTGCCGCTCTTCGGACGCGCCGTCGCTTTCATTTCCCTGACGGTCGCCATGATATCCTCGCTTCGAATAATGCAAAAAGGCGGCAATGCCGCCTCAAACCGCAGCAAGCCTCCAGGGGTGCCGGGGGCTGCGGACCGGCGGGTTTATAGCGGCGGTCGGCCTAAAGGGCAACCTATTGGCGGCCCGTATTATCTTTCGTTTTTTCAGCGAGTTTCGCCTCCAGCGCGTCGATACGTGCTTTGAGTGTCTCGTTCTCCTCGCGCGCGAGCCGCGCCATGTCTTTGACCGCCTCGAAATCCTCACGCTGAACGACATCCAGTTCGCGCAGCACCCGTTCAGCCTGAGTGCGGAACAGCGTATCGAACTCGCGCCGCACGCCTTGCGCGACGCCGGCGGCGTCATTCATTAGCCGCGCCATTTCGTCGAGCAAGCGGTTGCTGGTTTGGGTCATCTCGGCTCGCCTCCGAACGAGGGATGCCGTAACAATGGCGATCCCGTCATTGCGCCGCAAGTGCCTCAGAAACTTCACTCATGCCGCAGCTTCTGGTAATTCCGTTTCCCGCCTTCAACCCCGTGCTCATGCATCTCGGACCTCTGGCGGTCCGCTGGTATGCGCTCGCTTATATCTTCGGCATTTTGCTGGGTTGGCTATACGCGCGTGCGATCATCCGCAACGCAGCTTTGTGGGGCGGCAAGGCGCCCATGACCGTTACCGATTTTGACGACTTCGTTTTATGGGTGACGCTCGGAATCATCCTGGGCGGGCGGATCGGCTATGTATTGTTCTACAATCTGCCGCACTTCCTCTCGCATCCGGTCGAAATGCTCGAGCTATGGAAGGGCGGCATGTCGTTCCACGGCGGCTTCGCCGGCTGCGTCCTTGCGGTGGTGCTATTCGCCAAGAAGCGCGGCGTCCCGATCTTTTCCCTGGGCGACGTGACTTGCGCGGTGGGGCCGATTGGCCTGTTCCTTGGCCGCATTGCCAACTTCATCAACGGCGAATTGTGGGGTCGGCCGACCGACGTGCCCTGGGCCATGGTGTTTCCCCATGGCGGACCAATGCCGCGCCATCCGAGCCAGCTTTATGAGGCCGCGCTTGAAGGACTGGCGCTGCTCGTCTTACTCGCCGTTCTGATCCGGCTCGGCGCGCTTAAGCGGCGGGGCACGATAGTCGGCGCATTTGCTGTTTTTTACGCGACCGCGCGTACAATCTGTGAATTCTTCCGCGAGCCTGACTTGCAGCTCGGATTTCTGTGGGGCGGAACGACCATGGGCATGCTGCTCTCCATCCCGCTGTTCTTATTCGGCGTCGGCCTGATCATCTGGGCTCGCCGGCAGCCGCCGCTGCCGCAGACAGTATGAGCGAGCCGATGACGCCGCTGGAAGCCGACATCCGCCGGCGTATCACCGCAGCGGGACCGATGCCGGTCGGCGAATTTATGTCACTCTGCCTCACCCATCCGGAGCACGGCTATTACGTGACGCGCGATCCGCTCGGCCGGCGCGGTGATTTCACCACCGCGCCGGAAGTGAGCCAGATGTTCGGCGAGTTGATCGGACTATGGATGGTTACCGTATGGCAACAGATGGGGGCGCCGGAAACCGTGCACGTCATCGAACTTGGACCTGGCCGTGGCACGATGATGAGCGACGCCATGCGCGCCGCCAAGATTGCACCGGATTTCATCAAAGCCACCATGCTGCACTTCGTCGAAATCAGCCCGCCGCTCCAGGCGTTGCAGGAGCAGGCGATCGGCGCGCTCGGAATGACCGCGCGCTGGCACCGGTCGCAGGACCAGGTCCCTTCCGGTCAGGCGATCGTCATCGCCAATGAGTTTTTCGACGCATTGCCGATCAACCAAGCGGTGAAGATGGGCGACGGTTGGCATCGCCGCTGCATTGGCATCGGCCCCGACAGCGCCTTTCGTTACGAAGTTGAGCCGCAGCCAATGCCTCATTTTGAGGCGACCTTGCCGCCGATCGTGCGGCAAGCACGCGAAGGCGAGATCTTCGAATGGCGTTCCGATCACGAAACAATTGAACTTGGCCGACGGATTGCACGCGAGCCTAGCGCGGCTCTGCTCATCGATTACGGACACGTCGAGAGCGCGACGGGTGAGACTTTGCAGGCGGTACGCGGGCATCTGTTTGCCGATCCGCTTGCCGAGCCCGGTGAGGCGGACATGACCGCGCATGTGGATTTCGAGGCGCTCAGCCGCTCATTGGAAGCCATAGGACCAAGGGCATACGGGCCGATCGAACAGGCTGTTTTTCTCGACCGCATCGGCATTAATGCGCGCGCGCAGACGCTGAAAACCAATGCGTCACGGGCCAAACTCCACGATATCGACGCGGCCATGGCGCGTCTCACCGGCTCTGGCCGCACCGGCATGGGCGCTTTGTTCAAAGTCCTGGCGCTCACTCACCCGAAGTTGGCGGCGCCTCCCGGACTCTGAATCTCTCTGCCGTTGCATCGGCGAGCGTTTCAATCGATAACTTGTCGCCATGCTAAAAGCCGACGTACTTTCCCAATTGGCTGGGATTCATCACGCTTTCTTCACGCGCGCCGGCGGCGTATCGGAAGGCGTCTACGCAAGCTTGAATGGCGGCATCGGATCCAACGACGCACCGGAAAACGTCATCGAAAACCGGAGGCGAATGGCGGATGCGCTGGGTGTCGCGCCGGATCGGTTCCTTACCGCGTATCAGGTCCATTCGCCGGACGTCGTCACGGTGGCCGGGCCCTGGTCCCCTGACAATCGGCCGCGCGCGGACGCAATGGTTACGGCTAAACCGGGTATCGCACTTGGTGTTTCGACCGCGGACTGTGGGCCCGTCTTGTTCGCCGACAGTCAGGCTTGCGTGATCGGCGCGGCGCATGCGGGCTGGCGTGGGGCTTTGAGCGGCGTCTTAGAGGCCACGCTGGCGGCGATGGAAAGACTCGGCGCGCAACGTGAGCGGATGGCAGTAGCGCTTGGCCCGATGATTGGGCAATCCAATTATGAAGTCGGCGCGGAATTCTCCGCTCGCTTTCGCCAGGCTGATACGAACAACGCGTCATTTTTTGAAGCAAGCGAACGTGACGGACACGCCATGTTTGATCTCGCGGGCTACATCGCGCATCGGTTGCGCCGTGCGGGAGTCTCACAGATCGAAGACCTCGGCCTCTGCACTTATGCGGACCCGCAGCGTTTCTTTAGCTATCGGCGGATGACCAAATTCGGCGAGTCCGATTATGGCCGCCACATCAACGCGATCGCGCTTGACTAACGCGTCTTATTCACACTGCCGATCTAGACTTTGCTGATGAACTGCAGCAGGTTGGCCGTGGCCGCATTTCTTTCCAGCACAGTGGGATCCGAAGCTTGGAATTCACGTGACTTGAAGTCGCGGC
>JADMIO010970502.1_pt1 | contig 75871 bp, 64 predicted proteins | sample 8958161 | NCBI WGS metagenome assembly JADMIO01 (sample SAMN16585339, study PRJNA669376) | soil metagenome | isolation source: Crop rotation soil | place: USA: Cullars Rotation, Alabama | collected 2011
CCGCGACTTCAAGTCACGTGAATTCCAAGCTTCGGATCCCACTGTGCTGGAAAGACCTTCATGTCGCACAAGATCCATGCGATCTCCGACGGCAAGATCGCGGGCTTCGCCGTGACCGTCCAGATGGACAAGATCGAGGGCAGCCCGCCCGCCGCGGTGACACCGATGCAGGTAGCGCTGGATGGCGGCGGCCCCAACTCGGTCTATGTGATGGTCCTGCAGGATGGCGACGACGTTGCCGGCATTGGCGGCTTGATGGCCACGGCGATGAATGCGCGCGGCTATTCCGGCGCGGTGATCGATGGCGGGGTGCGCGACGTCTCTTACATCAAGAAGATGGCGTTTCCCGTCTATGCCACCGGGACCGTGCCGTCCACGACCTTGGGCCATTACCGCGCCACCGCCAATGTGCCGGTGACCGCGGGCGGGGCTCGCGTCAATCCGGGCGACATCATTGTGGCGGATGGCGACGGCGTGGTGGTTGTGCCCAAGGACATCGCGGCCGAAGTTCTGGTCAAAGCCCAGGCTTTGGATCAGACCGAACATTCCATGTATGGCTATATAGAAAAACTGCGCTCGCTTCAGGAGGCCGTCAAACGCTTCGGCCGCCTGTAGGAATGCAGCAAAACCCAGCGGAATCCGGCCCTTAACAAAGTGCTAAGCCTGCCCTGCTAGTCTTGCACCATGGCGATTGGCACGGATTATTCCGCCCCGGTGATGGTCAACGGCTTTTCGTGCAAGAACTGCACGGATGTCGACTATGCCAAAAAGCATATCGATCCCGCCCATCCCCGCTCGGGCCCCTATGGCATCGACGCCAAGACCGATCCCAGCATCAAGCAGGATCAAGCGGTCAAATTCGACGGTGCTCTCGCAGGCCTGAACGAAGCCGCACAGGGCTCCGCCGCGCCGGCCGGCGACGCATCTCGCAACGGCGCCCAGCTCGACATTTCGGTCTGACGGCGCTTAAAGCGTCGCAAGATTGTCCGTCTCCCGGCGCAACGCATCCAGGAACGCCTTTTCTTCCGCCAGCAGCGGCGCGACCAGCGCCTTGCCGGCCGGCGTGACGATGCGCGGCGGCACCTTGGTCATATTGTTCTCGATGCCCTTGATCATGTCGGGCCCGGTCGGCTTGGCGCCGCCATTGTCCACCAGCGCGATCAGCCGCGCCACGCCGATGGCGCCCAGCCAGTCCAGCGCATCGGCATCGTGCAGATAGCGCGCTTCGGGACCCACCGGATCGTAATTGTACATATGCGTGCGGATGGCCGCGCGCACCGCATCCAGCTTGGCTTTGGGGAAATCGGTTTCGCCCAGCACCAGATCGATCTTGGCGGCGGCGACGTCGCCATGCTCCTGCTTGTCTTCTGCAAAAGCCTTGAAGGCTCCCATGTCGTGCAGATAGGCGGCAGCGAACAGCACGTCATCGTCCAAAGTCACGTGATCGGCGGCGGCCATGCTTTTGGCCAGGGCATAGTCGCGCTGGGAATGGGAAAAGCCCCAGGCCGGGTGCTTCAAATTCTGGGCAGCGAATTCGGTGACCTTGGCGCGCCAGGGCTGAGGGCTTTGCGCATCTGCGGCGCAGGGCAGCAACGCCATGGCAAACACACACGCAAACATATGACGGCGGGAAATTGTCATGCCCCTCTCCTCCAACGGCCTGCCCAAGTCTATCCGCCAATGGGCCCGGTGCTAAGCCTGCCCGCGGGGCCAGTTTCCCGGCGCCCGGGACGGGCCTATAGTTGCATGGTCTCGCCCGGCCTCGCGGAGACAGCGATGCAAAGTCCGGTACCGGATTTCCCGCGCCTGCCCCTGGCGGACTTTGTCCGCGGCCATCAGCCTGTGCCCGACCAGACCTTCAGCCGCGTGATGGCCAGCCTTCTGACGGCGGGGCTGTATGCGCTGCTGCTCTTCATGGCCGGGCACCGGACCACAGTGCGGCTGCCGGTTCAGCCGCCGGATAACGAGATCGTCACCCAGCTGACGCCGGACCTGCCCCACAAGAAACCCGCACCGGAGCCGCCGCCCCATTTCATCGCGCGCTTGATCCGGCCACCCGTCCAGGCCGTCGCGCCACCGGACTTCACCGTGAAAGCCGACGCGCCGCCTGTGCCAGCCATGCTCAGCGCATCGGCTGCGCCATCCTCGCCGCTGAACGGCGGCCCGCCGGCGGGCGGCACCGGCACCGCCACGGCCGGACAACAGGGCATGGCAAACGGCACCAATGGCAATGGCGGACAAGCCACAGGCTGCTGGGACGCGGCCTGGGCGCAAAGGGTCACCGACCGGGTGAAGCACTTCTTCTATTATCCGGTCCGCGAATCCCGCGATCACGTCACTGGCGTGGTGCTGGTGGATATGGTCATCCGCCGCTACGGACGGCTGGAACTGGTGAAAATCGGCAAGAGTTCCGGCGACAAGGGGCTCGACCAAGCCGCAACCACCATGGTGCGCAACGCCGTTCCCCTGCCCTGGATTCCGGAGCATATGCATGCCGACCGGATCGAGGCACAGCTACCGATAGGGTTTGGCATGGATCCAGCCACCCAAGCCACCATCGGCAATTGCAGCTGACACCCTATCGGCTGTCCTTGCCCTTGTTTTGCCCGCTTACTGGACGCCCCCGAAATAAGGTGCCTACATGGGCGTGGGGATCGGGGGATCAACGCAATGGCGACAGACATACCCGTGGCGAACACCGCCATGGAGGGCGGCGGTTACTACAACCGCAACTCCAATGTTCAAGCCGCCGGCATCGAACTGGCCCTGCCCTTTCTGATGCAAGCCGCGAGCACCATTCCCGCCGATGGCCATGCCCCGCTGGTCGTCGCAGACTATGGCAGTTCACAGGGCAAGAATTCGATGCGCCCGATGCGGCTGGCGATTGAGGCGCTGCGCTCGCGCATCGGGGACGAGCGTTGCATCGAGGTGGTGCATACCGATCTTCCGTCCAACGATTTCGCCTCGCTGTTCACCACCCTGCACGAAGACGAGACGAGCTACTTGGCAGGGCAGAAGAACATTTTTCCTTCCGCGGTGGGCCGCAGTTATTTCGAATCCATCCTGCCCGCCGGGCGCATGCATCTGGGATGGAACAGCTGGACCTTGCATTGGATGAGCCGCAATCCCGCGGAAGTCAGCGACCATGTTCTTGCCGCCCTCAGCAGCTCGGAAATCGCCCACGCTGCCGTGCGACGCCAGCAGGCGAAGGACTGGACGGACTTCCTGGCCGCCCGCTCCGGCGAAATGGCGCAAGGCGCAAAGCTGGTCAGCCTTTCCATCGGCCGCGGCCCGCACATCCATGGCTGGGATTGGGTTTTCGGCGAGCTGTGGCTGGAAGCTGCGCAAATGGCGAATGAAGGCATCCTTTCGCCAATAGAACTGATGCGCTTCACCATTCCCGCCGCGGGCCGCCTGGCCGACGATCTCAAGGCGCCCTTTGCGGACGGCCCGTTCTGCGGATTGGTGCTGGAACATGCCGAAGTGAAGGAAGCGCCCGATCCTTTGTGGGACGAATATCTTGAGAGCGGGGACGCACAGCAGCTGGGCCGGCGCTGGGCCGGCATGATGCGGGCGGTTTCCGCACCGGTTGCCGCTGCGGCCTTCGCGCCGCGGCCCGACGCCGCCGCGCTGGTGGATGAACTTTACCGGCGGGTCGAAACCCGCATCGCGGCGACGCCCCAGAAGAACGTCCACTTCCTTGCTATCGCCGTGCTGTGCAAGAGCGGCGCGTGACGCGCAGCTAGTTGCACACCAGCCGGACAGGCTTGTTGTTCTGTTGCGCCTTTTGGGCCAGCTGCAGATCCTCGGGCGAGCACAAGGAGCGGCTGGCAGCCACAACAGGCTGGCCGATAGTGGCAAGCTGCGTCGCCGGGGCGGGCACCATCGACAGATTCACGACGCTGTCATACCGATTGTCCGCGCCGATGGAGGAATCGACGCCCCAGCCCACCGCACCGCCCAGCACGATGTTGCCGTAGGTGGCGCCATCAATCCCGGAATGGTTGACATAGGACGCTTCCTGATAGCCGTCCTTGTGGCATGCCAAGGTGATATCGTTCTTGGTCTTGTCGATCGTCACGTTGCCCGGGGTCTGGTAGACCTGCCCGATCACCACACCGTCGCGAACCAGCTGGCAGTTTGCACCCGGCGGATTGGTGACGACTTTGATCTCCTGGGACGTGCCCGAGATGATGCTGGCGCAGCCGGACAGACTGACAGCCGCGAAGACAGCGGCCGTGGCCGCACCGATGACAGATTTCATATGAAGCTCCCAGCCCGGATGTTGCGGGCCCAACGACGCCCGCCTGCACACTAGGCAGATGACACGCTGTCACAAGAAAGGACCGCGCGCAGGGTTAGAAGAGCCCTAACAACCCATCCGTATATGGAGGAATTTTAGATAATTCCGCTGGCAACATGGCAAAACGCGCGGCGGAATTTCTCCCGCCGCGCTGGTGGATGAACTTTACCGGCGGGTCGAAATCCGCATCACGGCGGCGCCCCAGAAGAACCTCCACTTCCTTGCAATCGCGGTGCTGCGCAAGACCGGCGCGTGGCGCGCGGGCATCCAGCCTGTCATCCCCGGCCGAGCGAAGCGAAAGCTTCGCGAGGGGAAGGGGACCCAGGTGGTCAGATCAAATCTGGTGCCAGATCATTCCAGCCCGAATTGTTCTTTTCGATCAGGCGCAATTTCCAGGCCCGGTTCCAACCCTTGATTTGTTTTTCCCGCGTGATCGCTTGGTTGATGTCGCTGTGGATTTCGTACCAAACCAGGATGTCGATGCCATGGCGTTTGGTGAAGCCGCGTACTTGCTTTTCCTTATGCTCCCAACTGCGTCGAGACAAATCATTGGTCACGCCGACATACAGCGTTCCGTTGCGCTTGCTTGCGAGCATATAGACGAAATAGCTCATAGGCTGAGACGCCTGGGTCCCCTTCCCTCACCACGCGCTATCCGCGCGTGGTTCGCCGGGGATGACAGAAGAGCTTACGGCTCCTTCGACGCCATATAGGCCGCGACATTGAGAATGTCGGCATCCGACAGTTTGGAGAGGACGTCCTTCATCTTCTCCGGCCCCGGGCCCTTGCGATAACCGGCCCGCATATCGGCCAGCTGGCGGATCAAGTAATAGGCGCTGCGCCCGGCCAAACGCGGGGCATCGTCATGGCCGCGATAATCGTCGCCATGGCACGAACCGCAGGTACGGAAGCTGCCGCGATTGCCCATCGCTACCGTGCGCCCCTTGGCCAACGAGCCCATCGGCACATAATCGACAAAGCCGACATGGTCGTTGCGCAGCTCCACCTCGTCGCCTTCGGCGATCTCATAGATCATGTTGGGCGCGACCGGCACCGTCTCGGCGCCCTTGTCGAAGAAGCGAGCCCCGCCTGCCCCGATATGGTTGGCGGGCGCGCGGCTGGTTTCCACCACCCGCATCCATTTCTGCTGCTTCCTGGGGATGCGGGCGAAATATTCCGCCGCCTCGCGCAGGTCCTTCTCGCTGATGGCATAGGCCATCTCTGCCATGGCGGGGGCGCGGATATTCTGGCGGGTGCCGTCGCGGAAGGCGTGCATCTGCTCGGTGATGTATTTCACCGAAAGACCCGAGACGCTGGCCGATTCCGGATGGCCGTTGCCGTTGGGCAGATGGCACAGGATGCAGGCGATCACATGGGGCTTTTGGCCATGCGCCACGATTTCCGGCATGGGCCCATGTTCCTTGGGATACCAGTCGGGCGGCCCGAAGGGATCGGTGATCTGGCGGAAGGTGTATTTGATGGAAGGGTCCGCGCCGGTGGCCGTAAAGACCGTGTCCGGGGCGGGCATCTTCAGCCCCGCCGGGCCCATGGGATAGGCCCATTCAAAACCCGGCACGGGCGCGGGCATCTTGGGCGCCAGTTCCTTGGCGGTGGGGGTATCGGCTGCCGCTGTATTCAGGGCGGCAAAAGCGAAAGCGGGCGCAAGCGCCAGCGCGATGACGAGCTTCTTCATGATGATCCTGCGGCTCCCCGGCCTCTTATTGTTGGGCGCGAGCATAGGGGGTGCGCCGCCGGGGGCAAGTGATGAATTGTCACCCGGGCCGAAACATGCACTGCAGCAAAGGGAGCCCTAATTCGCCGGCAGGCGTTTTGATTCCGCCGCCGCTGCAGCCACAATCCCGGACGAGCAAGTGGTATCTGCGGCGACCTCTCCCAGATAGGTTTTCGCCCCAGCCAGATCGCCATGCTCCAGTTTATATTCCCCCAGGAAAAAGCCGGAGGAGCAGGGCCAGTTGACTTTCTGCGCTGGGTCCGACCGGCTCGCGATCATCCGGGCTGAAACTTCCTCAAACGGCGTTTTGCCGCGGAACATGTTGGCAATCTCATAACGCGCCAGCCGGTCCAGCGGGCTTGAAGGCAGCGCAATATAGACCGGGTCGTCAGCCAATCCGCGCTTGACCCGAACGACATGTATCCAGTTGTGCGTCCACACGTCGTTAGAATGGCTTTCAAGATATTTGCGAAAATCGGATTCGGCCTCCGTGTATTTTCCCATGCAGAAATAAACGATACCGCGCTGGAGGTAGGCAGTGCCGTTGTCTTCGCCGCCGGTCAGGTCGCCATAATCCTTGAGCGCCGCCTCGTAATTGCCTATTGCGCGGTTGAGATAGGCACGAAAATATCTTGCATCCCGGTTGCGGCGATCCAAATTCAAGGCGGCTTCTGTGTCGGTCAAGCCTGCCGCAAAATCGCCCGTGTTGGTGTAACTCTCTGCCCGCCGCACATAAGGGGCTGCCGTCTTGGGATCGCGTTCGATCACCTTGGAATAGTCGGCGATGGCGTTACGCCAACGCTTGGCTTCATAGGCTGCGTCCGCCCGTGATGTCAGCAATTCAAGATCGTCCGGACGGACCGATACACCGATATCATAGGCATCGCGCGCACGGCTGAAGTCGGCAACGGCCAGATCAGGTCGATTGTTTTCTTTATAGAGCTTGGCGCGGTCACGCAGCGCATTGGCGAACTGCGGATTCCCTTCAATGGCCCGGTTCAGGTCGGCAAGCGCCAGCTGGGGTTGCCCCAGATCGCGATAGATGGCTGCGCGGTTGACCATTGCCGTGAGGTAACCGGGCACCAATTTTATCACTTCGCCATAGTCGGCGATGGCGCGGCCCGGCTTGCCAAGCTTCGCGTAGGCTGCGGCGCGGTTAAAATAGGAAAAATACTGATCCGGCTTCAGCTTGATCGCCTGATCAAAGTCGCTGATCGCCCGCTCATAGCGTTCCAACTCGCTGTAGACCGTACCACGGGCGTCATAGCCCTGCGCTAAGTCCGGCTTAAGCTTCAACGCGCGGTCGAAATCGTCGAATGCCAGCCTATCCTGCCCCATCGCGTGACGGAGGATCGCGCGATCGGCATACACTTCTGGGTCATCCGGCTTGAGCTTGAGTGCCTGCTCAATATCTTGAAGGGCCAACATATAGCTTTTCATGCGAAACAGGGCGAAGCCGCGCTCCTTGAAGGCTTCGGGCATATCCGGTTTCAGCGTGATGAGATGGTTGAAATACGACACCGCTTCGACAAACCCGCCATGACGGGCCCGCATCCGGCCAAGATTGTAAAGCGCGTCCGGTAACTGCGGGTCCAGCGATAATGCCTGCTCATAATCGGATTCGGCGCGGCTTTCCTGATGCAGGCCTTCATAGGCCGCGCCCCTATCGTTGTAAGCCATCGCATTGCCGGGCTTCAGCCGGATCGCCTCGTCAAATTCCTTGATTGCGGCTTCGAACTTGCCATCCTTGGCCAGGATAGCCCCCCGCCCAAATGCGGCGGCGGCAGGATCGGCAGGCGATACCGGCTGGGCGGAGGCGCAAACGGCGAACATCATGGCCCATCCGGCCAAGAACCCCATGCATTTCAACCGATACACCGTCCGCCCCCATTGAGGCCGTGATGATAGTCGGCGCCGGCCCGCCGGTGTAGGGCCGTGCCGACGCAGTGGGGTGGTACTGACAAATTGTCGACAACAACGTTAACCCCAAGCCGGGATTGCTCTCTTTGCCGCCTTCTCTGTCCTCGCGCTTGCGCTAAACTTAGCTTGGGCATGGGGTATCGATTCATGAAATGCGCACTTGTTGCGGGCGTTCTGCTGCCGCTGGCTGCAGCCAGCGTCCATGCTCAGCCGGCTTTGGCTCCGGCGGGAGGCGCTGAAAGCTCTTCGCCTATTGAGGTCGTCAAGCGCGATGTAGACCTGGAGGCGTCGGCAGATGGCCGTTCCTGGAAGCTGGAGGAAGTCCGTTATCGCCCCCTGACCACGACGGGCGTCGAGGCGCTGCAGAAATTCGACCTCTCCTTCACGCAAGGCTATGAGCGTCTGAGCGTGCGGGCTTATACGTTGAAGAAGAACGGCCAGCGCATCGACATTCCGCAAGACACCATGCTGCAGGGCCGCGGCAACAGCACCCAGCCGGGTTTCGAGGACACCATGAACCTGACGGTGGTGTTCCCAAGCCTGGAAATCGGCGATCAAGCAGTCCTCATCACCAAAAGTGAACAACTGGTGCCCTGGTTTCCCGATGTCTTCGCTTTTACCCAAGCCTTTCCGCTTCAAGTGGCAGTAAAGGAAGCCAACTTCGCTTTCACCAGCCAAGGGCGGGACGGCGACTTTCGCATAGACGTCAAGGGGGTGCAGGCGGACGCACCTTTAAGCGCGGGCGGCAAAACCCGCCGCGCCTGGCATTTCCGCAACGACACCACCCGCATCCCCGATCCCGAAGCCGTAGAGGAGTTGGTCGACCGGCCGCATGTCGCGATCAGCACGGTGCGCAGCTGGTCTGACATGGCCGCTCTGTATGTGCAGGTCTTCAAAGACCGTACCGAAGTGACGCCTGAGATCACCAAGCTCGCCGATGAATTGACGACGGGCGAGAAGGACAAGCGTGCTCAGGCCAGAAAACTCTATGACTGGGTCTCCTCCCACATCCGTTACGTGAACATCGTGCTGGGCGCGGGCGGCTTCATACCCCACAAGGCCTCGGACGTGCTCAAGAACGGTTATGGCGACTGCAAGGACCATGTGATGCTCTTGGAAGCGCTGCTCGCGGCCAAGGGTATCAAGAGCTCGCCGGTGCTGATCCGCGCCGCCGAAAAAACCTACAAGCTGCCTCCCGTGCCATCACCTTACGTCTTCGATCACTTGATCTCATACATTCCGGATTTTCAGCTGTTCCTGGACTCCACCGCCCAATACGCGCAGTTCGGCGTACTGCCGGCTTCGGATGCGGGCAAGGAGGTGGTGATTGTGTCGTCCGGAAAGACCGCGCGCACGCCCGCGGTGACCGCCGCCAATTCCTCCATGTCCGCGACCAGCGCCGTGACAGTCAATGCCGATGGCAGCGCCGATACCGAAACCAAATTCCTCGCCACTGGCGCCATGGCGGTGGAGATGCGCGGCTTCATGGCGGCACTGCCGCCCGACCGCGACGACAATTACTTTCGCGCAGCGCTAGGTCCCGGCTCGTCAGGCAAGTTCCAGCGCGGCCAACCCGAGACATTGAGTGATAGTTACGAATTTTCCGCCCGCTATCACACCAGCCATCTCGCCAACATTCCTGGCCCCGGCGCGCTGCCCGCGGCGATGGCCTATAAACCTTTTTCACTGGGATTGCTCGCGGCGCAGAACCTGCCGCCAAGCCGCCAGGACGATTATGTTTGCGCCTCTGGCACTTATAGCGATGACGTCACCGTGACCCTGCCCTCCGCCACCACCGTGACAACCGTGCCGGACAGCAAGACTGTCGCAGCCTCGGGCGCCGTGCTGGACATCAAATATGAAAATCCCATGCCTAACATCGTAAGACAGCGTGCGATGTTGAAGCTGGACCGGGGCCCAGTCTGCCTGGCGCAGGACTATGCCAAAGTGCGACCTGGCCTTTCGTCGATCATGAGCGTGTTGTTCGCGCAAACTCTCTACAAATAGGTTTCATTCCCATGCAATGCTTCCGGCAAATACAGATTGTTGCGGGCGCGCTATTCCTGATGGGCGCATCGCAGGCCTGGGCGGCTGACGCGGCGTGCAACGCTCCGGACGCGCCCCTGCGGCCCATCATGGCCACCCACTTGATCCCGCCATATCCCGAAGTGTCGGTGATGACCAACGAAGCGGGCACTACGCTGCTGGAAGTCGCCATCGGCGCCGACGGCGTGCCCACCGGCGCCAAGGTGATTACCTCCAGCGGCTCGCTGAGACTGGACGCGGCGGCGGCCGACTACGTCAAGGACACCTGGCGCTGGAATGCACCGGTGAAGAATTGCCAGCCGATCGCGGTCGAAACCAGGGTCTCGGTCAAATGGGACCTGCGGGACGCGCGCGACACCGGACCCCAGCCGCCCAGCGTCAATATGGATATCAAGGATTATCCGCCCGGCGCAAAACAGCGACATGAACAGGGCGCTGTCGGTCTGATGGTGGTGGTGATGCCCAATGGTGCCGTGGCCATAACCAGCATAACCAACAGCTCCGGCTTTCCCGAACTGGATCGCAAGTCTGAAGAATTGGCCAAGACCTGGCACTTCACGCCTGCGACCCTGGACGGCCGCGCCATCATGACACCGGTCTTTCTGGTCTCGGTGTGGAGTCTGGATTCGAAGAAATAAACTGCGGTCGCAATCGCTGCCTTCCGCCACCATCCCGGCACAGGTGATAATTTGTCACCCGGATAACCCCCGGGGGCGCCGCGCGCCGCTGGTTCATTTCAAAAATATCATCCGGCAGCGCGGCCCGGCCCTGCCGGTGCACCTCTATAATAACAGCAGGGATTCAGTCCGAAGGGGTCGTTCATGCGCATGTCCTTTGTGGTTCCGGCATTGCTTGCCTGTAGTGCGGCCTATGCGGCCGAGACCCAGGTCGTTCCCGAGAAAGTGGTGCCCGCCACCCTGTCGGTGGAGCAGCCGGAAAATCCCAAAGGCTCCAAGCCAGAAGCGCCCGTCATCCAGTCGGTCAGCGCCCGGGTAGATGTGCGCCTGCCCAATGGCCAGACCTTCGACATCATGCCCGACTTTCATTTCGTCGCGCCCAAGGGCAATGCCATCGTCATCCATCGCGAGGTGGTCGAAAGCAACGCCCCCAGCGAAGTCCATCTCAATCCAGCAAGCGTCATCACGACACCTCCTGAGGCGCAGAAAATGGGCGCGGTGGTATCAGGCGGCTGGCGCTGCGGTCCGACGCAGTATCATGTGACCATCAAGGCCGTGATCATGGATGCCGACGGCGATCGCAGCAACGAAGTGAAGTACACGGTTCATTGTAATGGTGGGTGAGGCCAGCTTCCACTGAAGGTAAAAAGAGCCCCGCTGTTCCCAGCGGGGCTCTTTTTTTAAGGCCTTATCTATTCAGGGGACGCGGACCCATACACCGCCACTTCATAGTTCCACGCCCGAGAATGGCCCCCACAATTGTGTAACGCGCATGACACCAACGTGCGCCAACATTGGCTAATCTTTAGTGCGGAACTGTACAGTCGCAATTCGACACACGATGTCGGTAGGCATCCAACATTTGTTGTGGCAGGAACTGCGCCAACGAAGTTTATTGATTCGCGCACGCAACCAGCCCTCACTTTGTTGCGTTTGGCCCACGGAAGTTAACAAGCAGCCCCTATGGAAAACGAAAACAACATCACCCCGGGCGACAGTCCCTGGCAGAGCGTCCGTTTGGGCTTCGGTGCGCTTTTACTCATATTGAGCGGATTGGGTCTGTTGCTGCTGGACAGCAACAGCAGCAGTTCGACCGCACGCTCCTCCGCCCTGGCCGCACACAGCCATTGAGATGAGCCGCGCCGTGCGGTGGCATTACCTGAACAGGCCATAGTCTGACTCTGTGTCACGACAGTCCCGTTTCAGGACGCAGGTTCCGTGACGCAAGCGGTTGTGTTCAATTTTACCTTTAAAAATGGGCCTTTACAGCACATCGACAAACTTTTGACATGTATCCTTGCGACAGTGACACACTGGCTGTTGGGCTTTTCGATGGATACCACGCTTTCTCCGCGCGCCGTTCTTTTGACGATGATGTTCATCGTCGTGTCCCTGGTTTGCCAGGCGGCGATTCATTGCGTGCATCTGCTTCACGCCTGAACTTGCTGCCCGCATTTGCGGCAAAGCTTTCGCAGCTTTTATTTTTCGCCACGACTGGACAAGCCGCACCGCGAAGGATGAAATCGCACAGCTTCGTGCGGCGCTCATTTTCGCCTTTGTTTGCAGCGTTTTTCAGCTCATCCGATTTGATGATTGCGTTTTGCTGTCGGAGGTTTTCATGCAGGACTATGAAATCCGCATCCTCGGTGACCGGCACAATCACACCATCATCGAAGTGGTGCATCTGAACGACTCCAGCGCGATCCGCGCCGCGCGATCCCTGGCGGCAGGCCGCCGTTTCGAGGTGTGGCGCGGGGTGGAACGGATCGATTTCGAGGATCGCAACAAATCTTCGAGGACGGCCTATTGATTCCTCCCCTGTCGATCGTTCGAATTGCAACAATTGCGGATGCGGGCTGTTAACGGATCGGAAGCACTCTCGCGCCGGGAAGAAAGCGGCCCCGCCTTGACGGGCTCTTTTGGGATTGGGGACGATGGAGCGGTACGAAGTCCTGCTGGTCGAGGATGATACGAGCCTGCGGCTGGTCATCGCCGAAGTGCTCGGCGATGCCGGGCTGAAAGTGGCGCATGCCGCCAACGGTGCGCAGGCCTATGCGCTGCTCAAGAAAAATCCGCAGCCGCTGACCTTGCTGATCACCGACATCCGCATGCCGGAAATGGACGGCTATGAACTGGCCGAAGCCGCCATCGCGCACATGCCCGATATCAAGGTGCTGATGCTGACCGGCTATCCCGAAATGCGTATCCCGCCGCCCGCCTTGCAGGCGCGCGAGATCCGCACCCTGATGAAGCCGGTGGAGCTGGACCGGTTGTGCACGGTGGCGCTGGATATGCTGGCGCGGCCCTGAAATTGTCACACGAAGCATTCCCGGCGGCCTGCGGAAAACCGCGTTTTTTGGGGAAAAATTGCATACAGCCGCAACATCTGGCGGCTTTACCGGACGCAGATTCCCGCTAGCATCCGGGCCATGAAAAAGAGCCCTTTTCATCCCGGCCCCCTGGAAACGCTGACACAGGAAGCGCTGTCCGATCTTCGCCGCATCAAGAATGGCGAGAGCATCACGACCGGCCAATATCTGCGGCTGGAAATCGACGATCTGATCCGCCCCGGCCTGCAAGGCTGGATGCTGACGGACGTTGGCCAGTACCGGCTCGAAAAAGGCCAGTAGCCGCTCCCCTCCCAAAGCAAGGTGCCGAACGGGCACCAAAATCGCGGTGCCCGTGCCTGCCCTTCCGGCTTGTCCTGGTATATTGTCAGACAAAACCTTGGGGGAGGATATAATGAAAGCGCATGCATTTTTCGCTGCCACGCTTGTCATGGCAGCCAGCACATCTGCGATCGGCCAGGTCCCGGCCAGCGACATCGACAGCCATATCGCGGCGGCAAAAACCGCAGCCGGGCTGGATTACCGCGCCACCTTCGTCAACCTGTGCTTTCCCAGCCCGCTGCCCGGCGGTCCGCGGGGTGCGGCAGGTCTGCTGGTCCCGCGCCCGGCGCCCGAACGGGGCATCTGGTATGCCTCGCCCTACCGGGTGTTCGACAATCTTTATTGGCTGGGTACGCGCCAGCATTCCTCCTGGGCGCTGAAGACCAGCGCCGGCATCATCATCATCGACACCAATTTCGCCTGGGCGACGCAGCCGGAAATCCTGGACGGCATGGCCAAGCTGAAGCTCAATCCCAAAGACATCAAATATGTCGTTCTCAGCCACGCCCATGGCGATCATGACCAGGGCGTCGCCACGCTGCAGAGCAAATATGGTGCGCGGGTGGTGATGGGCGGTCCCGACTGGGAGACCACCTTAAAGCGCGCGCCGGACGTGGCAGGCGGCGTGCCGACACGCGGCGCAAACGACATTTCGGTGGGACCGGAAGGCACCAAGCTGACCCTGGGTGACACCACGATGGACATCGTCTTCACGCCCGGCCATTCGGTCGGCACCCTGTCCTATGTCTTCCCGGTCAAGGACAAGGGCAAGACGGTGATGGTGGCCTATTCCGGCGGCACCTTGACCGGCGCCTTCGGCGACGATGGCAAGCGCTGGGATGAATATATCGACTCGCAAAAGCGCATCGCTGCCGCGGCTGCCGCCGCGGGTGCCTCAGTGATCCTTTCCAACCACAGCGAGTATGACAACGCCTATACCAAGGCGCGGCTGGTGACGGCCAAACGCGAAGTGGGTGAGGAAAATCCCTTCATCGTGGGGCAGCAGAGCGTGCAGAACTACTTCACGGTGATGGAGGAATGCGCCACCGCGTCCAAGCTACGCAATGGCGCCAAATAAATATCGGCAGCCGGGGCCGAACCAATAATCGAGGGAAATATCATGGCATTGTGGAATCGCCGCGGCGTGATGGCCGGTCTGGGCGGCGTGGCGTGTGCAGCCTTGTGGGAGCCGCCATCGGCGGATGCGCTGGGCCTTGCTGCCGACAAGATCAAGCGCATTCGCTATTACGCGCCGCCGGGCGACACCCAGGGCCGTCAGGGCCAGCCCATGGTGAACCAGTCCGCCAATGTGGTGATCATCGAAACCGAGAGCGGATTGATCGGCATTGGCGAAGGCGGCGAGCCCCGCACCATGGAAGAATGCGCCTCCATGCTGATCGGGCAGGATTCGCTGCGCATCGAAAATATGTGGCAGCGCATGATGCGCGGTTATTTCTATCCGGCGGGGCGCGAGAAAATTCATTCTCTTGGCGCGCTCGATCTGGCGCTGTGGGATCTCAAGGGCAAGGCTGCCGGCTGGCCCATATGGCAATTGCTGGGCGGAAAATCGCGCGACTATGTCGAGCTTTATGCCACCGCCTATCCGCGGCCGCAGGCGGGCGCCACCATCGGCGACACGGCAAAGGCGTGCCGCGATGCGGGTTTCCGCGTCTATCGCAGCGCCGCCGATATCGGCGGCGGCCGCGAGGTCGACCGCTTCGCCCTGGTGCGGCGGATGTTCGAGGACTGCGCCGCCATGCAGAAGGCCGCGGGCGATGGCGGCTGGGCGCTGGATTTCCACACCGAACTGGACCCGCCCGACGCCATGCGGCTGTGCCAGATGATCGAGGACGCCCAGCTCGCGCCTTATTTCTGCGAGGACCTGATCCGCAGCGAAAATGTCGATACGTATGAGGTGATGCGCCAGCGCACCAAGCTGCCGATCGCGGTGGGCGAACAGTTCGGCTACAAATGGGACGTCAACAAGCTGATCGAGCGGCAGCTGATCGACTATGCCCGGGTCACCCTGCCCAATGTCGGCGGCATCAGCGAATTCATGAAAATCGTGGCGCTGGCCGAGACTCATTATGTCGGCATGATCCCGCATTTCACCGGACCGATCGCGGAAGCCGCGCTGGTCAATTGCCTGACCGCGACATCGGTCCCCGCGCTGATGGAAATGCTGGGCGACGGCACCCGCGCCTGGCCCCACCTGCCCAAACTCTATGATTTCCGCAACGGCAAGCTATGGCCCAATGAACGGCCTGGGCTTGGCGTGGAAGTGGATGTGAGCAAGCTGACCAAGATCGGCGAATACACCAGCTATCGCGCGGGCATGCTGCTCAATCACCGGCCCGACGGATCATTCACCAACTGGTAGGCCGATAAAGGCGCCTGTTTTCTCCGCGTGCGGGCCAGGCTTGGGTTACGCCGCCTGGCGCTGCGGCTGATAGCGCGGCAGGATGATGGTGATGGTGGTACCGATCTGTTCGCGGCTTTCCACCTGGAACGTCCCGCCATGTTCGCCCACCAGCGCTTTGACCACCGACAGGCCCAGGCCGGTGCCTTCGCGCGCCAGCATGGGATTGTTGGAGGCCTGTTCGAAGGGCTGGCCGATGCGCGCCAGCACGGTGGCGGGAATGCCCACGCCCTCGTCCCGCACCTTCAATTCCACCCTGTCGGTATGCTGTGTCAGCGACACGGTGATGACGCTTGCGGGCCGCGAGAACTTCACGGCATTGGACAGAAGATTGATCAGGATTTGCTTGCAGGCGCGCGCATCGGCGACCGCCGTGATGGAGCCTTGCGGCGCCTGCACCGCCAGGCCGATCTGCTGCTCCTTCGCCCGCGTCTCCACCAGCCGCACGCAATCCTCGACACAGGCCTTGAGGTCCAGGTCGCGGAAGTCGGGCTGAAAACGGCCGGCCTCGATCTTGGCCAGGTCCAGAATGTCCGAGACCAGACTCAGCAGATGGCTGCCCGATTCATTGATCAGCCGGGCATATTCCTCATAGCGCGCCGGCAGCGGTCCGAACGTCTTGTGCAGCATCAGTTCGGAGAAACCGATTACGGCATTCAGCGGGGTGCGCAACTCATGGCTCATATTGGCCAGGAATTCCGACTTGACCTTGCTGGAGGCTTCTGCCGCCTCTTTGGCCGCCAGGTTCTTGAGCACTTCATTTTCCAGCCGCGCCCGGTCGGCCGCCATCTTGCGGAAGGTCTTGAGCGCCAGGGCAAACTGGCCGATCTCGTCGCCGCGACTGCTGCGCGCAAGAACCTCCTCGATGCCGTGATCCTGGCTCGAGGTGATGGCGCGGGTGATCTGCTTGAGCGGCCGGATGATGCGGGCCGAAACCAGGAAGACCGACAGCACCGCCAGCGCGATGCAGATCGCCATATACATCAGCGCAATCGCCAGGTCGTAGCGGGCGCGCACCAGATTTGCCGAAGCACGCGTTTCCGCCGCGTCCAGCGCGGCGCGCGACACTTCCATCAGGCTGTTCAGGGCGGGATTGGACAGAGCCAGCCATTGCGGCCCCGTGATATCCAAAGGCTGATCCTTGTCCAGCTTCTCGAGAACCGTCTTGCGCAGCTCCGCATAGCGGCCGAAATATTCCTTTTCCACCGCAGTAATGGCGCCCTTGAGCTGCGGCGGCATCTCGACGTCCTGCTGGGGATTGATGATGGTGCGCCACGGCGCCTCGATGCGCCCTTCCACCCGGGCCGCCTGTTCGCGTTCTTCCAGGGTCAGCTTGCGCGGCCAGGCGATGAAATTGCCATAGACCCGGCGCTGGTTCCCGGCCTCGGTGCGCATACGCCAGACAATGTCGCTGATGCGCATCATCTCGCTCATATAAGGACCGGTGGTGGCGATCTGGCGCGACAGGATCTGGGCCTGCTCGTCCACCACATCCAGCATGCCATAAATGGCCGTGGCCGGTTCGGTGGTCAGATCTTTGGATCGCTGCTCGCGGGAATGCTGCACGGCCTCAAGCACGGCCGGAAAAATTCTTTTGTCGAAATCCGCGATGATCCGGCGGATGCGCGCCGCATGCTGCGGCGGCATTCGTGTGTTGCTGTCCCGTTCGATTTCGGTCTCGACAAAGGTGATCGCCGACAAAGTCTTGCGATGCAGCTCTTTGAGGCGGGCGATGGCGGAAGGCGTAGCGATTTCCGGCTCGGACATGGTGGTGTCAATGACACCCAGCTCCACCCGTGCCGCTTCGCGCACCATGACGATGTCACGGGCCTCGCGCGCACTCGACATGATCAGAACGCTGTCGCGCTCGCGTTTCCACGCGCTCATGGCGCCGACGGTGATCGCCGTCACCAGCACCATCACAAGCGTGCCGATCACAATCGACAGCAAGGTCGAAACGGAAAATGTCCGCCGCACCACACCCAACCCGAATTTCCCCGAAAGGAAGCCTATACGGGCAGGAATGGCGAAAGCCTTAAGGGCGCAAAGGACAAATTGCCAGGGATTTCCCGGCATTTGGCGGCAGGACCACAGCCCGGTTCCGATTTGTTAAAGTTCCTTACCAGCTCGGCCGTTCGACCGTCTGGGCCAGACGCTGCCAATGCTCGGCCAGGGCCATAAAGGACGCGCGGGCTTCCTCGCTCGTGGCCTGCTCGGCCTTCTGAAGGAAATCGCGTGCACGCTCGCGATAAAACTCCACGCTGCCCGGACGGGGCTCTTCATCTGACACTGGGAATCCCCCTGTCCGCACGCGACGGTACGTTTTTGAACTAACGTAGGTTAACCCCACAGGGTGTGAAGCGTTCCCGCCAAATGAGCAACTTGCCCAAAAAGGGTAGATTCGCGCGCAGCCTTGCAAAATAAGGGCATAACAGCCGCGACGATGTAACCGCAGGTTGTTTAGCGACAGCCTGCCGCAGGCCAGATCCTAAACCTGCCGCACCATAGCCATGCCGCGCCAGATTTCCGCGTCGGTCATTTCGGGATGGCGCTTGAGCAGGCGCCGGGCATGATCGGTCGCCTGCGCATCGGTCATCAGCGCGGCCGCAAACAGCAAAGGCTGCTGGCGTGGCGAGGACAGCTTGATCTCATAAAGCCTGCTCTTGGCATCGCCGGCCGGCTCGGCCGCCATCACCTGCGCGGCGGTGGGATAAGGCTGCTTGGGCAGCAGCCGCTCCAGATCGCGCCAGACTTCAAACGAAGCCTTGCCTGCAAACAACCGCGCCCGGTCGATGGCTGCGCTGTCGTTGATATGGCACGACTGCATGATCAGCGATACGCCGCCGCTGGCGCCGAATATCCGAAATTCATAGTTCTGCATGATGTCCCAACCCGCGCCCAGTATGATCGCCCGCGTGTCGCATGAAAAGTGCCGCACGATGAATTCCCTGCGACACATATTGGACCTTTGTCCAATTGCCGTGTCCTGTTGCCGAAAAAACAATCCGATTGCGCAAAAGCGGGCCGATAATTTGAGAGCCCCGGCCTTGGGGGACCGAGGCTCTCTGTGCGGCGGCCCTGACAAAAGTCAGAGCGCCCCATAGCTCGCCGGGGGAAGAGGCGGGGTTGGCGAGCTATCTGTCCTGACCGGCGAGAATCAAAGGCGGTTTGGCGACCGCAGTGGCTGGCCCGTCGGTCCATTCCCAAAGCGCTATTCCAGCGACGATCATCGCGACGGCTGCCAGCGACAGGCGAAACACGCCGCCGCTCGCAGCACTTTCGGTGCTGGGGTAATTTTCGGTCATTGTCTGGATGGTTTACTGTGACTACACGCCCTAAATAATCGGCAGGATTGTTTGGTTCCTGATCCTGCCAAAAATTTGTGACGCGTGTTGTTGCGGCACTCAGTTGTGATTGAGACTGAGAGGAAAGTGCGGCAATGGCTCCTCGCCACAGAACCATTGCCGGCCCAGTGCCTGTCCGATGCCGAAGCGCACGCCGCAGGCCTGCGCCGCCGCCAGCAGCTCTTCGCTGTCCAGCCCTTCGACAAAGATAAAACCCCGTTGTTCCGCAAACGCGCTGACCAGCCTTTTCATGAAGATCGCCGCCAGCGCCACATCGCAATGATGCGGCAGCGCGATACCCATGCCCGCAGCGCCCAACCGGATGTCCACCTTGGGTGCAGTCTGGGCGCTGCGGAACTGCAAGGTGAAGCGCACATTGGGAACCGCCAGCATGGCGATGATTTCCGCCACCTTGCCCAGCGGCGTGCCGTCAGGCACGTCCTCGATCTTCAGCAGGATGGGGCATTGGGATGGGATCTTCAGCGATTTGAGCGCGGTGATGTAACGGATGCGGTTGTTGAATCCCAGCAGGGTCTCGAAGCTGACCCCTGCCCCCAGCGCGCAGACCTTGCCCGCCTGGCGCAGGCGATGGCTATAGGCATGCGCCATCATCAGCACGGTGATTTCCGCATCCACGATCCGCGCAGGCTCGCTGGACAGAAGCTGGCGGGTACAGCCGATCCTGGGCGTGCCGCCCCGCAGATAGGGTGACGCATAAAGACAGGAGGATTTGGCCTTGCCCAATTCCCAGATGGGGAAAAGACCGATCTGGAGCGGCGCGATGCTCAGCTGCGCCTTTTTAATGGTTTCGACCGGCACCCAGTCAGCATCATCGGCGCCGGGGGTGATGCGGGTGACACGCGGGGGCACGCGCGAAGGATCGCTTTGGACCACGATCTCGCGGGCGTTCAATTCCAGGTGCGCGGCGATATGCCTGCCGTCCTGGAACTGCTGGTTCAACACCTCTTCCGCCAGCTCTCCCACCAGCGCGCGCACCACCACACTGGTGCCGAGCCTGGCATCCATGCCGCCGAACAGTTTCTCGCAGACTTTCTGCGCCACCGAGGTGCAGGCGATGGCGGCCTCTTCAAAGCTGAGGCCATGGAAGGTCACGACATAGGAAAGCTCGTCCAGCAGCACGAAGTGGTCGCGTGGCCCCTGCGCATCGCGCAGCGCCGCTTCGAACAGCTTGTGGACCAGGTCGGAAAGCTTGTCCCATTTGTCGCCCAGCTTTTCCTTGATGGGCGCAAGGTTCAGCACATGCAGCTTGGCTGCCGTGGTCGGGGCGTCCGTTTCCAACAGGCTGGCAAGGCTGGCCATATGCGAAGAATGCGCCCAAATCGGTTAACCCACTGTTAGACCAAAAAGACAGGAACAGCGCGCAAGCCATTGCTTCGGCTGAGTTCCCGCACAAGTTGCCCGCTTCTGCAGCGCAGACTAAGGTGCCCGGCATGAAAGACGGCTGGACTTCCCTGCTGAGACGAGCCGGGGCGATGTTGTGCATCGCCCTGCTGTTTGTTTTCGCCCAGGCCGCCGCCGCCAGCATCGTAGGGAACCTGCAGCATGCCGTGGTCGGCCAGCATGACCATCAGCACATGATGTTCGCGGACATCTCGCTGGATGCGGCTGCGCATGATTCCGCCCGGCCCCATATGGGCGATCAGTTCCACGATAGCGACACGACCGCTCATCACGGCCCCGGCCACCATCATCATCACGGCGATCTGGGTTCCAGCAGTCTGTTGCAGGCTTCCTCGTCCGGGTTTCCCCTGGCGAAAAGCCAGACCGTGAACCCCGTTCCCGGCCGGCTGTTGACCGACACACGGCACAGCCAGCCCGATCGCCCCCCCAGAACCGCGCCCCTCAGCGTCTGATATCCGCGCGCTGTTCGGCTCGCGGCATTTTCACGCCTGTGGAGAGGGATGGCTGACTTTGTCAGCGCGCGTCTGCGCTCGCCCCTCCCGCACTGGAGGCCGTCATGATGGAAGAACTGCTTAAGCGCCGGCTTGCCGGCGCGGCCGCCCTGTTTCTGGCAGCAGGACTGGGTTTTGGCATTGCGCGCTGGACCGCGCCACACCCGGTGCCTCAGCCGCCGCCGCGAGCCGAGGGACCGGCCGTCCTCAAGCTCGATCCCAAGGAAGTCGCGGCATCGGGAATCCTGGTGCAGGCGGTGACATCGGGAAATGTCGGCGCGGAAATTCTGGCGCCTGCCTCCGCCACCGCCCAACCCAATGGCGTGGCCTCACTGACCGCCCATGCCGAAGGCGTCATTGTGCGCCTGGGCAAAAGACTGGGCGATCCGGTCAAAGCCGGTGAAATATTGGCGCTGGTCGACAGCAAGGATGCCGCGCAGCTGGCGTCCGACCGCGCCAGTGCCGATGCCAAAGCCGTTCTGGCCCGCCGCGTCACCGCCCAGGAAGAAGCGCTCTATCAACAAGGCGCCACCTCCAAACGCTCGCTGGAAACGGCACAGGCCGGTCTTGCGGCGGCAGAGGCCGATGCAAGACGCGCGCGCAATGCGGCGGCGACTGCCAATCTCGCGCCGGACGGCCATTCGGTGGCCGTGATCAGCCCGGTCACGGGCCGCATCACGGCACAGACCGCGGCGCTGGGCGCTTATGTGCGCACCGAGACCGAATTGTTCCGCGTCTCCGATCCCAAGCTGATCCAGGTCGAAGCCCAGCTGACCGCATTGGAGGCAGCGCGCATTCATCCCGGTGATGACGCCACTTTGCTCTTGCCCAATGGCACCACCGCACGCGCCTCGGTGCGTTCGGTCGCCCCAGCGCTCGATCCCCAGACCCGCACCCAAAGCGTGGTGCTGACGGTGCCAGATGGTTCAGCCCTTGCGCCGGGCGAGAGTTTGCAGGTCCGCATCCGGCCCAAATCCGCCGCCGCCGACAGCATCGTGGTGCCGGATGAAGCGGTGCAGACCCTGGACGGGCGCGAGTCCGTTTTTGTCCAGACGGACAGCGGCTTTGCCGTCCGCCATGTCGCGGTGGGATCGCGCAGTGCCGGCCAGGCCGCCATCGTTTCCGGCCTCAAGCCGGGCGAGCGTATCGCCACCCGCAACGCGTTTTTGTTGAAAGCCGAATTGGGCAAGGGCGCGGAGGACGAAGAATGATTGGCGCCATTATCGCTTTCAGCGTCCGCGCACGCTGGCTGATCGTCGGCCTGACCTTGATCGCCACCGCCATCGGCGTGTGGCAGGCCATCCTGCTGCCCATTGATGTCACGCCCGACATCACCAACAAGCAAGTCCAGATCAACACCCTCGCGCCGGGCCTGACACCGGTGGAGATCGAAAAGCGCGTCACCTATCCTATCGAGACGGCGCTGACCGGCCTGGATGGGGTGGAAAGCACCCGCTCCATGTCGCGCAACGGCTTTTCCCAGGTCACCGCCGTGTTTGCGGAAAGCACCGATCTTTATTTCATGCGCCAGCGGGTGTTGGAGCGGCTGGAGCAGGCCAAAGGCGATCTGCCCGACGGTGCCGATCCGCAGATGGGGCCGGTCTCCACCGGATTGGGTGAAGTGTTCCATTACAATGTTGAGTTCGAGAACCAGGACGGCAAGCCCAAGACCATTCGCGACGGCAAGCCCGGCTGGCAAAGCGATGGCAGCTTTCTCACCGAGGAAGGCGAGCGGCTGACCGATCAGGTCTCGCAAATGGCCTATTTGCGCACGGTGCAGGATTGGATCGTGCGGCCGCAATTGCGCACAGTGCCCGGGGTCGCCGATGTCGACAGCCTGGGCGGCTATGTCAAACAATATGTGGTGGAACCCGACGCCGCCAAGATGGCGTCTTACGGCATTTCCTATGCCGACATCGCCGAGGGTTTGCAGAAAGCCAATCTGTCGGTGGGCGCCGATTTCCTGCAACGCGCCGGAGAAGCCTATCTGGTGCGCGGCGACGGGCGGCTGCGCAATGCCGAGGATATCGGCCGCGCCATTGTCGCCAGCCGCAAGGGCGTGCCGGTGGCGGTGCGCGATCTGGCCACCGTGCGCATCGGCGGCGAGCTTCGCCGCGGCGCCGCCAGCCATGACGGGCATGAGACGGTGGTGGGCAGCGCCTTGATGCTGGTGGGCGCCAACAGCCGCACCGTCGCCCATGACGTGGGCGAGAAGCTGAAACAGATCAACCAGCGCCTCCCCGCTGGCATCGAGATCGCGCCCACCCTGGACCGTTCCGACCTGGTGATCGCCACCATCCAGACGGTGGGCCGCAACCTGGCGGAAGGCGCGCTCTTGGTCATCGCCATCCTGTTCTTCATCCTGGGCAATTGGCGGGCCGCCGTGATCGCGACCCTGGTGATCCCGCTGTCCATGGCGATCAGCGCCATCGGCATGAACCTGCTGCACATCTCCGGCAATCTGATGAGCCTGGGAGCGCTGGATTTCGGCCTGATCATCGATGGCGCAGTGATTATTGTGGAGAACAATCTGCGGCGTCACGCCGAGGAACAGGCGCGGCGGGGCCGCGAACTGAACAAGGACGAGCGGCTGCAGGAAGTGGTTGCATCCTCCCAGGAAATGGTGCGGCCCACCGTCTATGGCCAGATCATCATCTTCCTGGTGTTCCTGCCCTGCCTCACCTTCCAGGGCGTGGAGGGCAAGATGTTCTCGCCCATGGTCATCACTTTGATGCTGGCCTTGGCCAGCGCCTTCCTGCTGTCGCTGACCTTTGTGCCCGCCATAACGGCGCTGCTGCTGACCGGCCATGTCAAGGAAGAAGAAGTCGCTTTCATCCGCAAGGCCAAGGCGCTGTACGAACCCTGGCTTAAGCGCATGATCCGGCGTCCCTGGCCTTTCATCGGCGCGGCCGCGGGCACCTTCGCGGCGGCCGCAATCGTGTTCCTGATGATCGGCCGGGAATTCATGCCCACCCTGGATGAGCAGAATCTGAATCTGTCCTCCGTGCGCATTCCCTCCACCTCGGTGGACCAGTCGCTGGCCTTGGACCTGTCGCTGGAGCGCAGGCTGCTGACCTTGCCGGAAGTCAAAACGGTTTATTCCAAGGCCGGCACCGCCAGCCTGGCGGCCGATCCCATGCCGCCCAATGCCTCGGACAATTACGTCATCCTCAAACCAAAAAACCAGTGGCCGGAGGGCGTGACGACCAAGGATCAGGTGATCGAACGCATCCGCGCAAAAACCGAAAATATGATTGGTAACAAGTATGACGTCACCCAACCCATCGAGATGCGGTTCAATGAATTGATCGGCGGGGTGCGCAGCGATGTTGCGGTCAAGCTTTATGGCGACAATCTCACCGCCATGAACGCCACGGCGCAGAAGATCGCCGCCATCCTGCAAAAAACCCCGGGCGCGGCCGATGTGCGGGTGGCGCAGACCCGCGGCTTTCCCACCTTCGACATCCGCTTCGACCGCGACGCGATCAGCCGCTATGGCCTGACCATGAAGGATGTGGCCGACACGGTTTCCATCGCCATGGCGGGCCGCGAGGCGGGCCAGGTTTTCACCGGCGACCGGCGTTTCGATATCGTCGTGCGCCTGCCCAATACCCAGCGCAACGATGTCGATGCCTTGGGCGCGCTGCCGGTGATGCTGCCCTCGCCGCTTTTGTCGCCCGGGGTGGAAGGCGATGCCGAAGCGTCCGTGCCGCTCAGGCGGCTGGTGGATTTCCGCTTTTCCGAAGGCGTGAATGAGATCAGCCGCGATAACGGCCAGCGCCGCATCTATATCGAAGCCAATGTGGGCGGCACCGATCTGGGATCATTCGTAGCGGAAGCCCAGAAACGCATCGCCGCCGAGGTCAAGCTGCCCCCCGGCATGTATCTGGAATGGGGCGGACAGTTCCAGAACTTGCAGGCTGCGACGGCGCGGCTGACCATCCTGGTGCCCATCTGCCTGGCGATGATCTTTGCCGTTCTCACACTGGCGCTGGGCGAAGCGGTGCTGGCGGGGCTGGTCTTCACCGCGGTGCCGCTGGCGCTGGCGGGCGGCGTGTTCGCCATCGCCTTGCGCGGCATCCCCTTCTCGGTCTCGACCGCGGTGGGCTTCATTGCCGTGTCCGGCGTCGCCGTGCTGAACGGGCTGGTGCTGATTTCCGCCATCCGCCGGCAGCAGGAGCTGGGCGCGGACCTCGACACGTCCATCACAGAGGGAACCATGGAACGGGTGCGGCCGGTGCTGATGACGGCGCTGGTCGCCTCGCTGGGCTTTGTGCCCATGGCGCTGGCCACCGGCACCGGCGCGGAAGTGCAACGCCCCCTGGCCACCGTGGTGATCGGCGGACTGATCACCTCGACCGCGTTGACGCTCTTTGTGCTGCCCGCCATCTGCCATCTGGTGATGCACAGGCTGAAGCGATGATCTTGTTTTTGATACCGGCGCTACTTCGCCAGTGCCGCCAGGGCCTGACCGGTCTCACTCGCCAAGACGATCCAGAAGCTGACAATGGCAACGCCATAAAGCGCCGCCAGCACTTTGTCGCCCGCGCGAATGCAGCGATACATGCGCCAGGCCAGCGGGCCCGTTACGGGACCCAAGGCCAGCCAGGGCAGGATTTCACGGATTTTGGAATTGCGCTGCATCACAGAATCGTAACGCCCCATCGAACCAACGGTTTCCCGTTAACGGAAGAAGGAACCACAGACCGGCTTGGTAAAAACGGCGTTCTTGCCACTAGATGCAAACTCTTTCCTTAATCACGCCATGATTGGGGTTTCGGACAAGGGCACGATCTTGTGGGGCATGGCTGCCACGAGCGCCGTACTGCTGATATGGCGTCTCAACCAGCTGTCGCGTTGACGTCAGGGCCGCGGGGTCTTGCGCAGCAGGGCGAGATATTTCTCCATGCCCGCGATGGTGAGATCCAGATCCTTTACGATCTTTTTGGATTGCTGCACCGGATCGACATAGCGCGCCTTGTGCTGCTCCAGCAGCAGGCGTCCCTGGACAAGACGGGCCTTCGCCTTTTCGAGATCATCTGACATGGAGGCTGCTCCATACCCGGCGCCGCAAAGGCTACGCCCTTCCGGCCCGCTCCGGCAATCGGGCTTTACCAATCCCGGCAATTGCGGCCGGCGGCCGGGTTGCCAACGGCCCCAAACGCCCCCTTAATGCCGCCATGACTGGGGTTTGCGACGAACGGGCGGTGTGGCTGGGGCGGCAGGTGCTGCCGCACGAGCCTGCGCTGCGCGCCTGGCTCAGGCGGCGCAACCTGGGCGGGCTGGAAATAGATGACGTTATACAAGAGACCTATACCCGGCTGTTCCAGGCCGAAAGCGTCGCCCATGTCCATGACGCCAAAAGCTATGCCTTCCAGGTGGCCGGCTCAGTGGTGATCGACCATTTGCGGCGCATGAAAGTGGTGCCGCTGTCTTCGGTGCCGGGGCTGGATTATCTGGAAGTGGGCAGCGACGAACCCTCGCCCGAACGCCAGGTGATCGACCGCGACGAACTCTCCCGGCTGGCGGAAATGATCGCCCGGCTGCCGGGCAAGATCCGCGACGTTTTCACCCTTCGCCGCGTCCAGGGCCTTTCCCAGCGCGAAGTTGCCGCAAAATTGGGCTTATCCGAGAGTACCGTGGAAAAGCACATGGCACGGGGTTTCTTAATCATGTCAGAGCAATATGGGCATGGCGGAAAGACCCAGGCTCGTCCGTCTAATTCAAACAGACCAGCCAAGATGGAACGTTAGAAGCGGATGTCCGCCCCGACCACACATAAATCTGCCCAGCAGATCGATGCCGAAGCGGCCGGATGGGCGGCGCGGATGGATCGCGGCCCGCTGGAGGCCGAGCAGGAAAGCCAGTTCCAGGCCTGGCTGGCCGAGGACCGCCGCTGCCTGGGGGCCTATGGCCGGATGCGGGCGATCGCGCTCACCACCGAACGAGCGCGCGCCTTGGGTCCGGATTTCGACCCCCAGGCCTTTGAACCGCGCAACTCTCTATTGGCCCTGCCCCGCCGCCGGATGCTGCAAGTGGGCGGCGCCATCGCCGCGACCATGCTGGTCGGGGTCGCCGGAACCTGGCAGGTGCTCAGCCAGCGCGGACGCTTTGCCACCGGCAAGGGCGAAACCAAGGTGGTGGCGCTCAAGGACGGCTCGGTCGTCACCCTCAACACCGCATCCGAGATCCGGGTGAATTACACCGACACCTTGCGCAGCGTCGAACTGGTGCAGGGCGAAGCCCTGTTCGATGTGGCCAAGCACAAGGCGCGTCCCTTTGTGGTCAGCGCCGGCGACACCAATGTTCGCGCGGTGGGCACCAGTTTCACGGTGCGCCGGCTGGAAGCCGCCCCGATCCAGGTGCTGGTGCGTGAAGGCGTGGTGGAAGTGTTCAAGCCGGCCATCGATGCGGCGCCCGTGCGGGTCGCCGCCAACAGCATGGCCGAGGCGCCGCAAGACGTTGCGGCCGCGATTGCCGCCAAGCCGGTTCCGCTGGCGCAGCTGCATCGCCAGTTGGCCTGGCAAAAGGGCCAACTTGCCTTCGAGGGCGAGACCCTGGCCCAGGCCGCGGCGGAGTTTGCCCGCTATAGCGATACCAGGATCATCATCGAAGACCCGGCGCTGTCGCGCGAGGAAATTGCCGGCCTGTTCAAGGCAACCGATCCGGTGGGCTTTGCCCAGACCATCGCCCTCAGCCTGAATGCGCATGCACGGATCACGGAAGGCGAGGTGCGTCTGGCGCGCTGAGCGCCCATGGCGGGTTAAAAAAATACGGCCTTGCGCGTTTGGGGTGCTGTCCTTACGCATGTGGCCAGCGGACCTTCGGTCAGGAGGCCGCTAAAATGTTTCAGGGGGAGCATGGCATCAAGGCGCAAGTACCGGCTTGCCTGCGGAGTCGCGATTGCCGCGCTGAACTCCGTACCGGCCGGCGCGCAGCCGCGCAGCATCAATATTGCTTCCGAAGAAGCGGCGAAATCCATTCCCGAATTCGCGCGCCAGGAAAATATCCAGATCGTCGCGCCCGTCAGCCAGCTTCACGGCATCAAGACCCAAGCCGTTTCCGGCACCATGCCGTTGAACGAAGCCCTGGCCAAGCTGCTGGTCGGCACCGGTCTTGAAGTCGCCAGCAATGACGGCGCCACCATCGTGCTGCGGCGCGCGCAAGCCTCCCTCTCTCCCGATGACAATGAGCTCGCCCCCGGTGTGCCCATGCCGTCGGAAGCCATCATCGTCACCGGCAGCCGCGTCATTTCCGATGCCGCCAGCTCGCCCACACCGCTGACCGTCATCTCCAGCAAGCAGCTGCGCGATACCACGCCCAGCAATCTCGCCGATGGCTTGAACAAGCTTCCCATCTTCCAGGGTTCGCAGACCATCGGCCGGCCCGGCGACGGACAGGGCAACTTTTCCAGCAATGTGTTGAACCTGCGCAATTTCGGGGTGCAGCGCACTTTGGTGTTGCTGGACGGCCATCGCGCTGCGCCGTCCAATGCGGACGGCACGGTGGATATCGACACCCTGCCCCAGATGCTGGTCTCGCGGATCGACATCGTCACCGGCGGCGCCTCGGCGGTCTATGGCTCCGATGCGGTGACCGGTGTGGTGAACTTCGTGCTCGACAAGAAGTTCACCGGCCTGAAGACCGACATCAATGCCGGCATCTCCGGCTATGGCGATGCCATGAATTACAATATCGGTGCGGCGGGCGGCGCCGATCTGTTCGGCGGTCGCGGCCACATCCTGGCGGCGCTGGAATGGCGGCGCCGCGATCCCGTCAACCAGTCCGCCCGCCCCTATGGCCCTGCCGCCCGCTATGGTGCGCTGGCTGGCACCGGCACGGCCGCCAATCCCTTCAACACCATCGCCAATGGACGGCGGCCCAATTCCAGTTTCGGCGGTGTCGTGCAGCAATGCGTGCCGGCCTGTCCGCTGGCGGCGGGCACGCAGTTCGCGGCCAATGGCGTGCTCAGCCCCTTCAATCCCGGCATTGCCGGCGCCACCGACACCAGCGGCAATGTCACCGCGGGCACCAGCAACCTGAATTCGGGCGGCGACGGCGCCTACAATCCCTATGGCACGCTGTTCAACGGTTTTCACCAGGGCACGCTGTTCGCGCGCTTCAGCTACGACCTGGCCGATAACGTGACCTTCTATCTGCAGGGCCAGGGCTCCGAAGCCTATAGCTTCGGCTGGTACTTCCCGCAGAAAATCCAGCCGGGCGCGGGCCAGGCCGACCTGTTCTACAAGAACAATCCCTTCCTTTCGCCCGGCGTGCAGACACAGCTTGGCAATAACGGCACCAATCCGTTGCAGAATCCGATTGCCAATCCCGCCATACAGCCGTCGAACACTTTCCAGCTGGGCGAATTCCTGGTCGGCAATGGCCAGACCGAGATGAACGCCACCGGCAGCGTCAACCGTGTGCTCAGCTTTCAGACCGGATTGGACGGCACCATCGCCGATGGCCGTTTCGGCTGGAATCTCTATTTCACCCATGCCGAAAACCGGCTGGCGGTGAATGTGATCAACAACCAGAATCTTCAGCGCATGTATGCCGCGCAAGACGCGGTGCAACTGCCGAACGGCACGGTCGCCTGTTATGCCGCGACGCAAGGCCTGACCTCCGCCCGGTATGCCGACTGCGCGCCGATCAATCCCTTCGGTCCCACCGCACCCAGTCAGAGCGCTCTCAATTATATCTTCCAGACCACGGCCTTTCACGAGACCAACAGCCTGGACGATATGGGCGCAAGCATCGCGGGCAAGGTCGCGGATGGCTGGGCGGGCCCGATTACCGCGGCGCTTTCGGCGGAAGCGCGTTTCAATGCCTATGACATAGCCAGCACCGTGCCCAGCAGCACCATGGTGGATTGCACCGGCCTGCGCCTGTGCAACGCCTATCTGCCGCTTTATTCCCAGGCGGTGCTGCAGCCGGTCCATGCCAGCAACAATGTCTGGGAAATGGCGCTGGAAAGCGAAGTGCCGGTGGCAAAAGACCTGCCGCTGGTTCAGGCCTTCGAGCTCAATCTGGCGGGCCGCTATACCGATTATTCCGTGTCCGGTTCGGTGCAGACCTGGAAGATCGGCTTCAACTGGAACATGGTCGAGTCCTTGCGCCTGCGCGGCACCACTTCCATCGACATTCGCGCGCCCACTTTGGACGATCTGTTCCGTCCCGCGACCTTACTGCAAAACGTTTTCACCGACCTGCACGTCCCGGACCCGACCAAAAGCCAGGTGCCGACGCCGCAATATTATGCCGGCACGACCACCTTCAGCAGCCAGGGCAATCCCAAACTGGTTCCGGAAGTGGCGCGCACCTACACGCTGGGCGCGGTATGGACACCGGCTTTTGTTTCGGGCCTGACCGTGTCGCTCGATTATTACCGGATCCATCTGGACAATGCGATCGGACAGATCGCACCCAGCCCCACCATCCAGACCATCTGCGAGACCTCAGGCGGCGCTTCCATCTATTGCGCCAACTATCAGCGGCCCCTCGCCTTCAGCGATCACAGCCTCGACAATTTCGCCACCAAACTTTACACCTTCAATCTCAACACCGCCTCGACCACCACCGAGGGTTGGGATTTTGAAACCAATTACGGCTGGCAGATGGCACAGCTGGTGGAGGATTGGAGAGGCTCCTGGCGGCTGCGCGTGCTGGCGACCTATCAGCCGGTAATCAACAAATCGGTGCTGTTCACCGGTGCGCCTTTCACCCGCACGCCCAATTCCAGCACCCGTGTCAGCACATTCCTGAACTATACCCTGGATGCCTGGAGCCTTGGCCTGCAGGACGTGTGGGTTTCGGGCTTCAGCCAGGTGGCGGGCCCTGTCACATCCACCATCAACAATTGGGTCAATCCGCATGTGAACAGCTGGAACCAGGTGGATGTGAACATCACCCGCGACTTCACCCTAGATGGCGTCGACCTGTCCGCCTATTTGGTGGTGCAGAACCTGTTCAATGCCCAGCCCGCTTATGTGCCCAACGGCACCATCGGCCAATGGTATCCGGTCTATACCACCGGCTACAGCATCCAGAGCCCGATGGGGAGGTATTTCACGCTGGGCCTGCGCGCGAGTTTGTGACGCTCGCCATCGCCTTGTATCCAACCCTCTATTGCCTGATTGTAAGTGTGGGGTGCCGGGCAAGAGGCAATGGAACAGAAAGCTCCAAGTCAGACCGCTTACGCCGTAGCGCGGATGCGCGCGGGACATCAAATTCTTGATGGCGGCCGGATACTCTCCGATCCTTACGCGTGTCTGATATTGGGAGAGACGCCGGAGGATCTTGCCTCGTCTTTGGCACGTGAGCCCAACTCTGCCGTCTCCCGGACCTATATGGCGACACGCAGCCGGATCGGGGAGGACTGGCTGCATGCCGCCTACCGCCGCGGCGTGCGACAGGCTGTGATCCTGGGCGCGGGCTTCGACACATTCGGCCTGCGCAATCCCTATCCGGACCTGTCCGTCTTCGAGGTCGACCATCCCGCGACACAAAACTGGAAGCGTCAAAGACTGGCCGAGGCAAATGTGAAAATTCCGGCATCCTTGGCCTTCGTGCCGATAGACCTGTCGACGGACGATCTGGTTGCAGGGTTCGGCGGCTCAGCCTTCAAGCCGGATGAACCCGCCTTCTTCCTGTGGCTTGGGGTCGTTCCCTATCTGTCGCGGGACGATGTTTTCAAGACACTGGCCGCCATAGCCAGTATCCCCGGCGCGGAAGTCGCCTTCGATTATTCCGAGCCGGTGCAAAATTATCCGCTCGAGATTCGCGCCTCTATCGAGGAGATGGGGCGCAAGGTTGCCGCCTTGGGGGAGCCATGGCTGAGCACCTTCGATCCGGACCAGTTATGCGCCGATTTGCGGGAATTGGGGTATGATGAGGTCGAGGACCTGGATCGCCAAGCCGTGGTCAACTGGGTATCGGGGGCGGGGTCGCAATCCAAAGCGGCGGGACCGCATCTGGTTCGTGCGCGCCGCCTGTGAAGACATCAGGAAAAAATCAGAAAATCCTCAGGTCTTTTCACGCGACGATCTGTTTGGTTCGCGGCGGATTTCAAGCATAGCGTCCGATGGAATCGGACAGGCGGGGGATGATCAAGGCGATGGAAACCAAACAGATATTCAGGCAACTGCGTCAGCCGGGCGGCGGGGTGACGTTCCTCGCAGTGGCTGCGACCGCATACGGGATCGCCTGTCTCCTGCATGGCGATTTTGCAATCTTCTGGCAACCGGTGCCCCAGAGCCTGCCCTTGCGCCAGCCCCTCGCCTATTTGTCCGCGGGCCTGCTCATCCTGGGCGGCGCGGGCCTCCTGATCGCACGCACGCTTCGGCCGGCCGCGATGCTCCTGCTCGCCCTCTTCGCGCTCTATGATCTTTGCTATCTGCTGAAATTGATCGGGCCGCCCGCCAGTCCGGCCGCCTTGCTGGGCCTGGCCGAGCAGTCGTCTGTGGTGGTTGGCATCTGGGCGATCTTCCTGCGGGCGCGCGCAGGCGGATCGGCCAGCGTGGCGACGGCGCGCATTGTGTTCGGGATATGCTCGCTTCTCTTCGCGCTCGCCCACTTCGCAGGGCTCAAGCAGACGGCGCAAATGGTGCCGGCCTGGATGCCCGGCGGTCAGGTATTCTGGGCGGTCGCGACGGGGCTGGGGCATCTGGCCGTGGGCCTGGCCTTGATCGCGAACCGGCTCGCGGTGCTGGCAACTCGCATAGGCGCGTTCATGTATCTCTGCTTCGCGCTGTTTTCGTGGTTGCTGGGCGCGGTCGCCCATCCGACAGAATGGCTCCGTTGGGCGGGTGTTGCGATCAGCCTTTGCATGGCGGCGGCCCTGTGGCTCGTCGGCGATCTGTTGGCGGCGCGCAATACGGAAAAATCGTGACACCGCGCTCCGTTGTCCGGCCGGCATACATCAGAAATTCTTGAATCCGTCCGTTTCGCGGGCCAGCGCATTGTAAAAAATCTTCTGTTCCGCCACGCGCGTCACCAACTGGATCTTGCCGGCGGGCGTCATCACGCCCTTTTCCAGCATGGTGGTGTTGGCGAAGCTCTTGGCCATGCGCTCACCCGTCGGCTTGCCGCCATTCTTGTCCACCAGCTCCAGCGCCCAGGCCCAGCCGCTGGCGCCCAGATTGTCCAGAATGTCGGCATCGTGGAGATAGAGCGCCTCAGGACTCTGCGGCTGGCGGTCGGGATTGTGGGTACGGATCGCCGCGCGCACCGCCTCCAGCTTGGCCTTGGGAAAGTCGGTCTTGGCCAGCACGATATCGATCTTCTCAGCACCGACATCGGCATGGTCCTTTTTCGGCTCCTCAAAGGCCGAAACCGTTCCCATATCGTGCAGAGTGGCAGCGGCGAAAATCACATCCTCATCCAGGGTGACATGGTCGGCGGCGGCCAAACTTTTGGCCAGGACATAGTCGCGCCGGGAATGCGCATAAAAATGATTCTCCTGGAAATTTTTCTCGGCAAAAGCCGTGACCTGATCGCGCCAACTTTGCGCGGCGGCCGGTCCGGCCACGATCAATCCCAACACCAGCAACGACGCGCGCACATCTTTCATGCCCCATCCCCTTTGCCAGACTCAGCCTGCCTGTATGCAGGCCCGCAATTTTAGCCGTAAACGAGGGCTGCGTCTTATCGGCAACACCCAGGGCCAATAGACACAAACGATACCCAAAACGCATCGCCCCTTATGGCGGATTTGTGATCCCCCGCCCGTCTAGGCGGCGAGAAAGCCCTCATCAGGAGGGCAGCTAACATGTTCAGGGGGAACAAATGGCATTGAAAATCAAGCATTGGCTCGCGTGCGGTGTTGCCTTTACGGCACTTCCCACAATGGCTTACGCCCAGGCCACGTCCGGCAATGTGGAAACAGTCACCGTCACCGGCAGCCGCGTCATCTCCGACGCCGCCAACTCGCCCACCCCGCTCACCGTCGTCACGACCGACGACCTGAAGACCACCGCGCCTGCCAGCATTCCCGACGGTCTGGCCAAGCTGCCCGTCTTCCAGGGGTCGCAGCAGATCACCCGCCCCGGCGACGGCAGCCAGAACTTCGCCAGCAGCACATTGAACCTGCGCAATTTCGGACCCCAGCGCACCCTGGTGCTGCTGGATGGCCACCGCAACACACCCTCCAATTCTGACGGCACGGTAGATATCGATACCCTGCCGCAAGCCCTGATCAACAACGTGGAGGTCGTTACCGGCGGCGCGTCGGCCGTCTACGGCTCCGACGCCGTGACCGGCGTGGTCAACTTTAAGCTCAACAAGAATTTCACCGGCTTCAAGGTCGATATCAACTCCGGCATTTCCAACTATGCCGATGCCATGAGCTACAAGGTCGAGGCGGCTGGCGGTACCGATCTGTTCGGCGGCCGCGGCCATTTCGAAGGTGCGCTGGAATATCGTCATCGCGATCCGGTCAACCAGTCGGCCCGTCCCTATGGCGCTTCGATCCAGTATGCGCCGGATGGCGAAGCGGGCACCGGCACAGTGGCCAATCCCTTCAACAGGATCGCCAATGCCAAGCGACCGAACTCGACCTTTGGCGGCCTCGTCCAGGCCTGCGTACCGGCCTGTCCGCTGGCCAATCAGCAGCAATTCGTTGGGCAAGGCATACTCGGCCCGTACAATCCCGGCGTGCCCGGCGCCACGAACGCGGCGGGCGCCGCGACCACGGGCACAGGCAATTTCAACTCGGGCGGCGATGGCGCCTACAGCCCCTATGGCCAGGTGTTCAACGGCTATCATCAGGCCACGGCGTTCGGCCGCTTCAGCTATGAACTGGCCGACAATGTCACCTGGTATGTTCAGGGCACCGGTTCGGAAGCCTACAGCTTCGGCTGGTACTTCCCGCAGAAAATCCAGCCGGGCATCAACCAGGCGGCTATCTTCTACAAGAACAACGCCTTCTTGCCGGCGGCGACGCAGACCCAGCTGGGCAACAACGGCACCAATCCGACGCAGCTGAGTGCGACGGTGCAGGCCGGCAACACCTTCCAGCTCGGCGAATTCCTGATCGGCAACGGCCAGACCGAGACCAACGCCACCGGCAGCGTCAATCGCGTGCTGAGCGTACAGACCGGATTCAATGGCTCCATCATGAACGGTCGCTTCAACTGGAACCTGTTCTACACCCATGGCGAAAACCGCCTGGCGGTGGATCTGGTCAACAACCAGAACCTGCAGAACATGTATGCGGCTGAGGACGCGGTGCTGAACTCCAACGGCAACATTGCCTGCTATGCCGCCACCCAGGCAGCTACGGCGGCCAAATATGCCAACTGCGTGCCGTTCAATCCCTTCGGCCTGAATGGCGTCTCCCAAGGCGCGTTCAAATACGTGTTCCAGACGACCGCCTTCCACCAGACCAACACCCTGGATGACTTTGGCGGTGATATCGCGGGTGAAATTTTCGAAGGCTGGGGCGCGGGTCCGATCACCGCGGCCTTCTCCGGCGAAATGCGCTTCAACGCCTACGACGTCACGTCGAACGTTCCCAGCAGCACCTTCGTGGATTGCACGGGCCTGCGCATCTGTAATCCGGCGCTGCCGAGCTGGGCGCAGACGATCGTTCAGCCGACCCATGCCACGCAGAATGTGTGGGAACTGGCGCTGGAAACCGAAATTCCAGTGGTCAAGGATCTGCCGCTGGTGCAGGCCTTCAACGTCACCGCTGCTGGCCGTTACACCGACTATTCGGTGTCCGGTTCGGTGCAGACCTGGAAGGTCGGCTTCAACTGGCATGTCAATGACGCCCTGCTCTTCCGCGGCACGACCTCGATCGACATTCGTGCACCAACACTGGACGACCTGTTCCGTCCGGCGACCTTGCTGCAGAACGTCTTCAACGGCGACCAGCATCTTCCGGCCGCGATCAACAGCTACACCACCACCTTCAGCAGCCAGGGCAATCCTGCCCTGGTGCCGGAAGTTTCGCGTACCTATACGATCGGTGCGGTGTGGAGGCCGGAATTCATTCCCGGCCTGACCATGTCGCTGGATTATTATCGCATCCATCTGGCCAACGCGATCGGCTCGATCGGGCCCAGCACCAACATCCAGGCGCTGTGCGAGTCCTCGGGTGGCACCTCGGTGTACTGCAACAACTACCAGCGTCCGCTGCCGTTTAGCGATACGACCATCGCGAACCGGGTGACGAAGCTCTTCACCTTCAACCTCAATACCGCCTCTCAGAAGACCGAAGGCTGGGACTTTGAGACCAACTATGCCTGGCAGATGTCGGACCTGGTGGAAGGCTGGAACGGTTCCTGGACCAGTCGCCTGCTGGCCACCTATCAGCCGGTCATCAACAACTCCGTGCTGTTCCCGGGTGCCTTCTTCACGCGCACGGCCGATCCCAGCACACGCTTCACCCTCATGCTGAACTACAGCCTGAGCGACTGGAGCTTCGGCGTGCAGGATACCTGGGTGTCGGGCTTCAGCCAGGTGGCGGGTCCGGTTCTGCCGGCGGGTACCCCCAATGCAACCGCGGGTCTGAACAACTGGGTCAATCCGCATGTGAACAGCTGGAACCAGGTGGACCTGAACATCACCCGCAACTTCACCATGGATGGTGCCGACATGTCGGCCTACTTCGTGGTCCAGAACGCGCTTAACGCCATGCCGGCCTACATTCCCAACGGCACCATTGGCCAGATCTACTCGACCTATCAGTCGGGCTATAACGGCCAGAGCCCGATGGGCCGCTACTTCACCATCGGCCTGCGCGCGAACCTCTAACGTTAAGACCTGCGCGCGATCTTCTAGCCGTACGCAGGAAACTCACCGGCTCCGCCTCCCCTGGGCGGAGCCGGTTTTTCTTTGTCCGTGAGGAGCGGTTCGCCAACGGCGAACGAAATGGTCCAGCGGACCATTTCGAGCGACAAACGCCGCGAGCCAAAGCGAGCGGCCGGACAGCACCCTTTACGGCAGCGGCACCAACCGCCGACGCGGCCAAAGCTTCCAGCCAAGCCAGGCCAGTATGGCGCCGATCGCCAGCACCTGCAGCGGATAGAGCCAATAGCCCGACGTAAGCGACGCCGGCAGGGCGTAACGCTGGGACGGCGCGCGCGCACACAGATACCAGTCATTGGGCATGCGGGTGAAAACCGACGGGTCCGGCTTCTTTATCGCGAAGCTCTGCTCCCGGCACTGATCGGGGCCCACTTCCAGCGGCGTCCAACCGATATGCAGCTTGCTGCTCCAGGCATTGACGGTGACTGGCGCCAGAAGAATTCCCTGGGCCGCCACCGTATCCACCACCAGGAAGTCCAATTTTTCGGAGCGGTGGGCAAAGGCCTTCTGGCTGGTCGCTTCTTCGCGCAGATCCAGCAAGGCGCAGCAACCGGCTAGCAGTGCCACGGCAGCGACCGCACCGGCCAGCAGGGCGGTCAGCCTGCGGGACCATGTCGTGGCTGGATGACTGAGGACAGCTGACAGCGCCATACCCGTTTCCCTCAAGCTGACACACTATCAGAAAGCCGCGCGAACCCGATGGCTTATCGGGTTAATTGGTGAATGCGCGCCGCGGGAGCAAGTCTGCTTGTTGACTGCCTACAAGCGTTCTTGTATTGTTCCGGTCATGAATATGCTGGAGGTCATCGTCAGCGGCGCCGATACGGCGGCACGGCGCGACACTCCTCTAAGCTGCCCCTTCTGTGGCGCAGACCCACCCTTGGCAGCCCAGATGCACGGCCGCTTCATTGTCGGTTGCGAAAGCGACGATTGCCACGTCAATCCGCAGGTCTCGGGCCAGAGCCTGGGCGAAGCCTGGGCGCGCTGGAACCGGCGGCCATCAGCCTGATCAGCGCCCGGGTATGCGGTTCTGAATTTGAGCGCTCCATTGCTCGATCGTATGGGTGAAACCGTCGGGGAAAACCACATCGGCAAAGATCAGGCCTGTCAGGAGCCCGATCAAAAGACCCGTGATGAATTTTCCCATCACGCCCTCCCTGTCACACTCTGCCTGGACGCGAGAGAATCGTCCGCGCCCATTGGTTCGCCCATTGGGGCCCAAAAACCGGCAAAATCATGCCCGGCGACCGGCCTGGCGGCCGTGCCCGCGGCAAGTTGCGGCGCAATCTTGCCATTCCGGGGCCCTGTGGTTATTGCTGCCCGGCGTTTTGCCCCTTGAGGGCTTGATCGGCGGCCGGAATAGCTCAGCGGTAGAGCAGCGGTTTTGTAAACCGAAGGTCGGGGGTTCAATCCCCTCTTCCGGCACCATTCAAATCCATGCGCTGGCGCATGGATTTGAATGCCAAGCCCGCCCGCGCGACAGCGTCTTCGGGCGGGCGCGGCAGGAAACCCCGCGCCAGCGTCGCAAGGTAAATGAGCCCGCGCCGACAGCGGGGCAGGACGTCCCGCGCAGCCGGTTTAGCTAACATACGAGTTTCCTTCCTCCGGCCGCTCGCCCAAGCTCGCGGCGTTCGTCGCTCTCGCAGGTCCATCAGGACCTGCTCGCGCGCTACGCGCGCCGCTCCTCACCCCTACCCCCAAATCGCCCCGTCCTATATGCTGGTCGCCATCACAGGGGGATGAGATGGGCCGCAACCGCAACATTCAGTCGCGAAACCGCGTCATGCTGGGCGTGTTCGGTCCGCCGGTCCTGATCTTTCTGCTGATCGTGGCGGGCCTCTTCCTTTACAACAAGAAGTTCGCCGACACCTCCAACGATTACGACCGCGCCATCGCCGCCTGTGTGCACGACCGCACCCGCGCCGCCGACAGCTCGGAAGCCCAGGAACGGGCTACATCCGATTGCGTGCGCGACACGCCCGCCGGCGAATAATCACTCCCGCGCGTTCGACCGGCTGATCGCATCCTGGGCGAGGCCCTGCGTCGTCCTTGGCCCTATCGCCGAACGGTCGGGATCTCTGGAGAGATCCACTTTGTGTGCCGGATCGGGCTGGCGTTTTTTCGCCAGCTCGGGCGGAGCCTGGTTTGCGGCCGGCGGCTTGGGCGCGTTATTGGCAGGCGCCTGCTGGGCTGCCGCGCCCCATGCCATCACCATGCAGAGCGCAGTCAGTCCCAAACCATATTTGAACAAGGCCATCGGCTCCTCCCGCTATTGTTGAGAACAAAACGCTGGAGAAGCAAAGGCGTTCGCGACAGGCTGCTAGAAGGTCAGTGCATGGGCAGCGCCGCCAAGCGCACCCAACAGCCACAGCACCAGGATCACGATCAGCACCGTTCCGACAATGCCGCTGCCACCGACCGCGCCATAACGGCTGTAACCGAAACCGCCACCGGCCAACAGCAATACGATAAGAATAATGAGAAGCAGGGACATGAAACCTCCCGAATAAAGCCTCAGTCCCCAACGAAAGCCGGTTATATAAGGTGACAGCGGCGGAAAGGTTCCGCGTCAGGTTGCGGAAGAAGCACCCCTGATCGGATGATCCGTCAGCATTTGCGCGAAAGATTGGAAGGCGTGCCGGGCGCCCGCTTCCATCGCCGCAACGTCGCGGCGCCGTTCCAGCGCGTCACACAGCAGACGCCAATTGCGTCCGTCTTCCGCGCCGCCCTGAAAGAAGCTGCGGCCGCGGGCATCGGCAAGAAGATAATCAAGCTGGCGAAAGATCACTTTGCCGCCCATGGTCGAACCCTGCACCGTATAGAGCGCGCCGGCGCAAAAGCCGCTCTCACCGGCTGCCCCAGTGGCGCAGGCCGGCAAGGCAAAACCCAGCCCGCTGAGATCGTGAGCCAGGCGGTCCAGCCTGGCCGCATGCGCATAGGCCAGTTCCTCGGCACCAAGCGCGGCAGCGCCGGCGGTGCAAACCGGCGCCATCGCTGTGTGATAGCGATAAAGAAAGCGCAAGATCCCGCCATAGTCCGCCAGGGTGGCTTGCCCGCCGGCAATCGCGGCGAAAGGCGCGGCCCGATGCAGCGACAGGTGCATCTCTTCGGTCGCGGCGCGCAGATGCCGCCGCACGGCGCCCGATTTCGGCCCTGCCTCCAGCGACATCACATTCATGACAGGCCCGCAAACATCTTGCGCAGCTCAAATTCGCCATACGGTTTGTTGATCACCGGCACGCCGGGATAATCGCGCAGGAAAATCGCGCCGTCGCCATAGCCGGTGGCAAAGGCGAAAGGCAGCTTCAGCGCGCGCAGCTGTTCGGCCACCGCCACGCTGTTTTCCGCCCCCAGATTCACGTCCAGCAGGGCGAAGCTGAAAGTCTCCCTGGCCAGCCTGTCCAGCGCATCGCCCACCGTCGCGGCAATCACCACATCGCTGGCGCCCAGCCGGGTCAGGGCATCTTCGGCATCCAGCGCGATGATCATGCTGTCTTCCACCAGCAGAATGCGCTTGCCTTGCAGCGGCTGCTCCTCGCCGACCGGTTTGGCCTGCTGTGCCGTTTCGCCCGCATTCTTGGCCGGGCCCACAATATGGCGGGCGGGGATGCAGAACGCGGCGTGAAAACCGGTCAACCGGTATTCGATGGTTGCCTTGCCGCCCAGATCGAACGGCACAGACTGTTCGATGATGGTGGAACCGAAACCGCGCCTTGTGGGCGCAACCACCACCGGACCGCCGCTTTCATTCCATTCCAGCCGAAGATCGCCCTGCTCGTCCTGCCACCAGCGCACATGCACCACGCCATTGTCCGACAGGGCGCCGTATTTGGCGGCATTGGTCATCATCTCATGGATCACCAGCGCCAGGCTGGTGAAGGCCGCGGGCTGGATCAGCAGGTTGGGACCTTCCAGATTCACCCGCGCGCGCTTGGCGCCCAGATAGGCGCCTGCTTCCGTCTCGATCAGCTCACGCAACGGTGCCGGTCCCCAGCGGTCGGCGGTGATCTGGTCGTGGGCGCGCGCCATGGCGCGGATGCGGTCGTCCAGGGTGGAGATGAAATCCTCCACCGACTGGGCGCCCGAATGCCGCGCCTGCGACATCAGTCCGCGGATCAGGGCCAGGATATTGCGCACCCGGTGATTCAATTCGGCGATCAAAAGCTCCTGGCGCTCATGGGCGCGGGCGCGCTCCAGCTCGGCGGCTTCCGACAGGCGTACCAGCACTTCCAGCATGCCGCTGCGCAGGGTTTCGGCAATACGGTGTTCGGCAAGGGTGAAAGGCACCGATTGGCCCTTCACCAGTTCCGACCATAGTTCAAAACTCTTGCGCGGCGTCAGGCGCGCGCCATGCGGACCCAGCTCCACCGGCTTTTCGGGATTGCCCGCCCAGCGCACCGAACGAAGCTGCTCGCTGCGGAACAGAACCACATAGTCGCGCGGGCTGCGCGACAGGGGAATGGCGATGAAGCCGGCGGCGCGGTCGGCATAGCTGTGCGCTTCGGGCAGCAGGGTCTGTATGGAATTCGTGGAAAAGACATTGCCGCCGCTGACCTGGTTGAGCTTTTGCACGATGGCGGACAATTGCCCGTGATCGGGCACAAGGCCCAGCAGCGCCACCGCGCCGTCCAGCCACACGCCCACCCCGTCGGACGGAATCGCGTCCAGCACCATGTCGGCGATCCAGTTGGGATTTTCCAGCAGCTTTTCGTCCTGGGCGACCGTCGCCATGATGCGGTCGGCCAGGACGCGGGCGCGCGATTCATATTCCGCGGATTCGTGGCGCTCGCGGCTTTCCAGCATCAGCGAGAACATCTGGCCGAACAATTCGGCGGCGGTGCGATAGGCAAAGCTGGGCAGGCGCGGCGCATAATGGTGGCAGGCGAACAGCCCCCACAATTTGCCGTCCACGATGATGGAAATGGAGAGCGATGCCGCCACCCCCATATTCTTGAGATATTCGATATGGATGGGCGAGACCGCGCGCAACACCGACAGCGACTGGTCCAGCGCCTGGCCCTTGGTATCCAGCACCGGCATCACCGGCACCGGTATGGCGTTTACGTCGGCGATGACGCGGAAGATATTGCGCAGATACAGCTTGCGCGCCTGGGCGGGAATGTCGCTGGCGGGATAATGCAGCCCGAGAAAGGAGTCGGTGCCGGGCTTGAGGCTTTCCGCCACCACTTCGCCCGAGCCCTGCTCGTCGAAACGATAGACCATCACCCGGTCAAAACCGGTCAGCGCCCGCACCTGCCGCGCCCCTTCCCGGAAATAGGCGGCCAGATTCTCGCTTTGCGACAGACGCGCCACCATGGCGCGCACCATGGCGCTGGCTTCGATTTCCTCCTGCGCCGAAGGTTCGGCCTCGATCACGATCTGGCCGGCGGACGAGCCGCCCGAAAAATGCAGCGCCACATCGAACAGGGCGCCGTTGCCCCGAAGATCCTGGTTGAACAGCCGCTCCACCGCATCGGGCCCGCGCAGCAGGGTGATGCGGTTGCGAATGCTGTGCAGCGCCTTTTCCGTGAAGAGCTGGGTTATCGGCATGCCCAGCGCCTCCTCGGCCCGGACGCCCAGATACTGCTCCAGATTGGCGCTGACCCGGCTGACCAACCAGTCGGCCCCGACAGTGATCAGGACTCCGAAGGGCTGGATATTGCCCAGGACGTGGATTGGTTCGCGCTCACAATTGGTCAGATCGACTTTAAAGCCGCTGTTCATGCACGAATCGCTTGTGGGAATGCGGGACGCATTTTGTCCTTTTATTATTGGCTTATTGTCGGCCCGTCGGTGGTGCACCCTCCACCTTGAGTGAAAACCTAGAATGCGAAATGAGGAAAAGTAAGGTGTTTGTGTGCTTATTGCGGGACAAGAATGTGCGGCGAAGACGCTTTTCGCGCCGTGGCTGCGCAGCGCTATCGACATGATCCGGTTTCGGGCGAAAAACTCGTACCAAATGTTATGAGTTTGACCAACCAGACATCGCGGTGTGTTTTTGCGGCCACCATCATTTTGTCAAACGCTGCAAAAGCCGCCGACGGATGAGGCTATGTGCGGGACAAGGCCGCAAATGCCAACGGCTCTGCGGGTGCGCGCGCGTCGTCCGACAATGCAAGCCGCCACCAGCCGGTGTCGCGCCACTGTCCAAGCTTGAAGCCGACATCCTTGTAGATGCCGACCGGCGTGAAGCCGACCGCCTCATGCAGCCCCACACTGGCGTCGTTGGGCAGCGCTATGCCGGCAAAGGCGGCATGAAATCCCTGCTGCTTGAGGATCGCGATCAGCTTTTCGTATAGCGCCCTGCCCACGCCTTCGCGCCGTGCCTGCGCATCGACATAGGCGCTGACATCCACCGACCATCTGTAAGCGGCGCGTTCGCGGTGCTTTCCCGCATAGGCGTAGCCGACCACTCGCCCATCCTGTTCCGCCACCAGCCAGGGATGGGTCGGCAGGGTCGCCGCGATACGCCCGGCCATGTCCTGCGAGGTGGGCGGCTCGACTTCAAAGGTGATCGCCGTGTCGCGGACAATGGGCGCATAGATGGCGGCGACCGCATCGGCGTCCGATGGCTGGGCGACTCGGATTGTCCCTTTGAACATGGCGCGAGCCTAACGGCAGGCCGGGGCCGCGAGAAGCCGCGTTTGACAGCGGCGCAATATTTCCATAATCCATGAAATATGGACATGACGGACGCCCTGGCAGGACTGGCAGCTTTGGCCCATGAGGGCCGGCTTTCGATCTTCCGCCTGCTGGTCAAGGCGGGGCCGCAAGGCATGGCCGCCGGCGACATTGCGGGAAAGCTCAAGACCGCCCCCAGCACCATGTCGGCGCAACTGCTGGTCTTGTCCAATGCCGGGCTGATCGGCGCCCGGCGCGAGGGCCGCTCCATCATCTATGCCGCCGATTTCAGTCGGATGGGCGCGTTGCTGCAATTCCTCACCAGGGACTGTTGCGGCGGGCGTCCGGAGATCTGCGCCCCCCTGGCTGTTGCCATCAATGACTGCTGTGCGCCGCGCAAACGGCGCGCATAAACACAAGAGCGGATCATGATCACCATCTATCACAATCCCCAATGCGGCACCTCGCGCAACACATTGGAGCTCATCCGCAATAGCGGCACCGAACCCCGGGTGATCGAATATCTCAAGACACCGCTGACCAAGGCCGAGCTGGTTGTGCTTCTGGGGCAGATGGGCATGACGCCGCGCCAGCTGCTGCGGGAGAAGGAAAAGACCTGTCGCGAGCTGGGCCTGGACGATCCGGCCAAAAGCGATGAGGAATTGCTGGATGCGATGGCAGCCCATCCCATCCTGGTCAACCGCCCCATCGTGGTGACGCCGCTGGGCGTAAAACTGTGTCGTCCGTCCGAACTGGTGCTGGACATATTGACCGAGCGCCAGCGCGGCGCCTTCGCCAAGGAAGACGGCGAAAAGGTGGTGGACGAATCCGGCAACCGGATCGCCGGAGTGGAAAATGGCGCGGAACATGGGGGCGCAGGTGGCGGACATAAGACGACGCCTGGCGGCTGAGTTTCTCGGCACCGCCCTGCTGCTGGCCGCCGTGGTCGGCTCCGGCATCATGGCCGAACGGCTGGCGGGCGGGAATGTGGCGGTGGCGCTGCTCGCCAATGCGATTGCGACCGGGGCTGCGCTGGTGGTGCTGATCACCATCCTGGGTCCGATTTCGGGGGCGCATTTCAATCCCTGTGTCAGCTTGCTGATGGCGATGCGCAGGGAAATGGGCTGGAGCCAGGCCGCTCTTTATATAATGGTCCAGTTTATCGCGGCGGTCGCAGGCGTGTGGCTTGCCCATGCCATGTTCGCCCTGCCGGTGCTGGAAGTTTCCGCCCATTTGCGCGACGGCGCACCGCAATGGCTGGCCGAAGCGGTCGCAACCTTCGGCCTGCTGCTCACCATCATGGGCGCGATACGTTTTGCGCCCGCCAACACGCCGATGCTGGTGGGCCTGTACATCACGGCCGCCTATTGGTTCACCGCCTCCACATCCTTTGCCAATCCGGCCGTGACGGTGGCGCGCATGCTGAGCGACAGCTTTGCCGGCATCGCGCCATCCTCAGTGGGCGGGTTCATCACTGCGCAGTTGCTGGCGACCTTGCTGGCGGGATGGGCGTTGCCCTGGCTGTTCCCCAAGGGGCTCTGAAGTACCCTGCCGCTCGCCCAAGCTCGCGGCGTTGGCCAGCTCTCGCATGTCCACCGGACATGCTCGCGCCCTATGGGCGCCGCTGGCTCAACCCTTTGGCGCGCGCCACTTCCCGCGCAAAATTGATATCCGCGGAGTCACCCGTCACCAGATGGCCGCCCACGATATAGGCCGGGGTCTGGAACACGCGGATGCCGCGCGCCAGGTTGAAATTGGCGATGATCTCGTCGGTGACATCGGGCGCGAACATGTCTTTGCGCGCACGCGGGACATCCACGCCCACAGCCTTGGCGGTTTCCATCACCTCCGCCTCGCCCCACAGGCCTTCGCGCCGCATCATGGCCAGATGAAAGGCGCGATACTTTCCCTGCTTGACCGCCGCCAGCGCCATGCGCGAAGCGATCAGGGATTGCCTGGTCAGGATGGGAAATTCCCTCATCACCAGCCTGACACGCTTGTCGCCATCCACCAGCCGCATCAATCGCGGCTCGGCCGCCTTGCAATAGGGACAGGTGTAATCCGAGAATTCCACGATAGTGATGTCGCCTTGCGGATTGGCGAGCACCGTTGAACCGCTTTGCAGCGCGTCCAGGCGGGCGGCGACACGCTCGTCCTTGTCCCTGCTCTCTTCGGCCTGCGACGCGCGCAGATAATCCTGCACCGCCTTGGCGGCACGCGGATCGGCAGGCAAAGGCGGCGCGGCCAGGGCGGCGCCCAGTCCGGCCAACAGGCAAACAACAACCGGCAATGCAATCTTCACGTCAGGCCCCGTGCGGTTCAAACAGATGCAGTTTGCGGTGCAGCTGGCGCCGCAGCAACAGGTAACTGAACAACGCCTGCACGATCAGCGACGCCACCGCCAGATACCAGAAATCACGCAGCGCCGCCCAGGGCTGGCCTGACAGCCACACCGCCGGCACCACATAGGTAATGAGCCGCGAACCGCTGGAAATCAGCGCAGGCTTGGTGTCGCCCAGCGCCTGGAACATGCCCGAGCAGCAGAAGGTCAGACCCACGGCCACGAAATTCCAGGAGGCGATGCGCAGGAATTCGGTTGCGATCGCCACCACAGCCGGATCGTTGCTGAAGGGCTGAACCAGAACATGCGGGCTGATCTGGCACAGCAGCGTCAGGGTCAGCATGATCGCGCCCCCCATCACCGCGGCATGGCGGAAGGTATCGCGCACCCGCTGGGCATGGCGGGCGCCGAAATTCTGGCCCGCGATGGGCCCGGTGGCAAAAGCCACCGCCATGGCCGGCAGGAAGACCGCCTGCATGGTGCGTGCGCCGATGCCGTAGCCGGCCTGGGCCTGGGGTCCGAAGCCGCGGATCGCCCAATAGGCCACCGAGGTGGTGATGAAGATCAGCGCGAACTCTCCCGTCGCGGGCAGGCCGATGGCGATGATGCGCTTCCACACTTCCCAGCGGGGATGCAGCGAGGAATGCAGGTGCATGTATTTCTGCGCCCGGTTGAAGGCCACCGCGAAGGCCACCATGCCGAACAGCGCCGCGATGGAGCTGGCCAGCCCCGCCCCTGCCACGCCCATGGGATGGCCGGTCAAGAAACCCGTCACCAGTATCGGCGCCAGCACGGCGTTGATCGCCACGGTCGCCGACTGGATCATGGTGGGGATGCCCACCACGCCGGAAGCGCGCAGCGCCGAACCCAGCGCGGCATTGACGAACATGCTGCCCAGCGCCGGCAGGTACCAGAACAGATAGATACGCGCTTGCTGCGCCGTCGCCGCATCGGAGGTGATCTGGGCTACCGACCAGCCGCCCACGCTATAGCCGATCACCAGGAAGATGACGGCGATCAGCATCCCCAGCGACAGCGCCTGTTCGAACACCAGCTGGGCGTCGGCCTGATCCTTGCGGCCCACGGCGTGCGAAATCAGGGCCAGCGAGCCCACACCCACCAGCTGGGCGATGGACATGGTGATGTACATGGCGGTACCGGCGGAGGCGACACCGGCCACTGCCTCCTTGCCCAGCCGCGACACGAAATACAGGTCGATCAGCATATAGAGCGTGTTCACGATCAGCCCGGCGCCGATGAACACCGCCATGCCGACCAGATGCCGCCAGATCGCCCCTTGAGTCAGGTCCCGCATTGTCCCCCCGCAGCAGATGGGCGTTAGGCGTGAGCTGGACCGCCCCATCAAAAAAGGCGCGGATAGCGCGCCAATGGCCCCGGCCCGTCAAGACTGGTTTTGCTGCGGTTTTTATGGCAAGGTCTTGGTGACGGTTGGGGAGCGCCCGCCCGTCCTTCCCCACCCCAGCGAATACCCCGCTTTAGCGGATAACCGTGACCTGCGGCTCGTCGCGCGGGATTTCGTTCGCCAACACCAGCGCCATGGTCCCGGCAATTACGATGGCCGTCATCGCCAGCGCCGCGAGCCAGCCGCGTGGCCGCGCCGCCATCGGCTCGGGGATTTCGAAAACATCAGGGACCATATCGGGACGCATGTGTCACCTCGGGACAGGATTAGCCTGCCCGAGGAAGCCATGCATCGGCCGTGCCGCGCTATTAGTCCAAGGTCCTGATTAGTCCAAAGTCCTGCGGAAGCGCAGCAAGGCGATGGTCCCGGCCACAAAGGTAAACAGGGCCAGGGGCCAAAGCTCGCCCAATATGTTGGCCAGATCATTGCCCTTCAGGAGAATGCCCCGCGCGATACGCAGGAAATGGGTGGCGGGCAGGATTTCGCCGATCCACTGCGCCCAGCCCGGCATGCCGGCAAAGGGAAAGGCAAAGCCCGACAGCAGGATGGCGGGCAGCAGGAAGAACACCGTCATCTGCATGGCCTGAAGCTGGCTCTGGGCGATGGTGGAAAAGGTGTAGCCCACCGCCAGGTTGGCAACGATGAAAAGCGTCAGCGCCCCGCCCAGCAAGGTGAGCGAGCCGATCACCGGCACGCCGAAGACATATTTGGCCAGGACCAGCACAATGGCCGACTGCACCAGCCCCACCACCACATAGGGCGAAATCTTGCCGATCATGATTTCCAGCGGCGTGGCCGGCATCGCCAGCAGGTTTTCGTAGGTCCCCCGCTCGCGCTCGCGCGTCAGCGCCATGCAGGTCATCAGCACCAGGGTCATGGTCAGGATGATCGCCAGCAGGCCCGGCACGATGGAATATTGGGTGTTGGATTCCGGATTGTAGAGCAGATGGATCACCGGATTGAACGGCGCGGGACCTTGCGCACGCGCCGCCAGCGGCCCCACCAGATCGTCGCGCAAGGCGGTGGTGGCAAGCGCCTTGAAAGCCTGGATGGCAAAACCGCTGGAGGCCGGATCGGTGGCATCCACCTCCATCAACAGATCGGGCTGCGCGCCCTTGACCAGGTCGCGGGAAAAATTCTCCGGCACTTCCACCACAAACAGCACCTTGCCGTCCTGCAGCAGCTTGCGCGCCTCGGCAGGCGAGCGGGTTTCGGCGATCAGGTCGAAATAGCTGGAATTTTTCATCGCCGCGATGATGGAGCGAGAGAAGATGCCCGGATCGGCGATGGAAACCGCGGTGGGCAGCGCCTTGGGATTGAAGTTGATGGCAAAGCCGAACAAGGTGAGCTGCATCAGCGGCACGCCGATGATCATGGCCAGGGTCAGCCGGTCGCGCCTGATCTGCAGCACCTCCTTGACCAGAATGGCCCATATCCGCACCAGCGAGAATCTCATCCGGCCTTCTCCTGAAGCTGGATGAAGACATCCTCCAGGCTGGGCGGCTCTTCATGGATGTCGATACCGTCCCGGCCATGATAAGACGCCACGGCCTTGGCCAGTGCATCGCGGTCGCGCCCGCTGACGCGCAGCGCGGCTCCGAAGAAACCGGCATAGTCCACGCCCGGCTTCTTGGCGATTTCCGCCTGAAGCTGGCGCACATCCTTGCCTTCCAGCACAAAGGTGGTGAGCCGCGAATGCTCGATCACATCGGGCACCGTGCCGTTCGCCACCAGCTTGCCGTTGAGAATGTAAACGATGCGGTCGCAGCGTTCGGCTTCGTCCATGTAATGCGTCGAAACCAGAACCGTCAGTCCCTGGTCGCTCAGGGCATGGATCTGTTCCCAGAAATCGCGCCGCGCCTTGGGGTCGACACCCGCGGTGGGCTCGTCCAGCAGCAAAAGCTGCGGGTCATGCAGCAGACATGCCGCCAGCGCCATGCGCTGCTTCCAGCCGCCGGACAGATGCCCCGCCAGTTGCTTCTGGCGTTCGACCAGCCCCAGCCGCTCCAGCGCCTGATCCACCCGCTTGCGGCTGTCTTTGAGTTCATACAGCCGCGCCACGAATTCCAGATTTTCGCGGATCGACAGATCTTCCCAGAAACTGAAGCGCTGGGTCATGTAGCCGACCTGGCGCTTGATCTCTTCGGCCTGGGTGCGGATATCCAGTCCCAGGCAGGTGCCGTTGCCGTCATCGGCGGTCAAAAGCCCGCACAGCATGCGGATGGTGGTGGTCTTGCCCGATCCGTTGGGGCCCAGAAATCCCCACACCTGCCCTTTGGGCACGGCGATATCGATATGATCCACCGCCACCTTGCTGCCGAAGCGCTTGGTCAGGCCTTTCACATCGATCGCCAATTCTGTCATAGCGGACGCACTTCAACCGGCTGGCCGGGATGCACCGGCAAACCGCCGGGAAGCCGCGCCTCGGCCTTGAACACCAGCTTTTCGCGATTGCCCACACTGAAGATCACCGGCTGGGTGAATTCCTCGCGCGAGGCGATGAAGGTGACGGTGGCGTCCATCGGCTTGCAGCCATCGCAGGTGATGCGCACTTTGCTGCCCAGATGCACGCGGGAGAATTCCGTTTCCGGCACGAAGAAGCGCACAAAGACATTCCTGGGCGGCAGGATGGAAACAGCCGGGGTGGAGGCCGGCAGATATTCGCCTTCACGGAAATAGATGTCTTGCACCGGGCCTTCGGTCTGGGCGACCACCTGGCGCTGGGTCAGGCTATAGGCCGCGCCGGTCAGCGCCGCTTCCATTTGCGAGATCTGTCCTTGGAGTTCGCGGATGCGCGCCTCGGACTGGCGATAATTCGCCAGCGCCTGGTCGCGCACCGTGGGGGTGCCGGCATTGTCGCGCGCCAGCCGGTTCTGCCGGTCCAGCGTGGTTCTGGCATAGGCCAGGTTGGCATTTTCCTGCCTCAGGCTGGCATGCGCCTGCGCCAATTGCGCCTGCGCCTGTTCCTGGCCGGACTGTTCGCGGGTGGAATCCAGCGTGAACAGCACATCGCCGCGATGCACCTGGGTGCCGCGCTCGATTTTCATCTGCGTCACCCAGCCCGCCTGCGGTGCGCTGACATAGGCAAAGTCGCCTTCGCCATAGCCCAGCCAGGGCTGGTCTTTTTCCGCCGGTTTGCAGCCCGCCAGCAAAGCGAGGAACAGGAGCGCGAATATCCTCATGACGCTTCCAATCCTTTCAGCAATGTCTGCAGATGGGCGTCGACCAGCCCCTGATAATCGTAAGGCGTCTCGTCGAACTGGGCGAAGGTCGCCCGCCACAGCACGATGATCAGGATCGGCGCCACGCACAGCCTTGCGGCATGCTGCGGCTCGATCTTGCGGAATTCGCCGCGCGCGATGCCGCGTTCGATGATGCCGGTCATCAATTGCAATCCACGCTCAACGATCTCGCGCCGCCAGAATTCGGCCAGCTTGGGAAAATTCGCCGCCTCCGCCAGCACAAGCCGCGGCAGCACCACCCGGTCGCTGGTCATGGCAAAATGCCCGATGCTGGACAGCACAAATCTGAGCAAATCGGCGCTGCTGCCGGGAAAGCCGGCAAGCTGCGCCGTCACCGCATCGATCTGCGCGCCCACCGACTGGCGGGCCAGCGCCTCGAACAAAGCCTGCTTGCTGTCGAAATAAAGATAGATTGTACCTTTGGTGATGCCGGCCTTGGCGGCGATATCGTCTAGGCGGGTGGCGGCAAAGCCTTTTTGGGCAAACATCGCCAATGCGGCGTCCAGTATCTCTGGAGCCCTGGCGTCTTTGCGGCGTTGCCAGCTTCTGGCCATGGGTGAAATAACTAACCCATCGGTCAGTAAGTTCCAACGCTCTTATAATCAATTGATTTTATTAGGACTTTTTGTCAGATCAGCAGACCGGCCAGGCCGACCGGTTGTCGCTGCTGATGGGACGGCCGGTCTCCTCGTCCGTCACACAGGCGCCGTCATATTGTCCGTCGGGCCGCACCACGCCTTTCATCAAGGTGAAATGCACGCCGCGCAATTCGGCAGGCATGCGCAAGGGCTGCAGGATGTGAAACTGGTTGTCACCGACATGTTCCAGCGCGCCCTTGTCCACCAGCTGCTTGAGACCGGCGCTGCCGGGCAAGGTTTCGTAGCGGGCGACGGGCACATTGGCGATGACATCGTCCGGATCGATCCGCACCACGCCGTCGGGCCAGCTGTACATGACATCATAGTCCAGCGGATGACCGTAGAGAGGATTGGGGCTGAGCAAACCCCAGAGATGTTCCCTTTCAAGCTCTCGCCCGCGCGGACTGTCACCCATGCGGGTCACATCCAGTCCGCCGGAGGGGATCGCATAGCGCGTCACCACATCGCTTCCCGCGATCACCGTCGGTGCATGGCCTACGCCATCCTTCACCAGCGTTGCCGCCACCGTGGTCCCGCCGGAAGACGGTTTGCCAAAAACCGGAACGCAGCCGGTGTCGCCCAGGAAGGTGACATTGTCGCGCGGCACGCCGGTTTCGCCCATCGGGATACGCCTGCCCCATTCCGTCGACGTGATGTCATGGCTGCTGGCTAGCACCAGGCGGCGGATGCGGTCGGTCGCGCCGCTCAGCCGCCACACCACCGCGCTGCCGGCGGTGGCGACGACATAAAGCGGCTTGTCGCCGGCTTCGACCTGGACCGAAATCACGGTGGTGGAAACGTCCTGTCCGCCCAGCCCAACCGTGGAAAGCGCCTGGCCATGCCCGGCGGACAGAAGCACCACTTCGGCACCATCGGGATAGCCCGGATAAGCGCAATCGGCACCGCTGTGCAGATAGGCCGAGCGATAGGCCGGATTTTCTGACTGATTGCCTGACTGATTATCAGTCACCTTCGGGTCGTATCCGAAAGTCTCGCGAAATGTCGGAATATTGGGATTGGGTTCCATCGGGCCAAAACGCGGCCCCACATGGACGGTGACCACCAAAAACAGGCAGATCACGACGAATGCGAGAGATATCCATTTGCGCATGATGCAAATAGACCAGTTTTGCGTTGCCAAAGCCTTTCATTGCGCAGCGCTTTTGATCGATTGGCAGTGTCAAGATTCATTGCGCATTAAAGCCCTGCTCGCATAGTCCCTGCGCGAAGGAGCTTTGCATGCAAAAGATGATTTTGACTTTGACGGCCCTGCTGTTGCTGACCGGCTGCGACCGGCCTTCCGGCGGCCCGCTGACCCATGCGCTCACGGCCCTGCATGATGGCAATTACGAAGACTTCCTGGCCGCCAAAAAAGAAAGCGACGAAGAAATCCAGGGCGCGATCCAGCCGAGCGACGATCTGTGCCTGACCACGCCCAGGGACTTCACCAAATATGGCGTGCAACACGCCCTTGCGCAGCTGGATCACAAAGGACTGTTCGCCTTGCCGGCGGAAGATCGCTTTCTGTATGCAGTCAAGGTCGCCGGTGTGCGTCCCGCCATCGCGCCCGAATCCTTCCTGCAGCGCTCGCCCATGGCCCTGATGAACTTCGATACCGCATGCCGGAACGAGCAGGATAAGGTGCTGGCGGCCATGCAGTCGGATGGCGGCTACTCGTCAGGTATCGATGAAGCCCGCTTGCGGCTGATGCGAGACTGGATGACGGAATTCAACGACAAGCATGGCGACAAGATCGACGAAAAGATGCACGCCGCCGTAGAGCATATGGACGCGCAGGGCTATACCACCAGCTGGCCGGCGCCCATCGACTGAAGGGCGCCCCAAAAGCTGCGGCAAGCCGTCATCGGGGCGCAACCGGGGGCTGCCCGCCGCGCCCGGACATGATATGAGTCCTCCCAGGAATGGATCAAAAAACCATCCGGGGAGAAATCATGAACCGCCTTGCCTTGACTGCCGCCTTGCTCCTGACCGCCACCACCGCGGCGCAGGCCCAGCTCGCTTCCAAGATCACACATTACGACGTCAGCAAGACCCGCAACCTCAAGGCGGTGCATGACGGCGCGGGCACGATGAATTTCGGGCCGCTGATGACCGACAAGACGTTGTCGACCAACCTGCTTTTCCTGCATCGCGGCGTGCTGCATCCCGGCGGCGGCATCGGCCAGCATTTCCACAATCACTGCGAAGAGATGTTCGTGATTTTTGATGACGAGGCTGAGTTCACGGTCAACGGCCGCACCTCATTGCTCAAGGGCACGGTCGGCGCGCCGAACCGCATGGGATCGTCCCACGCCATCTACAATGCTACCGACCATGACGTGGAATGGATGAACATCAATGTCGGCACCTCCAAGGTCTATGACGCCTTCAATCTGGGCGACGACCGGGTGGGCGCGCCCAAGGACAAGGTCCCGCAATTCGTCACCATGCGGCTGGACAAGGCGCTGCTGAAGCCCGCGCCGAATGGCGGCAAGGTTCAGCGCCGCCGCGCGCTCAGCCCCAGCGTGTTCTTCACCGCCTGGTCCTATGTCGATCATGAGCTGATCGCCCCGGGCGGCGACACCGGCACGTCTTCCACGCCGGACATGAGCGAAGCCTATTATGTGATCTCGGGCGAAGGCAGCGTCACGGTGAATGGCGAGACGGTGGCCATCAAGAAAGGCGACGCCATTCCGGTGGATCTGGGCCAGAGCAAAAGCTTCAAGGCGGGCGCCGCGCCGCTGGAATTGATGATCATCGGCGTGGCCAAGGACATGGCGGCCAAGAACGCCTTTGCCGCCAATCCGGCAAACGAGGCTCCCGAACCGCTGCTGGCGACAATAAATCGACCGCGTTAGGCAAACTTACGGGCTGGGGAGCCATGACGATCAAGCATCTGATACTGCCGGCGCTCCTGGCGTTCACCTGTATCTGCGCCACGGCCGCGGCCGCCCAGCAGGCAGCCCCGCTTCCGGTGGACGCCTTCGGCATCATTCCCAGCTTCAGCCATCCGCGCATTTCGCCCGACGGCAATCATCTGGCAGCCATACAGTCCTATAAGGGCAGGCCCGTCGCGGTGATCTATGACCTGCATGCTGCCAAGGGCGCGGTGCCGGCTATCGTGCAGTCCGACGAATGGGTGGTGTCCAATGTGCATTGGATCAAGCCCAATGTCCTGATGCTGGAGATCAAGAGCAGCCTCAAGGCCGTGGACGGGCACATGCGCACCTGGGTCCGCGCCGTGCTGGTGGACGCGCAGGGCAAGAACGGCCAGATCATGATGCAGAACGAAAAGACGGTGGACAACAACACCGTCGCTGCCGGGGTGGTCGACATCCTGCCCGATGACCCCAATCATTTCCTGTCCACGCTTTACCGTATGCACACCATCAACGGCCAGATAACCAGCTTTGGCGACCAGCCCTTCTATCTCGACCTGCTGGAAGTGGATGTGAAGACCGGTACCAGCCATCTGGTGGAGGAAGGCGGCGTAGATACCAAGGACTGGCTGACCGATGGTCATGGCCATGTCCTGGGACGGGTGGATCACAGCAACGTTTCCAAGAACGACCGGCTGTTCCTGATGTCCGGCAGCCAGATGCATGAGGCAGGCCGTTTCGACGCCAGCGGCGACAATGACTCCGACATTGCCGGCCTCAGCGAAGACGGCAAAGCCTTGATCCGCATGGTACGCAACGACAAAGGCTATGTGGCCCTGTTCCGCCGCGACTTGCAGACGGGCGCGGAAACCGAACTCTATTCCGCGCCCGGCTATGACGTGGCCTATCCCCTGCTCGACGAATGGACCGGGCGCGTGGTCGGCGCGGCCTATACAGCCGAAAAGCAAGAATTCGTCTATCTCAATCCGGCGCGGCAGGCGCTGCAGCGCGGGCTGGAGCAGGCATTTCCCGGCCAGTCGGTCAGCATCGCCTCCAGCGATGCCGCCGCCCAGACCCTGATCGTCAAGCTGGACAGCACGACCATGGCGCCGATCTATTTCGTGCTGGATCGCGCCACCCACAATATGCGTCCCATCGCGCGGCCCTACCCGGCCCTGACCGATGTAACGCTGCCGGAAATGAAGGCTTACAATTACAAAGCCCGCGACGGCCTGGCGATCCCCGCCTATCTCACCCTGCCCCTGAATAAGCCGGCCAAGAACCTGCCGCTGGTGGTGATGCCGCATGGCGGACCCGACGCCCGCGACCAGCTTGGCTTCGACTGGTGGGCGCAATTCCTCGCCAATCGCGGCTATGCCGTGCTGCAGCCCAATTACCGCGGCTCGGCTGGTTATGGCGAAAGTTTCACCGAGGCCGGCTTGCGCCAATGGGGCCTGAAGATGCAGGACGACATTTCCGACGGGGTGAAGAAAGCCATCGTCGACGGAATTGCCGATCCCAAACGCGTCTGCATCGTGGGCGCCAGCTATGGCGGCTATGCCGCGCTGGCGGGTGCGGCCTTTACCCCCGATCTCTATGCCTGCGCCGTTTCCTTTGCCGGCGTCTCCGACCTGCCCCGGATGTTGCGCACCGAACGCAAGGACCATGGCGTCGATTCCCAATATGCCAGCTTCTGGGCCACCCGCATCGGTTCGTCGGACGACAATTGGGACCAGCTGGTCGCCACTTCCCCTTCCCGCAACGCCGGCAAGATACGTTGCCCCGTCCTGTTGATGCATGGCGAAGGCGACACCACGGTGCGGATCGATCAGAGCGAGGAAATGGCCGACGCCCTCAAGGATGCCCACAAGAGCGTGGAGTTCATCCGCATTCCCGGCGAGGATCACTATCTCAATCTGACGGAGACCCGGGTGCGACTGCTGACCGAGACCGAGAAGTTTCTTCAGAAGAATATCGGGAACTGAGCAGCCAAAGGAGCCGGCCATGCGGATCGCAGCACTGACTTTCACCGGTCTCCTGATGCTGATATCCGCCGTACAGGCTCAGGACCTTTCCGGCACCTGGCAGACCGAAAAGCCGCGTTATGTGATGAAGATCACCGGCTCGGCCAAATCCGGCTATCGCGGCGAATGGTTCAACCTGGGCGATATGGACGGCATGCTGAACGGCAATCCCTTGATTGTCGCGCGCCACGGAAACACCTTCACGCTAGATCCCGTTCGCACCGGCGGCACCTTCAACGGTACAATATCGGCGGATGGCAAGACCATCACCGGTGACTGGGGCGCCCATGATCCGGGCTTGCTGACATTCCTGCGGACAACGCCCCAGACCGCCCAAGCCATCGATCCCTCGCCGCATAAAGTCCAGTTCGTCACCGTTGCGCCCGGTGTAAAATTGGAAGTGCTTGATTGGGGCGGCAATGGACCGCCGCTGGTCTTCCTGGCCGGGCTGGGCCGCACCGCGCACAATTTCGACGAATTGGCGCTGAAATTCACCGCCCGCCATCATGTCTATGCCATCACCCGCCGCGGCTATGGCGTTTCGAGCTGGCCCGAACCCACCGACCAGAATTTCGATGCCGACCGCATGGGCGACGACGTGATCGCCGTGCTGGACGCGCTGAAAATCCAAAAGCCGGTCTTGGCGGGACATTCCATCGCCGGCCAGGAATTGAGTTCGGTCGGCACCCGCCATCCGGAAAAAGTCGCCGGACTGATCTATCTGGATGCCCTGTTCCAGTATGCCTTCTACAATCCGGCCCAGGCTGACCTGGCTCTGGAGAGCGCCATCATACGGCGCGACCTGGACAATATGTTCGAATATCAGGGCACCCCGTCAAAATGGCGGGCACTGATAGCCGAAATCCAGGCCCAGCTTCCAAAGCTGCAGGATTCCCTGCAACGCACCACCGAGATGCTGCAAGGCGCGCCCGACGAACAAACCGGACCAGAGCGCCCGGCCGCACGGACCGGCAACAGGATCATCGCCAATGCCCGCCGCTATGGTGCCGCGCCCATCCCCATGCTTGCCATCGCGGCCATGCCGCGCCGCTGCACGCCCAATTGCGACAAGCCTTTCATGAAAAGGATCATGGACGCAGATGCGGCGCGCCTTGACCTGTTCGAGAAATCCGCACCCCAGGCGAAAGTCGTCCGCCTTGCCAATGCCAGCCATTTCATCTGGCGCTCCAACGCCGACGATGTGGTGCGCGAGATGAATGCTTTTCTGGACGGCCTGCCGCACTGATGCGGCCGTCGCGGCGCGGCGGCCTGTCACACCGGCGAATATTGCGCCGAAAATAATCGCATGCCGGTAACCGCTGTGCTGCAATACCGAACAAACCGGTATCTGCGGAGGAGATCATGCGCATTCTTTTCGCCGGCCTGGCCGGGGCCCTGCTGGGCGGCGCGGCGCTTGCCGCCACCCTCCCCCATGAAGCGCCTTATCTTGCCGAGAACCAGGCCGCGATGGACAAGATGATGGCGGGCATGGCGGCGAAACCGACCGGCAATGTGGATACCGATTTCGCCGCCATGATGATCCCCCATCACCAGGGCGCGATAGACATGGCGGTGGCCGAGCTGCGCCATGGCAGAAACCCGCAACTGCGGCGCATCGCGCAAGAGATCATTGTCGACCAGCAGCAAGAGATCGCCGCCATGAAGCTGGCGCTGGGCCAGAAACTGCCACCCTCCACACGAGCGCCGACCGTGCCCGCAATGGCCATGCATTAGGAGAATGACGATGAGATCCGCCGCCCGCTTTGCGTTTTCCACCGCACTTGTGACAACGACCTCCGCTTTTGCAGGTCAGGCGCCCGGCCCCGCCAATGCGCCTGACATTGCGATCACTTCCCGCGACCGCGTCTATGCTGCCGAACAATTCTCCAACACGCTTTCGGTGACCGATCCATCGACCAACAAATTGCTGGGCGTGATCCGGCTGGGTGATCCCCAGCCCGGCAATTTCAGCCCGCTTTATCGCGGCCAGGTGCTGGTGCACGGCCTGGGCTTCTCGCCGGATCACAAGACCCTGGCGGTGGTTTCCATCGGCTCCAATTCCGTCACCTTCATCGACACCGCCACCAACAGCGTCAAACATACCACCTATGTCGGGCGTTCCCCGCACGAAGCCTTTTTCACCCCGGACGGCAAGGAAGTCTGGGTGACGGTGCGCGGCGAGGACTATGTGTCGGTGCTGGACCCCAAAACCTTCCAGGAAAAGACCCGCATCAAGCTGCCCAACGGACCCGGCATGCAGATTTTTTCGCCGGACGGAAAGTACGGCTATGTCTGTTCTTCCTTCATGCCGGAAACCGATGTGATCACGGTGGCCGATCACAAGATCGTCGGGCGGGTGACACAGGCCAGTCCCTTCTGCCCCAATATCGCCGCCACGCCCGACGGCAAACAGGTCTGGTTCACCCTCAAGGATGTCGGCAAAACCCAGGTGTTCGATGCGCGTCCGCCCTTTGCGCTGCTCAAGACGATGGATACCGGCCCCATCACCAATCACGTGAATTTCGCGCGCACGCCTAAAGGCATCTTCGCCTATGTCACCATCGGCGGGCTGAACCAGGTCAAGGTTTTCCGCACCGATGATTTCTCGCAAATCGCTGCCATTACCGTCGGCAACCTGCCGCATGGCGTGTGGCCGTCTGGCGACGGCAGCCGCATCTATGTGGGGCTTGAGAATGCCGATCAGCTGGTCGCGATCGATACGGCGGCCAACAAGGTGATCGCCAATATCCCGGTCGGCCAGGCGCCGCAGGCCATTGCTTATGTTCCCGAAGCCGTGATCGTGGGCGCAGGCACGGACAATCTGCAGCCGCTGGGCGTTGCGGGCCAGGTTGCCCATCTTTCGCTGGGCGCCGGCAACCAGGCTTCGACCAGCGTTTCCCTGTTCGATCAGGGTCTGGTCCAGGTTCTGCAGGCGTCTGTCACGGGGCTTATGCCCAAGTCGCCCTATATCCTGGCGCTGTCGGACAAGGCTGACGGTTCGGGCGTTCTGCAACCATTGGCTGCGTTCATGACCAATCCAGCCGGTTCAGCCATCGTGAATACGACCGGCCCGATCCGGCAGATCGTTCAGAGCGACACCGGCCAGGTCCGGCGCTACCTGGTGATCGCGGAAGGAAAATCCGGACAACCCGGCAAGATCATTCAAAGGCAGCAGTAGAGGGTAAATCGCCGCGGGCTTGTTCTGCTGCAGCAACAGGGTGTGCTTTCCAAAAAGCCGACAGCTTCAAAACCCGCCATTTCAGCACGGGCTGCCGTTTTCATCATCGGTTGTCATATACCCTTCGTGTGCGGACAGATTGACAAGCATTACGCTGCCGACACTATCTCTCCAAAAATTCAGGATGGGCTTGGGGCGTGGCGGACATCTACGGAACTTCTGGCAATGACAACTTGTCAGGCACGGAAGGCTTCGACCAGATTTACGGCCTGGCGGGCGACGACCAGATTTCTGGCGGCGGGGGTGACGACGTTCTCGAGGGCGGGCCTGGTAACGACATTCTGGACGGCGGAGCCGGAACGGATACCGCCAGATACCTAATCACAACCGGAACCGTCACCTTCGACATGGTGACGGGCACGGTTACCGGCGCAGCCTCCGGCAACGATACACTGATCAGCATCGAAAAGATTCTAACCGAAGGCCCCGGCCGAACCGTCTTCATCGGCCGTGACAATACCAGCAACAACGTTACGGCTTTCAGCGGCGGCGCCAACGTCCTTTCGGGCGGCAATAGCGACGACGTCATTTTTGATGCGGGTGCGGGCTCGACCCTGGACGGCGGCGCCGGCAACGACATCCTGACCCTGGCCCGCTACGCCAACACGCCTTTTGTGCAGACCTTCACGCCCGGCGTCAGCGGCACCTTGGCCGATGGCACCACCTATTCCAATTTTGAAATTTACGCCCTTCAGACCGGCGATGGCGACGATTCCGTCACCTTCGTTTCGCCAAAAAGCAACAAGGTCGGCGATCCCATTTCCTACAGCTATTGGCAGGCCTTCGGCGGATATGACACCGCCACAATAGACCTGTCGGCATTTTCGACCCCGTTTATGACGGCTTATTATGCGCGGGGCGCCCTCTATCTCTACGACCAGAGTTTTCCCGGCAGCAAAAATGTGATGGCGTTGTATGATGTCGAAAAATTCGTCATCATCGGTGGTTCCGGCGATGACGTCTTTAATGGCAGCACCGGAAACGAGGTCTATACCGGTGGACGCGGCAATGACCTGCTCAATGGCGGCAGCGATTTCGACATTGCACGCTATTCCGGTCTCTCCAGCGATTATCGCATCGATGCGATTTCCGAACAGACCTTCAAGATCACCGACCTGCGAGCTGGCTCCCCCGACGGGACCGACACCCTCATCAAGATCGAACAGCTGCAATGGGGCGATGGAAGCACAACCACCCTTCTCAATACCGCGCCCGAGCTGGTGACTTCGGACAGGACGATAGCGGCCGGCCAGACCCTGGCCTTGTCCAGCATGTTCACGGTGAGCGATCACGAAGCTGATCCGATCGTCAAATACCAGATCTGGGATTCCATCGACGACCCCAACAGCGGCTATTTCACCATCAATGGCAACGTAGTGGCCGCAAAGACAGTGGTCGAAATAACCGCCGCCCAATTGCCCCAGACGAACTTTGTCGCCGGTTTGGTCGCCGACAATCTGCAGATACGCGCTTTCGACGGCCATAACTGGAGCACCTTGAGCGACGAGAGCTGGGCGCCTTTCACGATTGCGCCGCCCGTCAATCATGCGCCGTCGGTCGTCGGGAACCCGCCACTGCGCGCCCAGCGTCAGACCATCGCCATAGTCAATGATCTGATCTCGACCTACGACAGCGACGGCGACACCATCACGCGGTATCAGTTCTGGGATTCCACCCGCGATGCCAAAAGCGGCCATTTTGTCTTCAACGGCGCGATACAGGCTGCCGGCACCGTCATCGACGTCACCGCCGCGCAATTGGCCCAGGTCTCGTTCGTCACCGGAACCATCAATGACGACCTTCAGGTTCGTGTTTTTGACGGCCAGAGCTGGAGCGCGGCCGACAACGAGCCCTGGTCCCCTTTCACGGTCATCCTGCCCGCCAACCGTGCCCCGGATATCACCACCGCGAACCTGACCAGGGCGCATACCCAGACCCTGTCGGTGAACAGCCTATTTGTGTCGCACGATCCGGATGGCGATCCGATGGTCCGCTATCAACTGTGGGACAGCACCGGCGATCCCAATAGCGGCCACTTTGTCGTGGGCGGCGTGGTGCAGGCGGCGGGCAAGATCATCGATATCACCGCAGCCCAGCTGGGCCAAACCAGTTTCGTCACCGGCACGGTCGGCGACACACTGCAGATCCGCACCTCCGACGGCATCAACTGGAGCGCGGCCGACAATGCCTCCTGGTCGCCCTTCACCATCACCGTGCCCGCCAACCACGCGCCGGTTGTGACCACGGCCCCCATCCAGCAATATCACTATCTGTCGATGGGCGGCATCAATGCGCTGGCCAACATCACCGACCCGGACGGCGATCCCATCACGCTCTATCAGCTATGGGACGGTACCAGCGATCCCAATAGCGGCCACTTTGTCGTGGGCGGCACGGCCATGCCGGCCAAAATGGTGATTACCGTCACCCCTGCCCAGCTTGGCCAGGTGAGCTTCGTCACCGGCATCGTAAACGACGATCTTCAGATACGCGCCTTTGACGGCGCAGCCTGGAGCGCGGCCGACACTGCGGCCTGGTCGCCTTTCACGGTGCTGGTGCCGGCCTATACCGTGCCGGTCGTGACCACCGCCAACCTTGCGCAGACGCAGGGACAAAGCCTGTGGCTTCCCGACCTGTTCACGGTGGACGATGCCGACAGCGATGCATGGTCCAAAATTCAGCTTTGGGATTCCACGCGCGATCCCAATAGCGGCCACTGGCTGGTCAATGGCGTGGTGCAGGCCGCCGGGACCGTGATCGACATCAATAACACGACCTTCCAGCAGACCTATTTCGTCACCGGGTCGGTCAATGACGATCTGCAGATCCGGGTGTTCGACGGCACCAGCTGGAGCGCGGCCGACAACGCCGCCTGGGCGCCCTTCACCGTGGGCCCGACCGCCCATGTGCTGCCGGTGGTGGAATCCACCAATGTGACGCAGGCTCATGGCCAGTCACTCGCTTTATCCACGCTGATTCAAGCGACCGGAGCGAACGGCGCGGCCATCACGCGCTACCAGATACGCGATCCCAATGCCGATCCTGCCAGCGGCTATATCACCATAAACGGCGCCATCCAGCCCGTCGGCGCGGTCATCGACATGACCGCGGCGCAATTCGCCCTGGCATCCTTCGTGACCGGGTCACCCAGCCAGGCGAAAGGCAATATCGCCGATAGCCTGCAAGTGCGCGCCTTCGACGGAACGGACTGGAGCGCCGCCGACAATGCGCAGTGGACACCGATCACCGTAATTACGGCTGCCAACACCCCGCCGACGCTTCAGCTGACAGGCACTATCGGAGGGGGCGCGAACAATCCCATCGATCTGTCCGACATGTTGAGCTTCCTGCACTTGACGGATGTCGACCACGATAGCATGACCAAAGTTCAGCTTTGGGATTCCACCGCCAATCCGTTCAGCGGCTATTGGGCGATCAATGGTGTCGCCCAGTCCGCCAGCAAGGTGATCGAGGTGGATGCATCGCAGTTCGCACAGGTCACCTATGTCACGGGCCAGCTCAGTGACAATCTGCAGATGCGGGTGTTCGACGGCATCGACTGGAGCGCGGCCGACAATGCGCCCTGGGCGCCTTTCACTTTCGTCGCGCAGAACTTGCGTCCCGATGTGGTCACGTCGGACGTGAACGCGCAGCACGGCCGGACCCTGGCGCTGCCCAGCCTGATCACGGCAACGGACCCCGATGGCTACCCGGTCATCCGCTATCAGCTCTGGGATTCCAGCCGCGATCCCGACAGCGGGCACTTTATTATCAATGGCGTTGCCCAGGCCGCCGGCACGGTGATCGACATCACCCCCGCCCAGTTTGCCCAGGCCAGCTTTGTCACCGGCAAGGTGAGCGACAGTTTGCAGGTCCGTGCGTTCGACGGCGTCGACTGGAGCGCGGCCGACAATGCCTCCTGGTCGCCCTTCGATGTGAATGTCACATCTTATACGGCGCCAACCCTGAACACCGCCGACAAGAACACCACCGCGAACCAGACCTTCACTTTGTCCAGTCTGCTTACGGTCAATGATCCCGACGGCGATACCATGACCCGCTATCAGTTGTGGGATTCCACAGCCGATCCCAACAGCGGACATTTTGTGGTGGGCGGCGTCGCCAAGGCCGCCAGTACGGTGATCGATATCACCGCCGCCCAGTTGGGCCAGACGAGCTTTATCACCGGCACGGCTGGTGACAGTCTGCAGATACGCGCCTTTGACGGCATAAGCTGGACCGCCGCCGACAACGCCGCCTGGGCCCCCTTCCATATCAATGTGAGCTAGAAGCCGGCACGTTCCGCTACAGCAACGGGGCGTGCGGGCAAAGGCGCCAAAACAGGCCATTTCAGCCGATATCTCCGCCGGCGTGCCGGCCCGCCAATACGGCGTACCAAGGGCCAGATTGACAAAGGTTCCCGCGCACTCACTATCCCTCTAAAAATTCAGGGTGGGGTCGGACCATGGCATCCATTCAAGGAACGACCGGAAATGACATTTTGTCAGGGACATCTGGTCCCGATGACATTTCCGATTTCGCCGGCAACGACCAGGTAAACGCCGGCGCGGGCGACGACTTATTGTTTGCGGGTCTCGGCGACGACACCTTCGATGGTGGTCCGGGGACCGACACCATTTTCATCCCGAGCTATTCGCAGAGCAACGCGCTTACCACGGTCAATCTGGCGAACGGAACGATCTCTGGGCCAGACGTCGGCAACGATACCGTCACCAATGTCGAAATCTGGCAAGGCCACGGCGCCGGCAACTTCAACTTCATCGGCAGCAACGGCAACGATATCATTTTCGCTGACAGTTTCGGCAAAAACACCGTTTCGGGCGGCGCCGGCGACGACAGCATTTCTGATTTCGGCACCGTCTCTGTCCTGGATGGCGGAAGCGGCCACAACGCCCTCATGCTGGGTCGCAGCACTTATTTCAACGGCCACTCCACCGTAGACAATTTCACCTCCTTCACGCTCAGCTTCACGCCTGGCGTCAGCGGAGCGTTGCCGGATGGCACCACCTATTCCAATTTCGACTGGTACAATATCGAGACCGGCAGGGGCGACGACACCGTCACCTTCAATCACCTGATCCAGCGACCTTCGCCAGGGCCTTACTACAGCAACTGGTGGAAGGCTGGCGGCGGTTTCGACACGGCCATCATCGACCTGTCGAATTATACGACACAATTGTCGATGAACGCGCAGAGCTGGGGTGGCATCACCATTACCGATACTGGCACCACCGGCAATGGGCCTCCACCCAACCCGACCCACGTCACCAGTCTTGAGAATGTCGAAGTCGTTATCATCTCCGGCGGCTCGGCGCTTGACATTTTGATGGGCGGCGACGAAGTCGATGTCTTCACCGGCAACGGCGGCGACGACTTGCTGGACGGCGGCGGCGGCGCCAACATGGCGCGCTATTCGGGCCTTTCCAGCAATTATCGCGTCGACAAGCTCAGCGCCAATTCCTACAAGGTCACCGACCTGCGCTCCGGATCGCCGGACGGCGCCGACACGCTCGTCAATATCCAGCGGCTGCAATGGGGCGATGGCAGCGTCACGACATTGGCCAACAGCCCGCCCATTGTCATGTCGCATGACGCACTGCAGGGCCGCGGCCTGACCCTGGCTTTGTCGAGCCTGTTCTCGGTCAATGACGTGGACGGCAATGCTATCACCCAGTACCAGCTTTGGGACGGCACGCGCGATGCCAGCAGCGGTCATTTTGAGATCAATGGCGTGGCGCAGGCGGCAGGAACCGTCATCACCATCAGCGCTGCACAGCTTGCCCAGACCACCTTTGTGACCGGCGCGGGCGATGACAGCCTGCAGATCCGCGCTTATGACGGCAACAACTGGAGCGCGACGGATACCGCCGCCTGGGCGCCCTTTACGATATCGAGCGGCAACAACGTGCCGGTCCTGAACACCACGCCATTTCAGCGCGTCGCCGCGGGCCAGACCCTGGCGCTCTCGAGCCTGTTCACGGTGAGCGACGCCGATGGCGACACCATGACCCGCTATCAGCTGTGGGATTCGACTGCCGATTCCAATAGCGGGCATTGGATTGTCAATGGCCAGGCCAAGGCAGCCGGCACCATCATCGACGTCACGGCCGCCCAGCTGGCTCAGACGTCGTTTGTCACCGGCACGGTGAACGACAATCTCCAGATACGCGCTTTTGACGGCACAAGCTGGAGCGCATCCGACAATGCGCCCTGGGCCCCCTTCACCATCGGTCCGACCGCCAACAATCCGCCCCTGGTGCAGACCTCCGACAGATCCATTGCCCGGGGCGTGACGACGGCTTTGTCGAGCCTGATCTCCATCGTCGATATCGACGGCGATAGCATGACCAAGTATCAGCTATGGGATTCCACGGCCGATCCGCTTAGTGGACATTGGGTCGTGGGTGGCGTCACCAAGCCGGCCGGTACCATTATCGATGTCACCGCGGCCCAGCTGGGCCAGACCAGTTTTGTCACCGGCGCCGCCGGAGACAGCCTGCAGATCCGGGCCTATGACGGCTTTGCCTGGAGCGCGCCCGACAATGGCTCCTGGGCGCCCTTCACCATTACGGTGCCCGATGCGGCGCCGGTGGTCACCACCGGCAATGTCAGCAAATCCCATTTCCAGAGCTATGCCCTGTCGGGCCTGTTCTCGGTGAACGACACCGACGGCGACACCATGACCCGCTATCAGCTCTGGGATTCCACCCGCGATCCCAACAGCGGTCATTTTGAGATCAATGGCGTGGCGCAGGCCGCCGGAACAGTGATCGACATCACCGCCGCCCAATTGCCCCAGACCACTTTCGTCACCGGCTCGGTGAATGACGATCTTCAGATCCGTGCCTTTGACGGCATCGTCTGGAGCGCCGCAGACAATGCCTCCTGGGCGACCTTCACCGTCTCGGTGCCGGCTTACACCGCACCCCATGTCACCACGGGCCCGGTCAATGCATCGATCGGCCAGACCATTGCGCTTTCCAGCCTGATGTTGGTTACGGACATGGACGGCGACAGCATGACCCGCTACCAGCTTTGGGATTCAACCGCCAATCCCCTCAGCGGTCATTGGGTGGTGGGTGGCCAGGCGCAAGCCGCCGGCACCGTGATCGACATCACAGCGGCTCAGTTCAATCAGACCTCCTTTGTCGCCGGACGGGTCAACGACAATCTCCAGGTCCGCGCCTTTGATGGCCGGAGCTGGAGCGATGCCGACAACGCCGCCTGGGCGCCCTTCACCGTCACCGTCCCCGCCAACCATGCACCGGTGCTGACCACCACGCCGCAGCTTGCCATGCATAACAGGCTCATGCCTTTGTCCGGCCTGTTCTCGGTCAGCGATGCCGATAGCGACAGCATGACCCGCTATCAGCTCTGGGATTCCAGCCGCGATCCCAATAGCGGACACTGGCAGGTCAATGGCGTCGCCCAGGCTGCCGGCACGGTGATCGACGTCACCGCCGCCCAACTGGCCCAAACCTTCTTTGTCTCCGGCATATCCGCCAGCGACAGCCTGCAGATCCGCGCCTTTGACGGCATGGATTGGAGCGACGGCGACAATGCGTCCTGGGCGCCCTTCACTGTCACGGTTGCCACGCCCTACACCGCCCCCAGCGTGAACACCAATGACGTCAACACCACCGCGGCCCAGACACTTGCTTTGTCTAGTCTGATGTCGGTCAGCGATCCCGATGGCGACAGCATGACCCGCTATCAGCTGTGGGATTCCACCGGCGATCCCAATAGCGGGCATTGGGTCGTGGGCGGCGTCGCCAAATCGGCCAGCACCGTGATCGACATCACCGCGGCCCAGTTTGCCCAGACCAGCTTCGTCACCGGCACCCTGGGCGACAGCCTGCAGATCCGGGCCTTTGACGGGGTCAGCTGGAGCGCCGGCGACAACGCCTCCTGGTCGCCTTTCCATATCAATGTGAGCTAGCCCTCGCCTGTGCGCGGCGCGGAACTGGGTAGTCATGCAGCGGAACAGCCGGGGCCAGCCGCCACGGCCTGCCAGCGCACCGGCACGGCAAGGCCCTCGACCAAAACCTCCACAAACCCGCCAATTATAGGGTGAATGAACAAGTCGGCGGCCAGGCTCTCAGGCCTTCCCCAACCGTGGGTTGCCGAATAGGCAAGCCAGGCCAATCACATACCGGCGAAATGATAATTTATCAGCAGCATCAGCTATTGACGCAAACGCAGGCAACTTCAAAAGTTAAACGGGGGAAATGTTGGGCTGGGACCCGCTGAGAAAACGGCGGGCCGTAGGGGTTATTCATGACTGTCGTCACCGGTTTTGGCATCGGCAACCTGGGCGTCTGGGGTGTCCTTTCCGCCACGTTCACCGTCACATCTTTCAGCGACACCGGATTTGTCGCCGTCAACAATTTCGGGACCGTATCGGTCATCGGGACCGGGTTTACCTACAGCAGCATTCAGGGCCCTGGCGGCACCACCCTTGTTTCGGCGACAGGCGGCACCATAAACGGTGTCAGCTACAGTTCGAGTGTGAATTCTTCCCAGCAAAACTGGTCCAGCCTGAGCGTGTCGGCTGCAAGCGCGTCGAACGCAATTGCAGCCGGCAACCTGACCGCCTTCCAGAATCTGTTTTTCAGCGGGGATGACACATTCAACTTCACGGCCGGAACCAACACCGCGCTGTGGGGCTATGACGGCAACGATACCTTTAACGTCTCCAACTGGAATCCGAACACCAACAGTATCGATGGCGGCAACGGCAGCAACGACATCCTGAATCTGACCGGTGGCGTTTCCGACACCGGCCTCTCGCTGAATTTCAACGTCAACAATATCGAGACGATCAAGCTCGGCGCCGGCGCCGACTACACGCTGCGCGTGCCGGCCAATTTCAGCAGCATGATCGATGGCTCCGCGCTGGGCGCGTCGAACCGCGTGTTCTTCATGGGCGGCAACTTCTCAGGGGGCACGGGCACCGTCACGGTCATTGGCGGCGCCGGCAACGATATTTTCCAGCCAGGCAATGGCACCAATGTCTTCAATGGCGGCGGCGGCATCAACACCCTGGACCTCAGCAACACCGGCACCGGCGGATATGTCACCACCATCAATCTCGGCCTTACCGGCCCTCAGGCACTGGGGAACGGTGCAACCGTCACCGTATCCAATATCCAGAACCTTATCGGCCGCCGCGGCTTCGCCGACAACCTTACCGGCGACAATGGCGACAATATCATCGATGGCGGCGGCGGCGGCGACACGCTGAACGGCGGCGGCGGCACCGATACCGTTGTCTATTCCGTCGCGAAATCCAACTTTACCATCAGCTATTCCGGGCACACCGTCACCATCGCCGGCCCTGGCGGCACCGACACACTGACCAATATCGAATATGCCAGGTTCAGCGACCAGACGGTGCAGATTGTCGGGCCGGTGGTAACCACTGCCGACAAAAGGGTCACTGCCGGCCAAAGCGTGGCGCTGTCGAGCCTGTTCACCGCCATCGATCTCACCGGCGATACGATCACGGCATACCAGTTGTGGGACGGAACCATCGATCCGAGCAGCGGTCATTTTGTGGTGAATGGCCAGGTTCAGGCGGCCGGCAACGTCATCAACATCACCGCGGCGCAACTGAACCAGACCAGTTTTGTCGGCGGCAGCGTCAGCGACAATCTGCAGATCCGCGCCTATGACGGAAATATATGGAGCGCCGGCGACAATGCCGCCTGGTCGCCCTTTGTGGCCGGCCCCACCGTCAATACCGCGCCGGTGGTGTCCACCACAAATCTGTCAAGGCAGTATCGCCAGACGCTGAGCCTATCGAGCCTGTTCACCGTCAGCGACGCCGAAGGCGATTCCATGACGCAGTACCAGCTGTGGGACGCGACACGCGATTCCAGCAGCGGTCATTTCGAAATCGGCGGCGTGGCGCAGGCCGCAGGAACGATCATCAACGTCACCGCGGCGCAACTGGGCCAGACCACCTTCGTCACCGGCACCGTCAATGACGATCTGCAGATCCGTGCTTTCGACGGCCGTGCCTGGAGCGCCGGCGATACCGCTTCCTGGGCACCGTTCACCGTCTCTGTGCCTGTCAATCATGCCCCCGTCATCCACAACCAGGATATGATGGGTGTCCTTCCCTACATGCATTATATGCTCTCCGATTTCGCCTATTGGTTCAGCATCGGCGATCCGGATGGCGACCCAATCACCCGTTACCAGATCTGGGATGGCACCACCGATCCCAACAGCGGTCATTGGGTGGTCAACGGGGTGATCCAGGCCGCCCGTACCGTCATCGACATCACCGCATCGCAGTTCGCCCAGACCTATTATGTCGGCGGAACGGTGTCCGATGCCATGCAGATGCGCGCTTACGACGGATACACCTGGAGTGCGGCGGACAGTGCGGCCTGGTCGCCGTTCACCATGCTGGTGACCGAGAATACGAATGTGCATCCACCGACCGTGCAACCTTCGTCTGCCATCCTTGCCCGCAACTCTACCGTCCTGGCCTCCAGCCTGTTCTCGGCAACAGGGACCAATCCCTATACGGGAAACCAGATCTACGAATATCAACTGGTGGACACCACCGCCGATCCGAACAGCGGGCATTTCGTCCTGAATGGCGTTGTTCAGGCTGCCGGCACTGTCATCGACATCAACCCGACACAGTTCGCCAATATGTCCACCTCGACCGGACTGGCCTTTGTAACCGGCACCGTGAAGGACGATATCCAGGTCCGCGTCTATGACGGCGTCATATGGAGTTCGGATGATCTGGGGCCCTGGGCGTCCGTTCCCGTCATCGTGCAGAACGCGGCGCCTGTCGTTGCAACGACAAATCTCTCTGTGCCCGCAGGCCAGACCCGGACGCTGAGCAGCCTGATTACGGTCAGCGACGCCGATGGCGATACGATCACCAAGTATCAGCTCTATGATGGATCCATCAACTCGAACAGCGGCTATTGGGTGGTGGGCGGTGTGGCCAAGGCCGCGGGTACCATCATCGACATCACGGCCGCGCAGGTGGGCCAGACCAGTTTCATGACCGGCTCGGTCGGCGACAATCTCCAGATACGCGCCTATGACGGAGCGCTCTGGAGCGCGGCCGACAATGCCGCCTGGTCGCCCTTCACCATCTCACCGCCCGTCAACCACGCCCCGACCGTGACCACCCAGGACCTCACCAGGGCCGCGGGCCAGACCCTGGCGCTGTCGAGCCTGTTCACGGTCAATGATGTCGATGGCGATACCATGACCCGTTACCAGTTGTGGGACGGCAGCCGCGATCCCAACAGCGGTCATTTCGTGGTGGGCGGCGTGGACAAGGCTGCCGGGACCATCATCGACGTCACGGCGGCGCAACTGGCCCAGACCAGCTTTGTCACCGGAGGCACGGCCGACAGTCTGCAGATACGCGCCTTCGACGGCGCGCTATGGAGCGCGGCAGACACCGCCGCCTGGGCCACCTTCAGCATATCCCCGCCCGTCAACCACGCGCCGGTGGTGACGACCAGCAATGTGACCAGGCCCCATCTGCAGAGCGTCGCCTTGTCGAGCCTGTTCTCGGTGAACGATGCCGACAACGATACCATCACAAAGTATCAGTTGTGGGATTCGACCCGCGATCCCAATAGCGGCAATTTTGTCGTCAATGGCACAACGCAGGCGCCGGGAACCATCATCACCATCACCGCGGCCCAGCTGCCCCAAACCAGCTTCATGACGGGAACGGTCACGGACAATCTGCAGATCCGCGCTTTTGACGGCGCCGCCTGGAGCGCCGCCGACGACGCCTCCTGGGCGCCGTTCAATGTGTCGGTGTCCAACCATGCACCGGTGCTGACCACCTCACCGCAGCTTTCCATGCATAACCGGCTGATGCCTTTGTCCGGCCTGTTCTCGATCAGCGATGCCGATAGCGACAGCATGACCCGCTATCAGCTATGGGATTCCAGCCGCGATCCCAATAGCGGGCACTGGCAGGTCAACGGTGTCGCCCAGGCTGCCGGCACCATCATCGACGTCACCGCCGCCCAACTGGCCCAGACCTTCTTTGTCTCCGGCATATCCGCCAGCGACAGCCTGCAGATCCGCGCTTTTGACGGCCTGGACTGGAGCGACGGCGACAATGCGTCCTGGGCGCCCTTCACGGTCACGGTTGCCACGCCCTACACCGCTCCCAGCGTCACCACCAATGACGTCAACACCACCGCGGCCCAGACCCTGGCGCTGTCCAGTTTGATGTCGGTCAGCGATCCCGATGGCGACAGCATGACCCGTTACCAGCTGTGGGATTCCAGCCGCGATCCCAACAGCGGACATTGGCAGGTCAATGGCGTGGCCCAGGCTGCCGGCACGGTGATCGACATCACCTCGGCCCAGTTTGCCCAGACCAGCTTCCTCACCGGCACCTTGGGCGACAGCCTGCAGATCAGGGCCTTTGACGGCGTCAGCTGGAGTGCTGGCGACAATGCCTCCTGGTCTCCCTTCCATATCAATGTGAGCTAGAGAATATACCGGCGCGCCCGGTGCGGAACGCCCTCGGGATCGTGAACGCCGACGCAAATAACGGGATCGAGATCGTCGATGCAGATCAACGTCACTTATGATGCGAGCGTTTCCGGCGCGCCCGTCGGTTATACGGCAGCCGTTGATGCCGCTGTTGCGTTTTTCGAAAATACCTTCGACGCCGACATCACCGTCAACATAACGTTTGGCTGGGGTGAAGTCGGCGGAGAGCCGCTCGATCCGGGCGCGCTGGGCGAATCCCTCACCCAATATGTCAGCACTCCCTACACTGTCGGCACGGGGGCCCTGTTCAATGCCGACAAATCGCCGGCCACCACCGACGCCCTGGTTCGGCTGCGCATGCAAGAGAACCGGTCCACAAATTGGCCGGACACGATCATTTTTGAACTGCCGTATGCGCAAGCAAGAATGATTGCCCAGGCACCAACCTTCCCCGGCGTTCAGGACGGATATATCGGTCTCGACTCCACTGCATCCTACACTTTCGATCCCAACAATCGGGCGGTCGCCGGCAAATATGACGCCATCGGCGTCATCGAGCACGAAATCTCGGAGGTGCTGGGCCGGCAGGCTTTTGACGGCCAGCAACTGCTGAATGGCGGCGCATCACGTTTCACCTTGCTGGACATGTTCCGCTACTCCTCGTCCGGCGTTCACACCTACACGACCGACCCGGGCTATTTCTCGCTGAACGGCGACCAGATGCTTCTGCCGTTCAATGACCCCAGCAATGGCGGCGATGCGGGCGACTGGAGTACGGCTGTCTCCGGCGATGCCTCCGACGCGTTCGCGGAACTGGGAATTCCACTGCAGGTTTCTGCCGTCGATCTCAGAGTCCTTGAGCTGCTGGGATACCATCTCTCACCCAACGCCCCCACGCCGAACGGCACGCCGGTAGTACCGCTGGTTTTCACGCAGAATTTACAGCTGAGCGCCGGCCAAACGCTCAATTTTGACGGACCCCTGGCCCTGGTGATGAATGCGGTCAATTCGGTGGCGCCGTCGCTCACCAATTCAGCGACCATCATCGACACCGGCTTCAAGTCCCAGACCGATGTGATCGGCCTGACCAATGGCTGGAACGCCGGCGGCACGATCGGCGCGAACCAGAATTCCGGTCTATTCACGACCACGTTCCAGAACACGGCGTCCGGCACCTTGAATGTGACAGCAACCGCCGATGCGGCGGATGCGGTGGGCGTTTACTACGGTCCCAGCGTCGATAACGCCGGTTTGATCAAGGTGACGTCCAACAAGGCCGATGCCTGGGGCATTTTCGGCGTCAACTTCATCAACCGCAGCACCGGCATCCTGCGGGTCCAGGCCGCGGACTATGCAACCGGCGTGAATTTCTTCGCCCAGGGAGGCAGTTTCTCCAACGCCGGCACGGTGGAGGTAAGCGGCCTGCACGCCATGGGCGTTGTGGGCATGACCAGCTTCAGCAACACCGGCAGCTTGACGGTAACCGGGGTTGGCAACGGCGCCACCAGTGTCGCGGTCTATATCTCGGCCCCTTATGGCACGAACTTTACCAACAGCGGATTGATACAGGCCCAGGACGCGTTCCTGATCGATTCCTTTTGGCTGGGCGGCGCTTTCCCGGACGTTTCCATCACCAATTCCGGGACGATCAATGGCCGCATCACATTGTTCAATGCCAACAGCCAGATTCACAATACAGGCCTTATCGCCGGCGATATCCATTTTGGTGACGGCAACAGCACCTATGACGGGGCCGGCGGCACACGGAGCGGCGGCATCTATCTGGGCCATGGCACCAATACCGTCACCCTGGGCAATGACGGTGAGACGGTTTACGGCGGCGGCGGCACAGACACCATCACCGGCGGCAGCGGCAACGATTTCATCCAGGTCGGCCGCGGCACCAATGTCATCAATGGCGGCGGCGGCTTCAACACCTTGTCGGTCGCCAATTCCGACATAGGCGTCACCGTCAACCTGGCGGCGGGCACGCTGGTTGGCGCGGGCAACAGCAGCATCGCCAACATCCAGCAGGTGGTCGGCTCAAACTTCAACGACACGCTGATCGCCGGTTCTTCCGGCGCGACCCTGTTCGGCGGCGGCGGCCAGAATATCCTGACCGGCGGCGCTGGAGGCGACACGCTGGTGGCTGGAACGGGCGGCGATACCGTCACAGGCAATGGCGGCAACGACACCTTTATCTATACCGCCGGCGATCATCAGCTGGTGATCAATGATTTCCTGGCCAATGGCAATGCCGACGTCCTGAAGATCTATGGCTATGGCTCGGCCAGTTCCATCCAGCAACAGGGCGCCAACACCCTGATTACCCTGTCGGGAAGCGACACCATTCTGCTCAAGAATGTGCTGACCTCGTCTCTTACCGGCAGCAATGTCCTCTATAGCGCCTCCCCCTACCAGGCGCCGAATTTGCCCGCGTCATTGCCGGTGTTCGGGACGACGACAATCTATTTCACCTATGACCTGACCATCGGTGTCAGCGAAGTCCTCAACGAACTGAACCAGCATGTCGGCCTGGTCGATGTCGGCGGCGGCACCCCCGGTCCGGATGCTTTTTTTCACGCCCTGGACAATTTCGGAACGATCAACGTGTCGACGGCGTCGGGCGACGTAGCAGGCCTGACGACCGACCTTTCCGCCCTGGGCCGGCCAGGCAAGAACATCACGAATGAAGCCGGTGCGACCTTCTCGGTTACCAACACCGGCTCGGGCGCGGCGCGGGGCTTGTACACCGGGTTCACGCCCACTGTCGTCAATGCCGGCACGCTGACCGTCAGCGCCTCGGGCGACGCCTATGGCATCGACACCTCCGATGCCGATGCGCAGAATTTGGCCACAGGCATCATCAGCGTCACATCTTCAAACCATGACGCCTATGGCATTCGCGCGGAAAATGCCGCCCAGGTCGTGAATGCCGGCACCATTCAGGCTACGGGAGCCCTGAATGTTTATGGCATCCGCTCCGACGGGTTTGAAAACAGTTCGATCGTCAACAATGGCGCCATCACCGCTTCGGGCGGCACCAATACTTACGGACTTTATCTTCGCGGGCTCGATACCAACGCTCCCAAGACCGTTACCAATACCGGCACCATCACGGCGCAGACGGCCATCAAAAGCGTGGCGTTTGGGTGGGCCGCACCTGGCCTGACCATCACCAACAGCGGCACGATCCAGGGCAATATCGATCTCGACGATTCCAATGCCACGATTCACAATACAGGGTCGATCATTGGCACGATCCATTTCGGGGATGGTGGCAGCACCTATGACGGGGCCGGCGGCACGCAGAGCGGCGGCATCTATCTGGGCCATGGCACCAACACCGTCACCCTGGGCAATGACGGTGAGACGGTTTACGGCGGCGGCGGCGCGGACACCATCACCGGCGGCAGCGGCAACGATTTCATCCAGATCGGCCGCGGCACCAATGTCATCAATGGCGGCGGCGGCTTCAACACCTTGTCGGTCGCCAATTCCGACATAGGCGTCACCGTCAACCTGGCGGCGGGCACGCTGGTTGGCGCGGGCAACAGCAGCATCGCCAACATCCAGCAGGTGGTCGGCTCAAACTTCAACGACACGCTGATCGCCGGTTCTTCCGGCGCGACCCTGTTCGGCGGCGGCGGCCAGAATATCCTGACCGGCGGCGCTGGAGGCGACACGCTGGTGGCTGGAACGGGCGGCGATACCGTCACAGGCAATGGCGGCAACGACACCTTTATCTATACCGCCGGCGATCATCAGCTGGTGATCAATGATTTCCTGGCCAATGGCAATGCCGACGTCCTGAAGATCTATGGCTATGGCTCGGCCAGTTCCATCCAGCAACAGGGCGCCAACACCCTGATTACCCTGTCGGGAAGCGACACCATTCTGCTCAAGAATGTGCTGACCTCGTCTCTTACCGGCAGCAATGTCCTTTATAGCGCCTCCCCCTACCAGGTGCCGAATTTGCCCGCGTCATTGCCGGTATATTTCAATTCCACCGCTCCCATCCTGTTTAACTACGACCTGACGATCTATGCCGGCGACTTTCCAGCACATTGGGATCCTAAGCTTAGAATTCCACGTGGACAAGTTGTCGCG
>JADMIO010838872.1_pt1 | contig 75870 bp, 75 predicted proteins | sample 8958161 | NCBI WGS metagenome assembly JADMIO01 (sample SAMN16585339, study PRJNA669376) | soil metagenome | isolation source: Crop rotation soil | place: USA: Cullars Rotation, Alabama | collected 2011
GGGTCTCGGTGGTCGCCGCCATCTCGTCCATCAGGTTGCAATAGCGCTCGACATTGTGGTCGTCGAGCGGCGCGTCGACCTCGTCGAGCACGCAGATCGGCGCCGGATTGGTCAGGAACACCGCAAAGATCAGCGCCATGGCGGTCAGCGCCTGCTCGCCGCCGGACAGCAGCGTCATCGTCTGCGGCTTCTTGCCGGGCGGCCGGGCGAGGATTTCCAGGCCGGCTTCCAGCGGATCGTCGCTCTCGACCAGTTGCAGTTCCGCCTCGCCGCCGTTGAACAGATGCGTGAACAGCCGCTTGAACTGCACCTGCACCTGGTCGAAGGCGGTCATCAGCCGCTCGCGGCCCTCGCGATTGAGGTTCTGAATGGCAGCGCGCAGCTTGCGGATCGCGTCGATCACGTCGTCGCGTTCGTGGATCAACGCGTCGAGTTTGGCACTCAGTTCCGCCTGTTCTTCCTCGGCCCGCAGGTTGACGGCGCCGAGCCGTTCGCGTTCCATCTTCAAGCGTTCGAGTTCGACCTCGATGACGCGGATCTCGGGCAGCTTGTCCTCCGGCTTGAGACCGGTCAGGCGCAGGACTTCATGCGGGGCCACCGATAGCGTCTCGCGGATGCGGGCCTCCGCCTCGATCCGCCATTCGCGGGCGGAAACGAGTCGCTCTTCCGTGCGGCCGCGGCGTTCGCGGGCCTCGGCGAGCGCCGTCAGGGCATTGGCGGCGGAGCGATCAGCCTCGCGCTCGAGGTCTTCCTGGATCGCCAGCCGGTCGGCTGCATCCTTGCGTGCCGCCTCGGCCCGGGCGATCTCGCCGATCAGGGCGCGGCGCTTCTCGTCATATTCCTCCGGTGCCGACAGCAGGTCTTCGAGCTCGATGCGCGCTTCCTCCTCGCGGGCGGCAAGCGTTTCGATCTGCCGGCCGGCAGAATGTTCGCGGTCTTTCCACACCTGCCGCTCGGCGGCGATCGATGTGATGCGGCGGCGGCGGGCGTCGTTTTCGCGGGCTTCGGAATCGTGCGCCGCGCGAGCCTCGGCCAGCGCCGCCCGCTTTTCGGCAACGGCGAGGCCATGTTCGCGGAGCGCGAAATCGAGTGCCGAAATATCTGGTGCATCGGCCAGCGTTATGCGCGCATCTTCTTCCGAAATCGCCAGTTCTTCGAGCTGGGCACGATAACCGGCGATGTATTCGCTGCCGGTGTCGCGCAACCGGATCAGTTCGGAGCTTGCCCGCTCGGCCTGTGCCAGCGCCTCGCGTGCCTCGGCCAGCTTGCGGGCCAGCAGCCGTTCCATGTCGCGAGTGCCGGCGAGCTTCGCTTCGTCGCGGCGCACGGCGTCGATGGCATCCTGGTGCAGGGCTTCGGCATCCTCGACCCGGAAGGTGGCTTCTTCCTGTTCCCGCTCCAGCGCCGCCAGCCGGTTCTTCTGCTGCAGCCGCAGGGCCGCGGCGCTGGGCGCGCCGGCGCGGCTGACATGCCCGTCCCAGCGCCAGACGGCGCCCTGCCGCGACACCAGCCGCTGGCCGGGCTTGAGCAACGACTGCAGCCTTTCGCCTTCGTCTTCCTCGACCAGGCCGATCTGCCGCAGCCGGCGGTGCAACTCGTCCGGCGCGCGGATGAAATCGATCAATGGTCTGGCGCCGCCGGGCAGGGCCGGATCGCCCAAGCCATCGCCCGGCATCGACCAATAGGCCGCGGCCGATTTGTCGAGCGCCGAATCGAGGTCGTCGCCGAGCACCGCACCAAGCGCAGCTTCCATGCCCTGGTCGGTGCTGATCATCTCCGAGACCGGTGTCTCGGTGCTGACGCCACCGGCAGCCAGCATGCGGGCGATGGTCCGCGCTTCGGTTTCCAGCATCTGCAGGGCCGCACGCGCATCATCCAGAGGCTTGCGGGCTGCGGCCTCGGCGGTGCGGGCTGCGGCCAGTGCCCGTTCGGCATGCGCCAGCGCCGCTTCGCCATCCTCATGGGCGATTTCGGCGGCTTCCAGCTCTTCCTGTTTCAGCGCCGGTTCGGGAAGGGCGGCCAGGCGGCCTTCGAGCGCTTCGAGATCGCGTTCCGCATCTGCAACCTGCTTTTCCAGGCGCAGGCGGCGCTGGGCGAGATCGGCGAGAAAACGTTCCGTCTGCTGGCGGCTGGCGGCGGCCTCGGCGCGCTCGGAGGTCAGCGCCTGCATTCGGGCCTCCGCCTCGGCCACCAGCGCATTGGCTTCTGCCAGCGCCTCGGCGAGCGTCTCCGCACGACCGGCGGAGTTTTCCAGCGTGTCGCGCAGCTCGTCCTCTTCCTCGTCGAGGCGGCCAAGAATCTGGCTGTTGCCGGCGATCATCTGGCGCTCGCGCTCGATATCGGCGGCCAACTGGGTAATGCGCCGTTCGAGTTCCTGGCGCCGGGCGTCGAGCCGCCGCGCTTCGTCGTCAAGCTGGGTGCGAGCGATCGACAGCCGCTGCAGGCTGGCGGCGGCGCGCGCTTCGGCATCGCGCAGTTCCGGCAGTTTCAGGCCCTGCACAGCCTGCTGCTTGGCGGCTTCCATCTGCGCCTGGGCCCGCTCGGCCACCAGGTTGGTGGCCTGGTTGAGCGCGCTTTCGGCCTCGCCCTCGGAGGCTTTCGCCTGCGACCAGCGGATATGCAGCAGCTTGGCCTCCTCGGCGCGGATCGAGGCCGACAATTGCTTGAAGCGATTGGCCTGCCGCGCCTGGCGTTTGAGGCTTTCGATCTGGGTGGAGAGCGTGGTGGTCACGTCTTCCAGCCGTTCGAGATTGGTCTCGGCCGCCTTCAACCGCAATTCCGCTTCGTGGCGGCGTGAATGCAGGCCGGAAATCCCGGCAGCTTCTTCGAGCAATTGCCGCCGCGCCTGCGGCTTGGCCTGGATCAGCTCGCCGATCCGGCCCTGGCCGACCATGGCCGGCGACCGCGCCCCGGTCGAGGCATCGGCAAACAGCAATTGCACATCGCGCGCCCGCGCCTCCTTGCCATTGATGCGGTAGACGGAGCCCTGTTCGCGTTCGATGCGGCGGGTGACCTGCAATTCGTCGGCATCGTTGAAGGCGGCCGGCGCCGTGCGGTCGGTGTTGTCGATGAACAGCCCAACCTCGGCCGAATTGCGCGCCGGGCGCTGGCCGGACCCGGAAAAGATCACGTCGTCCATGCCCGAGGCGCGCATGTTCTTGTAGGAATTCTCGCCCATCACCCAGCGCAGCGATTCCGTCAGGTTGGATTTGCCGCAGCCGTTCGGCCCGACCACGCCGGTCAGGCCGGGCTCGATCAGGAATTCGGACGGTTCGACGAACGACTTGAAGCCGGTGATCCTGAGGCGGGTGAACTTCATGAGGCGGGCCTCGTGAAGGTTTTCGGGTGGAAAGAAAGACCCCGCCCCAACCCCTCCCCACAAGGGGGAGGGGCTAACCTGTTGCGCGCCAGACACCTGTAGGGTAACCGTCCAACAAGCTGTGGACTTTCCTGAGGAATTCGGCGGTGCAACGGGTTAGCCCCTCCCCCTTGTGGGGAGGGGTTGGGGCGGGGTCTTGACAACCGGCACAAAAAAACAGGCGGCAGCCGTCGGCCACCGCCTGTTTCGCACAACAGTCGGAAATCAGCCAGCGGCGTCGATAAGAGCCGACATTTCCTCAACGCTCATTTCCCCGGTATAGCGGCTGCCATTGATGAAGAAGGTCGGGGTTGAATCCACACCAAAATCCTTGGAAGCCTTTTCACGCGTGGCCACCACATCATCCAGAAGCTTCTGGTTCGTCAAGCAGGCCTCGAAGGTCTCCTGTGTAAAACCGGCGAGCTTGGCCATCTGCAGCAGCGCGGCGCGGCCGTCATCGGCCACGGCCCAGGTGCCCTGGGCGCGGAACAGCGCCGACACCATCGGGAAATACTGTTCCTTCGGCGCGCAGCGGGCCAGCATGATCGCCGCCGTGGCGCGGGAATCGAGCGGGAATTCGCGCAGGATGAACTTCACCTTGCCGGTATCGACATATTTGGCCTTGATCGGCTCGAACACCGTGTTCTCGAAGCGGGCGCAATGCGGGCAGGTCATCGACATGTATTCGACGATCGTCACCTTGGCGTCGTCCTTGCCGATCGACATTTCCGGCAGCGGGCCGGGGGCCATCAGCTTGGCGACGTCGACTGTGCCTTCCGGCGTCGGCACCTTGACCTCGGTGGCGCTGGTCTGGATCGGGTCGACCCTGGCGGCGTCGGCGGCCGTCGCATTGTTGACGAAAGCGGCGCCGATGCCGGCTATGGCAAGCGCTGCCAGAAGGCGGATCGAGATTGTGGTCAGTGAGATCGGCATAAGGGCTCCTCGGTAAGGCGGATGTGAAATTGGGGATATACTGCGGTCCCATTCCCCGCAAGCCTTCGCATTGACTCAACTATTCAAAGAATTGTGACTGGCGGATGGCATTTGCTGGAGAAAACGTGAATGAAATCTAGCGTTTGCGGCTGCCGATCACCGCCCGACCAAGCCTGTCGAGCGCAGCCTTGAGATGATCATTTTCAATATCATGGGTCATCGTCGTCAGATGCGCGGCTTCGGCTGCAGACAACGGCCGGGGTTTGGGCCGGTGCTTGTGCAGCGGCGTCACCGGTTTCTGCACGATGCGGATCTGGCGGATGGCCGGATAGCCGAAAAAGCCGTTGATCCGCTGGATCAATTCGCCCTGGGCATGGGTGAGGAACAGCGCCCTTGCCCCTTCGCAGGCAATGGTCAGCACGCCGGGCTCGACACCGCCGCGTTCGCCGGCCATCTCGCCGTTGCGGCGCGGCCAGGTGATCTTTTCCGGCCTCGTGCAATCGGCAAAATCGGCGCCGGCGATCTCGTCCCACGAGCCGATCAGCGCCGTGCTGATGCCGGCCTTCTTCGCCAGCACCGGATCGATCAGCCGGTTGGCCAGCTCCGAGATCTGCATGGCACCTTTTTTCTGAAATGTGGACATGAGGCTTTCGGGGCAAGGGGAAGATTTGTTAGGTCTGTGGGTATGAATCATACCCATCTTGTTCGAATGCCGCAACAGCATCCCGGTCACCCCCCTCTGTCCTGCCGGACATCTCCCCGTCAAGGGGGGAGAGTGGATGGAGCACGACCTTCGCTTCCAATCGAAGTTGAATGCTCAGCACGCGTCGTCAATATCTGGCGGCAAGGGTGCCATTGGCCGCTCTCCCCCCTTGAGGGGGAGATGTCCGGCAGGACAGAGGGGGGTATCCTTGCTTAAACCCAACCCTCAAGACCTCCTCGCCTGGTACGACCGCCATCACCGCGAACTGCCCTGGCGTGTCAGCCCGAAAGCGCATGCGCAGGGCAAGCGCGCCGATCCCTACCATATCTGGATGTCGGAGGTGATGCTGCAGCAGACCACGGTGCAGGCGGTCAAGGCCTATTTCGAGAAATTCCTCACCCTCTGGCCGGCAGTGACGGATCTCGCTGCCGCCGACACCGAGGATGTGATGAAGGCCTGGGCCGGGCTCGGCTATTATGCCCGGGCGCGAAACCTGAAGAAATGCGCCGAAGCCGTGGTTTCGCAGCACGGCGGCGTTTTCCCCGGCACGGCCGAGGGCCTGCAAGGGCTGCCGGGAATCGGCGACTACACCTCCGCTGCCATCGCCGCCATCGCCTTCGACCGCCGGGCGCTGGTGATGGACGGCAATGTCGAGCGTGTCGTCTCGCGGCTGTTTGCCGTGCGCGACGCCTTGCCCGGCGCCAAGCCGATCCTCAAGGCGCATCTCGAAACGCTGACGCCAGATTCACGTCCCGGCGATTTCGCCCAGGCGATGATGGATCTCGGCGCGACGATCTGCACCCCGAAACGGCCGGCCTGTTCGCTCTGTCCTTGGCGCGGCAATTGTCTGGCGCTCGCCACCGACGATCCGGAAAAATTCCCGGTAAAGGCGGCGAAGAAGGATAAGCCGGTACGCCAAGGCGCGGCTTTCGTCGCGGTGGATGGCCAGGGCAGGGTGCTGCTCAGGCAGCGCATCGACAGCGGTCTGCTCGGCGGCATGACCGAAGTGCCGACCACGGAGTGGAACTCCAACCGCGACGGCGCGACTGGTATCGATGCCGCGCCTTTCATTGGCGATTGGCGGCCTTGCGGGGTCATCACTCATGTGTTTACGCATTTCGAGCTGCGGCTGACGATTTATCGGGCCGACATGGGTGCCCCGCACGCCGCGCCTCAATCCTGGTGGGAACCAATCGCAAATCTTGCAGCGCAGGCCTTGCCAACTGTCATGAAAAAAGCAATCACCGCCGCTATTCCCGATGCGTTCGACAAGCCCGCAGGCAAACGCCCCACAAGGATAAACAATGTCCGTTGAAATTCGTCACATCGTCTTCGATATCGGCAAGGTCCTCATCCATTACGATCCCCATCTTCCCTATGCACGGCTGATCCCGGATGCCGAGGAGCGCAAATGGTTCTTCGAGCATGTCTGCACGCCGGATTGGAATGTCGAGCAGGATCGCGGCCGCACCTGGCTCGAGGCGGAGCAACTGCTGCTGGAAAAATTTCCTGACCGCGAGGAGCATATCCGCGCCTTCCGCAAATACTGGCACGAAATGGTGCCTTATCCCTATGAGCGCAGCGTCGCCCATCTCGAACGTTTCCTGGCCGAAGGCCGCGACGTCACCCTACTGACCAATTTCGCCGACGACACGTTCGACCAGGCCTCCGAGATTTTCCCGTTCCTGAAAAAGCCGCGGGGCGTCACGGTTTCGGCACGCGTCGGACTGATCAAGCCCGATCCGGCGATCTACGACGAGCACACCAGGACGTTCCATCTCGACCCCGCCGCGACGCTGTTCATCGACGACAGCCGCCCGAATGTCGAGGCGGCGCGCGCCTATGGCTGGAACGCCATCCACTACGTCGGCGCCGATGAACTCGACACAGACTTCGCAACATATGGACTTGCATGATGACCACAGCCTTTGACCCGGTCGAACATCTGACCATCTTCCACAACGCCATCAACGCCCTCGATTACGCGACGATCGAGGATTATTTCGCCGAGGACGCGGTCTATGTCTCCGGCGGCGTCGGCGGCAGGATCGACGGCAGGGAGGCGATCATGGTCGCCTTCCGCAAATATTTCGACGCCTATCCGGATCAGGTCGCCAGGGATGTCAGCGTCGACCGCGTCGCCGACAATGCCGCCCGCTCGGTCTGGGAATTGCAGGCCATCCACAGCGGCACCGGCGAACCGCTGATCCGCCGCGGCGAGGAAACGCTGCTGTTCAACCCTGATGGCAAGATCAGCCGGATCGATGTGACGGATTACTGAGCGATGAAGTCATGGGCGCACCTCGCGGCGGACTGTTGCCGCTGAGGGTGTGTGCAGACGAGCGATAAAGTTTGCGCACGGTGGGGACCGGCTCAAACCACTCTGACATCCATCGGGGAAGGCCGCCCTGCGGCAACAGCGGACGTTGCGGTTTTTGTTGTAGTCTTTATTCTGCGACGACGCAAAAATCAGGCTAAAAGCCTGAATAAATACTGGCAATTTCACGACACCGGGGAAATTAAATGCAAATCTGAGTGGTGACAAATTTTATGAAGTTTGAGAGGTTTTTCATACCCTCCGATGAGGCGGGCGCCCAATTGGAAATTGTTGCAGCAAGGCCGCAGCACGAAGGACCGTATCCAACGATTGTTTTTAACCACGGCTCCACCGGTCGGGGACACAATAAGTCCCTTTTCTCAAGGACAATATGTCCCGCTGTCGCAGGAAATTACTTTGTTGAACGGGGCTGGATGATCCTCTTTCCGCAACGTCGAGGAAGAGGAAAGTCAGGCGGAAACTACGGAGAAGGACTTGCGCCAGACGGCTCCGGGTATTCCTGCAACGCCGAAATTGCAATTGCGGGTTTCGAGCGGGCAGTTGAGGATGTTGATGCTGTCGTCCGCCATCTGCGCGGCTGGCCCGATGTGGATCAGAGCCGACTTATTGTCGGAGGGGTCTCGCGCGGCGGCATCTTGTCGATCGCATATGCGGGTATGCGCCCCAACACTTTCCGAGGCGCTATCAATTTCAATGGCGGATGGCTCGGCAAAGGTTGCGCCAATCATGAAATTGTAAATCCAAGCATCTTTGAACGTGGCGCACCTGCCGGAATTTCTACGCTTTGGTTGCATGGAAGCGATGACCAATACTATCGAATAGAGCACTGCCGAGAAAATTTTGAAAGGTTTCTATTTGCCGGCGGACAGGGGAAATTCGTTGCTGCGGCTGCAGGCCATGCCTTGCTGTTCAAACCAGCGTTGTGGACGAACCATGTCGACGAATACATAGCGTCCTTGCCAGGGGGATAAGTCCACGAAGTTTTTGACTTAACTGCAAGGATTGTCCTCCGAAGTTGCCATGTCGGCTCAGGTGTGAGCTTCTGCGACCCGTTATTTGTCGCTTCGGGCCAACAGCGGCCAATTACCTTCTTGAAGCAATCCTGGTTCAACGGCCATTCCTCGCGCCAATGCGGCGCACCAAAGTCACAAATCCCCAATACTTATTGCAATGCAGCATTATCTTTCCCAAACCTGTTTTCAAAGCCGACGGAATGAGATAGCAGTGCTGTCACAATTTCACGGATTCCGCCGGAGGGGTCGGAATGACCAAATGGGTCTATAGTTTCGGTGCCGGCAAGGCCGATGGCCGCTCCGATATGTCGGAACGGCTGGGGGGCAAAGGTGCGAATCTCGCCGAGATGAGCGCACTCGGCCTGCCTGTGCCGCCGGGCCTGACCATCGTCTCCGAAGCCTGCAGCTATTATTACCAGAATGCCCAGAACTTCCCCGATGGCCTCAAGGCTGCCGTGGTCGAGGGACTGCAGCGGCTGGAGAGCCTGACCGACCGCAAGTTCGGCAGCGGCAGCCGGCCGCTATTGCTGGCGGTGCGCTCGGGCAGCCGCGTTTCCATGCCCGGCATGATGGACACCGTGCTCAACCTTGGCCTCAACGACGAGACGGTGCTGGCGCTTGCCGCCGATACCGGAGACGCCCGCTTTGCCTGGGATTCCTATCGCCGCTTCATCGAAATGTATGGCGGCGTGGTCATGGGCCTCGGCCACGACGTTTTCGAGGAACTGCTGGAGGATGAAAAAGCCAGGCTCGGCCGCGAACACGACACCGACGTCACGGCCGAGGAATGGCAGGGTCTGATCGCCCGTTACAAGGAAATGCTGGCCGACGAGACCGACCAGACCTTTCCCGAAGATCCGATGGCGCAGCTGTGGGGCGCAGTCAGCGCCATCTTTGCCAGCTGGATGAACCCCCGCGCCGTCACCTACCGGCTGATGCACAACATTCCTTCGGACTGGGGCACGGCGGTCAACATCCAGGCCATGGTGTTCGGCAATCTCGGCAATTCCTCTGCGACCGGCGTTGCCTTTACCCGCAATCCGTCGACCGGCATCAGCGAACTCTACGGCGAATTCCTGGTCAATGCCCAGGGCGAGGATGTCGTGGCCGGCATCCGCACGCCGCAGAGCATCACGGAGAAGGCCCGCATCGAGACCGGTTCGGACCGTCCGTCGCTCGAAAAAGTCATGCCGGACGCTTTCAAGGAGTTCCTCAGCGTCTGCAAGCGCCTCGAAGGCCATTATCATGACATGCTCGACCTGGAATTCACCATCGAGCGTGGCAAGCTGTGGATGCTGCAGGTCCGCATCGGCAAACGCACCGCCAAGGCAGCGATGCGCATTGCCGTCGATATGGTCGAGGAAGGACTGATCACCGCCGCCGATGCCGTCGATCGTATCGACCCGTCGAGCCTCGACCAGCTGCTGCATCCGACCATCGATCCCATGGCCCGGCGCGACGTCATCGGCACGGGCCTGCCCGCGTCTCCGGGCGCAGCTTCGGGCGAGATCATCTTCACTTCGGAAGCGGCAATCGCCGCCGATAAGGAGGGCCGCAAGGTCATCCTCGTCCGCACCGAGACCAGCCCGGAAGACATTCACGGCATGCATGCCGCACAGGGCATCCTGACCACACGTGGCGGCATGACCAGCCATGCGGCCGTGGTCGCCCGCGGCATGGGCCTGCCCTGCGTCTGCGGCGTCGGTTCGCTGCGCGTCGACATGCGCAATCGCGAACTGGTGGGGCCTGGCATCAAGCTCAAGGAGGGCGACATCATCTCGATCGACGGCTCGTCCGGCCATGTGCTGAAGGGCTATCAGCCGATGCTGCAGCCGGAACTGTCGGGCGATTTCGAACGGATCATGGGCTGGGCCGATCGCATCCGCCGGATGCGGGTGCGGACCAATGCCGAGACGCCGTCGGATGCCCGCGCCGCCCGCACCTTCGGCGCCGAGGGCATCGGACTATGCCGCACCGAGCACATGTTTTTCGAGGGCGGACGCATCAATGTCATGCGCGAGATGATCCTCGCAAACAATGTCGAGGAGCGCCGCACGGCGCTCGCCAAGCTGCTGCCGATGCAGCGCGACGATTTCGCCGAACTGTTCGAGATCATGCATGGCACGCCGGTGACCATCCGGCTGCTCGATCCGCCGCTGCACGAATTCCTGCCGAAATCGGAAGAGGAGATCGACGAGGTCGCCGCCCGCATCGGCATGCAGCCGTTCCAGTTGCGCGAGCGGATCGACGCGCTGCACGAGTTCAACCCGATGCTCGGCCATCGCGGCTGCCGGCTGCATATCTCTCATCCCGAAATCGTCGAGATGCAGGCGCGCGCCATCTTCGAGGCTGCCGTCCAGGCGGCGCGCAAGACCGGCGAGGCCGTGGTGCCGGAAATCATGGTGCCGGTGGTCGGCCTGAAGGCAGAACTCGACTACGTCAAGGCGCGCATCGACGAAGTGGCAAAATCGGTGATCGGGGAAACCGGCATGGCGATCGAATACCTGGTCGGCACGATGATCGAGCTGCCGCGTGCCGCGCTTCGCGCCCATGTCATCGCCGAAGTGGCGGAATTCTTCTCCTACGGCACCAACGACCTGACCCAGACGACCTTCGGCATGTCGCGCGACGACGCCTCGAGCTTTCTGCCGACCTATATGCGCAAGGGCATCATCGAACGTGACCCGTTCGTCAACCTGGACATCGAGGGCGTCGGCGAATTGATCCAGATCGCAGCCGAACGCGGCCGGCGCACCCGGCCCGGATTGAAACTCGGCATTTGCGGCGAACACGGCGGCGACCCCGTATCGATCGCCTTCTGCGAGGAATCGGGCCTGGATTATGTCTCCTGCTCACCGTTCCGGGTACCGATCGCCAAGCTGGCAGCGGCCCAGGCGACGATCCGGAACGGGAAGAAACGGTGACGGCGCGTCATCACGCCACATCACCCATCATCGCTGCGCTTTCCCGGTCGAGATTCCTGAGTTTCGCCGCATCCCGGGCTGGCGGGGCGCCGAACAGCCGCGCATATTCGCGGTTGAACTGCGTGGCGCTTTCATAGCCGACTGAAAACGCCACATGGGCGGTGTCCTGCGCCTCCGACATCAGCTTGAGCCGGGCCTCGTTCAGCCGCAGCCGCTTCTGGTACTGGATCGGGCTCATCGAGGTGATCGCCTTGAAATGGCGATGGAAGGCAGACGCGCTCATGCCCGCAATTCCGGCCAGCATTTCGACCTGGAATGGCTCGGCGAGATGATCGCGAATCCAGTCGATGGCGCGGCGGACCTGCGACAGCCGGCTGCCGGTGGTGGCGATCTGCCGGAGCATGCCGCCTTGCGGGCCGAGCAGCAGCCGGTAGATGATCTCGCGCTCGATCAACGGCGCCAGGACGGGGATATCAGCCGGATTTTCCACCAGCCGCATCAGCCGTAGCCAGGCATCCAGCAGTTCGGGCGTCACCGCGCTGATGCCGAAGGCCTCCGACGGCTCCATCGGGTCGGGAACGACATTCATCGTCAGCAGCACGTCGGAAATGACGGCGCTGTCGAATTTCAGCGTGATCGAGACGTGGGGCCAGGCCGTGCACGCCTCCATGACCCTGCCGATTGCCGGCAGGTCCACCGAGGAGATGAAATAGCTGGCGATGTCGTAGCGCAGGACCTGCTCGCCGATCATGACGCATTTGGCGCCCTGCAGGACAAGGCAGAGCATCGGCTCGTAGAAGCCGGGCGTCATGTCGGTCGGCTCGTCGCCCTTCATCATGAGGATGCGGGGAATGCCGGTTTCGGTCTTCCGGCCGGTAGCGTGGCGCAGGACCAGGCTGCGCAGTTCTTCGATCGTGTCTTTCATGACGTAAAGATTGCCATCGTCCAGCGCGTGGTCAAGGCCGCCGGATGCGGAATGCGCCGGCAAGCAGGATTAGGCAAGAATCCGGCAGTTTCCGGCTGACGATGCGGCCGTCGGCAATGCCATCTCCTCGTCATCGGACATCATTGACGACAGGAGAAGCAGGATGACGAACGGCAAGACCGCGCTGGTGACCGGCGCCAACAAGGGCATAGGCTATGAAATCGCACGGCGGCTGGGGGAGGCGGGCTACACCGTCTGGCTCGGCTGCCGCGACCCCGATCGCGGCGAAACGGCGGCGGCGAAACTGAGAGCCGAGGGACATGACGCCCGCCTGCTGACACTGGACGTCGCCAATGACGGCAGCGTGCGCGGCGCCGCCGAGGCATTGGCGCGGGAGACGCCGCATCTCGATGTTCTGGTCAACAATGCCGCCATCGCCGGCGTCCTCGGGATTGCGCCGCTGGAAGAGCCGGCAGACGAGATCAGGAGCATCTACGAGGTCAATGTCTTCGGTCCGATCCGGGTGACACAGGCATTCGTACCGCTTCTCAAAGCATCGGCCGCCCCCCGCGTCGTGATGATGAGCAGCGAACTCGGCTCGATTGCAGCAGCACTCGACGAGGGCAGCGAATTCTATCCCTACATCATTCTCGGCTACGGCAGTTCGAAGACCGCGCTCAACGCAGTGACCGTGTCCTTCGCCAAGGCGCTGAAGCCGTTCGGCATCAAGGTCAATGCCGCCGATCCCGGCTACACGGCGACCGACCTCAACAATAACAGCGGCTACCGGACGGTGGCTGAGGCGGCGGAAATCGCCGTCCATCTGTCGATGCTCGGCGAAGACGGGCCGACGGCCGGCTATTTCAATCACAAGGGCGAGATTGCCTGGTAGATCAAAACCGAACCAGGCGGCACGAGGCCGCCTGGTTCATCAGTTCTTCGCGGTGGTGCGTGGCCGCGCGACCCATATCCCACCCAGGATGATCGCTCCGCCGATGGCCTGGACCGGCGATACAGGTTCATTCTGCAGCACCCAGGCAAAACCGGCCGCACCGACAGCCTCGAGGAAAATCACCAGCGAGGAGAAGATGGTTGGCAGCCGTCCCAGGGCGACGGACAGCAAGCCCTGTCCGCCCGCGTGGCTGACAAAGGCGAGCGCCAGCAGCACGGCCCAGCCCTTTGGCGAATGCGGCAGGATGTTGCCTTCGATCGCAACTGCCGCGACAAGCAGGATGACGACGGTGACGATGCTCATTTCGAAGGTCAGGCGTGCCGCCCCCGTCCGCTTGCGGGCTGCACCGACGGCCAGGAAGTAGAGGCCAAAGAACACGCCGGTGCCTATGCCGAGCAGATCGCCCAGCGAATGCGCCGGATTGAGCGACAGGCTTTGGTAGACCAGGGCGGAGCCGCCCGCGAGGCATAGGCCCAGCCCGGCAAGCGTCGATTTTTCCGCATGCTGCCTGAGTACCAGCCAGCCGAAGATCACCACCCAGAGCGGCGCCATGGTTGCAAAGAAAGTGGCGTTGGCGATCGTCGTCTTCATGATCGCGAGGTGCCAGAGCAACAGGTCTCCCGCGAAGAACAGGCCAGAGAGCAGAACCGGCAGCGACCAGCTGGCACCGTGGCCGGCGGCCGTGTTTTTCTCTTCCGCCCGCATCCACAGCCAAAGGATCGGCAGCGCCAGGAAAACACGCCAGAACGCGCTCGACAGCGGCCCGACATCGGCAAACCGCACCAGGCTGGGCGAAATGCTCATCGCCAGTGCCGCCCCGATCATCGCAACGATGCCGAGCGTGAAATCCGCGGGGAGCCGTTTTACGGCAAGCGAAGGAGCTGTCATTGAGGTGTGTTTCGGCTGGAGGGGTGCACTGGAGATCTTGGTCGCACCCGTCTAACGCGGCGGCCGGCGGCGGCGCAAGCGCAAATCCGCCGCTCCTGGCCGATTTAAGCGATGTTACCGCACCTCAATGCCGGCCGATCTTTTCCAGCACGTTGACGAACGACTCCGCGAAGTTGCGCAGATGCTCGACCTGGCCGTCGGCCGGTTCGATCCTGGTATCCATGGCGTCGTCTGAGAGGAAGATGAAGGCGACGCGCGGTTGGTCATTGCCGGCATAGGCGAGGCGGACGGCTGCGACCCGGCCCTTGCTGTCGGTCCTGGCTCCATAAGGCAGTTCGAACAGGAATTCGCCATCGAGCGGCAGGATCGCGGCCTTGACCGCATCGACGAACATCGGATGCGTGTCGAGCAGCAATTCCAGCGACAGCCCGAGTTCGATGAACTCGACCGGCATGGAATCGCCTTTTTGCAGGATGGATTTGGCCTTTGTGTCGGCGTCGAGATGATTCTCGGGTGTCGGCATCGAATAACTCCTTATCGCGACCCCCCGCTGGCCGGTAACTTCCGGGCGAACATAGGCAATTTTGAGGCGGCAGTGATTTAGGCGATTGACGCCCGGGGAATTACACGCCTGAATAGCAAAGCCCATCCCTGTTGTTTATTGCTTGTTTGCATCAAAATTGGTACACTCGTGATCCAGAAGCTTGAACGCGTCCCGCTTCATTTCTGGAAATCGCTTTCCGGAAATGAGCCGGCGAGGGAGTGGCTGAATGGCTTACCCAAGGAAGACAAGAGGATAATTGGTCGGGACATTGCAAAGCTCCAGTATGGTTGGCCGATTGGGATGCCGACATGCAGACCGCTGGGCGAGGGATTGTGGGAAGTGCGGTCGAGTTTGCCGTCAAAGCGCGAGGCGCGAGTATTGTTCGGCTTTCACGGCAACGTCCTTGTGATCCTTGTTGGCTTTATAAAGAAAATGCGCTCTACCCCCCCGAAATCCGAATTGCAAACTGCGCGCGAGCGTTTCCGGGATTGGAAAAATGAACAGCGATAACAACACCCATACCGGTTCTTCGTTCGAAAGCTGGCTGGAAGAAAATGACCTGCTGGATGATGTGACGTCGTTTGCCATCAAGGAAATTCTCGCCATGCAGATTGCCGAAGAGATGAAAAAGAAGGGCTTCACCAAAAGCCGAATGGCCAAGATCATGAACACTAGCCGGTCGCAAGTGGATCGCCTGCTCGATCCCGGCAACAACAGTGCGACGCTGGAAACATTGATGAAAGCCGCCAAGGCGGTCGGCAAGGAACTGCGGCTGGAATTGGTCTGACGACGGCAGATACTCGTCTGTCGTGCGGCTTTGAAGGCGCAGCCGGCGGAAAACATTCCGTGCCGTCGGCTGTTTTCGACCGCGGCCATTGCCCGCAATCCCGAGGCAGCGTATCTGGGCAAGATCGCCGAATTGCAGAAGTAAACGAGCCAAGATGACTGTCCGGTACGAACGCCCCGTCTCCCACTCGGCTTTCTATGCGCGGCGTCTGGCCCTTCTCGGCTTCATGATTTTCGTCATGGCCTGGGCCCTGCATCGCTTCGGGCCGCTCGAGACGCCGTCCTTCCTGGCCGTGGCGCTCGCCTCCATCCTGTTGTCGGCCGTCGCCCTCTATCTCGCCGTGCTCGGCATGATCATGCTGTGGACCAAGGGCGCGCGGGGCGGCAAGGCTTCGGCCTATGCGCTCGTGCTGGTGATCCTGCCCTTGCTGCCGCTGGTGCTGGGCACCCCGCGTTATCTCGACCGGCCGGCCATCTACGATATCAGTACCGATCTCGTCGACCCGCCCGACTGGATCAACGAGGTCAAGGCCGACCAGTCCTGGCTCGGACCGCGCGCCCAGCCCGATGAAAAGGACCGGGAGGCGCAGATGATTGCCTATCGCGGCCTGACCGGCCGGCGCTACGAAGGTGCGCTCGACCGCGTCTACACCGCCGCCCGCAAGGTGGCGATCGCCCAGGGCATCAAGATCACCGACGAACGCGGCGCCCCCGAAGGCGCGCTCGACGAATTCCCGGCCATCGACCCGAAGGCGGCCAAGGAAGAGGCGGTGCCGGATGTGCTCGACAACGTGCCCGTGCCGCTGCCACGGCCGGATTACGAGGAAACGCCGGACGAACAGGCACCGATCGGCGATGCGTCGATCCAGGGCATGCACCGGACGCTGATCTTCGGTTTCCGCCAGGACGTGGTCATCCGGCTGCGGGAAGAGGCGGAGACGACGCTGGTCGACATCCGCGTCGCCAGCCGCTACGGCAAGCACGATCTCGGCAGCGGCGCCACCCTGGCGCAGAATTATCTGCGGGCGCTGGATGCCGAACTGCTGGGCATCGCCGGCGACTGAGGTCGGTTCTCTGATGATCTCATACTGCTGATTTGCCCCTCATCCGCCTCGCGTCCTTCGGACTCTTCTCCCCGTAAGAACGGGGAGAAAGCAATCGTGGCACTGACGGCGACCCCATCTGCCTTCTCCCCGCCTGCGGGGAGAAGGGTCCGAAGGACGCGAGGCGGATGAGGGGCGACGGCACCACTGAGTTTAGCGGGATAGCGCTTGTTAAGCAGGACGATACGCCCCCTGCAGCAGCGGCGGGCCGTCGGTGGCGATCGCGCCCTTTTCCACCAGGTCCTCGATATGGGCGAGCACGGAGAGCGCCGCCGCGCCATGCAGCCGCGCGTCGGTCTCGCGGTAGATCACCCTGACCATGTCGGGGATCGTCCGGTCGCCGGCCCGGATGCGTTCGAGCACGGCCCGTTCGCGCATCCGCCGGTGGGTGCGCAGGCCGCGGCAGAAGGCGGCCGGATCCTTGACCGGGCCGCCATGGCCGGGCAGGTAGAGCCGGTCGTCGCGCTCCAGCAGCATGTCGAGCGAGGCCATGTAATCGGCCATCGCGCCATCGGGCGGCGCCACGATCGAGGTCGACCAGGCCATGACGTGGTCGGCGGAAAACACCACGCCGTCGTCCATCGCAAACGCTGCGTGATTGGCGGTGTGGCCCGGGGTCAGCAGTGCGGTCAGCGCCCAGCCGTCGCCCTCGACGCGGTCGCCATGACCGAGCGCGATGTCTGGCGCGAAGCCGATGTCGGAGCTTTCGGCAAACGGATTGGTCTCGCCGTTGTGCAGCGGCCGGGCGGCGCGATACGGCCCCTCGGCGACGGTGATCGCCCCGGTTGCCTCTTTCAGCCGCGCGGCCAGCGGCGAATGATCCTTGTGGGTGTGGCTGATGGCGATATGCGTCACCTCGCGGCCGTCCAGCGCCGCCATCAAAGCCTGGAAATGCGCGTCGTTGTCGGGCCCGGGATCGACGACGCAGACCGAACGGTTGCCGACGATATAGCTGTTGGTGCCGTGGAAGGTGAAGGGCGAGGGGTTGTTGACCGTCAGCCGCTGGATATGTTCGCCGACCGGCACCGGCACGCCATAGGACGGCAGGAATTCCCGATCGAAATCGGCAGCATCCATGTCACTTGTACTCGATTTCGATGAACGACATGAATTCGTCGCCGCGATTGACGACATTGTGCGTCGCGCCGGCCTCGCGCCGATAGGCCTGGCCCCGGGCGATGTCGACCTCGCGATTGCCGGATTCTTCCTCGATCAGGTATTTGCAATCGGTCATCGGCACCACGACATAGCCCAGGCCATGGGTATGCACGCCGGTATCGGCGCCGGGCGCGAAATCCCAGCGGATGATGCGGACGACGGCATCGTCGAGCAGCACGGTCGGTTCGGCGGGCGGGCGGGCGGCAAATCCTGGCATGTCATTCTCCTGATGCTTTTCCCTGGAGCTTAGAAAGCTTTGGCGCCGCGTCCAGTCAAATGTTGAAATCCATGCGACAAAAGCGGTGAAGCATGCCGCCGATTTTTCCAAACGGCCGTTGCCGTGCCACAAAGCTTTTGCTATGAGCACACCGCGCGCCGCCGGCTTCGACCGTTCGGCCCGCAATGCTGGGGCGTAGCCAAGCGGTAAGGCAGTGGTTTTTGGTACCGCCATCCCTGGTTCGAATCCAGGCGCCCCAGCCAAGTATTCCGATTTTTCGTAAAATGCCTGGTTTTCAAGGCTTCCAGTTCAGCTGGCAACCTTAAAATCGCGATTGTCATACTGGAATGTCATATTCCGCTGTCTGACACGCTGAAGCCTTTGGACGCCGACTTGCCCTCCAAAGAGGGTTTTCGAATGGCAGTAGCTCAACATGTTTTCAAGCGCGGCTCCGTTTACTGGTGGCGTCGGCGTTTACCGAATCGAACAGGTTCCCGTGCTTTGGTGCTGATTGAAATCAGCCTGCGGACAAAATTCCTTGAGCGGGCGAAATGGCTCGCAGCCGAGATTACCCTTGTCAGCGAGCACCTCATTCGGGACATACGGCGAGAGATGATCGATCCTGACGACGCGAAGAAGATACTCATAAAGGTCGCCAAGAAGCACAGCGCGAAGCTGGACGTGATCGCTGCGGCGGAAATCGCCAACGGCGAAGACGTGGAAGCTTCTCGTTTCAGCGATATTGTTGCCGGTTGGACAAATCGGATTTTCGCAGCTCACGGCGATGCGGCAAGAATCGGCGAACATGAGCAACGCGAAATGAAGGCAGCCGGTCTCGATGAAGCGGTGATCGAGGAGGTCAAGAAGCATCTGGATTTCTATCGGTTGCATGGAATCTAAGGATAGGACGAAAACGCTGCGACGCCCTCGTGACACCGGTGCGAGTGCGTCTCGTAAGTGCGGCTGCATAGCCTCGTTTTTCCCACAGTTTGAAAAGCGTAGTGATATTGTAGTCGGCATAGTGCTTGAATTTGCCCGAATGATTGGTTTGACAGGTCGATTGGCGATGGACGGGGATGATTTAAGGGAGAGCTATATCTCATTTAACATGTTGATTATTTTAGATTTTCAGGCCTGACATCCGTGTTGGCGTTTTGCGCAGCATTGGCTATGAAGCGCTCCGTCATCAAAATACTTCGTAAACGCACTAAATTATTGACTTTCGGTCATGCGCACACGCATAGGTTAACATTGCCAATATATTCAGGAGCAAGAGAAACAAAAATGCCGAGGAATTTGGTAGTGTTTGGAGGTCGTCCTTTGAATGGCACTTTGCGGCCATCGGGAAACAAGAACGCGGTCTTGCCCATGCTGTGTGCGAGCTTGCTCTCGGATGACGATGTCTTGTTAGAGAACGTTCCTGATATCCAGGATGTCTCTGGAATCGTAACCTTCTTCCAGGCCGGAGGATCTTCGGTTGAATGGGACAAAGGCGCTAAAACAATATTTTTAAATCATTCGCAATTCGATCTCACCCGAACGACTGGCCTGCCGTCCAAAATTCGCTCGTCCGTTATGCTGATTTCACCGTTGCTGAGGCGGTTCGGGCGAATTTTCGTTGATACAAACATGACAGGATGCGCTCTGGGCGCCCGTGAAATCGATCCGCATATCCATCATCTTGTGAACCATGGGGCGACAATCGTCAGCGAGACCCCCTTGGAAATCACGCTTCAAGGCGGCTTCACCGGCGCAAGATCGTGGCCGGAATACGCTTCAGTCACGGGTACGAGCACGTTTCTGCTGTCTAGCGTGACGGCAAAAGGATCGAGTGTGCTTAGGAATGCGGCCTTTGAACCGCATGTGCTTGCTGTGCGACATATGCTTTCGCAGATGGGCGCAAAGATCGAGGACGACGGTTCGGCGGGGATCGTCGTCGAAGGCGTTCAGCGATTAAACGGCGGTCGCTTCGTCGTACCCGATGATCACCACGAAGTAGCCACTTTCCTTGCGATCGGTGCTGCGTCAGGGGGACGGATACGTGTGGAAACCAGCCTGGTTGACGAGATGGCACTGATATTCGCGCAGCTCAGGAAATTAGGTGTTGAGCTGGCGATCGAAGCCGACAGCGTCACGGTGACTGGTTGGACACGTGAGGTGTCTCAACCATTCACTAGAAGCATCATGCCAAAGATCGAGGCTGCGCCTTGGCCATACTTCCCAGCTGATTTGCTGCCGCAAATGATCGGTCTCGCGATCGGATGCAAGTCCGACGTGCTCTTCTGGAACAAAATTTACGAGGGAGCTCTCGGTTGGGTGGGAGAGTTAAGCAAATTCGGAGCCCGGGTAGTTGCCTGCGATCCGCACCGAGTAATCGTCGGGCCTAGCGCAGCCCTGACGCCCGCTATTGTTGAGGCGCCATATATTATTAGAGTGGTACTTGGTTTGTTGATAGCAGCAATTCAAATCAATGGCCGATCAGTGATTAAGAACGCGGATCCGATTTGGCGGGCGCATCCCGGATTTGTTGAGAACCTAAAGATGCTCCACGCGGTGATTGACGTAACGGACAGCGAATAACATGCCCGGCCATCTGACCAGAAGCTCAGAGGCACATTTTCTACTTGGGATGCTTCTCGGTATGATGCCTGCGGAAAACAGGATGGAAATCAATTAGACAAGTCCCTCCGAGCATATTGCTGAAGCGGGCGTGGTTTAAGGGCGGCGTGAGGATAGGGCGATTGAAATCGCTCGCGACAGTCGTCACACCCATTCTGACGCCGTCCTTTGGCTGCCTCCTCCGGGCATTCGTGTGTTCAAATCGCTGGGCGAGGACGTGGCGCTCGTGGCCCGACTGAAGGTATCATTCTGGTCCTGCAGTAGTGACCGGACGAACATAGTTGCACGCTTCTCCCAAGTTAACTGGCCACAGGAGGTATTATGTCAGCTCGCGAAATACCGTTGATACCAGAATTCTGCGATTTGCATGTGGATGTATGGGAGAAGATGGACGGCATTATTTGGCATAACTCTTGGACGACCGCAAACAAAGTTCTGGCTTACGACGAAACCATTTATTCCTGTGGTATTGGCACTGCGGCGCTTTGCCTCCTTTTGCAGGAAGCACCAGACGGAAAGACCAACGCCGCCGAAATCGATCTGCTGATCGGCGAAATTCGAGAAATTAAGTCGAGGGCTAAGCTAAAGTCGGAGCATCTTATTCATTTACGTGTGGAATTTTTGGATAGCGATGCGCTTGATACAGCAATGCGGCTTGTCGAGAAGCACTCCGACATTCTGAAGATAATATCATTAGTTGATCACATTCCCGGTTACCGCCAGTACAAAAACGCTGAACAGTTGTACGCCGCATACCAGCGCCGATTTGGCTGGTCAAAGGGTGACTTGGATGCTGTCAGCGCGCGGAGGAGTCGCAAACTAAGTCAACGCCAACGCCACATGTCGGAATTGATCGCAGAACTCGTTAAGCACCCGGTCCTGATATTCTCGCACGACGACCAGACGGAGGAAGAAGTGCTGTTCGCAGTTGCATCCGGCGTATCTTGCATTGAGTTTCCGTTGACCTTGGCGGCTGCCGACTCTGCAAGACATAGCGACGTTCCATTCCTCTTAGGTGCTCCAAATCTGTTGCGAGGAGGGAGCAGCTTCGGCAACGAGAGCGCAGAGCGCCTAATACGCGACGGGGGGCAGGTATTCCTATCCGGAGACTACCTGCCACATAGCATCTTTCTCGCGCTTGCCAAATTTTCGGGAGCGTTTGCCGATGATGCTTTAGTTGAGAAATTCATCAACTATGCCGTATACGAACCAGCCAAGTTGCTTGAGCGAGTCGGGATCACGCACGATACGCTGGCGATGCGGCGCGTTGAGGTCACGAATGGCATCTGCCAACTGCACCGTGTTTCGTCGGAGAGTTAACGCGGTCACTTCGGCCAGTACGTCCCTCAGAAGAACAATTCGTAAGATTAGTGGTTCGAATGTTCTCGTTGGGCCAGAACATAGAGGCCTTTCGTATCATTACCGCCAAACTATTGATTGCCGTATTTCTTCTCTACCCATACGGAAAATTCAATTTAGACAGATAGCACTCTTGTTTGCCAGCTATACGGGCTACCCCGTTTAGCGGGAGCGCCTCCGCATGTCGCTGGCCCAGCCATTTCCGTACCTATGGTATCGGGACGCCAGCACGTTCAATTGAGCGATACATCCGCGTGGAGCAGAAATGTGCCTGATTAACGAGGTGCACGTATATTCAAAATCACGAGTTCCATGATAGTTGACAACTATGAAGATTTTGTGTCACTCAATGATTGAATAAGAAACGGATTTCAACCAATGAACATGGTTAAGATTGCAGCTGAAGAACTTCGAAAATATGTGAAGTTTGAGAGCGACGCGCCGTTGCATCTATGCGCCAACGAGGCGCTCATAGTGTCAGGCACATTGGTGGAGGGGATAGGGAACGCCCATTCCGACTATGATACCTATGTGATTTGCCAAAAGCGGCCAACGTACGGTGAAATCGGCAAAGCGCACGCCATCTGCCAAAAGCGCAATCTCGATGCGTGTACAGATGGTTACGACGAAGTGTTCCTTACCACAGATTATATACCAAATTCCATTCATCACTTCGAGGTAGAATATTGGACCTTCGAAGAAGTTCAAGCGGTCGCTGCAACGGTACGTGGAGAATACGAAAGGTGTCTCTCCCACTCTGATTTTCTCTATAAATCCACGCTTTCTGGCAAAGAAGGCGAATTCCTTCACCGTGTTATCGTGGGGGAAATTATTCAAGGTCGGCAACTTGTTAATGAGCAACTAAAACTGAGGAATTGAAGCATATCTATTGTTATCTTCTGTTTAGGCAAACATCGAATATGTATTGGGGCTTCAAGGATATTTTAGGATCCGTCGCGGATAGACAGTGGGTCCTCGCGTTCGAGACGACTCGCGATTACTTGCTTCATCAAATTCGCGGACTCTGCCACCTTTACGGCGTCACCAATCAGAAGCGCCGATGGACGCTGGTGTATCTCTCACGCATTGATGACCCCGCTGTGCAGCGGCTTAGTGCCAGAGCGAACACTATCTTACATGACGATGCGTCTACCGAGGAACAAAAGCGGACGCAAATTTACTCGATGGTTGAGCTGTGTGACGAAATCATTTTGATTGGACGGCGCAAGCTTTCTTCGACCAGATTTGTTGCTGACTGCGCCAAAAGCCTTGAACTGCTTGATGCCGAGATGAATGAAAGAACGGAGTTCGATCACCCTCTTCTTCAACAAGAATACGCTTTCAGGCGCTCAATCTATGATCAAAGTCCTGCTCCGCTGTCGTCTCTACTAAAGGACGACGCTCTTGTTCGCGCGCGAATGTGAGGGGCGGCTACATGAGCAATTTAATTACACAGCAGGCGGAATTGCCCCGCGTTATCGAGCGGCGGGTCGTGCATCGGGGCTGGAACGAGCTTTGTATGATCAGGGTTCAATCTGCTGCTGGAACCGATATTTGCCGGAGCGTCGAAAATCACGGTGATGTCGCCGTGTTGCTACCTTTCGACGCGAGACGCCGCACCACGCTTTTGGTGAGGCAATTGCGGGTGCCGTTGCTTGATGCCCATCAAATAACCTCCACGTTGGAGGCGCCGGCTGGTGTCGTTGAAGAGACCGAGCCTTCCGACACAGCTCAACGGGAGGCGCTGGAAGAGGCCGGAGTATGGGTGCGAAGCCCAGTCAAGGTCGGGACGATGTACGCAATGCCGAGCGTGTCAACCGAAAGGCTGCATCTGTATGTCGGCGAATACTGCGAGAGTGACCGGGTTTCGGCGGGTGGCGGTCTTGATGACGAACAAGAGGAAATTGAAGTGGTGGAGGTTAAGCTTTCTGAGGCGTCCGAACTAGTTGATTCTGGGGAAATCTCTGACATGAAGACGGTCCTTTTGATCTGGGCGCTAAGGCATCAAAGGCCAGACTTGTTTGACTGTGAACTCGCTCAATAGTTCCGGGTCCACGTGCGACTTCCAAGGAAGCGGGCCGCAAATTTGCAAAAACATCAACGATGATTGTATGGGGTGCTGGCATGGTCGCTACAATAAACAGTCTTGACCGTCTTTTCATCGATCCGGCAGAGATTCCGAAAATCAACTACATCAATTTTCCGCAAGGGGCGAGCCGGGTTTCTGAAAGGAAAATTCAGCGTGTTATGCTGATATCTCCGCCGGCCACCCTCTTCAAAGGGGACTTGCCCCGATGCACGTATCCACTAGGACTCGGTTACATAGCCGCAGTGTTGGAGCGATATGAATATGAAGTAAAGATATTGGACTGTTTGGTCGAGGGATATTATAGCAAGCGTGAAGTCGAAGGCGACGAGAATTTCATAACCTATGGCTTGGACAGAGAAAGTATATCTGCTCATATCTCCGCATTCCAGCCCGATATCGTTGGGGTATCCAGTATCTTTTCAAATCAATCGGACGCTGTGCAAGAAGTGTTTGCCGCGATCCGTATGGCCGCGCCGCAAGCGTTGATCACAACGGGCGGGGCACACGCTAGATATTTTCCTCATAATTACATCGCCGATTTCGGTGTCGATGCGGTTTTTTTGAGTGAATCTGAAGTTAATTTTTTAGAGTATCTGGAATATCAGAACGGAAACTACGAGCTGGAAAGTATCGGAAGCATCATAGCGAAAGACTCTGGAGGGAGGTTAGTCGAAAATCCCGAAATGGGCTTGCTACGCGAGAAGGAGCGCAACGCCAATGGCTTTTGGGCGGAGTTGGATCATATCCCTTTTCCTGCCTGGCACTTATACAACATGGAGGAATATTTTCGGATAGGTGCATATCAGTCACCATATACGATTGGTAATCGAGTAGCTCAAATTTACACTAGTCGCGGATGCACGGCGAAATGCACATTTTGCACCACCACAAACTTTTGGGGTGGCAAGCTCCGCCGGCGTAGTCCGGAGAACGTGCTCAGCGAGCTGTCGCAACTACAAGAAAAATATTCGATCGATGAATTTCATATTCAGGACGATAACATAACCAATGACAAACAACATGCAAAGTATCTTTTCGACCAGCTTCGGGAGATGAACCTGCCATGGTGTACCCCACAAGGAACAGCACTGTGGCGCATGGATGAGGAACTTATAGACCTGATGAAGGCATCAGGATGCTATCAGATCACATTCGCGATTGAGAGCGGCGTTCAACGTGTGTTGAACGATTTGATCAAGAAGCCGCTCGATTTGGCAAAGACGACCCACCTCATAACGTATGCGAAGTCTATTGGTCTATCCGTTCATGGGTTCTTCATTATTGGCATGCCGCCGATGTTCGGTGCGCCAGGAGAAACGATCGACGAAATGTATGCGACCTACCAGTATGCTGACGCAGCAGGTTTTGACAGTGCCTCATTTTTTACGGCCACCCCCATCGTTGGTTCCGTGCTCCTGTCTGAGTGTATGCGGCAAGGTTTCGTCGCCTCCGATACGCCGTTGTATCGTATGTCATACAAGCAGGGGTTAGTGAATGTGCCCGGATTGTGGCAGGGCGGCGAGATCGCGGAATTGGCTGCAAACTTTAACCGCGAGTTCAATTCACGAGTGAAGCGCCCTGATCGGCGGCGTGAGTGGACTGCAAATCAGTACTGAGGGACGGAGATGGAAAAGGATCTAGTTTACGTCGGTATGGTGGGCGATCTGCTTCACGCCGGACATATCAATGTCTTGGAAAAAGCTAAGTCGCTTGGCCGGGTTGTGGTAGGTGTTTTGACCGACTCCGCGGTGGCAGGTTACAAGCGACTCCCGTTCTTGAGCTTTGAAGAGCGAGTGAATGTCGTCAAGAACATAAACGGTGTCGAAAAGGTTATCGCCCAAACCTCGCTATCTTACCGCGAGAATCTGCTCGAACTGCGCCCAAAATACGTCGTGCATGGAGACGACTGGCGCTACAGCAACCAGCAATCATCCGCCAGACAGGAAGTCATACATCTTCTAAAGCTGTGGGGAGGGGAGTTGGTTGAGATTCCGTATACTGTTGGCGTGTCATCGACTTTGATTAACCAAGCATTCGAGGAAGACGGTTTGGTTGCCCGCGTCCGTCAAGGGAAGCTCTGCCGAATGCTGGAAGCATTTCCCATGGTGAGAGTGCTCGAAGCTCATAATGCCCTGGCTGCAATAATCGCTTCCAACACATCAGTGGAAGAAAAGAGGTTCCATGCATTGTGGCAGAGTAGCTTCACCGACTCTGCCCAACGCGGAAAACCAGATATCGAGATCGTTGATCATCATGCACGATTGGCCACGATCAATGAGATCTTTGACGCCAGCGCATTGCCGTTAATCTACGACGGAGATACAGGCGGCCAACCGGAAAAGGTTTTTGAGTTGGCGAAGTCTCTCGATAGAGCAGGGGTGTCTGCACTTTGCCTCGAGGACAAAATGGGAGCAAAGAAAAACTCGCTATATGGGCAGTCTGTTGAGCATCAGCAGGCGCCGATCGCCTTATTCCGTGAGCGAATTCGTGCAGCGAAGAAAGGGATCGGCTCCGGTCAAATGATGTTTATTGCCCGGATTGAAAGTCTAGTGATGGGCTTGGGACAAGTTGATGCTCTGGAGCGAGCGGAAGCGTATCTCGATGCGGGAGCGGACGCGATATTGATCCACAGCGTCTCACGCTCTGCCGACGAGATAGCTCTGTTTTGTGGCCAGTTCCGCAAACGGTATGGTCACGTGCCTATTTTTGTTGTGCCAACAACATACGGGAGGACCCCGGAAAACGAGCTCAGGGACGCGGGTGTCAACGCCATAATCTATGCAAATCATATGCTGCGAGCGGCCTATCCAGCTAAGGTGTCAGTTGCACAACACATCCTCGCGGAAGGGAAGTCAGACGACGAGCATTTACAGGGGTGTTTGGCGTCTACGAAAACGCTTTTGGATCTGTTTCCGCAGTACAGTTAACAGGCATATATCGGTGGCAGGCAAGAAGGTGGGCAAATGATGGCGTTAGACGCTGAGCAGTTTGAGGAACGTGGTTGGACCTTGATTGAGGGGTTTCTTGGCTCGCCCGATGCAGCGCGTTTGAAAGATGAATTAGGTTTTCTTCTTCAGAACCCTCAGCTTTTTCCTGAATGTATGTATTATTTAGAGAGGGACTCCGCAGACAATAAGCGCGTAACGCGTATCGAAAAAATATGGGAGTACCTACCTATTTTGCATGAAACGGCGATAGCGCGAACTTTGGCAAGCTACGCTGAAAAGCTTCTCGGCTGCCCGGCGTGCCTCTTTAAGGACAAGCTGAACATAAGATTTGCTAACGGTGCCGGCTATGCCCCCCACCAGGATTCGGCCGCGGGCTGGGATAAATTTGCTAATAGATTCGTGTCGTTCGGCTTCTTTCTTGGGGCCTCAAATCCTTACTTTGGCGGTTTTGAAATTGTCTCATCGATCCACAAGAACGGTCGTCTGCCCAACGAAAAAGGTAAGATGACAGATGAAGACTTCGAGAAACTTGTACCAATTCAGCTCGATGCAAAGCTTGGCGACGTATTGGTGCTCGATAGTGAAGCTCCGCATCGGACGCTCAAAAATAGATCTGAAGAGGACATTCTTCATCTCTTGTTTACATTCGGGCCAAGTACAGCTGAAGGCGCGAGAGAGAAATATTATCAAGAAAAGCGGGAAAGTTTCGGTCGGAATCGAGACAAAAACCTCTACGAGTTCAGAGTGTTTTCATTTCAGTGAATCGGTGGAAATCGTATTCGGGAACGAGTTAATGTCTTACACAATTCCGAACGAACTGAGTTCTCGCAAAATCCATTCAGGATTGGATTCTCTCTTCGAGATTTTGAAAAAATCGTTTCAGAGACCTTTATTTGTTGTTGGGAAAACCTCGTTTGCCGCGTCAGGTGCTGAAAAGATAGTGCGCAATATGCTCGGGGATGTTCTGAATATTCATGAAGTCGGCGGACGGCTGCCCGAGCCACCCCAACCGTCTCGCGTTCAAGAAATAGATGAATTGAGACCAGATTGCATTGTGGCTATCGGCGGCGGGCATGTCATCGACACAGCAAAATTACTTTCAATCTGTCTGGGCGGGAAGAACAGACAATGGGAAGAATTCAAATTGGAGTGTGTTTCGTCGTTGTTGCCTTTATTGGTGGTACCGACTACCGCTGGTTCGGGAAGTGAGGCCACCCCGTTCGCGGTAGTATATATCAACGGGGTGAAACATTCGGTGGAACACTCCACGCTGTTGCCGGATCATGTATTTCTGGAACCCCGCCTCGTACTGACAAACCCCCGGAGTATGGCGCTTGCAAGTGGACTTGACGTCATTTCGCATTGTGTCGAGTCACTACTGTCGCCCAAAGCGACCGTCCAAAGTTCGGAGATAGCATTATCGACTGTGTGCTCAGCTGTTAAAAGTCTGCCAATTTTTGCCCAAACAGGCCGCCTTGATGCTGCGGAGAAACTCCTTTGGGCGAGCAACAAAGCTGGGCAAGTGATCGCGACCACACGCACAAACGTCCCGCACGCCCTTTCATACTTTCTGACAGCCCAACATGGAGTGCCGCATGGGTGTTCGGTAGCGCTGACTTTAGGTTCATTCGTCGACTTGCTTTCCGGTGCCACTGTTAACAGAGACAACGAACTGTGGTCGGTGAACATAAAAAGGTTGGCTAGAGTGCTGGAATATTCGGATCCTGCCGGCTTCGGTAAATGGTGGCGAACATTCTTGAGTGGGTTAGGCGTGGCGACCTCGATAGCGTCCCTGGGACTACAGGCTGTTGACGCGCAAATCATCGCGCGGAATGTGAACTTAGAACGTCTTGCCAATTCACCTGTTCAACTGACGCAAATGGATCTGGAGAGATTATTTGATGACTAGTATCGGGGATAACATGGCTGCGGAATTCCTTCCTATCACGGCGATCAAATTTGGCGGATGTTTGCTTACCGACAAAGCTGCATACAAGAAGGTTGACCGAAATAAGATCGTTGAGCTTGGTCAGGAATTGAGCGCCTTGATTGCGAGGGGTGTAGTTAAAACTGATCGGACCGTTATAATATTTGGCGGGGGCTCCTATGGGAACATGGTTCCAAAGCGCTACAATCTGGTTCCGCGAACACATTCTACCAATACCAAAGATTTGTCGCGAATGTCATTGTCGCAGGTTGAACTGGCTACTGAAGTAATAGATGCGTGGAGGGAGTGCGGCGTCCCTCTGCAGTATTTTCACTTTCCTTCTTTGCTTTTGAACATAAGTAGTGACGATGTATATAAGTACCGTTTGAATACCGTCCCAATCAGTCTGTCCCTTACCGCGGGCCTGATGCCCGTTTTGATGGGAGACCTTATCGTCGGTGGTGACGGAAGCACCTCAATTGTTTCGAGCGATGTTGTTCCGATCTTACTCTCCAACAGCCTTGCATTGGCGAGAAATATTTATGTCACGAACGTCCCTGGCGTCATGACACCGCTAGACGGGGTTCAGAAAACTATACCTAGACTTCACAAGTCGAGCCTGGGAGCAATGGAACACGCATGGTATTCCGCAGTCGGGGACCTTACCGGTGGAATGAAGTTAAAGGTTGACTGTAGCCTTGAACTATCGAGACGAGGCATAACCACTGAGATCATAGATGGTACCGTAAAAGGTTCCCTCGAAGCCCTTCTTGTTCAGAATGATGTACTTGGTACAACAGTGGTTGGGGAACTCCCCATTGTAAGGGATGAGGCATTGCGTTCGTCCACTATGCCTGCGCGTTTGGAAAACCATTTCTCCGCGGCGCTGGGGTGATGCCATGCAGGGCGCAGAACTTCTTCGCAATCTCTTATCCGCTGGACTCACGTTTTATACCGGAGTTCCCGACAGTACGTTAGGGAGCTTCTGCCGCGCCTTGAGTGAAGGTGAAGTTGAGCACAATATTGCGGCTAACGAAGGAAATGCAATCGCGGCAGCTGCTGGATATTGGCTTTCAACCGGCAGAGCGGGGTTGGTGTTTCTGCAGAATTCAGGATTGGGAAATGCCATAAACCCGCTTGCCTCATTGGTTCACAAAGAGGTCTACGCCATTCCAATGGTGCTCTTGATCGGCTGGCGGGGTATGCCTGGGCACAAGGACGAACCGCAGCACCAGGTACAGGGAGCAATAACTTCTTCGCTGCTCGAACTGTTGGATATACCGCAGTTTACACTTAGCAGTGACAGCGACGTCGGTGTTGTGGTCAAGCGAGCGCTGGAGGTTGCGTTGGATACTTCGTCCCCGACCGCCATCTTGGTTCCGCCTGGCTTCTTGTCGAGTGACTCTGGCGGGATTGAGAGTGGGTGGTTAAGATCCGATGCGATTGGTTCAATTCTTCCTTTCATTGGCAACAGCGACATTGTTGTCGGGACGACCGGTTATATTTCCAGAGACTTGTATCAGAGGTTTAAAGACCAAGATGCTCTGCATCGTCTGATGGTTTCACCCGGGGCGATGGGACATGCGTCTCAGTTAGCGTGCGGAATTGCAAGAGGCTTGTCTACCTCGCAGCGAGTATGGTGTTTCGACGGCGATGGCGCGGCGCTTATGCACCTTGGTAGCATGGCGGCCATAGCAGCGGAGGCGCCGCAAAATCTCGTCCATGTGATCATAGACAATGGTGTTCACGCATCTGTGGGCGGCACAAGAACATGTGCACCAAGAGTTGATTTTTCAGCTCTTGGTAGGGCGGTCGGCTACCGATCAACGCACACGATTGAAACCGATTCCCAAATCGCACCAATAGAGGGAATGTTGTCAAATCAAGGGCCAATTCTATTGCATGTCAAAGTGGTGCAAGGTGAGAGAAAACAACTGACGAGACCCGTTGAGAAGCTAACAAAGCTGAGAGACAAGCTTGTCCAATTTGTTCGTCCATCTAGTCTAACAAGGGTTCGATGTGATTGACACCCCTCTGCCGGCTTCCGTGAACAACATCTGCTGGGACAGCAAAGATTGCGATCCCTGACGTTGTTTTCCGACCTTGTAATCTGGAAGATTTGAACGTCGGGAGCAGTCGTCTAGCATTTGGTGACATGGTTGCACACTCGCGCCATTTGAACACGAGGTAAGCAACGAATCGAATATAGGGTGAATGGAATGAAGATTGCAGTTGTAGGCGGTGACGGTGCGGGAAAGAGCTCTGCGACAAAGGTCCTATTTGCCGAGCTTAAAAAGCGTGACCTCCGAATTCAGAAAATCGACAAATGGGACGTGCTTAGGCACGATATATATCCAGAGTATCGCTTCATGTCCGGCGAACTCAAGGACCTCAAGAGGTGTGTGTCGGACATGCAGCCGGTAACTCGTACATTTTTCTTTTTCTGGACTCTGCATGGCACCATTCAGAGCCATTTAATAGATGGTATGGATGTCGTATTGCTGGACGGCTATTGGCCTAAGCATGCAGCGGCCGAGGCTCTCTACTCCGGTTGCCGGGATTTGATAGAAACCTCAATTGGATATCTTCCTAAAGCTGATTTAACGGTGTTCTTGGATGTAGATCCAGAAATAGCATACGAGCGTCGGTCTGCCGATGAGAAGACCCCGCTCGTTCCCTACGAATGTGGAATGGATTTGGCACTGTCCAAAGAAGGATTTGTCCGCCATCAAGCTAAGTGCAGATCAATTTTGAGGGAGTGGTGTGACAATCAAGGATGGATCAAGATAGATGCGAACCAGGTACCTTCCAAGGTGCATGATGAATTGCTAGCTCACGTTACGCACCGCCTGGACTCCCGCTCTACTTTGCCTGTGGGCGGCATCTGATGAGCAGCGAAACAGAAGCCAACGTCGAAACGCTAATCCATGAGCCGCATTTCTTGGATTCGAAAAAGCGCACAGGGGTTTTGTGTTGCCTGGCCGCAGCAGTTCTGTGGAGCTTGAGCGGGGTTTATTCAGCTTTTCTTGTTGGAATCGAAGCACATGCTACCATTGTCATCAGGAACAGCGTATGCGGTCTTTTCTTCATCCTCCTATCTGTTGTTCTAGAGAGGCGGCGTTTTGCGCGATTTCTTTTTGACCCAAATTCCTGGCTAATTGGCTGTTTCAGCGCAATCGCGTCGGTAGGATATGTTTGGGCCCTCCTACTGGCGCCATCAGCAAATGTGCTGACTATTTACGCGACGAATCCGATTTTCGCAGCCGGGTTCCTGTGGCTTATTTATCGCGTAAACACTTCATGGCCGACGATCGTATCTTCGATCGGAGCCATTACAGGGGTGATAATAATTGTTTCCTCAGATATTGGTGACAAAGGTACAAATCTCGGAAACATGCTAGCGGTTGGGATGACGGCCGCGACGGCGTTGGTACTGGTGCTTATGCAAAAGCACAAAGATGCAAGTTCGCTAGCGGTTTCGGTAATTACCTGCATTCTTTCTGTAGTTGCTACGGCTCCATTTGCGGATTACTCTGGAATAAATCCCACAATTTTTTTGATGCTGTCATTGTATGGCCTTTCAGGCGGCGTGGCATTTCTGTTGTTCATGATCGCGGCCAAACGTTTAACCTCTTCAGAGACGGGCCTGCTGGCTACGAGCGAAGTCGCTTTTGCCCCATTGTGGATTTGGCTCATGTTTGGAACGGCACTATCGTGGACGACCCTATCAGGAGCGATAGTGATACTTGGTTCAGTCTTCTCTCACATATATTCTGGCAGCATAAGAGCAAAACAGACTTAAGCCTCGACCCGGCTTTTGAGAGGCGATCGTAAGGGTGATCATGGCGGGAGCTCTCTTTGGAGACAGCCTAAAGAGGACTGAACGGAAATGGTTCAATAGTTTCGAAAAGCTGTCCCAATTGCCATCCAAAATCGCGCTGAGCGCCCCGGCGGATTGGATTTATCTCCTGGAGGACCTCGCTTGGCGGGTGCTTTCCCGTAAGGTGACCAAGCGTAATCAACGGATAATAGAGACTGGAACTCAGTTCCAGATCTCTCGCAGAGGACAGGACAACGTCCCAATTGATATCCTCGAACATCAAAGGTGCTGAGTAGATTAGCTGTCTAAGGCTCCGCTTGCCAAACAAGGCAACCTCGTTATAAAAACGAGAGCAACTAATCCAAAGATGATCAGCGTCGGACAGAGTGGCGCCTTTGCCGTATTTGTTGGCCACTCGTCGGTCAAGAAGGGGCTCAACCAAGGTATCGGTCGCAACATTATGATGGATATCTACCTCGATAAATAGGTAACCTTGCCGGTGGTTGAGGGATAGGGGCCGTTGATTAAAAGTATCAATCCCGCCAAGATTTTGGATATCCTCTTGACTCAGCGGCTTGGCTCTGAAAAAGGGCGCCAATTCGTAGTGCCGCGCTTCGATTTCCCCAATTTCCTGCACATCTCTGGGGCCTATGCTATGGGTCTCGACATTATAGGTGCCTTGAACATATCCCTGTTCATATAGCACCTTCTTCACTGTCTGAATCTGCGAGCGCGCCACCAATACATCTATATCAAGGAGCAAGCTAAGCGGGCAGTCGGAGAAAAAACGTGGCATCAGAGCGGCACCTTTGAACACCACTGCGTCCACGCCATAAGTCTGAAGACCGTCAACGAGGTCTGCAAGGGCGTCTAGTTGCGATCGCAGAATATACTTGCGAACAGCCATTAGATCATCTCTATAGCCCGAGATCCTTGAAAGAAGACCTTCAATCTCGCGTCCACGGAAGAACGATGATAAACGGTCGTCCAAAAGTCCAACCGTGGACAACGAAATTTTCTGCCAACCAGGTTTGATCAGCGATGAAATCATCTCAAAAGTTGACGCTGAAAATGCATCCATTTCTTCAGCCCTAATCGCCGATCTCTTCGTGCGACTATATTTAGGTCTTGCTCAGGGATAAAACCGCTGAGACCGCGCCGCCTTTTTCACCAAGATGCACCAACACGGATGCGACAGCTTTTGTTGAGCCTTTTAAGAAGATCTGTGCAGAACTGGCTGAAGCCAGCGCCGTCGAGACAAGAGACGATACGTCGCTCCTGTTCTTAAGCGAGATAGCGGCTGACACAGGCTTCGATTCATTGGATTCCATGGCATCCTCCTAAGTTACCATTTAACTCGGCGATACTACCAAAAAGTTGTGTCCATGTAAATATTCCTTCTATGATTACCGAAAGCAAACTTTTCCTCAAGGTGAAACCTCCTAGTAATTTATGGTTGATATGGAGGTTTCCCCGCATGATAGAGATATATTTCGATAGAGACCGATTCAAAATGGGTTAATTCGGAAAGTCGAAGTTAGCCTATGCCCTCGTTCCAATTGGTGCTGAGTGCGCCAATCCTTTCCGCGTGGGTTTGTAGATTAGAAATAAGAATAACATCGGATGCAGACGGCGCACCTTGCTGTTTTGCGGAGAAACCTTTTGAAAATCTTTCGAGACGGGACCGCACTTCGAGGGCTTTTGTCGCCACGCTGAAAATATTTACACCTGCCTTGCGTCCCGTCGGCATCTTCTGTTTGAGATAGTCTAAGCCACTGTTTATTGTTGGCAGCGGCTATGTCGGCGGCACTCCCGGATGCTTCTCCAGGCGCCGGCGACTTACTTGGTGGCGCGTGTCGAACGAAGATGGAATTTTCCGTCATGCGATTGGCCCTGTTTCGCAGGCTTTTTCTCGGAACGTCGCCACGCCTCCTGCAATGAAGATTGCAATTCGTGAAAAAGCATACCAGGAGGAGATCGATTTGCCAGCCGCAGTGTGTTTTTAGTTGAAATTGCAGAAGGATATCCACGAGAGATTGACAAAACGAGACTGCAGCGCACACCGAGTTCGCTTTTTAATTGCCATGGATGCCGTATAGCGGGGTGCCTGTCATGTGCTCAACTTTTTGGAAGCCACTTCTTGCAATGTCCACAAGGAGTCACCAAATATCAACCTGGCATGGCAGTTATGTCATTTCTTCAGCATGGCAAGTATTATGAATATAGTCTGCAGAAGGATGTTAGGATGGAAGGGGCTTATCAATTCAAGCCAGGCGACTTTGTTAGATTGAAGTCAGGCGGCCCCGTCATGTCGGTTGAGTTGGTCGAAGAGGCAACGATTCCGAATGAGGGAACTGTCCGTTGCATGTGGTCTGAAGACGAAGGAAATAAAGAAGTTCTTCAGCGCCAAACATTTCCCTTCGTTTCTTTGGAGAAGGTCGAGCAACCGGCGACGGAAGTTTTGGCGGCACTGTACCTGCTGGGGTTGTAGTATTTCAATCAATGACTGTTAAAATAGTGTAGCCAGTTCAATGGGGAGCAGAAAATTGTCTGCTTGACTATCTACTTGGATATCGTGCACTCCTGAAGTGAAAGCCTTTTCAGAGGTTTGAAAGAGGCCGTTTTTCTTAACTGGGAAGCCTGGATTCCCAGCCACGTTGATCGCACTCCACAGAAAACATCTGGTCGTCGACTGGCCTGTCACTGCGCAAACCTTGTTCCAGCAATTCAGCAATAGTTCAGAGAACCGGCACCTTCGCGGATCCCTTGCCTAATCCTTCCGCTTCCTGTCCCCCTTCCGCGCCTCGTTGCGCCCCGGAACATTCGAATTCGCCCCCCGCAATTCGTCGCCGTCGCCCGCCTCGGGGTTGGCAAGCGCCGCCGCGGCAGCGGCGTCGAGCAGGATCAGGTGCACATAGCCTTGCGCCGTGGCATGGCTCGCCAGCGCGCAGCCGCGTACCGGATCGGCGCTGAACAGGGCGCCTTCTTCCAGTATGAGCCTGTCGGCCCCGCTGGTTGCCTGGACACAGCCGGCGATCACTAGAAAGACCTTGCCGGGATGGCGCTCGGGATCGATCGCCTGGCCGGGATAGGCGAGGTGGGAGCGATGCTGCGACGATCCCGGCCGGCCGACGCCCAGGCGGCGCAGCACCGGCCGCACCGTTGATTTGATCGAGCCGGTGCTGAGGTCCAGTTTCGGGCGCTTGCTGTAGAGCATGGCGACCGAGCGGCGTTCGGCGTCGAGGTCCTCGAACACTTCGGTCGAAATCGTCGCTTGCGACAGATGCTTGCGGAATTCGGTTTCCAGCAGGCCGAGCACCATCAGCGCCAGGTGCCGCTCCTGCATGGCGACGGTGAAATCTGGAAAGGCACGCTTGAGCGAGGCGACCTCGTCGTTGAGAAATTGCAGCCGCGCCTCGAGAACCTGGTGCAGGCCCGATGCCGCATCGGTGCCGAACAGCTGGTCGGCGGTGTTTTCGGCCTGCACCACGAGTTCCTTGAGCAGCACGGTCTGGCCGAGCAGGAGCGCGATGCGGTCGGCCACGGCAGTGCTCAGCGGCCGGCTCCAGCGCGATATCCGGTAGACGAGAAAAGCCAGCCGCAGCGCCGCCGGCGGCAGGGCGAGACGCGCCATCTCCGCCTTGTAGCCATCGACGCCCTGCGATTTCAGCGCGTTCTGCAGGTGGTCGGCATGGTGGCGCATGACGTCGGCATTGTGGCGCGAAATGATGCCGCGTTCGCGTGCCATCAGGATCGCCTCGTGTTCATGGTGGCACCAGGTGTCGATCGCCACATGCTGCTTGCGGTCGTCGGCGAGGTGGTTGAAGCGCATGGCCCGTTTCGTCGCCGGGATCACCAGCCGGACCAGGTCCTCGGCGCTCTGGCCGATATGCGCGGCGACGCCGTCCAGGTCCTTGATGATGCGCCGCTTGGCCAGCGCGAAGATGCGGCTGCGGATCGCCCGGTCGTGTTCGCCGAGCTTGTCGAGCGCGAGGAAATTCATCAGCGGCCTGAGCGTCAGGCCGTTGATCACCAGCGTCGCCATCACATAGCCGATCGCCGTCGACACCACGACATGGCTGATCGCGGCATTGACGCCCGTGGTTGCCGCGGTCGCCAGGGCGAGCGCGATGGTCACCGCGCCGCGCATGCCGCCCCACCAAAGCACAAACTTGAACCCATGGCTGAGCGGCTTGGAGGCGCCGACGGCGCTGAACGGCGGCATGGTTCCCCAAAGGATGGCCGCACGCGCGACGAGGGCCGCGACGAACACGGTGGCGACGTTCAGTCCGTCCGCCCAGGAAAAGCTGCCGAGCGCTTTCGGCACATACATGGCGCTGGTGACGAAGATCAGGCAGGTCGCCCAGAAATCCAGGTGTTCCCAGACGCTTTTGAGGATTTCCCACGAGCCGGGCGACACCCGCGTGCGGCCGACCGAGCTGATGACGATGGCCGAGACCACGGTGGCGACCACGCCCGATATGCCCAGAACCTCGTTGCCGATGACGAAGGAAATATAGGCGAGCGCAATGGTCAGCGTCACCTCGGTGGTTACCGAGTCCTTCAATGAGGCGATCAGCCAGCCGCAGGCCCGCGCCAGCACGAAGCCGAAGGCCGCCCCGCCCAGCAGCGCCAGCACGAATTCGCGGCAGGCCTCGAACAGATCGAAACTGCCGCCATTGACCGTCATGTCGAGGAACAGGCCGAACATGGCGATCGCGGCGGCATCGTTGAACAGCGCCTCGCCCTCGACGATCGCCCCCAGCCGTTTCGGTGCCCCGACCTCGCGGAAGATATTGACGACGGCGGCGGTATCTGTGGTCGAGACGATGGTGCCGAACAGCAGCGCTGGCACCATCCCGATCCCCGAAGACAGATGGACGCCGTACCCAACGACCAGCGTGCAGGCGACGACAGCGACGATCGCCAGCAGGGCGACGTGCCAGATATCCTCCATCATGTGCCGGAGGTCGACATTGAGGCCGGCGGAAAACAGCAGCGGCGGCAGGTAGACATAGATGAACGTGTCGTCCAGCAGGCCCATTTCGTTGAGCCCGCCGACAATGTCGCCGCCGAGCCCTGTGAAGCTCAGCTTCGAATAGGTCAACGAGCCGATGCCGACGCCGATCACCGCCAGCACCAGCGTATAGGGCAGCATCAGCCGCCGCGACAGCGGCACGACGACGCTGATCACGGCCAGGAGCGCGGATATGCCGAGCACGGCGAGAACGATGGGATGCAGTTGTGATCTCCCGGTTTGACCCCGGCGCCATCAGCGGCGCAATCCGAACAAAAGTGTATGGGGGGCGCTGTCGCCGGGCGGGGATCGCAGTTGCCGGTGCCGTGGCGATCGCGCTGCTGTCGGGGCCGCCGTGAGCGACATTGTCGTCCTGATCGTCGTCTATCGCATTGCGTCACCCTTGGCTATCAATCGCGGCTGAAATTGGCAGGAAGAGAGATCACATCCGAGCAGCGATTGTTAATATGCCGTGCTTCGTTGCTTCAGGCGGCCGCTTTGCCGGCAGCATACGGCGAGTACGTTTCGGGCATCATCTCAAGGGTTTACAATCTCCGTGGCCCTTCTGCCGGCATGCGCGGTGGTCTGTCATGGTATTACTTTTCAACCTGTAATTTATTCCAGTGAAAATTGACCGACGCGCTGCCAATACTGTTGCACCGCAAATGCTTCCGGCGTATTTTGATATGGCATCGGCGCGGGTGAAAGCGCTTTATACTGCGCTCAGCTCCTGCCTGTTCTTGCCCGCCTGCATCGCTTTCGATCGGTCCGGACCGTCTGGCGCACCCTCGCGCTTCATCGCCTACGACAGTGCATTTGCAGTCGCAGCGCTCGGGTTTGCCGCAGTGGCGGCGGCGGCTTGACGCCGCGTGAAGGCATGGCGCCGGGGCGGCGCCATCATCAGCATGCCGTGTTCATGACAGGGGGAAGAAGAGATGACTCTTTCGAAGCTGCAGTCGCTGGCAAAAAACGATTATGAAGCCTATGCCGTGCATCTCATTGCCAATTACGAAGGCAATGGGCCGATATTCTATGTCAATACGCCCAAGGATCCGCATCCGACCATCGGCCGCGGCTTCAATATCGACGCCTTCGACTACAGCGTGATCAACAAGGCACTCACATACGTGCTCGGCGGCCTGACCGAGGAGCAGGACGCCGGCATGACGCTGATCTCGACCTATAAATCCGGCGGCAACATCAATGTCGGCGGCCACAAGGTCAAGCTCGATTACCTGATGTTCAAGGCAATCGTCGAAGGGACCGGCGGCACCGAAGCCCAGCAGCAGGCGCTGCAAAGCATTGCGCTGAGTGCGGACCAGCAGAATGAACTGCTCAAGGAGACGCTGTTCGGCGATGCAGGGATCATCAAGTCGAAATATGACGGCGAGTTGACCAAGGCGCTGGGGCCTGGCGCCGCCATCGCCGACTCCGTCGAGCGGGCGGTGCTGCTGTCGCTCTACTACAATGCCAAGACGCTGATCGGCAATGGCGTCAAATGGGCCGTCAGCCATGATGAACGCGGCGCCCTCTGGTATGAAATCCGCTACAATCACAAATACGAAAACCAGGGCCGGCGGATCGACGAATCATCCCGCGTCGGCATCGTCGCCGAAAAACATACGATCGACGATATTGCCAAGAATCTCGGCTTTCTTTTCAACGATCACGACCAGGGCGGCAAGGACGTCTATTCGACGATCATCACCCGCGACAGCGCATTTCACATCCCGAAGGCACAGCAATTCACCCAGCAGGCGGCGCCGCTGCTGGCCGAGGTCGCCAAGCAATATTCGCATGCCTACAAGCTCGACATGCTGATCGACGGCACCGATAAATCCGACGATCTCGACTCCAGGGATGCCATGAAGGTCGGCGGTGGCACGGTTGCGAAATCCGGCAACGTGCTGTTCGGCCATGGCGGCGACGATACCCTGACTGCCAGGGACGGCAACGACCTGCTGATCGGCGGCAATGGCGATGATGCGATGACCGGCGGCAAGGGCAACGACACCTATGTCGTCAATTCCGTCGACGACCAGATCACCGAAACCAAGAGTGGCGGCCGGGACACGATCGTGCTGCAGGGCGCTCCGGGCGGGGACTACGACGTCAAGAATGTCGAGGCGCTGGTTCTCAAGGGGCAGGCGAAAGGCGAGATTCACCTGCAGCTGAATGAATTCGACAGCATCACGCTGAGCGACAAGAACGACAGGATCCGCATCGACATCAACAATATCCAGCCCAACCCGATCACGGTGAAGACCGGGCAGGGCGACGATGTCGTGACGATCGCCCCGGTCAAGGGCGTCGATCCCTCGCAGGTGTCGAATGGCGCCGGCCACACGGAGACCTTCAACTTCGTCGATTTCGCAGCCGCCGACAGGATCGACCTGACCGGTTTCCACATCAAGGAAATCGTCGAGGGCCAGGTCAGCAAATCGGAGGAAACCGGCTATTACCTGATGGCGCCGGGAGCGGAGATCGACATGACCACCGACGATCCGAAATGGAATCCGTACCAGAACAACACCGGCGACTGGTGGATCGTCAAACTCGGCAACGACACGCCCTGGGGGCCGGACATGCACGGCAATCTCACGCGCGACAGTTTTATGATCTAGGGTTTGGTCTGCGGAAGTCGGACAGCATGATCTCCGGGTTGAGATGCCCCTCATCCGGCTGCTGCCACCTTCTCCCCGTTTTACGGGAGAAGGGACTCGTGGCAATGTCGGCGCTCCATCTGCCTTGCCCCGCCTGCGGGGAGAAGGTGGCGGCAGCCGGATGAGGGGCCGCTCCATCCGAGACTATAAACGCAAGCCGCGTCAATTGATTGTTGACGCTAAAAGCTATCTTGTGTTGCAGCAATCCGGCTCTCTCCGATAAAGTGCATTTCGGTCGAGGCGGCACGGAAATGAGGTATGGCGTCCAGGGATATGAGACCGCGGCTCGCCGTCCTGATCGATGGCGACAATGTTGCCGCCAAGCATGCGGATGCGATATTCGGGCGGATCGATGACCTCGGCAATGCGCAGATCCGGCGGATTTACGGTGATCTCGCCAGCGCCAACGGCTGGCAAGATGCGATCGTCCGCCACTCTCTGGTGTGTCGCCAGCACTATCCCCTGTCGCAGGCAAAGAATGCCGCCGATATTGCCCTGGTCATCGACGCCATGGATATCCTGCATGCCGGCGGAGTCGATGGCTTCTGCATTGTCTCGTCGGATTGCGATTTCACGCCATTGGCAAAGCGGATTCGCGAAGCGGGGAAGCTCGTGTACGGTTTTGGAAAAGCGGGTGCGCACGAGAGTTACCGGGCTAGTTGCCGGGAGTTTGTCGCGCTATTGGAGCCGATACCAAGCCCGAAATCGGTCGATCCGTTTGCCGATGTTATCCGGCAGATATCGGCGGCGTTGAATGATTGCCGAGCCGCCAGTGGTTGGGCGAAGGTAAGCGCGCTCGGCACCTACCTTGCCCGCCTCAATCCTCCGGTCTCGGCAAAGAACCACAAGTGTGCAAACTTGACAAAGCTGCTTCAGAAAACCGGCCAGTTCGAACTCAAACAGGTCGACGGCCATTACCACACACGGCAAAAGCCGAAGGCCGCCGCCGGCCGGTAGCCGCCAATCTGATCAGCGATCGATCGTCTCCATCACCCTCGGATTATACCGCGGTCCGGAAATCTTGCCCGGAGCCAGGGCGTCGTCGAGCGCTTCCATCTGCACCGCATCGAGCGGGATCGAGGCGGCGGCGACGTTTTCTTCCAGGTAGGTGCGGCGCTTGGTGCCAGGGATCGGCACGATGTCGTCGCCTCTGTGCAGCACCCAGGCGAGCGCCACCTGGCCGGGCCTGGCGCCGATCTTGTCGGCGATGTCGCGGACCACGCCGGCGGCCTTGACATTGGCGTCGAAATTTTCGCCCTGGTAGCGCGGGTCGCCGCGGCGGAAATCGTCTTCCGGATAGTCCTCGGCGCGCTTGACTTCGCCGGTCAGGAAGCCGCGGCCGAGCGGGCTGAACGGCACGAGACCGATGCCGAGTTCGCGAAGCAGCGGCAGCACATCCTCTTCCAGGTTGCGTTCCCAGAGCGAATATTCGCTCTGCAACGCCGAGACCGGATATTCGCCATGAGCGCGGCGGATATTGGCGACGCCGGCCTCGGACAGGCCGAAATACCGCGCCTTGCCTTCCCGGATCAGGTCGCCGACGGTGCCGGCGACATCCTCGATTGGCACGGACTGGTCGACACGATGCTGGTAGATCAGGTCGACATGGTCGGTGCCAAGCCGCTTGAGCGAGCCCTCGACCGCCTTGCGGATCGTTGCCGGGCGGCTGTCGCGCTCGGCGCCCATCTGTTTGCCGCCTTCGAGGCGGAAGCCGAATTTGGTCGCCAGCACCACTTCGCCGCGCCGGCCCTTCAGCGCCCGGCCGAGCAGTTCCTCATTGGCATAGGGACCATAGACCTCGGCCGTGTCGAGGAAGGTGCAACCGAGTTCGATGGCGCGATGCAGCGTGGCGATCGACTCGGTTTCGTCGGCTGGACCATAGGATTGGCTCATACCCATGCAGCCCAGGCCGATCGCCGATACTTCCAGACCCTGCTTGCCCAATTTGCGTGTGCTCAGCATGTTCATTCCTTTTCATATAGTCGCGGATTGATGGCGGCTGTTTGGAGAAAATTCGCTGCCATGGCTACAACCTACCGCGACAGTAGCCAATTCCGAATGCCTGAAAATACGGATTTGTTGTGTGATCGTCCGGAACAGAGGACGGGGAAGATTTTTGTTTAAACTTAAAATATCTTGGATATGCCATGCTCAATGGCCAAAATCGACGAGGTGCAGTCAGGCCGCCTTGTATCCGTCGAGCGCGGCGACCAGCTGTTCAGGGTCGCGGACGCCGTGGCGGTAAAGCTGGATCAAGGAGCGTGCCAGCTTCCTGGCTTCGGTGTCGTCACCATAGAGTGCGAGTTGCACGCTCAGAATAGTAAAGGCAGTCTGCAGCGCTTCGAGGTCGCGCGGACTGAAAATGCCGATATCCTGTCCTTCAAGCAGATACTTCATGTACCCTCCCAGCTTGCAGATCACCGGCCATTGCAAGCCGGCGGGTATGCTCATCCGCATGATCCCTATTTGGGGACCATTTATAAGACAGTTATCACAAAATGAAGTCGTTGGCTTGCACGTTTGTTGCGTGATCAGGCAGAATTTAGAAAATCCGCTTTGCTGTCGACGTTGAGATCTGCCCGGACGATCGATCGTGGAACTCCCGGTCCGGACGGCGAGCAAGACAAAGGCCCGCCGGATAGTCCGGACGGGCCTCGGTTGGGAGCGGTCGATGGATTATTTCGCGGCGTCGAGCGTCTGTTCGCACCAGGTCGGGCCGCCGCTGTCGCCGGGCTTGTCGACGATTTTGGTGATCGACTTGATCATATAGTCGGAACCGACCACCAGCCGCACCTGGCAGACGAGATATTCGTTGCGGGCATGGGCGATCAGCTTCCGCTTCTTGCCTTCGCCCTGGTATTGTGCGGGCATCTTGCGGGTACGGTAGCCGCCGCGCCAGACATAGGTGGTCGAAGAGCCGCTTTCCTCGTCCGAAACCGGCGCCCCGTAGGCGGCAAAGAACTTGCCGGCTTCGGTGCCGACCCAGCGGGCGGAGAGGGGATCGCCGGAAAGCGAAGCGGTCGTGGTGCAGCCGGCCACGGTCAGTGCCATGCCGGCGATCAACAGGGTGCGGAAGTTCATACCTTCTATATTCCTCAGAAAGTGCCGGACATGCCGGTTTCAACGCGTTTTGGGAGAACGTTCAAGATCGCCATAGCCCGGCTTTTTGCAAAACGGAATGGGATTTTCGCCCTGTTCAACGGATTTTGTGGCGGATTGTCTTATTTGTTACAGGTCTGTGCGCGGATTTGACCTTTTGGAAAATATTTCTCCTCCAGCGTATTGCTTTTCGGAATAAAATATCATCCATTCTCCGCAACCGGGCCGGTAAAGAAGCCGGTGCGGAGACATACAGGGGAAAACCATGAAGAAGCTTGTCACACTCCTGGCAGCCACTGCCATTGTGTCCACTTTCGCTTTCGCCGCGTCTGCCAAGACGCTCGTTTACTGCTCCGAAGCATCGCCGGCCAATTTCGATCCCGGCATCACCACCGGCGGCAATGATTTCGACGCGTCCTCGCGCACGGTCTACAGCCGGCTTGTCGAATTCAAGCACGGTTCGACGGAACTTGAGCCCGGCCTCGCCGAGAGCTGGACGATCTCGCCCGACGGCAAGGAGTATGTTTTCAAGCTCCGCAAGGGCGTCAAATTCCAGACCACATCCTATTTCACGCCGACGCGCGATCTGAACGCCGACGACGTGGTGTTCTCCTTCGAGCGCCAGTACAAGCAGGACAGCAAGTGGTTCACCTACATGCCCAACATCACCTGGGACTATTTCCAGGGCATGGACATGCCGAAATACATGAAGTCGATCGAGAAGGTCGATGACCTGACGGTCAAGATCACCCTGAACGAACCCAACGCACCGATGCTCGCCAATCTCGGCATGGACTTCGCGTCGATCGTTTCCAAGGAATATGCCGACAAGCTGATGGCAGCCGGCACGCCGGAAAAATTCGCCGCCGAGCCGATCGGCACCGGTCCGTTCCAGTTCGTCGATTACCAGCTCGATTCGGTCATCCGCTACGCGGCCTTCCCGGATTACTTCAAGGGCAAGCAGAAGATCGACGACCTGATCTTCGCCATCACCCCTGATGCAAGCGCCCGCATGCAGAAGGTCATCGCCGGCGAGTGCGATATCATGCCGTATCCGAACCCGGCCGACATCAAGGCGCTGAAGGCCAATCCCGATGTCAACCTGCTCGAGCAGGCCGGCCTGAACATCGGCTACATGTCCTACAACACCACCCAGCCGCCGTTCGACAAGGTCGAAGTCCGCAAGGCGCTGAACATGGCGATCAACAAGAAGTCGATGATCGAGGCCCTGTTCGGCGATGCGGGTGCAACGCCGGCAGTCAACCTGATCCCGCCGACGATGTGGTCCTATAACAAGGACGTCAAGGACGACGAGTACAATCCGGAAGAAGCCAAGAAAGTGCTCGCCGCCAACAATGTGACGTCGATCGATCTGTGGGCATCCGACCGCTTCCGTCCGTATAATCCGAGCTTTGCCCGCGCCGCCGAACTGATCCAGCAGGATTGGGCCGCCGTCGGCGTCAAGGCGACGATCAAGACGCTGGAATGGACCAAGTACCGCGAAGAAGGCAAGAAGAAGGACCGTCCGGGTGCGTTCCAGATCGGCTGGACCGGCGACAACGGCGATCCGGACAATTTCTTCGCCACCCTGTTCTCCTGCTCGGCGATCGGCGTGTCGAACTATTCCAGCTGGTGCGACAAGGACTTCGAGGACCTGATCCAGAAGGCCAAGGTGACCAGCGACATGGCCGAGCGCACCAAGCTCTATGAACAGGCGCAGGTGGTCTTCAAGGCTCAGGCTCCGGCGTTCACGCTCGACCATAGCCAGGTCTATGCCGTGACCCGCAAGAACGTCACTGGCTTCATGATGGATCCACTCGGCATTCACCGCTTCGACGGAGTGGACAAATCCGAATAATAGGGAATTCGGGCGGCGGCGGGAAATCGCCGCCGCCCGATTCTGGCTTTAGCAATGTTGCGATTTCTCGCCCATAGGCTGTTGTTGTTCGTGCCGACCTTGTTCGGCATTACCATCTGTGCCTTTGCCTTCGTCCGCCTGCTTCCAGGCGACCCGATCCTCGCCATGGCCGGCGAGCACGGGGTCACCCCGGAACGTTATGCCATCCTGAGGGAGCAGTTCGGCTACAACCTGCCGATCTGGCAACAGTATCTGCGCTATGTCGGCGAGATCCTGACCGGGAATTTCGGCATTTCGATTTCCACCAAGCAACCCGTCATTTCCGAGTTCAAGGCGCTGTTTCCGGCAACGATCGAGCTGTCTTTCGTCGCCATGGTTCTCGCCGTCATCATCGGCATCCCCGCAGGCGTCTTCGCTGCCGCAAAGCGCGGCTCCTGGCCGGACCAACTGATCATGGGCACCGCGCTGGTGGGCTATTCCATGCCGATCTTCTGGTGGGGCCTGCTGCTGATCATCTTCTTCTCCGGCTATCTCGGCTGGACGCCGGTTTCCGGCCGGATCGGCCTGCAGTTCTTCTTCCGGCCGATCACCGGCTTCATGCTGGTCGACACGCTGCTGCTCGGCAAGCTCGATGCCTTTCGCTCGGCGCTGTCGCACATGATCCTGCCGGCCATTGCGCTCGGCACCATCCCGCTCGCCGTCATCGCCCGCCAGACCCGCTCGGCCATGCTGGAAGTGCTGGGCGAGGATTATATCCGTACGGCGCGCGCCAAGGGATTGCCGACATTGCGGGTCATCGGCGTGCATGCGCTGCGTAATGCGTTGATCCCCGTGATCACTACGATCGGCTTGCAGGTCGGGGTGCTGATGGCGGGCGCGATCCTGACGGAGACGATTTTCTCCTGGCCCGGGATCGGCAAGTGGATGGTCGATTCGATCTTCAAGCGCGATTATGTCGTGGTGCAGAGCGGCCTGCTGCTGATCGCGCTGATCGTCATGGCGGTCAACCTCATCGTCGACGTGCTCTACGCTGTCGTCAACCCACGCATGCGGGGCTGATCATGAGCACAATCGAAAGCCCCGCCGTCCTTGCCGCCAAACAGGCCCGCTTTCCGCGCCTGGCGGAATTCTGGCACTATTTTTCGGTCAATCGCGGCGCCGTCATCGGCCTCGTCGTCTTCATCTTCATGGTCCTGGCTGCGGCGTCCGCACCGCTGCTTGCACCGCACACCGCCGATGCGCAATATCGCGATGCCTTTCTCGCCCCGCCGGTCTGGCAGGAGGGCGGCAGCTGGAAATTCATCCTCGGTACCGATCCTGTCGGCCGCGATATCCTCTCGCGCCTGATGTACGGAGCCCAGTTCTCGTTGCTGATCGGCGCCGTGGTCGTGACCTTCTCGCTGATCGGCGGCATCACGCTTGGCCTTATCGCCGGCTTCTTCCGCGGTTGGGCCGATGTCGCCATCAGCCGGATCATGGACATCATCCTTGCCTTTCCGTCCCTGCTGCTGGCACTGGTGATGGTGACGATCCTGGGGCCGAGCCTGTTCAACGCCATGCTCGCCATTTCGCTGGTGCTGGTGCCGCATTTCGCCCGGCTCGTCCGCGCCGCGGTCATGGCGGAGAAGAATCGCGAATATGTCATCGCCTCGAGAGTGGCGGGTGCCGGCAATCTGCGGCTGATGTTCCTGACGATCCTGCCCAACTGCCTGGCGCCGCTGATCGTGCAGGCGACATTGTCGTTCTCCAACGCCATTCTCGAGGCCGCCGCCCTTGGCTTTCTCGGCCTCGGCGCCCAGCCGCCGACACCGGAATGGGGAACGATGCTGGCGACGGCACGCGAATTCATCCTGCGCGCGCCCTGGGTGGTGACATTTCCGGGGCTGGCGATCCTGATCACCGTTCTGGCCATCAACCTGGTGGGCGACGGCCTGCGCGACGCTCTGGATCCCAAGCTCAAGAGGTCGTGAGTGGATGGGATCATGGCTTGGCCCGGCAATCATCGCTGCCCTGATATCGGGCGTGATCAGCTTGACGGGCCTCTATCTCGGCGGTTGGATTGCAATACGGCACGAGCGCCGGCGGAGAAAGGAAAAGGTCAGGGATTTCCAGATCGCATTGCGGGCGGAGATCAGAAGTGAGTTGCACAATCTGCTTTCGACCGATTTCGATAGACACTTCGAGGAGATCAGATCACGCTATGCGGATCGTCCGGGATATTCCGTGTTTCCGAGCTTTCCCGCGACTCATATCGTATTTGAGGCGCTGAAGAACGAAATACAGATACTGCCGGAGGAGGTGATCGACGTGGTCATTCTCTACTGGCGCCAGCGCTACGCAGTCGAGAAATTTGTCGAGGACATGCGAGACGAGCGATTTTCCAAGCTCGACGCCGATCGGCAACTGGAAATGTATGAGGATTACATTGGAATGCAGAAATATCTTGCCGAGACCGCACGCCTGTCGGCCAAGGCGCTCGACAGATCGCTCGGCGAGCACAGCTACTTCAATAGCCCGGCTTTGGGCCTGTCTGACCGGTAATCGGTACAAGGGGCGTAGGCTTGGGTTTGTTTCCGCGCATAGGAGCCTCGGCTGAAATGAGTTCGTCTTTCAACGGAACATATAGTGTTCCAGTCGGTGCGTCAAAAGGAGGCCGGTGATAATTCATGCCGCTGCTTGAAGTCAAAAACCTCACCGTCGAATTCCAGACCATCGCGGGTCCGTTCCGGGCCGTCGACGGCGTGTCGCTGCATGTCGATGCCGGCGAGGTGCTCGCCATCGTCGGCGAGTCCGGTTCTGGCAAGTCTGTCTCGATGCTCGCCGCGATGGGCCTGCTGCCCTGGACGGCGAAGGTCACCGCCGACAAGCTGCAGTTCGACGGCCGCGACATGCTGGCCATGTCGGCGAGCGAGCGTCGCAAGATCATCGGCAAGGACATTTCGATGATCTTCCAGGAGCCGGTCGCCAGCCTCAATCCCTGCTTCACCGTCGGCTTTCAAATCGAGGAAGTTCTGAAAGAGCATACCGACCTCGGCGGCAAGGCGCGCCGCGCGCGCGCCATCGAGTTGTTCTCGTCGGTGGGCATACCCAATCCTGCCGACCGGCTGGGCCATTTCCCGCACCAGATGTCCGGCGGCCAGTGCCAGCGTGTGATGATCGCCATCGCGCTCGCCTGCAATCCGAGACTGCTGATCGCCGACGAGCCGACCACGGCGCTCGACGTCACCATCCAGAAACAGATCCTCGATCTGTTGATGAAGCTGCAGGCCGAGCACGGCATGGGCCTGATCATGATCACCCACAATATGGGCGTCGTCGCCGAGACCGCCGATCGCGTCGTCGTCCAGTACAAGGGGCGCAAGATCGAGGAAGCCGACGTCGTCTCGCTGTTCGAAAGCCCCAAGAGCCCCTACACGCGGGCGCTGCTTTCGGCGCTGCCGGAAAATGCCGTTGGCGGCCGGTTGCCGACGATCGGCGAATTGCTCAACGACCAGCAGATCTTCGAGGGAGCCGTGCGATGACCGCTGTCGTTGAGGGCAAAAACATCAAGCGCGACTACCATCTGCCCGGCGGCCTGTTCGGCAAGGGCAAGACCGTGCATGCGGTCAAGGGCGTCAGCTTCTCCGTCCAGCAGGGCAAGACGCTGGCGATCGTCGGTGAGAGCGGCTGCGGAAAATCCACCCTTGCCCGGATCATCACCATGATCGATCCCGCCACATCCGGCGATCTGCTGATTGACGGCCAGAAGGTCGATATCGCCGCCAACTCGCTGACGCCTGACCTGCGCAGTAAGGTCCAGATCGTGTTCCAGAGCCCCTATGGCTCGCTCAACCCGCGCAAGAAGATCGGCGAGATCCTGACCGAACCTCTGGTCATCAACGCCAAGCTGCCGGCAGCGGAGCAGCGCGGCAGGGCCATGGCGATGCTCAAGAAGGTCGGGCTGGAGGAAAAGCATTACACCCGCTATCCGCACATGTTCTCCGGTGGGCAGCGCCAGCGCGTGGCGATCGCGCGCGCGCTGATGCTCAATCCGCGCCTGCTGGTGCTGGACGAGCCGGTCTCGGCGCTTGATCTTTCGGTGCAGGCGCAGGTGCTCAATCTGCTTCAGGACCTGCAGGCGGAGTTCGGCCTGACCTATATCTTCATCAGCCATGACCTGTCGGTGGTCCGCCACATCGCCGACGACGTCATGGTGATGTATTTCGGTGAGGCCGTGGAATATGGCAGCCGCGATGCGGTGTTCGACAATCCCAGTCACAGCTATACCAGGACGCTGTTTGCCGCCACGCCGCGCGTGAACGTCGACGCGATCAAGGCGCGGATCGCCCGCAAGAGGTAATCTGACCAATACGCCGCTGCTGCTCTTGCCGATGACATGCCCGAGGCATGGCTGCGGACATTTGTCACATTACGAAAAAGTATAAAGCGCGTCGCGGCGATTGGTGATAGAAGCTGAAACTTGACGGTGGGACACATGTTTTGCCGTGGCAACAGTCTTCAGCCGATATCCTGATCCGTCATGCGCATTGTGCTTTTCTCCCTCGGTTTCGTCACCGCCTCGCTTGGTCTGGTCGCCGGTATCGGCATGGCCGATTCCAGTCGTTTCGCCAGCAAGGAAGCGCTGGGCGAGGCGCTGTTCCACGACAGAAACCTGTCCAGGAATCGCAGCCAGGCCTGCTCGACCTGCCATATGCCGGAGATCGCCTTTTCCGATCGGCACGACACCCACAAGGGCAATGCGATCTCGCTCGGCGACGACGGCAAGAGTTTCGGCGACCGCAACGCGCCGACAGCCACCTATGCCGCCTTCAGCCCACCGTTCCACAAGGATGCGACCGGTCTCTACATCGGCGGCCAGTTCTGGGATGGCCGCGCCAAAGGGCTTGAGGAGCAGGCGGCCGGACCGCCGCTTAACCCGATTGAAATGGGCATGAGCGACGACAAGCAGATTTCGGCCCGTATTCTCGAAAATCCAGATTATGTGCAGGCATTCGCCGCCTTTTTCGGCGCCGACGCGCTGAAGGATCCCAAGAAGACCTTTCGCGCGGCGACCGAGGCGATTGCCGCCTTCGAGCGCACCAAACAGTTCTCGCCGTTCGATTCCAAATATGACCGCTATCTGCGTGGCGAGGAGAAACTGACCGACCAGGAGGAACTCGGCCGCACCCTGTTCTTCTCGACCCAGTTTGCCAATTGCAGCCTTTGCCATGACATCAAGGGCAATGACGGTACCTATGAGACCTCCACCTTCACCTCGCATAAATATTTCAACATCGGCGTGCCGATAAATACCGAAGCCCGCAAGATGAACGGCGTGAAGCCGGATTTCGCCGACCTCGGCCTGGCTGCCAACCCTGAAGTGCATGGCGATCCGCTGGAGCGCGGCAAGTTCAAGGTCCCGAGCCTGAGGAATGTGGCGGTGACCGCGCCCTATATGCACAACGGCGTGTTCAACGACCTGCGCACCGTCATCCTGTTCTACAACAAATATAATTCCAAGAAGAAAAGCCGCCAGATCGACCCGGAGACGGGACAGACCTGGGCCGCGCCGGAAGTGGCCGACAATATCGCCATGAAGGAACTGACCACCGGCCCGGGACTGGACGACAAACGCATCGATGCCCTGGTGGCGTTCCTCAAGACGCTGACCGACAAGCGCTACGAACACTTGCTCAGCCAATAACCGACCGAATTTTTCAGCGATCCCGTCCGTTCCCAACGCGCACCAGGCCGCTCTGGCGGACATATTGGCTGAAAGGGACGAACATGCCGAAGTTCTCGCTGGCTCTGTACATAACGATGCTGGCTGCGATAAGCGCAACAGATGCCTGCGCCGCGGATCGTGACGTCAAGGTAAAATTCAAGCCGGGCACGACGACGGCCACGTTCGCAAGCACCATCAAGGGCTATGACGTCGTCAACTATTATCTGGACGCGAAGGCGGGCCAGACTGTGCAGGTGCATTTCACGAAAAGCCGAAATACCTGCTACAACAATATCATAGCGCCCTCGGGCAAGGAGCTGATACCCGTCGATTCCACCACCTCCCGCGATTATTCGGCGAGTATGACTGAGAATGGACGATATCGGGCCGTGGTCTATATGATGCGCGTTTCAGCCCGCCGCGGTCTGAGCTGCAAGTATTCTATTACCTTCGAAATCAAAGACTGAGCGGCTGGACAGATCACGACCCGTCCTCTACTTCTGACGTCCGAAAATCATGCAATTGTTGGGAGGCTTTCATGTCCGCAGCTTTGACAATCCCCGATCTTGCCGGCAAGGCAGTGCTGATCACCGGCGCCTCGACCGGCATCGGCGCGGCGCTGGCAAAGGGTTTTGCGGCGCAGGGCGCGCTGGTCGGCCTGCATTACAATTCGAGCGCCGAGGCGGCGCATGCCATCGCCAAGGAGATCGAGGATGCCGGTGGCAGCGTCGTGCTGCTGCGCGGCGACGCGACCAAATCGCAAGACATGGTGCGGATCGTCGAGGAGACCGCCAGGACCTTCGGCCGGCTGGACGGCGTCATCAACAATGCCGGCGGCATGGTCGCCCGCGTGCTCTATGAAAACATGACCGATGAGCATTATGACGCCGTCATGGACCTCAACGGCCGCTCGGTGCTGGCCGTGTCGACGGCGGCCATTCCGCACCTCAAGAAGCAGGGCGGCTTCATCATCAACACCACCTCGATCGCCGCCCGCACCGGCGGCACTGCCGGCTCCGGCCCCTATGGTTCGTCCAAGGCGTTTGTCGCCGCCGTCACCAAGGGGCTGGCGCTGGAACTCGGCAAGTTCGGCATCCGCGTCAATTCGATTGCGCCCGGCTATATCGTCACTCCGTTCCAGGATCGTTATGCGCTGCCGGGGCAGGCCGACACGGTGGCCAAAGCAGTGCCGCTCGGCCGCGTCGGCACGCCGGAAGATTGCGTCGGCGCCTATCTGTTTCTGGCGTCGAACACGCTGTCCGGCTACATCACCGGCCAGATGATCGACGTCAACGGCGGTCAGGCTATGCCCTGACCGGCCACGGTGTGCCGGCGTTCGAGCGCCAACAGGCCGACCACCCCGGCAACCGCCATCGCCACGCCCAGCCAGGCGGTGTCGGAATAGCCAAGTCCATAGGCGCCGGCGGCGAAGGCGATCGCCGACATTCCCGTCGACACGAAGCTCGACATCTGGTTGAGGCTGGTGCCGAGGCCTGGCCGTTCCAGCAGCAGGTCCTGATAATAGGTCAGTGGCAGTGACAGGATCGCTGCGACGCCGAAAGCATTGGGAATGACCAGAAGATAGATCTGCAGTGGCGTGGTGGCAAAACTCAGCATGCCCATGAACACCGCATAGATCAGCGAACCGATCGCCAGCGCCTGCAAGACGCTGAGGCGCCGGAGCAGGGCGCCCCAGATCAGCATCGACGGGATTTCAAGCGCCGCACAGGCGCCGGCAATATAGCCGACATCGGTCACGTGACCGCCAGCAACCTTGACCATGATCAGCGGCTGGACGACGCCGATCAGCCGCGACGAGGCGATCACCAGCGACATCGAGGTGATCCGCGCCAGCATCAGCGGCGTTGTCGCCATCCTCAGCGACGCGAAGAAGGTGATTCGGGGTCCGTCCGAAGCGCCGCCAGACCGCAGCGACGGCATGAAGACCAGCGCGACGAGAAAGCAGAACAGGCAGGCGAGGCCGGAAAATCCCCAGGCCGGCAGCATGCTGCCGGAATTCGCCAGCCAGAGCGCCATCAGGCCCGGAACCAGCACCCATGAGCCGGAATAAAGCGCACGCACCACCTGGTTGACGGCGGTGGCCCTGCTGTTGCCGAGCGGCAGGCTGAGGGAGCGGATCGAGGCGAACAACAGCGAATAGCTGGAGTTGGAAAGCGGCACCAGCAGCACGGCGCAAAGCACGAATGTCAGCATATGCGGCATCAGGTAGATCAACCCGTAGCCGACGATGCCGGCAAGCGTCACAGCCAGCAGCAGCGGCTTGCGGTCGGTGACCATGTCGGAGAAGATCGCCACGCTGACGCCATAGGTCAGGTTTGCCGATGCGATGGCAAACAACAGCACCGACAGCATGCCGTTGCTCATGCCGAATTCGTTGATCCCGACAATGGACAGATAGGGCAGGGTCGCGCCGTAAGTCAGCCCGGAGGCGAAAAGCGTGATTGTCGCAATCCTGATCGCCGGATTGCGCAGGATGATCCAGAAGGCTGCAAGCATGGGACTCAATCGGTTTGAAGATCGATATTTGAGCCGATTGGTATGATTTTTCAAATGAAAATGGATGGCGGAAGGCAATTTGCCGCGCCGGCGGCACTTCATCCGGTCTGGCGCGTCTTTCCGCCGTGCTCCAGCAGGTAGCGGGTGGCGGGCACGATATGCCTCGGGATCGGTTTATCCTTGCGGAAGTCGGCAATTTGCCGCCTGGAAGGCGATGGGGGACACCCCCGAGGCAATTAATCGGATATGGTATCATCTGTCGCGATCCTGACGACGCTTTCGCATCGCGCCACGGGTCAACAGCAATTGATCGATTGATTTTCGACCCGGATTTTGCGAAGGCCATGGCCATCTTCATCCGGGCTGAGCGAAGGAAAAAATCATGTCCAATCCCGTGCTTGTCGAAGTCACGCGTGGCAATCGCGTCGAGAGCTTTCATCGCGGCGTGGTGGTCGTGGTCGATGGCGGCGGCAAGACGGTGCTTGAGATCGGCGATGCCGATACGCCGGTGTTTCCGCGCTCGGCCTGCAAGGCGATGCAGGCGCTGCCGCTGGTGGAAAGCGGCGCGGCGGATGCCTATGGCTTCGGCAACAGGGAACTGGCCCTGTCGGCCAGCTCGCATTCGGGCGAGCCCGAACATGTGGCGCTGGCGGCCGCGATGCTGAAGGCCGCCGGCCGCGACGAGACGGCGCTGGAATGCGGCGCCCACTGGTCTTTCGAGCAGCCGGTGCTGATCCAGCAGGCGCGTACGCTCGACAGGCCGAACCAGCTTCACAACAATTGCTCGGGGAAACATTCGGGTTTCATCTGCGCCTGCTGCCACGCCGGCCGCGACCCCAAGGGCTATGTCACCTATGATCATCCGCTGCAGGCCGAAATCCGCGACATCCTGCGCAATCTGACGGATGCGCCGGTCGGCCGCGACAATTGCGGTGTCGATGGCTGCTCGGTTCCGTCCTATGCCGTGCCGCTGCGGGCTTTGGCGCACGGCTTTGCCCGGATGGCGACGGGCGAAGGCATCGGCCCAGAGCGCGCCAAAGCGTCGCGTCGCATCATCGACGCCTGCATGGCGGAGCCGTTCTACGTGGCCGGCACCAAACGCACCTGCACGCGGCTGATGCAGGTCGCGCCCGGCCGGATCTTTGCCAAGACGGGCGCCGAGGGCGTGTTCTGTGCCGCGATTCCCGAGCTTGGCCTGGCGATTGCGCTCAAGTGCGAAGACGGCACCACCCGCGCCGCCGACAGCATGGTGGCCGGCATTTTGGCGCGCTGCCTGAAGCAGGATCATGAGGTGCACGATCGGCTGATGGCGATCGCCAATCACACGATGCGCAACTGGAACGGCATCGAGGTCGGTACGGTTCGCCTCAGCGACGCGATGCTTCACTAAAATTGTGCCAATCTGGTGCATGGATTGTTATTAGGCTGTGAATTCCTACGTTCCGGAAACCAGAAACCAAGGTGTTTCCGACATTCTAAAAAGTCTTGCTAATATAGTCTCGCTTTTGCCTGCCGTGAGGGCTGCGAACGGGAGCGAGATGAGACAAGATGTATGCAGGACGGTATCTGTGGTGGAACGCCATTGCCACGATGGCCTATATATTCTTCGCCATCTATTTCTATTACCTCACGTGGCTCGCCATACGCGTCTCCGGTTGCGCGGCGGTCGTGGGCAGTTGCGGCCTGCTTGATACCAAGCTGAACGGCGTGATGCGACCTTACGGTATGCTGGCCTGCGGTATCATCGTGCTGGCAAGCGGCGTCCTGCGCATCCATTTCCTGAAGATGAACCTGCTCTGGGTTCTGGCGCTGTTTACCTGGTTTGGCGCCTCCTCCGATTTCTTCTTCAATTTCGGCGATCTGTGGTTTGCCAAAGTCGACCTGCAGACCATCCTGGCAGGTATGCCGATCGAGACGCTGTTTCTTGCCGCGCTTGTGGCTTTCCTGTGTTTTCCTGTCGAACTCTACAAGAAGTCGCCGTCCGGCGTGTTGCGGGTGATCTATTATGTCGCCGGTTTCACGGCCTCCTATTCGTTCTCATTCACCATCGCCAATTCGCCGAAATCGGTTGCCTATGTCAGGCTGATCACCGGCTCCGACGCCATTGTCGCGGAATTCGAAGCTTTCCAGCACCGCCTGCGCGGGCTGCTCTCGCTCGGCCAGGATGGCTGGCTGCCGATCGTCGTGGCATTTTCCATTTTCCTTGCATCGCTGAGCTATCTCGTGGTCATGCGCAAGGCGCCGGGCGGTGCGACGGCAGCTGCCGCCGCCTGATGCCGACCGCACCTCATGTTACCCGGCCGATGACGTCAGGCCGCCGCCATCCTGGCCGGATCGGCGCGGGCCGCTTTCAGCGCCCGTGTCCACCACAGCAGCGATCCCATCAGTCGCACCAGCGCTGCGGCGAGATAATCCGGATCGCTTGCCACACCCTCCGGGTTGAGCGCCGACCACGGGCTGGAAATGCTGACCGTCTCCCGGATCGTCACCATGCTGAGCTCGGCAAACACCAGCCGCAATTGCTCGACGGCGCGCAGGCCGCCGGAAATGCCGCCATAGGAAACGAAGGCCACCGGCTTGCGGTGCCAGGGTTCGCCGAGCGCGTCGATCATCGCTTTCAACGGCGCCGGAAAGCTGTGATTGTATTCCGGCGTCACGACGATGACCGCGTCGGCATTGCGGATGACGATTTCATAGGTTGGATCAGCCTTGTCGGCGGCTTCGAAATCCCGGGCATCCAGCACGTGATAGACGAAATCGGGATAGCGGCGCAGTTCCGGCATCAGCCATTTCATCACCCGGTCGGCGACACGGCCTTGGCGCGCGCTGCCGATCAGAACGGCTATCTTGAACGTGTCTTGCATCGAAGAGCTCCTTGTTGAAAATCAGTGGAGTTCGATTTATAAAACCTCAAGTAAAGTTCAGGTCAAGGGCATGGAAAAAAAGAATCCGCCGGTCAACATGCAAAAACTGCTGACGGTCGGCGAGGTGGCGTTGCGGGCAGGGGTGGCGGTTTCGGCGCTGCATTTTTATGAGGACAAGAAATTGATCCAGTCGATCCGCACCCGCGGCAACCAGCGGCGCTACCCCCGCTCGGTGCTGCGGCGCGTGGCGGTGATCAAGGCGGCGCAACGCGTGGGAATTCCGCTCGCGGAGATCGAGCAGGCACTGTCTTCGCTGCCCAACGGGCGGGTGCCGAATGTCCAGGATTGGGCGCGGCTGTCGGCCGCCTGGAAATCCGAACTCGACCGCCGCATCGAGGAACTCACCGCGCTGCGCGACCATCTCGACGGCTGTATCGGCTGCGGCTGCCTGTCGGTCTCGTCCTGCCCGCTGCGCAATCCCGGCGACGTGCTGGCGGCAAAAGGCCCCGGACCGCAATTGCTCCTGCCGTCATGATACGGCGCCGCCCCGCGCCACCAGCTTGCCGCCCTTGTAGACCGATCGCTGCCTGGGGACGGCAACTACGGCCTCCGGTACATGTTCGGCTTTGAGGGTGACGAAATCCGCCCTGGCGCCGACCTTGATCCCGTAACCTTCCAGACGCAGCGCATCGGCACCGGCCCGGGTGATGATATCGAAGGCCGCCGTGAGTTCATCGTCGGTGTAGAAGCCCGAACGATAACCGATCATCATCGCCCGGCCCAGCATGTCGCCATCGCCATAGGGCCACCAGGAATCGCGGATATTGTCGCTGCCGCTGAACACGGTGACACCCGCCGCGCGCAGCAGCGCCACCGGCGGGAAATTGTGATTGCCGGGCGCATTGGTCATGATCGACACTCCGCTTGCGGCGATCAGATCGGCAGCCTTCTTCGCCGCGTCAGGCGCAAGATCGCCGAGCCCATAGGCGTGGCTGACCGCCACACGCCCCGCCATGCCAAGCGCTTTCGTCCGTGCGCAGATCTCCTGGATGGTGAACAGGCCGAGCGTGCCGGCATCGTGGAGGTGAATGTCGATATCGACGCCGTGTCTCTCCGCGACGCCGAAGACGACATCGAGATGGCCGTCGACATCGCGGTCGAAACTGCCGGGATCGAGGCCGCCGACCAGATCGGCGCCGAGCTCGATCGCCTCATCCAGCAGTTCGGGCGTGCCAGGGCTTGTGAGGATGCCGCTTTGCGGGAAAGCCACCAGCTGGATATCGATCAGCGCACGATAGTCCTCGCGGACCTGGAGAATGGTTTCCAGCGACTTGAGCCCCACCGAGCCGTCGACCATCACGTGGCTGCGCATGGCTGTGCTGCCGTTGCCGATGCAAAGATCGAGCTGGTTCCGGGCCCGCTCCGCCATCGGCGCGGCCTGCGCCATGTTCCGGGCCTGGAAAGCGACCCGCTCGTGCACATCGAAGCCATTGGTGCAGGGCTTGTGCGGGATCCACCGGTCGCCATAGAAACTGGTGTCGAGGTGAATGTGGCCTTCGACGAAACCGGGAACCACCAGCGCGCCGCCCAGATCGACGACGTCGGCGCCCGCACTGGCCGATCCAGCTGGCTCGATTGCCGTGATGCGGCCTGCCGATACGCCGATATCCGTCAGCGATCCGTCCGCCAGTCTTGCATTGGTGAAAAGCATGTCGATCATACGCACCGGTCACTCCCTTGTCTGTCTTCGCATAGCCGTACCGCATATGCCGAGCCGTTGCCAAGGCGGGCCGCCAGGTTGAAGAAAGACCCGCCCCACCGAGGGGCCTTCTTGCACCGACATCGCTTGTGGCGCCCCTCATCGCCTCGCATTCGCTTGGCACTTCTCCCCGCCGGGAAGAAGAGGAGGTCCCCTTTCGACTATCGCTTCAGTTGCTTCCGGTTGATATTGCAACGCGCGAATTTCGGGCGCAGAATGCATTCGGGCAAAGGGAGGACTACACATGAGCAATCGCAGTGAACTTGAGGCCGCCGCCGCCAATTTCTACGAAAAACGGGGGCGAGCCGATCTTGAAGAGGCATTGACCCTTTATCATCCGGACTGCTGTTTCCGGCTCGTGGGGACAGACCAGCTCGGCGCTTTCACCCAACCGGTGCAGACTCTGGAAGCATTGCGGGGCACGGCAAAACATCTGTTCGAGACCTGGGACCTCAGCGGCCTGCATAGCGTCAGCGTTCACGTCGATGGACCTACGGTTTTCGTCCATCGCGCCGGCCCCGTTCGCCACATACCATCCGATACGTCGTTCGACACGGAAATGATGGACGTGTTCACGTTCAAGGACGGCTTGATCCTGGACTACAAGCAGTTCGTCGATACCTACAAGGTCGCCGAGGTGACCGGCATCATCGCGGCCTAGCCAGCGCCGCTTTGTCGTGCCCCGAAACATATTGCAACTGACTTCACAGAGAGCAAATTTCTGCCGTGACCGGGAGGATATGATGAGCAATCGCGAAACGCTTTTGAAGGCCGTCGAAGATTTTTATGAATCGCGGGCGCGGGCCCATCTCGAGGATCATCTGAACCACGTCCATCCCGAGTGCTATTATCGCATCGTCGGAACCGATCGTCTCGGGCCGTTCACCCAGGCAGCCGCGACGCCGGAAAGCATACGGGCAGCGGCGCAGGCAACCTTCGACGCATGGGATATGAGCGGCCTGCGCATCGTCACCTTCAACACCGACGGCGACACGGCCTTCATCCACCGCTCCGGCAGGGTGCGGTTCATCCCGGACGACTCCAAATCGCTCGACACGGAACTGCTGGACAAGATCACCTTCAGAGACGGAAAGGTCGTCGAGTATCTGCAATTCGTCGACACCTATGCCGTGGCCAAGGTTATCGGCCTGGCTTAGAGCCGCCGGATGAGCCGTTACGCGTGATCGAGCCAGCGTAGTGCTGCCTCGGCGGTATTTTCCGGCCTTGTGTTGAAGGCGATCGCCGTGCCGGGCGCGCCGCGATGAACGGCGTTTACCACGCGTTCGAACAGCGGCAGATTGCTCGGCGGTATGCGAATTCCGCCGCCGATCACGACGCAATCCCATCCATCCGCAAGTGATTCCACGATTGTCCGCTCGGCGCTGTCGTCGGGAAGGATCGCACAGAAGCCGGCTGTCCATCCGCGCCCGCGCATGTCGGCGAGTGTCTCCTCGATCCCCGCCGCGATTTTCTCGTGGGTGAGGCCGGGCGGCAGGGAGGGGTCGGAGACATCGACGGCGTCCGGCTGTATTCCGATCAAAAGAACGCGCGCCATCTTGTCTCCTGTCAGCAGCGGCGAATATCCAAGGCAATGCAATACTGTTGCTTTCGATCCATCCGTCAACACGTTTTGTTCGAACGAACGGAATTGAACGTCTCATGCCGTTTCCTGTTGATTGCTTCGGATATTACTGCCCCTCATCCGGCTGCCGCCACCTTCGCTTCCAACGCATTCAAAATTCGATTTTGCAGATCGAAGCTCACGGCGGTCTTTGTGATGACGGGTGGTCATGGCCGGACGCTTCCTCAACCCAAAAGCATCATTTCGGCAAACGACGGGTTGAGATGACAGCCGGCAGAGGCTATCTGCTGCCAACAGCCAATTGACGTCCCGCAAACCTTAAGGCGCATCCGACATGACCCCCGATTATCTCGTCACCCATTCCGGTGGCTTCCATGCCGACGAAGTGCTGTCCACCGTTGTCCTCACCCGGCTGTTTCCGCAGGCCGGTATTGTCCGCAGCAGGTCGCCGGAATGGATCACGCCCGGCGCCGACCGCATCATCTACGATGTTGGCGGGGCGTATGACGCTGCGGCGCGGATCTTCGATCACCATCAGCGCGGCGCACCGCGGCGGGAGGATGGCCAGCCCTTCAGCTCGTTCGGACTGATCTGGAAACATTACGGCCGCGACTATCTTGCCGCCTCGGGTCTCGCCGAAGCGCATGTCGAGGCCGTCCATGCCGATTTCGATTGCGGTTTTGTGTTGCCGGTCGACCTGCTGGACAATGGCGCGATCGACCCGTCCGTTGCCGGCCCGCTGGCGGGGCTGACGCTGCCGGCGCTGCTGGAAACGTTGAAGCCGGTTTTCGACGAGGCCGATCCCGGAGCAACGGATCGCGCATTCCGGGACGCACTTGCCATCGCCCGCAGTTTCGTCGAGGCAGCCATTGCCCAGAGCGGCGCCAAATTGCGGGCCGAGGCGGTTGTGTTTCAGGCGATCGAGCATGCCGGCCGGGGGCGTGTCCTGGAACTGCCGATGGGCATGCCCTTCCGCGCTGCCATCGTCAAGGCGGGCGCCGATCACCTGCTGTTCGTCGTTCATCCGCGCGAAAAGGATTGGTGCCTGACAGGCATCCGCCGCGCCGACGAGGGATTCGAACAGCGGGCGGACCTGCCTGCGGCATGGGCTGGCCTGACAGACCGCGATCTGGAGGCCGCTTGCGGCGTAGAAGGCGCCAGTTTTTGCCACAACGGCCGCTTCATCGCCGCCGCCCGGACCCGCGAAGCCGCCCTCGCCATGGCCGAACTGGCGGTGAGGGAGGCTGTCAGTTCTTCCGAGGCGCAACCGGTTTCCGGCTGATCAACTCGAGGAGCCTGTCCCCAAAACGACAACGGCCGCAGGGGCTGCGGCCGCAAATTCCGTGAAGCGGGTCCGATCCGGTCGGAGTGGTCACTTCTTCTTTTTCTTCGCCACGGCGGGCGCAGGTTCATCCTGAGCCGTCGCCGCCTGCTGCAGGCGCAGCGCCCTGAGCTTTTCGGTCTTCTTGACCCGGGCCAGGGCTTCGGCTGTGACGATCTTGCGTGCTTCGCTGTCGGTCAGGGTCGCCTTTTCCTGTCGCGCCGCACTTGTGTGCCTTGAAGGGCCTTCCTTGATTGAATTCATGAACACTCCTTCGACAAAAATGTGAAACGCGGCATTGGTCGAATGCCGCGATCATGCCTGCTTATGCCTTGGCGCGAAGCGGCGGCTTCTTTGGCATTGGCAACAGACCTTCGCGCTGCAACTTCTTGCGTGCCATTTTGCGCATCCGGCGAATACCTTCTGCCTTCTCGCGCGCGCGCCGTTCCGAGGGCTTCTCGTAGGCGGAACGCATCTTCATTTCGCGAAATACGCCTTCGCGCTGCATTTTCTTCTTGAGGACGCGGAGCGCCTGTTCGACATTGTTTTCTCTGACGAGGACTTGCAAACGATTTCCTTTCCGCGCGCCGGATATCGACCCGCTCATTGCACTTTATGACCGATTACTTGCCGATCTTGATTGCCGCCGGCTTGAACCAGGCGCCCTTCGGCTCGGAGGCCGGTGGCGACTGCTCGCCGGAATGCGGCCTTTGCGACCGTTCGGCGTCGATGTCGCTATCGACGATGCGGCGCTCGAACGTTTCCACATTCGAACGCACGCGATACTGCGCCGCGCCGTTGACATCAGGCAGGCAGGCGACGATCTTGAATTCTCCGTCGGGCCGGCTCATCTGGCTCGGACCGTTCACCAGAAATACATGATCGCCGATACCATATGCCGTCTTTGTCATTGGTGGCTCCATTGTCTGGCTCAAAACAAAAAGGCCGGGCAAGAACCCGACCTCTTCCCGTCATCCTGCCTTGCGCTGCCAGTACATCCGTGGTCAGCGCTGGCGAATGACAATCACACTGCCTGGAGATTCTCGGCCGAGCTCTTGCCCGACCGGTTGTCCTTGACAATTTCGTACTGAACCTTCTGGCCTTCTACGAGGCTGCGCATGCCCGACCGTTCAACGGCCGATGCGTGCACGAAAGTATCAGCGCCGCCGTTGTCCGGCTGAATGAAGCCGAAGCCCTTGGTGGTGTTGAAGAACTTCACTGTTCCCGTGATCATGATGATTTCCCTTCCATCGTTGGTTTCGCCTATCGGCTGTTCGTCAGGCGCATCGAATTTGAGAGGAAATCTGAAGGAGCGTTAGTGTCTCGAGCAAAGGTCGCAAGCAAGTATCGATGGCAGCTATATATACTTAACGGCGAAAAAATTCAAGCGCCTTAAAAAATAATTTCCGGATTTGATTTAAGGGTAAAATGATTTTCTCATTGCGGCGCGGCGGCCGGCGGAGGCTTATTCGTCCCGGGACGTCGGGCTGCAGCACCCGCCGCAGCCCGACGGCGGTCAGGCGTTTGCGAATATCTTCCAGCGGGTTGGCCGGAATTTCACGGTGGCGCCGCGTTCGGCCGAGGCATGCAGCGGGATCTCGACCTCGATCAGGACCGGCGCCTGCTCGGTGCCGACATCGATCTCGACGATGCGCGCTCCGGCGAGCCGGCGCGAGGTCGTCACCTTGCCGGTAATGCCCGGATGATCTTCGTCGACCAGCTCGACGTCGCGCGGGCGAAAGAACATCTGGCCGGCGCCGTCTTCCGGATGCTGCAGGCTGGTGGGGATGCCGGCGAAGATCACGTCGCCATGCGTCATGGTTACCGGCAGGCTGACGCTGTCGCCGATGAAGGAAAACACGAAGGGCGAATTGGGCCGGTCGTAGACGTCGTCCGAGGATCCCACCTGTTCGATCTTGCCCTGGCTCATGACCACGACCCGGTCGGCGAGTTCCAGTGCCTCCTCCTGGTCATGGGTGACGAAGATCGTCGTATGGCCGGTGCGGTCATGGAATTCGCGCAGCCACTTGCGCAATTCCTTGCGTACCTTGGCATCGAGCGCGCCGAACGGTTCGTCGAGCAGCAGCACGCGCGGCTCGATCGCCATGGCGCGGGCCAGCGCCACGCGCTGGCGCTGGCCGCCGGACAACTGGTTCGGAAAGCGCTTTTCCAGGCCCGTGAGTTGCACCATGTCTAGCAATTCCAGCGCCCGCTTGCGGATCTCCTTCTTCGGCGGCCGCGTGGCGGCGGGCCGCACCGTCAGGCCGAAGGCGATGTTGTCGAGCACGGTCATATGCCGGAACAGCGCGTAGCTCTGGAACACGAAGCCGACATTGCGGTCCTGCACCGGCTTGTTGGAGGCGTCCTCCTCGCCGAAGAAGACGCGGCCGGTGGTCGGCCGTTCGAGGCCGGCGACCAGGCGCAGCAGCGTGGTCTTGCCGGAGCCGGACGGGCCCAGCAGCGCGATCAGTTCGCCGGAGCGGATATCGAGCGAGACTTCGTGCAGCGCCGGGTATCGGTCGAATTCCTTGCGGATGTTTTTGATGCGGATTTCCATGGTCTGAGACCTCAATGTTTGCTGTTGCCGGCGATGCCGTGCGAAAACCAGATTTCAAGCACGGTACGCACCACGAGCGTCAGAATGGCGAGAAGGGCGAGCAGCGAGGCAACGGCGAAGGCGCCGACGAGATTGTACTCATTATAGAGAATCTCGACATGCAGCGGCATCGTCGTCGTCAGGCCGCGAATATGGCCCGAGACCACGGATACCGCGCCGAATTCGCCCATCGCGCGCGCGTTGCAGAGCAGGACGCCATAGAGCAGGCCCCATTTGATATTGGGCAGCGTGATCCGGAAGAAGGTCTGCCAGCCATTGGCGCCGAGTGTTATCGCGGCCTCCTCTTCGGCCGTGCCCTGTTCCTGCATCAGCGGGATCAGTTCGCGGGCGACGAACGGGAAGGTGACGAAGACGGTGGCAAGCACGATGCCCGGCACGGCAAACAGGATCTCGACGCCGTGGCTCTTGAGCCAGGGGCCGAGCAGGCTCTGGGCGCCGAACAGCAGCACGTAGACCAGGCCGGAAATCACCGGCGAGATCGAGAACGGCAGGTCGATCAGCGTGATCAGGAATGCCTTGCCCTTGAAGTCGAACTTGGCGATCGACCATGAGGCGGCAAGCCCGAACAGCAGGTTGAGCGGCACGGCGATGGCGGCGACCAGCAGCGTCAGGCGGATGGCCGCCTGTGCGTCCGGATCGCTCAACTGCTCGACATAGGTGCCGAAGCCATGGCGAAAGGCCTGAACCAGGACCGACACCAGGGGCAGGATGATGATGAGCACCAGGTAGGTCCCGGCCGCACCCATCAGGGCAATCTTGGCCCCCGGGGATTCGGTTGTCGGCGATCGCCATTTTTGCGGGAGATCAGACATTGGCATATCTCCTCGTCCAGGCCTGGATGAGATTGATCACCAGCAGCATCAGGAACGACACCGCCAGCATCAGCGTGCCGATCGCCGTGGCGCCGGCATAGTTGAATTCCTCCAGCTTGATGGTGATCAGCAGCGGCGCGATTTCGGAAACGTAGGGAATATTGCCGGCGATGAAGATCACCGAACCGTATTCGCCGGCCGCGCGCGCAAACGCGAGAGCAAAGCCGGTCAGGATCGCCGGCAGCAGGCTCGGCAGGATCACGCGGCGGATCGTCTGGAACCGGGTGGCGCCGAGCGTCGCGGCAGCTTCCTCGACTTCGCGGTCGACCTCCTCGATCACCGGCTGCACCGTTCGCACGACGAAGGGCAGGCCGATGAAGATCAGCGCCACGACGATGCCGGCCGGGGTATAGGCGATCTTGATGCCGAACCAGTTGAAGATCTGTCCGATCCAGCCGTTCTTGGCATAAAGCGCTGCAAGCGCGATACCAGCCACGGCGGTCGGCAGTGCAAAGGGCAGGTCGACAATGGCGTCGATCACGCGTTTGCCGGGGAATTTGTAGCGCACCAGCACCCAGGCGACCGGCACCCCGAACAACACGTTGACGGCCGCGCCGATCATCGCGCAGCCGAATGAAATCTCCAATGCCCTCAGCGTGCGCTCGTCGGACAGCAGGTCGACATAGCCCGAAAAGCCGAGTCCGGCGGAGCGCACCACCATGGCGGCGAGCGGAATGAGAATGATCAGCGTCAGCCAGGTGACCGTGACGCCAAAACTGAGCCCGAAGCCCGGTATGACGCTATGCCTCCTGAAACCGATACGCTCGGTCAGAGGTTTGTTGGACATTGTATTCCCCGTTGAATGTGAAGCGGGAGAACCGGCTTTGCCGTTATTCTCCAATATATTCTTTTTATTCATTTGAAAGGGACCGCGTGGCCTTTTCGGTCGCGCAGCCCCTCAATCACGTCTGTTTTGTGTGTGTAACTCAGTTGGCCGGCTTGTATATCTGGTCGAACACGCCGCCATCCGCAAAATGTTCGGCCTGGGCCTTCTTCCAGCCGCCGAACAACGGATCGCTGATGGTGACGAGATTGACCTTCGGCGGGGTCCAGGACCCTTCGACCGGCTTGAGCGGACGGTAATGGTTGTCGGCGATGATCTTCTGCGCCTCGGGCGTATAGAGGAACTTCAGATAGGCTTCCGCCACCTTGCGGGTGCCCTTGGCGTCGACAGTGGCGTCAACCACTGCCACGTTCGGCTGGGCCAGGATCGACAAGCTCGGCACGACGATCTCGAAGCCGGCATCCTTGAATTCGGCCTGCGCCAGGTAGGCGTCGTTTTCCCAGGAGAGCAGCACGTCGCCGATTTCCCGCTCGGCAAAGCTGGTCGTGGCGCCGCGGGCGCCGCTGTCGAGCACCGGGGCGCGCTTGAACAGTTCGGTAATATAGGCCTTCACCTTGTCCTGGTCGCCACCATATTCCTTATTGGCCCAGGCCCAGGCAGCCAGGTAGTTCCAGCGGGCGCCACCCGACGTCTTCGGGTTGGGGGTGACGATCTGCACGTCGCCCTTGACCAGGTCGCCCCAGTCCTTGATGCCCTTCGGATTGCCCTTGCGCACCAGGAAGACGATGGTCGAGGTATAGGGCGCGGAATCGTCCGGCAGGCGGCTCTTCCAGTCGGCCTTGATCTTGCCGCTCTTGGCGATGGCGTCGACGTCGGCCTCGAGGGCCAGCGTCACCACGTCGGCCTCGAGGCCGTCGATCACCGAACGGGCCTGCTTGCCGGAGCCGCCATGCGACTGCTGGATAACGACATCTTCGCCGGTTTTCTGCTTCCAGTCCTTGATGAAGGCGGCGTTGATCGCCTTGTAGAGTTCGCGGGTCGGGTCGTAGGAGACGTTGAGCAGCGTTGTCGCCGCAGAGGCGGACAGGACGGACGAGCCGGTAAGCGCGATGCCGACGGCGGCGGTGCCGGCGTGCTTGAGAACATTGCGTCGATTGAGAACGAAAACCATTGGTCACCCTCCAGATTGGTTAATGCCTAAACTCTATCTGCTAGGTAGACTATGTCAATAAGGGGGTATTAAAAAGCAAAAACCCCGTCATTTTCCGACGAAAGTTAGTAACGCCGGCGGTGGATAATTGTTCCCGGCGCAATGAAAATGGCCAAAAAGGGGCAAACAGGGGTAGGAAATTCCCGCCGAGCGTCTATATTTTCGAGTAATTTTATAGATTTTTAGCCGCCGTTTACGATCAAGAGACCGGATCGGGATGCCGCCGGAGCAGCCGTTGATGATCCGGCCCGCGGCGGGCTCGATCGGCAGGGTCCTGAACGGGCGCGCGAGATTTGCCCAAGAGGGCACAAAATCGGTCGCCGACGGCGATCGGAATAGAAAATCCGATCTCCATCCTGTATGTGTAGTCCTACTACGCAGGCAATCGCTCAGGCTAAGCAGGGAGAACGTCATGGCTCTGGTCACTCCGCAGCAGGATGTTTTGGACAACGGCAGCTATTTTCTCGAGGATATCTTCGAGGTCCTTATTGCATCCGGCGGCATAGACCCTGCGACGAATACGGCTTCTACGCCGGAAGACACTCCATTCCAGGGCAGGGTGGAATTCTACGGATCCGGACTTTCCGGCGACGGCGGCAAGGTGCAAACCATTCGCGTCTATTTCGGCAATGTTTTCGCGCTGGAGTTCAGCGGCGTGAATATCGACTACGATCTGCTCCAGGACGCGGTGTCCGATGCCGCCGATGGCGGACCGACGGACGATATTTTTGACTTGTTCAAGGGCTATGACTGGCAGTTCGACATGCACACCAGCCATGCGGCGGCGTTCGCGTTGTTCGGATCGGGGGGTGACGACGATTTCCGCACCGGCTCCGCATCCGACAATCTCTATCTCGATGGTGGCGGCGACAGCGTCTCACTCGGGGGCGGCGACGACAACATCTATGCCGGCAACTTCTACGGCTATGCCGGCAAGGGCCTGTCGGTGATCAATGCCGGCGCCGGCACGGATACGCTCTACCTCGGTTCCGGGTTCGATTTCGTTCAGCGCGGCGAGACCGTCGATCTTGATGGCACGACGACATTCAGGGAGGACGGCGTCAAATTCTCCGTCAAGCTCAGGAATGTCGAGAACGTTGTCGGCTCATCCTTTGGCGAGCGGATTTCCGGCACCGACGGTAACAACAGCATCTCCGGCGGCGGTGGCGATGACAAGATCGAAGGCGGCGGCGGAACCGACATCCTGAATGGTGGAATCGGCGCTGACGATTTCATCTATCGCTCGATCAAGGATAGCATGGCCGGCAAGACCCGTGACGTGATCATCGGCTTCGAACACAAGATCGACGATTTTGATCTTTCGCCGCTTCATCCCCACACCAGGAACGACAAGCTGGTGTTCATAGGAGCCGACAAGTTCGATCACCATGTGGGCGAGGTGCGCGTTCAACTGAACGACAAACCGGGAACCCTGCACGACTCGACGCTTGTCCAGGTGGACTTCGACGGCAACGGCAAGGCCGACATGGAAATCGAGCTCGACGCGCTCGTCCATCTCAACAAGGGCGATTTCATTCTCTGACGAAGAGAGACAGCATGCGGCGACGGGCTCCGCGGCCACTCACCGTGGTCAGCCGGCGAGCATCACCGCAACGCGGCCCTTCTCGTGGATCGTGTCGGCGATCGTGGCCGAAAACAGCACTTCGCGGGTGACATCGGCGACGCGGGCAAACACGTGGCGGATTTCGCATTCCGTTTCCGACAGGCAGTCGTCGCAGCGGCGATAGGCGATCTGGGACAGGCAGGGCAGGGGGGCGATCGGCCCGTCGATCATCCGCAACACCTCGCCGAAGGTGATCTCGCTGGCAGGTTTTAACAGCAGGTACCCGCCATCCTTGCCGCGCTTGCTCATCACCAGTCCGCGATGCTTCATGTCGAGCAGGATCTGCTCGAGGAATTTCTTCGGGATTTTCTGCTGCTCGGCGATGTCGGCAATCAGCATCGGCGTCCTGTCTGTCGCCCGCGCCAGCGCCGCCAGCGCCCGCAATGCGTATTTTGCCTTCTGGGAAATCATTACCGACGCCTGAACACTGATTCTTCTTGTTGGAAATTCTAGCAGAATTCCTAAATAATGATGGAAAAGCTGCGCCACTGCATTGATTATCACCGACAATGGATTGCGGCATGACGGGGCTGGTTTCCCGCTGCAGCATAATGTTGACCTGACTACTGCAGAGCCGTATTATGCAAGGCAGTGAATATGAATGGGACGACAAGGCGGCCGCCAATTATCTCAAGCACGGAGTCAGTTGAAAATGCACTTGGTATTTTCCGCGACCCGTTCGCCAAACAGGTGGACGATCGGTTGGACTACGGCGAGGAGCGTTACACAATCATCGGAATGACGCACGATCGCCTGCTGTTCGTGGCATTCACGATGCGTGACGAGATCATTCGGATCATTGCGGCACGCGCTGCTGAGCCCTTTGAAAACGGTGCTATTATGAGCAAAATGGTTGATAAAGATGTTGACTGGAGCCGGCTTGATGCAACGTCGGCTGACCAAAGGCACCAGGCTGCGCTGAGCGATCCGGACGCGCAGCCGCTGTCGCCGGACGATGTCAGGCGAATGGCACGCACATCGCAGGTCAAGATCATCCGCCGGGCATTGGCCTTGTCGCAGGAGGAGTTTTCCGCACGTTTCCACATCCCGCTCGGAACATTGCGTGATTGGGAACAAGGGCGGAAGGATCCGGATGCGGCGGCGCGAGCCTATCTGACGGTCATCGGCCGTAATCCCGGAGCGGTCACCGAAGCACTGGATTCTCGACCTTGATCAAGGCTCCTTCATCGCTTTGCTCAGCTTTTTCAACGAATCCGGAAGGCTGAGAGATATTTGCTCCCCTTTCATCCTGAGGGGAAAACCGATTTCTGTCTAAAATGCCGCCGACCTGCGATAGTCCGTTCAACAAAAGTACAGGACATCGCCATGAACATGATCAATCTCTCCACCGAAGCCCAGTCGCTCAACGAGCAGATGGCAGGTCTCGATCTTGCCGGCCGGCTGTCGCTGGCGGCGAGCCTCGGTGGGCGGGTGGTCTTCACCACCAGCCTCGGCATCGAGGACCAGGTGATCACCCACGTGATCGGCCAGAACCGCTTCGACATCGACGTCGTCACGCTCGAGACCGGCCGGCTGTTTGCCGAGACCGTGCAACTGATCGCCGACACCGAAAGCCGCTACGGCATGACCATCAAACGTTATTTTCCGGAAAAGGCCGATATCGACGCCTATGCCGCCCAATACGGCCTGAACGGCTTCTACGACAGCGTCGAGGCGCGCCATGCCTGCTGCGGCGTCCGCAAGGTCAAGCCGCTGGCGCGTGCTCTGGCCGGCGCATCCGTGTGGGTCACCGGCCTGCGCCGCGGCCAGTCCGGCAACCGCGCCGAAACCCCGTTCGTCGAATACGATGCCGAGCGCAACCTGCTCAAGGTCAATGCACTGGCCGACTGGAGCATCGAGGACATCAACTGTCTCGTGAAGAACGAGGCGGTGCCGGTCAATCCGCTGCATGCCCGCGGCTATCCGTCGATCGGCTGCGAACCCTGCACGCGTGCCATCAAGCCGGGCGAATCCGAACGCGCCGGCCGCTGGTGGTGGGAAAACGACGAAAAGCGCGAATGTGGTCTGCACGTGCCCGAAGCCGCACTGCCGTCACTTAATTCGAGCGAACTTTAAGGCCGTCGGCGATTGCCCCTCATCCGGCTGCCGCCACCTTCTCCCCGCCTGTGGGGAGAAGGCTGATGGAGCGCCGGCATTGCCACAAGTGCCTTCTCCCCGTTTCTTTACGGGGAGAAGGTGGCGGCAGCCGGATGAGGGGCAGATCCAACCATGAAGAGCATATCCGGATTCAACCGGAAGTCAGGAAATGAAATGTCCCCCCAATCCGAATTCGATGCCCACACCAAGGATGCTGTGGGCCGTGCACCGCTTGACCCGCATCTGAAGGCGCTGGAAAACGAAGCCATCCACATCTTCCGCGAAGTCGCGGGCGAATTCGAGCGTCCGGTGATGCTCTATTCGGTCGGCAAGGATTCGTCCGTGCTGCTGCACCTAGCGCGCAAGGCCTTTTATCCCGGCCGCGTGCCGTTCCCGTTGCTGCACGTCAATACCGGCTGGAAATTCAAGGAGATGATCGAGTTCCGCGACAAGATCGTCGCCGAATACGACCTCGACCTGGTGTCGTACACCAATCCGCGCGGCGCGCTGGAAAACGTCACGCCGTTCACCCACGGCTCGGCGCTCTACACCGATATCATGAAGACCGAAGCGCTGAAGCAGGCGCTCGATGCCGGCAAGTACGATGCCGCCTTCGGTGGCGCCCGCCGCGACGAGGAAGCCAGCCGTGCCAAGGAGCGCATTTATTCGTTCCGCACGCCGGACCACAAATGGGATCCGCGCAACCAGCGCCCGGAACTCTGGAACATCTACAACGGCCAGATTCGCCGGGGCGAGAGCGTCCGTGCCTTCCCGCTGTCGAATTGGACTGAGGTCGACATCTGGCGCTATATCCAGGCCGAAAACATCCCGATCGTGCCGCTCTACTATGCCGCCGAACGTCCGGTGGTCGAGCGGGACGGCATGCTGATCCTGGCCGAGGACGAGCGCCTGGAATTGCTGCCGGGCGAGGTCAAGCGCCGGGAATTGATCCGTTTCCGCACGCTGGGCTGCTTCCCGCTGACCGGCGCCATCCGCTCGGATGCCGCCACGCTGGACGACATCATCGCCGAACTCGAAACCGCAACCGTCTCCGAACGCCAGGGCCGCGCCATCGATCGCGACCAGGCCGGCTCGATGGAAAAGAAGAAGCGCGAAGGGTATTTCTGATATGATCATCACCTCCAATCTTGCCGAACAGCAGCAGCTGGCTTCGGACGCCCAGAAAGTTACCCGTGATTCCCGCCCGTTGCGCCTGATCACCTGCGGCTCGGTCGACGACGGCAAGTCGACGCTGATCGGCCGGCTGCTGTGGGACACCAAGGCGGTCAAGGAAGACCAGGCCGCCGCCCTTCGGCGTGATTCCGGCAAGCAGAACGACCTCGGCCTGCCCGATTTCGCGCTGTTGCTCGACGGCCTGCAGGCCGAGCGCGAGCAGGGCATCACCATCGACGTCGCCTATCGCTACTTCGCAACGGAAAGGCGCTCGTTCATTGTCGCCGACACCCCGGGCCATGAGCAATATACCCGCAACATGGCGACCGGCGCCTCGACCGCCGATCTCGCCGTGCTGTTGGTCGATGCCCGCGCCGGCCTGCTCGAACAGACCCGCCGGCACGCGACGATCGCCACGCTGATGGGCATCAAGCAGTTCGTGCTGGCCGTCAACAAGATCGACCTGATCGGGTACGACAAGGCCCGCTTCGACGAGATCGCCCACGAATTCCGGGAACTGGCACTGTCGCTCGGCGTCCGCCAGGTCACCGCGATCCCGGTCTCTGCGCTGAAGGGCGAAAATGTCGTTTATTCCGGCGCCGCCGCCATGCCGTGGTATGATGGCCCGACGATTGCCGAAGCGCTGGAAAAGGCGCCGGTGCGCTCCGGCCAGACAACCGGCTTCCGCATGAGCGTCCAGCGCGTCTCGCGCCCGGGCGAAAGTTTTCGCGGCTATCAGGGCACGATTTCCGGCGGTGCCGTCAAGCCGGGCGATTCGATCGTCGTCCTGCCCTCGGGCATGATCGCCAATGTTGCCAAGATCGTTACTTTCGACCTCGTCCGCAATGCGGCGGTCGCCGGTGATGCGGTGACGCTGGTGCTCGACCGCCAGGTCGATATCGCCCGAGGCGACCTGATCGCCTCGATCGACAGCCAGCCGATGCTGGGTCTGGCCTTCGACGCCCAACTGGTGGCGCTGCAGCCGGACGGTATCGAGCCGGGCAAGCGCTACTGGTTGAAATCCGGCTCGCGCCGGCAGCGCGTCCAGGTCGAGCCGACCCAGCAGCTGGAGCTCCAGTCCGGCAAATGGAATCCGGCCGAGCGCCTGCCGATGAACGCCATCGGCAAGGTGCGGCTGGCTTTCGAGGAACAGGCGGTGTTCGACACCTACGAGCAGAACCGCGCCACCGGCGCCTTCATCCTGATCGATCCGGACACCAACAACACGGTAGCCGGCGGCATGATCACCGCCAGGCGCAGTTCGGTGTCCTCGATCCACGGCGACGATGCCCGGGTGATCCTGTCGCTGCCGGCCGATCTCGCCGACCAGCTGATGAGCGGCGAACTGTTTGCCGGCCGCCGCGACGAGGTGGAAATCCGCCGCGTCTCAGCCATCCGGGCGCGCGATATCGTCGACGGCATCGACGGCTAAGCAACGCGACGCCGAGCCAATCGGTCGAGCAAGACCACCCTCTCTGGCCTGCCGGTCATCTCCCCCACAAGGGGAGAGCCGCAGGTGTCTTGCTCACAGCCGCAAGCAAATGCAGAGTGCTGAGGAACGTGGCGTAAATTGAGGCAGGGAGTACGCCCCATCAATTCTCCCCCCTTGTGGGCGAGATGCCCGGCAGGGCAGAGAGGGTCTTTCTTTACGTGTTAAGTCGCAGCCCAGCTGCCGCAGGCTCCTTATCAGAAGTGGGGGGAAAAGTCTGCCGCACTGGCGACGCCGAACTCCGATTCCCGGGTCGTTTTTCGATGTGCGCCATGCCGCAAACACCGTATCCTCGTGGTCGACAAAACCAGAAGGGGAGACGGCGATGCGCAGGACGGTAGCATTATCATTGGCGGGTTTGATGGGCCTGGCCATGGCCGGGACGTCGCTGGCGGCGGAGACTGTGATCAACGCCAAGGCGCTGTTTCCCGAAGGGCCGGTGATGTCGGCCGGCAAACTGCTCTATGTCGAATATGCCGGCCATACGGTCACCGTCTGGGACGGCAAGACCAATACCACGCTGTGGAAACAGGACGGCTGCGGCCCCTCCGCCGTGGTGCCGATGGGCAAGGATTTCGGCGTCACCTGTTACGATTCCGGCCAGTTGGTGGTCATCTCGGCGGATGGCAAGACGCTGAAGAGTTATGACAAGGACGATGCCGGCGGCGTGCTGCAGGGTCCGAACGACGGTGCGCCGGATGGCAAGGGCGGTGCCTATTTCACCCTGTCGGGACCATGGGAATCCGGGCCGATCGTCGGCCGCGTCGTCCATCTCACGGCCGATGGCAAGCTGACAGAAGTCGCCAACGACCTGCATTATGCCAATGGCATCGTCTTCGGCAAGGACGGCCGCCTTTATGTCAACGAATCCGAAGCCGGCCGGGTGATCTCGTTTGCGGTCGCCGCCGACGGCAGCCTGTCGGACCGGCGGCTGTTCATCCGCCTCTACCAGATCGACGGCGAGGAGTCGGACGCCTATCCGGATGGCATCAAGCTTGGCCCGAACGGCAATTTCTACATCGGTGAATACAGTTCCGGCACGATCCTGGAAGTCGCCGCCGATGGCACGCTGAAGAACAGATACACCGTGCCGTCGCCGGCCTCGCCCAACCTCACCTTCAGCGACGACGGCAAGACCATGTATGTCATGGCCATCGACAACAAGGATGGCGCACCTTACGAGGGCAAGGTTTATGCGGTGCCGGTGAAGTGAGGTCGGGCTGAGCGTATCGTCGTCCGAGGTGGCGATTGCCCCTCATCCGGCTCGCGTCCTTCGGACCCTTCTCTCCGTTAAAACGGGGAGAAGGGATTCGTGGCACTGCCGGCAATCCATCTGCCTTCTCCCCGCTTGCGGGGAGAAGGTACCGGCAGGAAGATGAAGGGCTTTTCAAACAGCGAGGGCCTACCGTTCCAGCATCGACTTGCCGAAATAGCTGGTCAGCGGCCGCACCAGATAGTCGAACGGCGTGCGTTCGGTGGTGCGGATGAAGGCCTCGACCGGCATGCCTGGGATGATTTCGGCATTGGCTCCGAGGTATTTCTCTTCGCCCGGCAATATGTTGATCGACACCTGGTAGAAGCTCTGGCCCGTCCGCTCGTTGGTGATGATGTCGGCGGAGACCCGCCGCACCTTGCCCTTGAGGTCGGGCGTATGGCGGTGGTCGAAGCTGTTGAAGCGGATGACGACGTCCTGTCCGACATGCACCTGGTCGATCTGGGTCGGCGGCACCTGGACGGAGACCACGAGCTTGACGTTGTCAGGCACGATTTCCATCATCGGTTCGGCAGCGCGAATGACCTGGCGCACAGCATGCACCGACAAGTTGAATACCCGGCCTTCCATCGGCGCGCGAACCTCGACGCGCGACAGCGTCGCCAGCGTCGATATGCGCCGTTCCCTGAGTTCGGAGGCGCGCGCATCGGTATCGGCGAGATCCTTGATGGCGTCCTGGCGCATCTGGGCGCTGACATTGATGATCGCCAGTTCCATTTCCGCGATCCGCGCCTTGGCCTCGGCGATCGACGATTGCGACTCGCTGACATTGCCCTTGGCCTGGGCTTCGTCACGCTCCAGCGCAATGACCCGGCTTTTCTGCGTCAGGCCCTGTGCCAGCAACTTTCGCTGGCCGGTCAGATCCGACTGGATCAGCGTCAGCTGCTGGTTGAGCGCGTCGATGCGCGAATTGAGGCCGTCGATCTGCTTGTCGATCTGTGCCTTGCGTTCCTGCAGCTGCGCGATCTGCTTGTCGCGCGTCAGCCGGCGGGCCAGCAGCAGCTCTTCCTGGCTGTGCATGATTTCGGCAGTCGACGGATCGGTCTTGGCGCGCTCGATCAGTTCCGGATCGAAGACCGGTTTGGGCGCTTCGTCCTGTTCGGCAACCAGCCGCGCCCGTGTTCCCAGCATCGGAAACAGCTGGCTTTCGATCACGGCCAGTTCGGCTCTGTCGAAGGTGTCGTCGAAGATAACCAGCGGCTGGCCAACCTTGACCGTATCGCCTTCCTTGACGAGGATCTGGCCGACCACGCCGCCGACGCCATGCTGGACGACCTGCCGCTTGGTTTCGACTTCGATCACGCCGGAGCCGACGACCGCGCCGGCCATTTCCGTGAACACCGACCACGAACCGAGGCCGAGCACCAGGATGGCAAGCGTCAGAAAGCCCTGGATCAGGTAGCGGCGCATGCTCCAGGCCTGCGCTGGGGATTTGGCAGAACTCATTTGCTGCCTCCGTCTTCCGGCTTGGATGTGCCACCCTTGCCGTCGTCAGTCTTTTCGTCGGTCTTGGTGGTGGTATCGCCGTTGCTCTGGTCCGTCAGCTTGAGCGGCGGAGCACTGAGCGCCCGATGGCCGCCGGACAACAGACCGGTGCCGAGGATGCCGGGAAGCGGCGCCGAACCGGTCGGTGCCACGCCACCCGGCGCGGCAACGCCAGTACCGGGGGCAGGGCCTGCCGGACGCGGTGGCTGCGGTGCGGCGCCTGTCGGTGCCACCGCTCCGCCGGGCGCGGGGGGAAAG